>Ga0209061_1001310_pt1 | contig 43014 bp, 42 predicted proteins | sample Coa_R1_10_FD_187157 | JGI IMG/M metagenome (GOLD analysis project Ga0209061, IMG submission 187157) | Surface soil microbial communities from Centralia Pennsylvania, which are recovering from an underground coalmine fire - Coalmine... | ecosystem: Environmental > Terrestrial > Soil >...
TTTGGCGAAACTGCCCGGTTTGAGCTTGCCCTCGGGGTTGGGCACCTCGATTTCCACCTGAAAAGTTCGGTTAACCGGATCGACAGTGGGATTGATGCGCACTACGAGGCCAATAAAAGGCTGAGAGTGTGCGGCCGTGGCCACCTCAACGCGTTGACCGCGTTGGATCTCGTTGCTGTAGCGCTCGGGGACCAAGACGCGCAGTTTCAACATCCGATTGATCACCAGCCTGTATACTTCCGTGCCACTGCGCACGAAACTCCCTTCCGAGACCGAACGTTGCGACACCACATACGTCACATCCCCCTCCATGCCAGGCACTCGCTGCAAGGGCACCGGAACTTTGATGGTCATGTCCTGGAGTTGCTGGCGGGCGATGGCCAGCCCATCGCGCTTCATCTCCGCAGTCGCCACCAAAGAGCGGGCCATCAAGATTTGCTGGCGATATTCGGCCTCGGCAGCGCGGTAGTCGGCGGTCTTGTCGGTTAATTCCTCAGTCGTGACAGCGCCATTGCGCGCCAGGGTGCAGATGCGGTCGTAACGGAGCTTCGCATTGTGCAATCGCTCGCGCGCCTGCATCACGGCCGGCAGGCGCTCCACGTCGAATTTCGGTCCCACTGGCAATTCGTCAACACCGAGCTTCGCCAAATCGACGCGGAGGGATTTCTCGGCCTGACTCAGAAGCAATTCGTAGTCGGTGGGATCGAACTCTACGAGCAGGTCTCCTGGCTTGACGCAATCGGAGACATCGTGGTGAATCTTGCGCACCCGGCCGTCTACCTTGGCGGCAATCGCTACCTCTTCATAGCCGTAGAGTGTCCCGATCACCTCGACGCGGCGTTGCACAGATCGGTATGTTATGGGCTCCACGGTCACCAGGACTGTGTCCGGATCGCGCGGACTTGTTCCGGTCTCCGGGGGCAACGTTTCCTTCTCTGGACGGCCCAGACGTTCGCCGAGAAACGCCCCGCTTCCCCCTAAGATAAAGAGGACCACCAAAGCCCCGAACAGCTTGCCCCGCCAAGTAGGTTTCGGTACTGCCCGATCGATTCGTGTAGGGGCCGTGCTCAGAGGGCGAGTCGGCGTCGTCGCTGAGGGAAAAGCGGTTTCTTGAGTGAGAGTCGGCGGAGACAACGTTTTATCCATGTTTCCTTTCCCTTTGGAAATGGCTCAAGCCGTGGAAACCATCTGACGTATCGGAGAGCGCCCCGCGCGAGCGATCTTGCGGAACAGCACCATAAAGATTTCCTGTTCCTCTTCGGTGAGCGCGCCAAGCATCGTGCGGAACAACTGCAAATGCATTTCTTTCAAAGACTGATAGACCTCGCGGCCTGCATCTGTTAATTCCACACGGACGACTCGCCGGTCTTCCTCCGATCGATGGCGATGCACCAGTTCCTTTTGCTCCAGACTGTCGGCGATGCTGGTCATGGAATTAACAGCGACGGCGAGGTATTCTGCCAATTCACGCATCATTCGCGGTCCTTTGTTGCCGAGGAACTCAACCACGCGCAACTCCTGCATGTTCAGATCCGCGTGAGGTCCGTTGGCAGCCGCCGCATTGACACCCTGGAACTGTTTCAAAATGTCCTGAACCAACTCTTGCAAATCGGCAGCACGGCGATTGCGAGCGGACATAGTGCGCTCCTTGAAATATTCGATTTTAGAACAATCTGACTATAGAAGGATATACGCGACTGTCAAGGGCATTCCTGTCTCCTCCTGAACCTTGGCCTTCCCCTGGGGGCAGCAGCGCGATATACATCCGCCGTGGAGGTGGAGCATGAGGCGGATCGGCTTGATCGCCGTGTTGGCGTTGCTGGTCTCGGCCTGTGTGCCGGCGCTCTCCGAGCGTGTCCGCCAGTACAACGACCTCGGCGTCCAGAATTTCCAGAAAGGCGAATTCGACCGCGCCCGCGCCGATTTCCAGGCTGCTCTCGCTCTCCGGCCTAACAATTCTGCGCTGCTTTACAACCTCGGCCAATGTTACGACCACCTCGGCCAAAGTGAACAAGCGGAGAAATACTATCGTCTTTGTCTGCAACAGCAGCCTAACGACGCCGACTGCCGCCATGCCCTGAACTTGCTACTCGTGCAGAATGGCCGTCTGGCCGAAGCCCGGCAGATGGTGCAGGACTGGCTGGCGCGCGAACCAAAACTGTCTGCCGCCTATGCTGAAGACGGCTGGCTGTTCCAGCGTCAGGGCGATCCGATCAGCGCCATCAAACGTTATCAACAGGCCATCTATTACGATCCGCATAATACCCTGGCGCTCATCGAAATGGGCCGAATTTACGAAGAAGAGTTGAATCTGCCCAGTCGGGCCTTGAAACTCTATCTGACGGCTCTGGATTACGATCCGCGCCAGCCGGACCTGGTCAAGCACGTCAATCAGTTGCGTACGCGCGGGGTCGGCCCTCCGCACCCGGAATCATAAAACGATACGGAAAGGGAGGACGCACCATGCGACCGATTTATCATTTGGTTCCTCGCTGCGTCTGGGAGGAGAACCCCGATCAGCCGTACTGTCCCGATTCGCTGGCGCGTGAGGGATTCATTCACTGCTCCTTTGCTGAGCAAGTGGCGTGGGCAGCGAATCGTTTCTATGCCGAGATCGTGGATTTGCTGCTTCTGCACATCGATACGGAGCGCTTGACCAGTCCTTTGCGCGAGGAAGCCTGCGATACGGGAGAAATCTTCCCGCACATCTACGGCCCTCTGAATCGAGAGGCCGTGGTGGCAGCGGAAGTGCTGACACGCGGACCGGATGGCTGGCAATATATAGGGGGATGAGACGGTGGCGGAGTTTGGAACGGGGCCTGGCGGCGTATTTTGCTTTTACAACCACGAGCGGCCCCACCAGGCGTTGGGCTACCGAACTCCTGCCGAGGTACATGTCGGAGAGGGCCGAAAGCCGTCAAGGAGTAGGTAAAAATCGGGTGTTTTTGGTCTTGACAACGGAGTCCACTTCAGAGTTACAAAGGAAAGATCGAACGTCCGAGAATTCAGCCTCTGGTGGGTTGTGAGCGCCTACACGGATTTCTCATCAGGTAAGTGATCCAGCATGCGACCGAAAAGGCAATCAGCGAGCGAAAAATCCTATGAAAGTCTCACCGACCTTGGCCATCATCCTGACGCTAATGTCCTTCTCCCTGCCCGCTTGCCACATGGATACGGAGGGAAAGGAACAGTCCCACCAAGAGCACCATAAGATCGTGGTCACCAGCCCCAAGGCAAAGGACGTCGTCATCACCCAGCCCTATGTCTGCCAGATCCGCTCGAAGCAACATATCGAGGTCCGTGCCTTGGTAGATGGATATCTCGAGGAGATCTTGATCCAGGAGGGCCAGGCAGTGAAAAAGGGCGACGTGATGTTCAAGATCAATCCTATTCTTTACCAGGCAAAGTACGAAGCCGCGAAGGCCGAATACGAGCGCGCGGAATTGGAATACAATTACACGAAGAGTCTGAGCGAGAAGAATGCGGTCTCTCAGAACGAGGTGGCACTGTACAAGGCCAAGGTCTTGGCGAAGAAAGCGGAAATGGTAAAGGCCGAGGCCGAATTGAAGTTTACCGACATCAGAGCGCCGTTCGACGGCATCGTCGATCGCCAGCACGAGCAGCGGGGCAGTCTGATCAAGGAGAGGGACATCCTCACGACCTTGTCCGATAACAGCGTGATGTGGGTTTATTTCAACGTGCCCGAAGTTCGCTACCTCGAATACATGGCCCACGTCCGTCAGGCTGAGGAAGCCCCTCGAATCGAACTCAAACTGGCTGACGGCAGCAAGTTCCCATATCTCGCTACCACCATCACCATCGAGGCCCAGTTCAACAACGAGACCGGGAACATCCCCTTCCGCGCGGATTTTCCGAACCCACGCGGCCTGCTGCGTCACGGTCAGACCGGCACCGTGTTGATCCACCAGAGGTTGAAAAACGCCATCGCCATCCCTCAGCGGGCCACCTTCGAGATTTTGGACAAGCGATACGTTTGGGTCGTCGGCGCAGAGGACGTGGTGCATCAGCGCCTGATCACCATCGAGCACGAATTGGAGGACATTTTTGTCATCAAGAGCGGACTGGACGTGAAAGACAAGATCGTTCTGGAAGGGGTCCGGGAGGTCCGCGACGGCGACAAGGTGGAATACGAGTTTCGTCTTCCGGAAGAGATCCTCGACAAGCAAAAAAATCACGCGGAATAGCAAGCGCTTACCGACACTTGCCGATACGGAACTCGACAAGATTATCTCAGGACATGTTACATGTTCGCAAAGATTCTCTCCAGACCGGCGTTGGCGATCGTCATCTCAATCCTCCTCTTGTTCCTGGGGATGCTGGGGATCAAGACCCTTCCGATCGAACAGTTCCCCTCCATCGCGCCGCCGACGGTGATGGTCTCTATTTCTTATCCCGGCGCCAGCGCCAATGTCCTGGTCGATTCGGTCCTGGTTCCGTTGGAGATGTCCATTAACGGCGTCCAGGACATGCGTTACATGACCTCCGCTGCCACCAGTGCCGGTGAGGCAGCGATCATAATTTACTTCGAGCCGGGCACCGATCCCAATATCAACGTCGTGAACGTGCAAAACCGGGTCAACCCTGTGCTGTTCCAGCTCCCGCCCTTGGTGGTGCGGGAAGGGATCATCGTCAGCCAAGTCGTGCCGAGTATGCTGATGTACGTGAACATTTACAGTACGGATCCCAACGCCGACCAGAAAGAGCTTTTCAACTTTGCCCAGGTCTACGTCATGCCCCGGCTTCGACGGATCCATGGCATGGGTCTGCCCCGGAACCTCGGCAACCGCATCTTCGCCATGCGGGTCTGGCTGGATATCGATCGCATGCGCGCCTACAAGGTAGGCGTCGAGGACGTCATGAAAGCCCTGTCAGAACAGAGCATAATTGGTTCTCCCGGACGCCTCGGCCAAGCTACGGGCAAGACGTCGCAATCGCGCGAATATGTCCTGACCTATATCGGGCGCTATGACAAGCCGGAGCAGTATGCCAACATCATTTTGAGGGCCAATGCCGAGGGAGAGATCCTGCGGCTTAAGGACGTCGCCCAAGTCGAATTGGGGCCTCAATTCTTCGATATTTACTCGGACATCAACGGACATCCCGCGGCATCCATCATTCTCAAGCAGTCTCCCGGCTCCAACGCCGCCGAGGTCATTGAGGACATCAAGAAAGAACTGGAACAGATCAAGAAAGAATCATTCCCTCCCGGCATGGATTACGAACTCGCTTACGACGTTTCCAAATTTCTGGAGGCCTCTATCGAAAAAGTGCTGCACACCCTGCTCGAGGCGTTCCTCTTGGTGTCGTTGGTGGTCTACATGTTCCTGGGAGATTTACGGTCCACGCTGATCCCTACCCTCGCGGTCCCAGTATCCCTGATTGGGACCTTCTTTTTCCTGAAGTTGTTCGGTCTGTCGATCAACCTGATCACGCTCTTCGCGATGGTGCTGGCGATCGGCGTCGTGGTAGACGACGCGATCGTGGTAGTCGAGGCGGTGCATGCCAAGATGGCCGAGAAGCACTTATCGCCCTACCAGGCGACCAAGGAGGTCATACAGGAGATCAGCGGCGCGATCATCGCCATCACGCTGGTGATGACGGCTGTCTTCGTTCCGGTGACTTTTATACCCGGGCCGGTCGGCCAGTTCTATCGCCAGTTCGGCATCACGATGGCCACGTCCATCATCCTCTCCGGTCTGGTGGCCCTGACACTGACGCCGGTGCTCTGTGCCATGATCCTCAAGCCTCACAACCACGCCCATGCCCCAACCGACGGCCAGACGAACCATGTGAAAAAATGGCGCGGATTAGGGGGCTTTCTGCTTTACGCGGTTGGCGGGTTGCTGGTCTTGGGGGGAGTAACGTATCTGGCCTACCATCTGTGGGGGCCGATGGGCTTTCTCTTCATTCTTCTGCCTTTCGTGCGGAAGCCTTTTGACTGCGCGGTCGAGAAGATCACGGGCGGTTATGCCGCCATCCTGCGGCGTATCGTTACCCACCGCACACTGACCCTGGCCGTCGTCGGAGGCTTTGCCGCCGGCATTGTTGTGGTCAATACCCAGCTGGCGACGGGTTTTATCCCAGGCGAGGACCAAGGCATCATCTATGCTGTCCTGCAGACGCCTCCAGGCTCCACGCTCGAATACACCAACGCCAAGTCCCACGAGCTTGAGGCGATCGCCAAAGAGATCGAAGAAGTAACCTCTGTTACCTCGTTGGCCGGTTACGAAGTTCTGACCGAAGGCCGAGGCTCGAACGCGGGAACCTGTCTCATCAATCTGAAAAACTGGATCGAACGCAAGCGAACCGCACGCCAGATCATTCAAGAACTCGAGGAAAAAAGCCGCCGGATGAGCAACGTGAAACTCGAATTCTTTGAACCGCCCGCGGTCCCCGGCTTTGGCACCGCCGGCGGCATCTCCATACTCGTGCTCGACAAAACCTTCTCTGCCGACTACAAGCGACTCGGCGAAGTAACCGACACGTTCATGGATGCCCTGCGCCGACGCAAGGAAGTGACGAACTTGTTCACCTTTTACGCCGCCAACTACCCGCAGTACGAACTGATCATCAACAACGACGTGGCCATGCAGAAGGGTGTGTCAATCAAGGCAGCGATGGAAAACCTCAACATCTTTATCGGCAGCACCTGGGAGCAAGGGTTCATTCGCTTCAACCAGTTCTTCAAGGTCTTCGTCCAAGCCAAGCCGGAGTTCCGGCGCTTCCCCGAGGACTTTGACAACATATTCGTCAAGAATGATAAGGGAGAAATGGTCCCCTACTCCGCGTTCATGACACTCAAGAAGCAGCAGGGCTTGAACGAGATCAACCGCTACAACCTGTATACCTCCGCCGCTATTCAATGTGCACCTGCTCCGGGCTACAGTACCGGCCAAGCCATCCAGGCGATCAAGGAGGTCGCCGCCCAGACGCTGCCTCACGGTTATGACGTCGGCTGGGCCGGACTCTCTTACGACGAGTCCAGAAGGGGGAACGAGGCAATTTATATCTTCCTCATCGTCGTCGCCTTCGTCTATCTCGTACTGGTCGGGCAGTACGAGAGCTTTATCCTGCCGCTGGCCGTGATCCTGTCGCTGCCGATTGGTGTCTTCGGGACTTTTTTCTTCCTGCAGGCCATGGGGTTGGCCAACGACGTCTTCGCTCAGATCGGCCTGATCATGCTGGTCGGCCTGCTCGGCAAGAATGCGATCCTGATCGTCGAGTTCGCGGTGCAACGGCGCCAAGAGGGGGTGCCTCTCCACAAGGCCGCTGTCGAAGGAGGGAAATTGCGTTTCCGGCCGATTCAGATGACCTCGTTCGCCTTCATCGCCGGTCTTCTCCCGCTGGTCTTTGCCACCGGCGCCGGGGCTATCGGAAACCGTACCATTGGCACCACGGGAGTCGGCGGGATGCTCGCGGGCACCGTGATCGGTGTTTTGGTAATTCCTGGCCTTTATTACTTGTTCGGCAAGATTGCCGATGGGCGCAAACTCCTCCAGGACGAGACGGATAAACCTCTCAGTGAGACCCTCGAACCTTCCCTAATAAAGTGGCCCTGATGAGGGCGTCGTGTGAGCCGGGGAGGTTTCGGCGGAGGGCAAGGTCTGGCTCTGTGCTTTGTACCGGGGCAGCCGCTGCCGCGTAGATAGGGAAGATTGCACCTGGAAGAATTGCTATTTGCAATGGAAGGGCCGGATGCTATCAACGCCGGTACTCAGGATTGCCATATATCTCTTCCGACGCACCGGCAAGTTTCTTGTTCGGCACGATTACCGATGGGCGTAAATTCCCCAAGGACAAGATGGATGAACCGCACAGGGAGATCCTTGAACACAAAGCATGAGAAGCACGTGGTGGCGAGAGCGATCGCGTGCAGCATGCTGCTGTTGGTTCTACCGTCTTGTGGAATCCCCAAACTCCGCCAAGCCATGCCGGGACCAGACCTGCCGGCAAGCTATGCAGCCAGCTTCAATGGTCCCCCCAGCCTGGAAAACTCCTCTCAGGTTCCGATAGAAGATTTTTTCAATGATCCGAAGCTTACAAGCTTGATCTGCCAGGCTCTGGCCGGCGGCAACCTGGAACTGCGGATTCTGAATGAGGACATTCAGATCGCCCGTAATGAGGTCCTGGGACGGTCCGGGGCGTACCTTCCTTTCGTCAGTCTCGGTCTCGCCGCGGGGATGGAGAGATTCAGCCGATTCACACCTGAGGGAACCGCTGAAGAACAACTTGAGTATCTCCCCGGCAAGCACTTTCCTGGCTTGCCAGGAAATTTCCTTGCAGCCTTTTATGCCTCCTGGGAGGTGGACATCTGGAGGATGCTGAGGAACCTCAGGGACGCGGCAAAGCTGCGCTTCCTGGCCACCAATGAAGGGCGGAACTACGTCATAACTCGTCTAGTCGCAGAGATTGCCGAGAATTATTACATGCTCATGGCGCTGGACAAACGAATTGAGAACCTGGATAACATCATCGCGCTTCAGCAGCAAAGCCTCGAGATCGCCAGGGCCAGGATGGAAGCAGCCCGCAGCACTGCGCTGCCTGTCCAGCGTTTCCAGGCCGAGATTCGCAAGAACCAGAGCCAAAGACTGATCGCTCAGCAGGAGATCATCCAGGTCGAGAACCGTATCAACTTCCTCGTCGGCCGCTACCCCCAGCCGGTTGAACGCAATACGGGGGATTTCATCGATCTGAACTTGCATGCATTGAGCCTGGGAGTGCCCGCGCAGCTGCTTCTAAACCGGCCCGACATCCGCCAAGCCGAGCGCGAGTTGGCGGCTGCCGGACTTGACGTGAAGGCTGCTCGAGCCCGCTTCTTTCCTCAGTTGGCCATCGCCGGTCCTACAGGTCCAGCAGGACCATATAGCCCCATTGGCTGGCAGGCCTTCAACCCCAAATATCTGTTCTGGACCCCGGATGCCTTGCTTGTCAGTATCGCTGGGGATCTGATCACGCCGTTGATCAACAAGAGAGCGATTCGGGCCGATTACAAAACCGCCAACGCCCGGCAATTGCAGGCCGTCTACAACTACCAACGTGTCATTCTCAACGCTTTCACCGAGGTTGTCAACCGCGTGACCAAGGTGCAGAACTACAGCAGGAGCATCGAGGTTCGGAAGCAGCAAGTGACAGCGCTTGTGGCCGCAGTCGAAGTCGCCAACGATCTTTTTCGGAATGCCCGGATCGAATACATTGACGTGCTCTTCGCCCAGCGCGACCTCTGGGATGCGCGATTGGAATTGATCGAAACCAAGCAGCAGCAACTGTCGGCCATCGTCAACGTCTATCAAGCCCTCGGCGGCGGTTTGTTGGGGTGCGGTCGCGCACCTAGACATCCTCAACCTGGTCCCAGCCTCACCCAATCCCCGCAAGGCGGAAGCGATCCGTCCACGACGGAACAGCTCCCCGTCCCCCGCAAACAGCCTGAACAGCCCCCCGAGCCCAGCAAGCTGCCGACGAGCCTCCCTGCTTCGGGCGCAAAACTGGAGTAGCAAAGTGGTGATCGTGGTGGAGCTACTGGTCCGCAGAATTGGGGCTGGCACTATGGGCAGATCTGTCGGTTAGCCGCGACACACAGCAGAGCGCGAACCTGCTCTGCTGCGCGTTGCGGCTAACCAAGGAACAGTATACCAGCCCTTACGGAGAAGTCTGAGGCCGACCCGCGGCCGTTGTCTGGGTCACAGGTGAGGGAGGCGCCTGTCTCAAAGGCGGGGTAGGGATTGGCTGATTAATGTAGGAATACGTCGCCGTATAAGGCCACGTCACGATATCGCCGATAAGACTGAACGGCAGGTCTGCGGCCCAGAATAGCCTTAAGGCCGCTTGTCGATATTGCTCCGACTTGGAGTATGGCTTGCAGTAACATTCTTCATTTGCTGTCTTCTTAATGCACGACACATCTTGTCTCACTCCGCCGAAAGGGCTTGTCCCTCCCTCGTCGGGCCCCTGCCTGGCCAGGTTTGCAGCGGTTCCGCATCCCGCGATTGGCGGGCCACAGAGCAACAAAACAACGCAGATTGTGCGAAAGGCCATCTCACCGCCCTCTGGAAAGAGCCTGAGGATAACAACCGGGCACGACCAGGCAAGACCAAATGACTGTTCCGTCGGGCCGTTTGTCCACGGCCTGGATGCGTCCCTTCTGTTCGCCCCGAACAACGCATCTCGGATGTAAAGACACCTTCTGGCGAGGATTCCCGCTCTATATATTCAGTTAGAATAAGAGATGAGTACGCTTCCGGGGCGGCCCAGACTCAGAAGGAGACATGTGTATGGCCGTGGAAATCAAAGTGCCTGCCGTTGGCGAGTCGATCACGGATGGAACGATTGCGCGTTGGTTGAAAGCCAACGGCGCGGTAGTGAAAGCCAATGAGCCGGTGTGCGAAGTAGAGACCGACAAAGCGACGACGGAAGTGATGGCCCCGGCCGGCGGGCAGCTGAGCATCGCCGTTGCGGAAGGGCAGAAAGTTGCTATCGGCGCCGTCATTGACCGGATTGAAGAGGGCGTGGCGGCTTCGTCTCCTCCTGCCTCTCCGCCTGCACCCGCAGCCAAGCGCGACAGCGACACGCGCACGCCGGCAACTAAACCGCCAGCGGCCTCGGGGCCGATTTTGTCGCCGGTGGAGCGGCCCGGACAAATGTGGTCGGCCGACATCACTTACCTGCCCCTGCCGAGCGGGTTCATGTATCTGGCGGCGACACTGGACTGGTACAGCCGGTTAGTGGTGGCCTGGCGGTTGTCGAACACACTGGACGGGGCGTTCTGCCAGGAGATGCTGGGGGCGGCCCTGTCCAGCGGCAGGCCGGAGGTGTTCAACACCGACCAGGGAGTGCAGTTTACGGCGGTGGCATGGACGAGCCGGCTGGAGTCGGCCGGGGTGGCGGTGAGCATGGATGGGCGGGGCCGCTGCCTGGGCAACGTGTTTGTGGAGCGTCTGTGGCGGACGGTGAAGTACGAGGACGTATACTTGCAGGGGTATGAGACGGTGGCGGAGTTGGAACGGGGCTTGGCGGCGTACTTTTGCTTTTACAACCACGAGCGGCCCCACCAGGCGTTGGGCTACCGAACTCCTGCCGAGGTACATACCGGAGAGGGCCGAAAGCCGTCAAGGAGTAGGTAAAAATCGGGTGTTTTTGGTCTTGACAACGGGGTCCACTTTAATACCCTGCCCGTCTGCTGCGCTAGCAAGAGATGCCCTTGGGGGCCGCATTGGCTGCTACTTGTACCAGGGGGATGATCTGATCGCGGCTGGCCGATAAGCTGGTAGCCAGCAGATCCATGCCGGCGTCACGCAGCCGCTTCTCCAGATGCTCGATCTTCTCGCTATCGGCCCAGCGGCCCACAACGATCTTGACGCCGGGCGCCTCCCGGCGGATGCGTTTGCACAGATAGCGGGTCTGGGACAGGCCGCCCGGCGGCAGCGAGCCGAGACACACGACAGCGGGAGGCTCCCGCTGGAGATGATCGAGCAATTCAGCGGTCAGTTTTTTCGCCGATAGGACTTCCAGCGTGTAGCCGCGCAAGCGCAGCATTTGGCCGAGCATCACCAGGGCCAGCTCGTCGCCCTCATCGCGTACCGGCCAGCCGACGGCCTGCCCCTTGCGCGTCTCCGCCGTCTGCGGGAACTGCTCGGCCAAAGCGCTCGCCAAGTCTTCCTCGATGTCGCGGATGCTTTGGAGGACGTATTCATAATTGTCCGGATCCAACTCGCCTCGGTCGTAATCGCGGCGGGCATGAAGCAGGGCCGGTAGCAAAATCTCTTCGTAGACGGACTCCGGCGGGTGGTTGTTTCTGTGGTCCTCGACGAGATCGGCAGCCTCATCAAGATCGTGGGCCACCAGACGTTGGTAGAACGTCACGTCGCGGCTGAGGACCGGCTCGTCGCCCAGCAGTACTTCGAAGAACTTCAGTTCCGGCACGTATTTGCCCAGGACGACAAGGATGACGGTCAAGGGAGTGGACAGAATCAAGCCCACCGGGCCCCACAGCCAGATCCAGAAAGCAGCGGCCAGCAGCAAAGCCAACGGCGAGACGCCGGTACTATGGCCGAATAGCAACGGCTCGACCACGTTGGCGGTGAGCAGCTCCAGAAGGACGAAGAAAGCGAAGACAATCAGCGGCAGCAGCCAGCCTGGCAGGGTAGCGACGGCAAAACTGGTAAGCAAGACAGCGACCAACCAGGTGCCCAGGTAAGGGACAAAACGCAGGACCAGGGCCACAGAACCCCATAGCAAAGCATAACGCCACAAGATGTGATGTCCCGTCACCCAACCCAGCGCCAGCAAGCCGGTCGCCAGCACGACGCCGAAGAACGTATTGATAAACAGCAGCATGTACAGGTAGCGGCTGACCCGCTGGGCGCCTTCATCAACAGCCTGAGTGGTAGCGATAAGGTGCCCATGCCCGATCAAGCGAACAAAACGGTTGCGCAAGTTCTCGCGCTGGCTGAGCATGAAAACGACCAAAACCAGGACGAGAAAAGCGTCGGCGAGTCCTTCTGCGGTTTGACTGGCTGCTTCGCCCAGGTGCGACCAGGCGGCTTGTTTGATCTCTCCGAACAACTCCTGGATTCGTTGCGAAACATCTTCTTCCTCTCCCCCCAGTAGTGGCTTGAGTTTTTTGATTAGCTCTCCCTGGTAGTTGGGCAGATGCTCGGCAAAAGTATTGATCTGCCGCGAGCTGACGTAACCGATCCCACTCAAGAGGAGCAGGGCCAAGGTCACCACCATTAACACAGAAGGCAAACGCCCCAGGCCGCGCCGCTGCAAGGCGGACACGGCCGGTGTCAGGATAAAAGCCAGCAATACCGCCAGGGCCAGCGGAATCAACACCTGCCGCGCCCAGTACAGGCAAGCGGTGACAAGGACCAAGCCGAGCAGCAAGAATAGCGGTTCACGAGGCTTCGTCGATGAAGAATCAGCCACGTCTTCGGTCCTCCCTAGCGCCGACATACATTACTTTTTATGGAGGCGGTGTTCGCAGTGCGCCGCCGAGGAAAGTCAGAACGGCCAGCACGATGAACACGAAGAAGGCAATCTTCGCGGCCAAGAAGGCCATGCCGCTAATCAGCCCGAAGCCGAACAAAGCAGCAATTAAGGCGATCACGAGAAACAAGATAGCAAAGCGTAACATAGAAAAATCTCCTTCTAATTTCCCTTTTGACGCAAAATTCGCGTTCTTCGGGAATGATCGAAAACTTGTCCCTGTGGTCATACAGGCATGGTCATACAGGTGGCGGCGTCCGCCATGCTCCGCCGCCGAGAAAGGACAGAAGGGCAAGAACGATAAACACAACGGCGCAAATCTTGGCGGCTGTCAGGGCCGTGCCTTCCAGGCCGAAAAATCCCAAGGCGCTTGCTATAAGGGCGATAATCAGAAACAGGATAGCCCAACGTAACATCGGGGAACCTCCTTTCGGATGGATTGGGGTGAGATGCTGGGGCTCTCCAGAGGCCCCGATCATCTTGCCAAAAAAACGGCACATTCCGTGCCGGAAATGCCAGGGAACAGCCAGCAAGGGTTTTTTGTTTGCGCTTGTCCGTATTGGGATGACATTGCTACACTGAATAAACTGCCAAGACACCGAGGACGCCAAGGAATGGAAGAAAGCAGAGAAACAAGGCAAAAAGTTACTTTCGACTCTTTTTTTGGCCTACTCTTTCTTCTCTGGGCGTTCTTGGCACCTTGGCGGTTTATTTCTGTGGTTGATGAAAGGCGTCGTGAATGTTGTCCTTGCCGACCATTGATCCTTCCTCTCCCGTTCGTCGTTTGCCTTCATGGCTGAAGCGCCGGCTACCGCGCGGTAATGGGAATTTTTTTACTCAGGAATTGCTGCGCGAGTTGCGGCTGGAGACCGTTTGCGAGAATGCCCGCTGTCCCAATCGTCCGGAGTGTTATTCACGCCGCACCGCCACGTTTATGATTCTCGGCAACATCTGTACGCGTCCCTGCGGCTTCTGTTCGGTCTCCAAAGGCCGGCCCGAAGATCCCGAAGACGATGAGCCGGCCCGTGTTGCCGAGGCGGCGCATCGACTGGGATTGCGGCACGTCGTCATTACTTCGGTGACGCGTGACGACCTGCCTGACGGCGGCGCTGACCATTTCCGCCGCTGCATCTTGGCCGTGCGCGAACGGACGGGAGCCGTGGTCGAGGTACTGACGCCGGACTTTCTCGGCGATCTGTCGGCCGTCGATCGCGTGTTAGAAGCGGCACCGGAAGTCTTCAACCACAACATGGAGACGGTGCCGCGATTGTACAAAAAAGTCCGCGGCCGTGCCTCGTATCAGCGCAGCCTCGATGTGCTGGCCCACGTCAAACGACGCTCGCCGAACATCGTCACCAAGAGCGGCCTGATGCTCGGACTCGGCGAGACGACCGAGGAGCTATTCGACGTACTGGCTGATCTCCGCACGCATGGCTGCGATACGTTGACACTGGGTCAGTATCTCGCGCCAACGTTGAAACATATTCCGGTGGCGCGATACGTTCCCCCGGCCGAGTTCGAAGAGTTGGCAGCACGAGCGCGGCTGCTGGGATTTCACAACGTGGTAGCGGGGCCGTTCGTGCGCTCCAGCTACCACGCCGATGAAATGGTGTAAGTCGTCCTGTCGCGTTCGCGTTACCCAGAGATCAAGAAATCAAAGGCGCATTGGCGTAGTTTAGGAGTAAACGATTCTCCGGAGGAGGTCGGCATTTTACTGGGCGCTCTCAGGCGGCGCGGCGCTTCTCCGGCGCATCGAGATTGAGCGTCGCCCGCACCGTGTATGCCGATTTGCCTTGACTCTCGAAATAGGTGCGCGTCAGTACTTCGCCGAGCAGGCCCAACGAGATAAACTGTATGCCGACCAACTCCAGCATCACGCTCAAAAGTAGCAACGGATTGCCGGTCATGAACACCGGTGGATTGAGGAGATACTTCATCGCCATTGTCGCTAATAAGCTGATGCCGCCCAGGCCCATTGAAACCAGTCCGGCCAAGCCCAGAACGTGCATCGGCCGCGTCAAGTAACTGTGCAAGAACTTAACCGTGATGAGGTCGAGCAGGACGCGGATGGTGCGTGTTAGACCGTACTTGGTTTTGCCAGCGATGCGGGGATGATGGCGGACGGGAATTTGCACGATGCGAGCGCCATGCATCTGGGCCAGCACCGGCACAAAGCGATGCAATTCGCCGTACAGCGGCAGTGCCTCGGCCAGATCGCGGCGGAGGGCGCGGAGCGTACAACCCATGTCGCGGATGCGAACGCCGGTAACGCAGCGGATCAGCCAGTTACCGATCGAGCTGGGCAGTTTGCGGATGAGGAAATGGTCCTGACGGTTGGCACGCAGACCGAAGACAGCATCGTGGCCCTCCTCAAGCTTGTTCAATAACAGAGGGATGTCGGCAGGATCGTTTTGCAGATCGCCATCCATGGTGACCAGTACATCGCCGGAGGCGCGGTCGATGCCGGCACGGAGAGCGAGCGTCTGGCCGAAATTGCGGCGCAGACAGATGACTTTGACACGCGGATCGACCGACGCCAATTCTTGTAGTACGGCAAAGGAGCCATCTTTGCTGCCATCATCGACAAAAAGCATCTCGTAATTCGCCAAACGGGCAGGACGGCTATCCTTGGCCACGCACAATGGATCGAGAGCGCGGCACAGCTGCTCATGCAGCGGCCGAAGGTTTGCGCATTCGTCCTTGATCGGGATCACCACCGACAGGGTCCGCATTTCCAGAGGCCTCCATTGAAAACCGGGGAGAGCGGCCGAACAGATAGACCATGCCGCCCATCAGGCTCGCTGCGGCGTAGACGGCAAAGAGGAGCAGCGACAGCGTGACCGCCGATGCCGAACTGATGTGCAGCGGGGCCAGTAACAGCACGGTGCCGGCTTCGCGCAGCCCCATACCGTTGAGACTGATGGGCAACAAGGTCAGGATCGATACCAGGGGAATCAGCACCCCATAATAGAGCGGCGGTATGGGCAAACCAAGTCCCTCACCCACCAGCCACGCCAATACGATGTTGGCCAGCTGCACCACCAGCGATAGCAACGTCACGCCCAGGAGACAACGACGCTCGCGCAGGCATAGAGCGGCCCCGTCCCACAGCAGTGCCAGACGCGGAGACAGCGGCAGCCATTGCCGCAGCCAGGGCAAAAGCGGCAAAACAGCGAGGCCGAGCAAACAGGCCGTTCCCATAGCGGCGAGGAAAGCGATGATCCAGCCGGGCAGAGGCATCGGACAGCACAGGGCCGCCCCCCACGCTACCGCAATCAATACGGCCAAGCCGTTAACGCGATCGGCCAGCACGCTGAGAAAAGCAGCCGAGAGCGGCGAACGGCCGATGTTAACTGGCCAGTTAACATCGGCTGCTCGCCGCTGTTGAGCCAAATACCAGGCCCGCACCACATCGCCGCCCACCGAGGTCGGCAGCACAAGATTGAAAAACATGCCGACGAAATAATAAGCGAGATAATCGCGCCAGCGGCCGCCCAGACCGAGCACAAGTCCCAACATTTGCCAACGTACTGCGCTAACGCCCTGCGTGAGCAGATACAGTCCCAGGGCCAAGAGCCAGTACGTCACATCCAGTTGCACGAATGCCGACGCTACCTGACGCCAATCGACACGCCAAATCAGCAGCCCCACCAAAATGGAACTGCCCAGCAGCCGCCCGTACTTCTTCACGGCACCTCCACTGTGCAGATCAACGGTTGCGAGCCGGTTTGCAGGAAAAAAGCGTGTTGCTCTTCTTCCATGTCCAGCCGCAACTCGTAACGTCCCGGATGCGGCAGGCCGGGCAAAACCACTGTCAAGTCGATGAATTCTCCCGGAGGCACAACAGCGTGAAACAAGCCGGATTTACCAGTGGCAATTCGCTGATCCTGATCGTTAGTCAACACAAAAATGAGGTGCGTTCCGGTATTGGGACTCGGATGCAACCGCCACGATTCGATCGACGTATTGTGGCAGCGTACGCGCAAAGCGGTCGGCAAAGATCCATGTGCATGCAAAGGCTGCTGGCATGGTTGGAGCAGTTCCAGGCGGCAGCGGCACTCGCCTGGACAGTAATCTTCCGCGATCCAGCGGCGGAGGACGGTCGGCGAATGCCTCAGGCCGCGGCGCGTTAACCATTGCTGATAGAGATCAAAAAAGCGATCGATGTACACAGTCCGGCCCAAGGGCAGATGGCCGTAGCGGAAGCCAAGCTGTTGGCGTGCTTCCTCCAGCGACGTATCCGTACGCAAAAGCAGGGCGATAGCCGAGGCCATGCCGGTGCGATCGGAGCCTTTGTGACAGTGGAAGAGGATAGGGTAATCGCTGCGGTCGATGACTTCGACGAGCTGGCGCAGAGTGAGGCTTGATGGCAACCGACAGGCCGAGAAGCCGAGATCTTCCAGCGAGACATCGTTGCGCAGGGCGACGCGGCCCTCGTCGAGATACCAGGCTTCGGGATCGCAACAGCCGCGCAGATTGACGATCGTGCGGATCTGCTTGTCGCGGAGGAATCGGTCCAGAGTGGCGGCGGACAACTGGGCGGAGCGATAAACCTCGCCAGGGATGACTGTGTGAAAATTGCTTCCAAACAGCACGTAAAAGGCGTGCCCGGTCAAGGCCAGGAACGCTCCGGCCAGGCAGCCATATCCCAGCGCGTAAAGCAGCGAACGCCATCCGTCGCTTACGCTTCTGGCTCGTCTCATCCGCCGCCGTGGCCTCCTTATCCGGCCCGCTTCCGTTGCGGGCGAAGGACCGCATCATGCCAAATATCGGACAGCGCGGCTAGATCGTTTAAAAAGAAGCCAGGTTGCCCGGATGCCCCTTTCGATTTGGGCGTAGAGGAGGGCTTACGTGCGAGCGGTTGTTTCCCTCCCTCCTGGTGGGGGAGGGTTGGGACCTTTTCCCTCCTCCCTTGTGGAGGAGAGTGTATAGCCTGCGGACGCCTTACCCCCACCCCAGCCCTCCCCCACAAGGAAGGAGGGAGTAGAAAAATCTACTCGGCGCCTGGCGCAACCCCGCTCGCCAAAATCGAGAGAGACACCCAGGTTGCCCAGCCTGAAACCACAAACGATCCTGCGGAACGATCCGGGTGTGCCGTTCTTGTCGATGTCGCTTTCTGGGACGATAATCATCTTTGGGACAGAGGCGTGTGTCACCCCCCTACTGGATAGCACAACCCCGTTTTTCGGTACGAATCCCGGTTTGCTGAGTGTGGACCCACTTGAAGCCAACTGTCCTCCGCAAGTACAAATGCTATCCTAAACTAAAAGGGGGTATCTGGGCTGCTTTTTCTGGCTGGGCGTCGCGGTGGCGTTCGGAGCGTGAAAGTGGCCTGGGAAGGAACGGCGGTAGAGGCAATCCTCTCCATGGCGGAACTGGCGCGAAATCTCAAGACCGAAAGTGTCTCTCGCTTACAGCCAACGCCGCCGTGGCGGATTGCCCCGGAACAGAGCGTCGCGGAGGCCGTCGCCCTCATGCGGCAACAGCGTGTCGGCTGCGTCCTGGTGGGCCGTGCGGATGAGGAACTGATCGGACTCTTCACCGAGCGCGACCTGCTGCGGCGTGTGCTGGCCGCGGGCCTGCCTCTGAGCGTGCCGGTAGCTCTGTGTATGAGCCGCGACCCGGTGGTCGTTCATCCCAAAGATCCCATTGGTTTTGCCGTTCGTCTAATGGAGGAGGGAGGTTATCGACACCTGCCCGTGGTCGATGCGGCGGGCCGGCCGCTGGGTGTGTTATCGGTCAAACGCATCGTCCACTACCTGGCGGAGCATTTTCCTTCTACAATATATAATCAGCCTCCCGATCCCAACGTTGTGCCCCGTCAACCGGAAGGGGCCTGAGACGAGAGGCTGGCTCGCCCGGAGGTTATTTTTTTCATGACGGTCTTGAATCCTAGCACCACACGATCGACCGGCGAGGCGCCGGTCCCCCACCAACCCCGTCACCCCATCCCTGTCGAAGAAATAGGCGAAGCGACAATTCGATTAGCTGGCGACTCCGGCGACGGCATGCAGCTGGCTGGCACGCAATTCACGCACACCTCGGCTCTGCTCGGCAATGACATTAGCACACTGCCCGACTTTCCTGCTGAGATTCGTGCTCCCGCCGGCACCTTGGCTGGTGTCTCCGGTTTCCAGATTCATTTCAGCAGCAGCGATATCCACACGCCCGGCGACCAGCTCAACACTCTCGTTGCCATGAATCCTGCGGCCCTGAAAACCAACTTGAAAGATCTGGAACCGGGCGGCATCCTCATCGTCAACTCCGACGCTTTCGGCTCCGGCGATTTGCACAAGGCCGGTTACGCCAGCAATCCCCTGGAAGACGGCTCGCTCCGAGGCTATCGCGTCCTTGCTGTACCGATCACCAAGCTCAACCGCGAAGCTGTGGCCGAGCTAAAACTCAGCACGCGCGAGGCCGATCGCTGCAAGAACTTTTTCGCCCTGGGGCTGGTCTATTGGCTCTACGAACGCTCGTTGGAGCCGACCTTGCGTTGGATTCAGAGCAAATTTAGCAAAAATCCCTCCGTAATGGAGGCCAATACCCGCGCCCTCAAAGCCGGCTACAACTACGGCGAGACGACCGAGGCCATGCCGGTGCATTACCGCGTCTCCAAGGCGAAAATTCCGCCGGGTCGCTATCGCAAAATCACTGGCAACGAGGCGCTGGCGCTCGGCCTGACTGCAGCCAGCAAACAAGCGGGTTTGCCGTTGCTTTACGCCAGCTATCCCATCACGCCAGCTTCGGACATTCTGCATCAACTGGCAGAGCTGAAACGCTATGGCGTGCGGACGTTGCAAGCGGAGGACGAAATCGCTGCCGTCGGCGCTGCTATTGGTGCAGCCTTTGCCGGCGCGCTCGGCGTCACCGGCACGAGTGGACCAGGCATCTGTCTCAAGTCTGAAGCGATCGGCTTGGCCGTCATGACCGAACTGCCGGTCGTCATTATCGACGTGCAACGCGGCGGTCCCAGCACCGGCTTGCCGACCAAGACCGAGCAAGCCGATCTGCTGCAAGCAATGTTTGGCCGCAACGGCGAATGTCCAGTCTGCATTGTCGCTCCCTGTTCGCCGGCCGACTGTTTCCACATGGCTTTCGAAGCAGTCCGCCTGGCCATCGGTTTTATGACGCCGGTGATGCTGCTCTCTGACGGCTATCTCGCCAATGGCGCCGAGCCGTGGCTGATCCCCGACCCGGCCAAGTTACCGAAAATCCCCGTGCGTTTCGCTCAGTCCCATGCCGGCAGCAATGGCAATGGAACAGCTGCCTTCCATCCCTATGAGCGCGATGCGCGCCTGGTGCGCCCCTGGGCTGTGCCCGGCACGCCCGGACTGGAGCATCGCATCGGTGGACTGGAAAAAGAAGATATTACCGGCAACGTCAGCTACGATCCCGCCAACCACGAACACATGGTTCACACTCGCGCTCAAAAGATCGCTAATATCGCCAAAGAGATTCCGGAGCTGACCGTGATGGGGCCATCCGAAGGCGATGTGCTGGTGCTCGGCTGGGGCGGCACCTACGGCTCGATCGTCACAGCTTGCCAGCGCGCCCAGCGCAAGGGCTGGAAAGTGGCCCAGGCGCACCTGCGCTATCTCAATCCGTTGCCGCGCAACACTGGCGAAGTTCTCAAACGCTACCGCAAAGTGTTGATCCCGGAGCTGAACGGCGGTCAGTTGCGCCTGCTTATCCGTGCAGCTTACCTGGTCGATGCCGTGGGGCTGAATAAGGTCCAGGGCAAACCGTTCCTGGTCAGCGAGATCGAGGCGAAAATCGAAGAATTACTGCGTAGTTGAAACAGACTCGATTCCCGGCGAGCGGGACGTGCCAACGTTCCGGTTCTTTGTACCGGGACATTAACACGTCCCACTCACCGGAACACACCTGTGAGGTTTTTCCATGTCTACGATGACCGTTCTAAACATGCTGACGCCCAAGGATTTGGCCAGCGACCAAGAAGTACGCTGGTGTCCCGGCTGTGGCGATTATTCGATCTTGGCCCAGATGAAGAAAGCGCTGGCCGGTCTGGGCATCCCACGCGAGAAGTTTGTCTTCATCTCCGGCATTGGTTGCTCTAGTCGTTTTCCCTATTACATGAATACCTATGGCTTTCACTCCATCCACGGCCGCGCTCCCGCCATCGCCACCGGCTTAAAGCTGGTCCGGCCGGACCTGAGCGTGTGGGTCATCACCGGCGATGGTGACGGCCTATCCATCGGCGGCAACCATCTCATCCATGCCATCCGCCGCAATATGGACCTGAAAATTATCCTCTTCAATAACGAGATTTATGGTCTGACAAAGGGCCAATATTCACCGACGTCGCGTCTTGGCACGCGCACCAAGTCAAGTCCGCTTGGCTCTATCGATACACCGTTGCGTCCGTTGTCGCTGGCCCTGGGCGCCGATGCCACCTTTGTGGCCCGCACACTGGACGTAGATATCAACCATCTGACCGAGACGCTCAAGCGCGCCGCCGCTCACAAGGGCACCGCTTTCGTCGAAGTATATCAGAACTGCAAGATTTTCAACGACGGCGTTTTCGAGTACGCCACCGACAAGAGCACCAAGGCCGACAACGTGCTGTACCTCCAGCACGGCCGGCCGCTTGTCTTCGGCAAAGACCGCAACAAGGGCATCCGCCTGAACGGTCTTAATCCGGAAGTGGTCGAGTTGGGTAACGGCATCGCCCTGGATGATCTCTTGGTCCACGACGAGAAAGCCGAGGAGCCGAGCCTGGCCTATTTGCTCAGCCGCATGGTTTATCCGGACTTCCCGGAGTGCATCGGCGTCTTCCGCTGCGTCGAACGACCGACCTACGAGGACGTTCTTAACAAACAAATAGACGATGTCCTCGCCAAGCGCGGCGCCGGCAAACTTGAAGAGCTGTTCGCCAGCGATGAAACCTGGGTCGTGGAGTAGTTTTCGGTTTTCGGTTCAAGTGTGAATACAGAAACTTGGAGACCGAAAACCGAAAAGCGGAAACGGTTATGATTTGTCCTCACTGTGCCTACGATAATCTGCCTGGCAGCGAGCACTGCGAGAACTGTCTGGCCGATTTGACGCAACTGGATCAGCCGGTGGCACAGGACCGCGTCGAGCGCAGCTTGATGGAAGACACCGTGAGCCAGTTACAGCCGCGGCAAGCCATCACGCTGAGGCCGACAGCGACGGTGAAACAGGCCATCGAGGTCATGCTGCGCCAGGACATCGGCGCCGTGTTGATCGTCGACGACGCCGGCAAACTGCTGGGCATTTTCAGCGAGCGCGATCTACTGACGAAAGTGGCTGATCCCGTAGTGGACCATACGACGCGGCCGGTGAGCGAGTTTATGACGCCCCATCCGACAACAGTGCGGCCGGGCGATACGCTCGCTTTTGTGCTGCATCAGATGGATGTCGGCGGCTACCGCCATCTGCCGGTGCTCAAGGACGGCCTGCCGCTCGGCATGATCTCGGTGCGCGATATGTTGCGGCACATAACCCGCTTGTGTAAGACGTGCGGTAAGTGATGTTCCTTCAGGCCGCCGCGCCCGTAAGGGCATCCCCCGCGAACGGGATGGCCTGGGAAAAGACTTATCCAGCAAAAACTGCCTTCCCTCTCTGCAGCGAGTGTTTATAATAATGGTTTATTCGCGATCGAGGAATTCTTTGGGGAGAGTGCGCACATGGAACTATGGATGGGGTTTGCGGAGGGAGGCATTCGCGAGTGGCTGCCCCCGTTTTTGAATATCGTGCTGTTGCTGATCGGTCTATTTCTGATCCTGCTCGTCTTGATCCAGAAGGGCAAGGGCGGCGGCTTGGCCGGAGCGTTCGGTGGTGCCGGCGGCTCCAGCGCCTTTGGCTCGCGCGCCGGCGATACCTTCACACGCATCACCATCTACGTCGCCGCTGTGTGGATCTTGCTCATCATGATCCTCATCAAGCTCGTCCAGCCCACCACAACTACCCCATCCAGCGCAGAGATCCAAGCTCCCCCGCCGGTCGAACAACAAGGACAAGGCGAGTAAGGAGGTGCGCGTGCTGTGCAGCATGACGGGCTACGGCGAGGCCAGCTATCAAGCCGACGATCTCCATCTCTCGATTGAGCTACGGTCGGTCAACAACCGCTATTTGAAGGTCAGCCTCCGGGCCGATGAACCGTATAACCTCTTGGAAGCCGAGGTCGAGAAAGTCATTCGCCGCGTCATCCGCCGCGGTACCATCCAGGTTCACCTTCGCTGCCAGCGTCCCTTTTCGCCACAGGATTTTCCGATCAATACAGCAGCCTTGCAAAGTTATGTTCGCCAAGTGCGCGAATTGTCCAGCGCGCTTGGATTGGGCGATCAATGGCCGATGTTGTTGACCCAGGTGCTCGCTCTGCCGGGCGTCGTGTCGGACGAGCCGATTGCCGCCTTGCATATGGAAGAAGAATGGCCGATCCTTGAACGGGTGCTGGAACAAGCTCTGGAGCGTTTGCAAGTGATGCGGCAGGAAGAAGGCCGAGCCATGGCTCAGGAGTTGCTACAAATGCGCGATCAGATCGCGCTGCAACTCGATCAGGTCCGCGCCCATATTCCGCGCGTGGCCGTCCTCTACCGCGATCGTCTTTATGATCGCGTACGCAACCTCCTGGGCGAACTGGATGTGCAGATTGATCGTAGTGACCTTATCAAGGAAGTGGCTATTTTCGTCGAACGCAGCGACATTGCCGAAGAGGTGGTGCGCCTGGCCAGCCATCTGGAGCAGTTTCAGGAGATTGTCAACGAGCCGGAAAGCGCCGGCCGCAAGCTAGAGTTTCTGACGCAGGAGATGTTCCGCGAGGCCAACACTATCGGCTCCAAAGCTGGCGATGTGGAAATCTCCCGCCACGTTGTCGAGATCAAAACTACACTGGAGAAGATCCGCGAATTGGTGCAAAACGTGGAATAACGATTGTTTCAAATCTGAGCGCGGGGCGTAAGTCCTCCTGAGCGAAGTCTCAGAGAGCTGACCCCTGCTCGGGGGATTTTGAAACAGGCGGGGACTATGGCCAAAGCGCCGTTAATCATTCTGGCCGGCCCAAGCGGCAGCGGCAAGTCCACTATCATTAGCCGCCTGCTCCATGAGAGGGGGCTGCCACTGCGGCTGTCGGTATCGGCGACGACGCGGCCGCCACGGCCTTACGAACAGAACGGTGTTCACTATTATTTCTGGACGCGCGAACAGTTCGAGAAACAACAGCAAGCCGGGGCCTTCCTCGAATGGGCGATGGTGCATGGCCACTACTACGGCACCCTGCGAAGCGAAGTGGACGAGTATCGGGCACAGGGGATCGGCGTCCTTTTGGATATCGACGTACAAGGAGCCGCTCAGGTGCGTGCCCAATATCCTGATTGTCTGTCTTTTTTCATACGGACTTCTTCTTGGGAGGAATACGAGCGACGTTTGCAAAAACGCGGCGAAAGTCCGGAGAGCATCGCCCAGCGTCTGGCCACGGCCCGGCGCGAACTGGAGCGCATGCACGAATTCGACCATGTCATCATCAACGAGGATCTGGATCTGGCAGTCGCCCAGGTCCGCAGAGAGATCGAAAAGGCTTTTCAGAAAGGGAGCGCCTAATGCTGGATGAATTGAAAGAAGAAGCGATCATCAACAAAGTGGGGGGCCGTTTCAAGCTCTCGACGCTGATTCAAAAGCGGATGGTGGCGTTGAACACCGGTGCTCGACCGCTGGTCGAAGTGCGCGGTGGCGATAAGCTGGCCATCGTGATTCAAGAAATTTTACAAGACAAAATCTATCTGGATACATCAGGACAGGTCCAGACGCGTAGCTTTACAGCCAGCGACGCCGCCCGCCGCGCCATGCTCGGCGACATCTCCGCCGATCTGGGAGGCGAATAAACAAAACAAACGAACCACAGAAGTCACAGAGAACACAGAGAAAAGTCACCAAGGAAGATAGCGACGAAAAGAGCACAGAGCAACGCCTTCCTTTGTGTAATTTTTCCTTGTTCCTTTTCTGAGTTCTTTCTCCGTGTTCGCTGTGACTCTGTGGTTAATTTTTGGAGAACGTGCAGCTATGGCCGAAACAACCGACCGTCCGCAGGTTCCGGGACAAGTTCCGCCGGATGCCGTGATGTCTGAGGAGGAACGAGGGGAGCGCGTGCCAGCGTCCGCGGAGAGCTATCAAGCGCTCTCACTGTTGGCGCTGGCCGCCTTTGGACTCGCCGTCGTCTACGTCCTGCTCGTGCTGGCTGGCGGCGCCGTCGCCCTGTTGGCCCGCATCCCTTGGTTGATGCCGTACTGGACTTTTTTGCTCCCTATCGCTGTCCTGGTCCTTTGCTGGGCGGCGCGGATGCGCATCCTCAACTCCGAAGGGACCCTCAGCGGCCTGGCCTTTACTACCTGGGGTTCCCGCCTCGCCATCTTGTTCGGCATTACCTATGCCGCTTATTATGTCGCCACTTTTCTCGCCGTGCGCGGCCAAGCCATCGAGAAAGCCAATGAATTCTTCCAGAAAATTAAAGAAGATCGCCTCGATGAGGCTTTCCTGATGTCGCAGGAGACCTCCACCAGGGGCATGAGCCGCAGCGACATGCGCGATATGCTGGAATCGCGTTTCAATCAACCTGCGGCCATGCGGGGAGAGGCAGGGCCTTTCTCACGCTTCTGTCATGAGCGCTTCGTTCGCCTTATCGAGATGGATCCCGACCAGACCACCATTGTCCCCACGGGCGTGGCTTCTTGGGAATACGGTAAGGGCGGTTATCGGATGTCCCTCACCTACCACATCGCCAATTCGTTGGTGGAGTATGACATGATCGTCGAGACATTTGGCCGCGATCCCAAACCAGGCGAGTCGAAAGGCCGACAATGGCAAGTTCTTCTCATGCGTAGCGAAACTTCTATCCTTAAGGATTCGCTCCGCAAGAAGCAGCGAGGCGAAGATTTCGATCAGAAGACGAGAATGGCCCAAAAATTCGCCGAGGATTGGGTAGCCAAAGTCAATGATTGGAATGCGCTCACGCCCGACGAGCGGGAATCTTGTTCCAAACTGATCCGCCTTGACGACAAGACGTTCTGGGCAGGCAAACAGCAACGTGCCGATATTATTCGGCGCATCCGCGCTACCTTCGAACCGAGCGACAAAAGGACCAAGACCTCGTTTAGCCTGATGATCCTGCCGGGCGCTCTCCCTCTGTTGCGTGAGAGCAACGACCGGACAACGGTATGGATTGACGTGACGCTGCGTTACTCTGAAGAAGGCGGTTTCCTACCGCTGTATGTGGTGAATGGCCGGCTCGCCGTCTCTGCCCAGAGCAGTGCTGCGGCCAAGGACGTGTCAGCCTGGCGGGTCGATGCCCTGGAGGTGGAGAGCGGTCGAACTGCGCCGGAAAGGCAGCGGATGCAGCGAGGCCTCGCCAAACCGGCCTCTGCGGAAGCCGGACTCGACAAGGGACAAACGTCGCCGTAAACTGATTAGGTGGTTAGGGGATTAGGGAGCTGGCTTGTCAGCCGCCTGATCACCTTTTCCCGTGGCCAAGTGGCGGAATTGGCAGACGCGCTGGACTTCTTCATCGTTCGATGATAGGTGCAGCAAAATCCAGTGCCCGCAAGGGCGTGTGGGTTCGAGTCCCACCTTGGCCAGCTTAACTCGTTGTCTATCTAACGGATTTGCAAAGAGAGGAGATGACTAACGCCCTCCGGCACAGGGGGCGGCGTCCTCGCCTGTCCTTTGCTGTCCGTCGCTGACTGCACCGGATTTTGCAGCGCTTTTCTTTATCCGCTTCTCTTTATCGCTTTCTCGAAATTGGTGTCGGTGGTTTGCAGTGTAGTGGCAAGGCAGCGATGCGTTCGCTGTTGCCGACTACCACTGCGGCAGAGTTTTGTCGAGGAGGTGGGATGGAGGGAATCCGCAGATTTTATCGACAACGGTACGAGAAGGTGTGGGTCATCGTCCCTCTTTTCTAGCAATGCCATTGCTTCGGAAAACGACCTCACGCTAAAATGGAAAAAATGGGCTGTCTGGCGAAAAAATAAGGAATAAGATTTGCGGGGAAAGGAGAGTTTGATGCATTGGGGAAAAATGGGAGAAGGGAAAAGGAATTCGCGCGGCCAGGGCCGTTAGGGGCCGGCCGTATCGGAGCAAGCGGGACATGCCGTCCTCCGCGTTGAGATCGGGGAGTTGAGCGTCCGGTGCTCCTCCCAAGTGTCTTTCGGGGGAGAAGAGGCTATGCGTCGAGTAGTTGTGACCGGGGTGGGCGTGGTGGCTCCTAATGGTTTAGGCAAGGAAGCGTTTTGGTCGGCCTGCGTCAACGGCAAGAGCGGCGTTCGTTTGATCCGTAGTTTCGACGCCTCATCGCTGCCGGTGCGTGTGGCCGGTGAAGTGCCGGAATTCGATCTGTCGCCATTTTTGCCTAGCGCCCATCGCAAAAGTCTGAAAATCATGGGGCGCGGGGCGCGTTTCGGTGTGGCGGCGGCCGGCCTGGCAGTGCAGGACAGCGGCCTGGATCTGTCGCGCGAAAATCCAGAGCGTGTCGGCGTCGTCATGGGCGCCGGTCTGGTGCCGATGGATCTGCCGGAAGTGGCGCCTTTGGTGGCGGAGACGCTCAACGGCGATGGCCAGCTGCATCTCGATCGCCTCGGCCACGCCGGCAAGGATGCGCTGTTTCCCTTGTGGATCTTGAAATATTTGCCGAATATGACGGCAGCCCACATTTCCCTGATCCACGGTGCCCAGGGACCCAACAGTACGATTGTGACGGCATGCGCAGCGGGGACGCAAGCCGTAGGCGAAGGATTTCGCTTAATTGCACGAGAAGATGCGGACATCGTACTGGCCGGCGGCGCCGATAGCCGGCTTGACCCCCTCTTGATCTTGGCCTATTCGGCCCTGGGAGCCCTCAGCCCAGCGCAGCGTTTGCCAGAGGAAGTGTCGCGGCCCTTCGACGGCCAGCGCGACGGCTTTGTGTTGGGCGAAGGAGCGGGCGTGTTGGTGTTGGAAGAATTGGAACATGCCAAACGGCGCGGCGCGGTCATTTATGCGGAGGTGCTCGGCCTGGGCACCAGTTTCGACGCCTACGCCGTCACCAAACCGGACCCGGAGGCGCGGGGGGCGGCCCGTGCCATCCGTTGGGCCTTGCGCGAGGCACGCGTGGATGCCAGCGATATTGACTATATCAATGCGCACGGCACCAGCACGCGCCTGAACGATCTCATGGAGACAGTGGCTGTCAAACGCGTTTTCGGTTCCCGAGCGCGGCGTTTGCCGCTGTCGTCCATCAAGTCGATGGTAGGCCATCTCATCGGAGCCGCTGGTGCTGTGGAGGCGGCCGCACTGGCTCTGACCCTGCATGATGGCGTGCTGCCGCCGACCATCAATCAGACTCATCCCGATCCCAGCTGCGATCTCGATTACGTTCCCAACCACGCCCGTGAAGTGTCGGTCAAGACAGCGCTGTCCACCAGTTTCGGCTTCGGCGGCCAGAATGCCGCTCTGGTCATGCGCCGCTTTGCCGGATGAAGAAGAACGAACCACAGAGTCACAGAGAACCCAGCGAAAAGCAGAAAAAAGACCGAAAGACCCAATGTCCGGCAACCTAACTCGGTAGCTTCTGGGCCTGCATCCTCCTCATTTCTTTGGGTTTTTGCTGCGTTTTTCTCAGTGGCCTCTGCGACTTTGTGGTTTAGTGATTTTCGAGGTGCTCACGCTCGATCGCCTCGGCATTGCTCGGCAACCCATGCGCGGCGCGGATGCGATCGACTTCGCGCATCACTTCATCGATGATGCCAGCATTGATCGAGACATTGCGATACTCAATGATGAACGCCCATAAATTGACAAGCAGCGTTGTCGCAGCCAGACTGGCGTGGACGCCCCAGGGCCATTCTTGGCGTTGCGCAGCGGCTCCGGCCGCAGCTGTTGCGATCGCCACCAGCATGGCCGCGAGCGCTAGCGGAAAGGTGCGTCGCTTCAAATCCCGCGTCAAACGCGGCAAGGGCGCATCCGGCAGCCGATAGGCTAAAGCCACTTCCTTGACCCAGCGCCCTGTGCCCAAAAAATAAATGAAGATCAGGCAATGCACTCCGAGTGTCACCAACACAGCAAACAGACCGAGCAGGAAATGGACCATGTACGTCGGATCGTCCGCGCGCGTCACACTGCCACGCCAACGCGACAACCAGCCGACCGCGAAAGCCGACAGTAACACCAAAAAATGAAACGCCACCAGTCGCGCCAAGATTCGAGACATGCGGTTATCTTATTCGTTTTTTGTCTGTAGTCGCTAGGGGACAACGGATAGCGGATAGCCGATAGCCGACAGCCGTGCGTATTGTAACGAACCGCGCCGGTCTCGACTGGCCATCGAAGGGGAAGGATTTTTACCGCTCCCTTGAGCGGGGCGCTATAATAGAGAGCACGAGGCCAAGCCGCGACCGTCCGAGAGCGGAAAGCGGCGAAGGCAAACGTGCGAGGCAGGCATGGTGGCTCTTGAGGCAATTGTTCCTTCCTTTGTGCGGATCGATGAGCGAACCCTGCAATTGCTGCTGACGAGTCTTTGCCTCGTCGCTGCGTTGCTCGTGGCCGCTATCGTTGTTGCCCTGGTCAATCGCTGGCGGCGGCAACACGATGTCACGGAAGATTTATCGCCCAATGCAGAGTTGGCTCACTATCGTTCGTTGTACGAGGCAGGAACGATCAGCCAGGAAGAATTCGAGCGCCTTCGGGCCGTGTTGAGCGCTCGTATGAGGCAAGAGCTGGGCGTGAGTCAACCACCCCCGGCCGGCAGGATCGGCGAGAAGCCGGTCGAGCCTCCGCCGCCAGAGACCGGCATCCAACGGCCGCCCGACGGACCCGATACGGGCATCCGTCCGGCCTAGGCTGCGGCGAAAGTCCTTGCGGATCTTTCTGCCACCCCGTAAAATTCGGAACAAGAAGCATTCTGGACCCAATGACGAGGCAGCCACTTCAACGGACCACAGCGCCATCACGACAAACGACTAAGTTTTCTGGCTCTTTCGCGCTGGCCCTGAGTGGATACCCCGGTTGCTGTCACTAAATCCCGACCCCTGGACAGGTGGGGGCGTACAAAAAGGAGACTGCATGGCGACCAAAGACTCGGGCACAAGTGGGAGCGGCAAGCGGCCCACGGGGAACAGCGGACGCAATCGCAACGCTTACTGTTCCTTCTGCCGGAAAAGTTACCGCGATGTCGGCCCTCTGGTTGAAGGGCCGGGCGACGTGTACATCTGCGGCGAGTGCATCGAGCTGTGCCAGTCCATCATCGATCAAGAAAAACGCCGGCGCGGTGGCTCCAAGGCGCTGTTCACCCACATTCCCACGCCGCGTGCCATCAAAGAAAAACTCGATCAATACGTCATTGGCCAACAGCGGGCCAAGAAAGTGCTGTCCGTAGCTGTCCACAATCACTACAAGCGCCTTAGCCTCGGCGACCAAGGCCACAGCGAAGTTGAGGTGGATAAAAGCAACATTCTCCTCATCGGCCCAACCGGCAGCGGCAAGACGCTGTTGGCTCGCACCCTGGCCAAGATCCTCGACGTGCCGTTCGCTATCGGCGACGCCACCACGCTGACCGAGGCCGGCTACGTCGGTGAGGACGTGGAAAACCTGCTTCTGAAACTGCTTCACTCTGCCGACTTCGACATCGAGGCAGCCCAGCGCGGCATCGTCTACATTGATGAAGTGGACAAGATCGCCAAGACGCATCAGAACGTCAGCATCACCCGCGATGTATCTGGTGAGGGCGTGCAGCAAGCATTGTTGAAGATGCTCGAAGGTACCATCAGCAACGTGCCCCCGCAGGGCGGACGCAAGCATCCCGAACAGCAGTACATCCAAGTTGATACTTCCAATATCTTGTTCATCTGCGGCGGTACCTTCGTGGGACTTGAAAACGTCATCGCTCGCCGCACCGGCCGCAAAACCATCGGCTTCGGCGCGCAACACGAGTCCCGCGAGCAAAGCCTGGGCGAATTGCTGTCGAAAGTAACCAGCGACGACCTGATTGAATTCGGCATGATTCCCGAATTCATTGGCCGTCTGCCGGTCTTGGCCCCGCTCGATCCGCTCGACGAGGATGCTCTCATCCGCATCCTCACCGAGCCAAGGAATGCCTTGGTACGGCAGTATCAGAAGCTCTTCGAGATGGAAGGCGCGGAGTTAGAGTTTGATTCCAGTGCCTTGAAGGAAATCGCCCGCCGCGCCAAGGAGCGCGATACAGGCGCCCGCGGCCTGCGAAGTATCGTCGAGGAGATCATGCTCGACATCCAGTTCGAGTTGCCTGACATCGAACCCAAGGCAAAGTACGTGGTGACAGACGCCGTGGTCCGCGGCGAGACCCCGCTGTTTGAGAAAAAAACGGTCGATAAGAAGATTGCCTAACACGGCCCAAAGGAGCCGGAAGTGGAAGCGACCGATACGTGATCGCTTTCACTTCCGGCTCATCGTATGTTGTGAGCGAAATTTTGTAGGGACCGTTGACAACAGGCAGGAGTGCGGATATACCATAAATACAGAGAAGAAAGTTTCCTTATGTTCTCCCCTGCGAGCCGTCACGTCTTCTTGCGGCTTTGCGCAGGTCCGAGAAGCCCTGCGGAAGGCGGGAGGTGAGGAGCCGGCCGCCGATTTACAAGAAACGGGGCCGCAGGGTGGGCAATATCGAGGCTGTTTGCGTGAGGGGATTTCGGAACATACGGACTGGGGTGAAAGAATTATTCTCCCCCAAAAAATGCACGAACGATCACCGATCCTGTCTCGCGTAAGCGGACTCCGGGCCAAGTTTTGACAAGGAGGGACGACAGTCGAAACGTCAACATGGTCTTCGCGGGACCCGTTGCCGGGCTGGATTTCGGCGGATACGGTGGTTGCGGCTTGCATGCAAGCCGGGGCGAAATGCACTCCTCAGCAACCTCAAATAAGACACTTACCGATCTGGCCCGGCTGCGGGTTTCCCTTTTCCCTTTCTAAAGATTTCAGCAGAATACCACTCATGCAGCCTCAGACATCTCCTCTCTCTGACATATACTATCTCTGCCCTGGTGTGGAATTGCACCTGGCCAGTCTGCTTCACTCCTGCAGTCGGGTTTATCGAGTGACCGGCCTGGTCCGCCTGGAATCGGCAGACGCCGTCTTGGAGGGCAGTTCGGTGCGCATCCGTTCGTTGGTTACCGGATTGACAGAAGAAGCATTTCTCGACAAAACCGGCGCCTTCGCCCAAGAAGTGGAGCTACAACCAGAAGCAGACAATCCTCTGGAGTTTGCTGTCTGCGACGGTGTGGGTCGGGAGATGGCGCGCGTCGTCGTCGTGATAAGAGCTGGGGGCGCAGGGCACGCTGCTGGCGTGCCGGCTTCACAGGGCACGCCAGCAGCATGCCCTGTGAAGCCGATTCGTGAGGGGCACAGTCCCTTGCTCGATCCGCCTTGGCCACGCTTCACTCAGCTGGTGCAGCGCTGCCTGAACTTGGCTGCTGAAGTTGCCGATAAGACGGGCCGCGATCCCGACGAGCTATGCGCTCACATTCGTGCTCAGGAGCGCTATGCCGAACAAGCCTATGAGGAGCGCAACCAAATGCTATATCACGAGTGCCAGGACAATCTGGAGAAATATCGCAGCTATCTGGCACAACTATTAGGTGAAACACTGCCGCGTCCGCCGCGTCCGCGCCGTCTGTCGGAAGAAGAAGCCCGTACCGCTATCAATCACTTCCGCGCTCAGTTATCCTTGGTATGGAAACAAGTCCGCGCAAAGCAGCGCTCCGATCTGGAGGCACGTCTGACCGAAATCGCTGCCCAGGCGCGCGGATTGAGTCAACGTGTCAAAAACGATCCGCTGTCCGCGTTATACGAGGTGAACCGATTGGGTACGGAAATCGAGAAGGTAGCGGAATATGTGAATCTCAGCTCTGCTGATCGTACACAACACACGTGAGGACGAGGCGAACCGCTCTTTCCTGGAGAGCTTCAGGAGAGGTACAGCAGGCCATCCTGTAACGCCTGTTCAACGCGATGGTAGGTCCTCCTCGGTCATTCACCGAGGCGAATGTATGCCAACGCCTCTACTTACCATGTATGCGGTAACGGCTGTGGCCGCTCGATTTGATGCGGACCAACCCGAGTTGCGTCCTGGGGAACAGCTAATCTGCTCTCCCCAGGACGCAACCTCAGATGGTGTCATCAGAGAATGCCTGCACCGAAGCCCTCGGTGCGCTTGTCTTCGCGGGCACTGACGGAGCTGGACGCTTCCTTGCGATTGCCGCCGTTGCCGCGGTAGCCGCCACGCGATCCGCTCATTTCACTGACGATCTGCGTGTAGCTGGCGGCGCCGTCGTAATCGCTGTCGTAATCGTCATAGGTGCAGACATAGCCGGGCAGCTTGGCGCGTTCTTTCTCGGCCTGGAACGCTTTCAAGACAGCCGTTTGAATGACTTCGCGGCAGGCCGAATTAATCGGGTGCGCGATGTCGGCATGGAGTTTGACGCGGCCATCAGCGTCGCGCGTGGCCCGATCTTCATCGAGCTTACTGCCGCACTGATTGCAGAAGCGGGCGCGCAAATGGTTTTTGCAACCGCAAGCGGGACAACGATCCGTCAGCTTGCGACTAGGCATGGCCACGAACGAGCCTTTGGTGCCTTCGATGATCTTCAAATCGCGGATGACGAAAGCATCATCGAACGTCACCGAGCAGAACGCCTGCAAGCGCTCGTTCTCATTGCTGTCTTCCATGAGCTTAATACGGACTTCGGTGATAACCACAGTTGTTCTCCTTTTTTTCTGTGGCACACTCAATGGCAACTTCGAACCACAAAAACACGCGCGCCGCCCAGCTCATCCCGTGCTGAATTCAGGGCGCGTGCGAGTCTAAGGGCCTCACCGGGAGTGCGACAGAGGGCGAACACGGTACTGCCGCTGCCGGTCATCAGCTGTCCCGCAGGCCCCAGGCCGGCCAGTCGTGCCAACAGGCTGGCCACAGCAGGACAAAGCTGCTCGGCCGCCGGCTGCAAGCGATTGTGCAGCTGCCGGCCAAGTTCGCTTACATCTCCTTCCACCGCAGCCTGGCGAAGGGCCGCGCCGGATCGCGGCGGGTTGGGCACTGTCACGCCGCGAAACACTTCCGCTGTAGATAAACCTACCGGCGGAGTAATCAGGACCAAATCGAGCGCTCGACTCAGCCGCAGCGGCTCGACTTGCTCGCCGCGTCCGGTGCACCAGGCCGCCGGCGCAGCGAAAAAGAACGATACATCGCTTCCTAACTCGGCGCCCAGCCGGATCAGCTTGTCTCGGTCCCAGCCCAGACGCCACAGGCGATTCAGTCCGGCAAGAGTAGCGGCGGCATCGCTGGAACCGCCAGCCAATCCGGCCGCCATCGGAATGCGCTTCCACAGGCGAATGCTCACGCCGTCGGATCGACCGGACTCGCGCCGCATCAGTTCGACGGCGCGCCAAATGAGATTATCTGGCCCGGTCGAGAGAGAGGGGTGATTGCAGCGAAGCGCCGTTGCTTGCGAGGTTTCCTCCGTGAGTTCCAGGGTGTCATACAGGCTGACAGCCATCATCAGGGTTGCCAGTTCATGGTATCCATCCGGCCGCCGCCCCAGTACTTCCAAAAACAGATTCACTTTGGCCGGCGTCCATATACGGACAGCCAACGTCGAGTGTCGCATCAACATGAGGTTTGGTTTACAAGAGGCGTCCCTCCATGGATGGTTGACGAGTCTAGAGGCATTTTAACTGAACTCGATCCGCGAGCAAGCCACCATCGTCTTGCCGTCTTCCGTCAAACCGGCATCGATAATACCGGCACCTGGGCGCAGCGTCAAGCCGGCTCTTGGCAAGGATCAGAGGCTCTTGGCAAGGATCAGAACTGCGGGATATTTCAAGCTGGAGGCAAGTTGCAGGAGGACAGGCGGAGCAAGAGCCATTCTACAGCATGTCCCCGCATGGTAAACACCGAACGACCAGAGCAGCGAGGCAGAGAACCCTTGCGGAAAGTTCGAATGAGGCGTAGAATCCTCAAAGACGTTAAATCAAACTCGGGGCGTGGCGCAGTTTGGCTAGCGCGCCTGAATGGGGTTCAGGAGGTCGCTGGTTCGAATCCAGTCGCCCCGACATTCGCAAGGGCTTGTTGGAACGAGAGTTCTGGCAAGCCCTTGACTTTGCGCGGTATACTGGATGCAGGAAACTGTGCAGGAAACCCCTGCCGGAGACCCGCAAGAAAAACGCACCGGCCCGCCTGTTCGTGGCAGGCAGCCGGCTTGGAGCAAGCCTTCCGGCTTACCCGTGATTCAAGAACGGGAGGCTTTGCTCCATGCGTCCGCATCATCCTTGGTATCGCGCTGCCACCAATTCCTGGTACGTCGAGATCAACGGCCAGCAGCAACGCCTCGGTAAACATCCTTCGCACCTGCCGCCGCCGCGCAAGCGGAAGCGGGGAGACCCGCCGCCCATGCCGCCAACCGAGATCGAGCAAGCGTACCACCGCCTGATGGCCATCGACCCGGCCAACTTGCCAAAGGCGTCCAACCTGAAGGTCTGCCAGGTCTGCGACCTGTTCCTCGACTTCTCCGAGAAGCACCACATCCCGGATACCTACCGGGGGTATAAAGACTTCCTTCAGGACTTCTGCGAGCTGTACGGCACGCTGCTGGCAAAAGACCTGAAGCCTCTGCACGTCACCCGCTGGCTGGACGCTCACCCCGGCTGGAACGGCTCCCGCCGCAACGCCGTGGTCGCCGTGAAGCGGGCCTTCAATTGGGCCGACGCGGAAGGGTTGCTGCAACCCAACCCGATCAAGAGCGTCAAGAAGCCGCCGCAGCGGCACCGCGACCGCATCCTGACACCGGAGGAGCGGCAGGAAATCCTGGCGGCGATCAAGGACCAGCACTTCCGCGACTTCGTGTTCGCCATGCAGGAAACCGGCGCCCGGCCGGGCGAGGTGCGGAAGGTGACGGCCGCGCATGTCAACCTCGACTTGGGCGTCTGGATTTTCAAGGAGCACAAGACCGCCAAGCGCACCGGCCGACCGCGAATTATTTACCTCACGCCGGCGATGGTGGAGCTGACCCGCCGGTTGATGGAGAAATACCCGGAAGGCCCGCTCTTTCGCGGTCCACGGAGCAAGCGGGGGTTCACCCGCAATGGCGTCCGCTGCCGGTTCCGCACCCTACGCCAAAAGCTGCCGCACCTCGCCGGTGTCATCAGCTACACCATGCGGCACAGCTTCGCTACCCAGGCTCTTGTCAACGGTGTCGGCATCGCTCATGTCGCCGAGCTGATGGGGCATGTGGACACCAGCATGGTGAGCCAGCACTACGCCCACCTGGCGGGCAATGTGCAACACATGCGGGAGGTGGCTCTCAGAGCCGCCGGTAACGGCTGATCGTGTGACGAGGCAAGGGGAGGGGCCGGCCAGGATGCCGGCCCTTTGCGTATGAGCGTCTGCTGAGGTTGATGCAACAGAAGCGGCAAATGCACCGGCCCCGCCCGTTCGTGGCGGGCAGGGCCGGCTGGAGCAAGCCTTCCGGCTTACCCGTGACTGAGATTGATATGCTTGAGAGGGGGCACTGGTGGCCGGACCTCGTGGAGACAAGCGGCGAGGAAGGCAGCGAGATCGGCTTCCTCGATCCTGATGCAGCCGCGCCTGCCTTTGCCGCCGAAACGGTAATGCTTGAGCAAGCCTTGCGCGCACCACTCGTAGACCAGGCTATCGCTGACACCGATGCGCTCGGCAACCTGTTTCGGAGTGAGCATCTTCCGTCTATCTCTCCATTCCGCGATCCCTCGGCCTGTATTGCCGCTGCTGCTCCTGTTGCTGCGTGCGATCCGGCTGGCGGAAGGAACGCAGATCGGCAAGGCTCAGGCCAGCGATCTGGCCTTTCAGGCAATCGGCCGACTTCAGCGCACGTATTTGTGCCAGCGCTTTATTCAGCCGGTCGGGGGCGGATTCGTTCTGCATGGCCCGCTTCTCCTGCATGAGCTGCGACACAGCGCCCATTTCAGAATTCAGGGCATGTCGCTCGATCACTTCATCCAGCGTTTCTTCGGGCGGCATTGTCAGTTCCTCGATGGCCTCAGCCGCGCCGCCTCCCGCTGGCATTGGAGGTCATAAGCCTCCAGCGCCGCCAGCACGATCCGGTAGGCTTCTTCATGGAAATCTTTGTGCTCGAAATCCATCAGCACATCACGCACTACGTCCAGCAATGCCGTGGCGCAGGCCCAGGCGCAATCATGCCGCAAGCGCTGATTCATCGTCGCCGTCCTTTCGACAGGCGGCGCACGGCCTCTTCGTACCTTTCTTCCGGCGTCATCCTGTTCCACCGCTGCTCATCAAGAAGCGCCACAACGAAGATCACAGCCGTCGCCCCAATCGAGATAATGAGCACCGGCCCGTACCAGCGGGGGTCGTGCATCCAGTCGTTCCAGAGTTCGGGGCTGACCACATCCTTGTAGATCAGCGGCCCGAACCACGGCACGGCAAACACCCAGAAGGCGATGAAGAACCAGGTGCCCCAACTCACACGCTTCATGGTTCACCTCACATTCCTTAGCGTTGCCTGCGGATGAACAGTTCGCAGGAATCGTCATACGCCTCCACGGCTTCGCACACCTGCATGACCAAGGGTTGCATCACGCGGAAATCGGCCGGTTGCTTGCGCTGCATCTTCGCCATGATCTTGAGGAAGTGAACAATCTTGTAGAAGCCGGGATGCGTAGCCTTGAAGGCGCGGGCCTGCGTCTTCGGCACGGCAACCCATTGCCAGCCGAGAGCGCTGCCCGAATCCACGATGGTGACGCTGGAACCGCCACCACGCGGCAGCGTGTTGTATTCCTTCCTGAAGCCTTCCAGGAAGGCGAGACCGAACGGAATTGCGAGCTTAAGCCAAGACATTGCGTTGACCTCCGAAAAACACGGTGATAGTGATGAACGAGGCTGCGGCGGCGTGGGAAGACGACACGTATGAGCCGCCAGCGGTTTTCAAGGTAATATCAGTGGACGTAGCCTTCTTTCCTCAGAAACACGTCCAGCGTCAATGCTTCGACCAGCATCTTCTTGATCGCAGCCTTGAGCACGTCGAGGTCGATGCGGTCTACATGGCCGTGGGTCTTGAGCGCGAAATATGCCCTCCCGTTCTTATCAATCTCGCCCCAATCGGCAAAATCCAGTTCCTTGTTGCGATGCGCGAGGAAAGCGGCCACTCCGCTGGGAAGGCAGCCCGGCGCGAACTTGATATTTGAAGGTGCGGAGAGATACATAGTGCCCTCACGCACGACAATGCACAGCAACCGATCATCACCCTGAACATGGACGCTCAATGCAGCGGCGGCCTCTCCATCCTCATCCCAATGCACATCCGCGTCGAACTCAGACGCGAGGTGCCGTATCAAGTTTTGGAACGCCGCCCGTGGGGGTGCATATGCAGGCTCCGCACGCACGGCAGGGTTGCTGAATTCCTGCGCGAAGCCATTCACGAAGCCCCGCGCGAAAGAGGCGAGATTTTCCACCAGAGACATAGTAATTCTCCTTACCGTGGGCGAATGTGATGGTGTAACCTGTCCCCGTGACAGGCCATTGTGATGGGCGAGCTTGCAATTGCTCTCAAACCGTGGTAGCGATGATGCTGGCTGCGGTTGCCGGTTAATCGCTGGCAGAAAGGCATCAGGCTGGATTCCATACTCCACTTGACTCAACCCTTCACAGGAGGGTGATGCCCTTATCCCTGTACCGCAGCCTCAAACCCCAATCCCTCTTCGCCTGCGCCGCCAGACAACGAGTCCGGCGATGGCTGCAATCCCTCCGAAGAAAACGACTGTCCTTGTGTCCCACGGCGGATTCCGAGCGAAATAGCCGAGGTTTCCCGTCCTCGCCTCCGCCACGCCCTGATCGAGCGACTTCAGGCCCAATGAATAATCCAGCGGAGTTGCCATGAAGGCTTGGAAACGGTCTGGGTCTCGCAATTCACCCGCGTGCTGGACGGCGAACAGCAGCGCGTTATCGCCGTAGAGGGTAATGATTCGAAGCAAATCAGCGGGCCGGGCTACCCTGCCAAGTAGCCCTGATTCATGGAATGCGACCAGTTTGCGGGCGCCCAATGGAGAACAGGCCAGCAGGGCGACCGCCGCCTCGTCGCCTGTTTCAACGAACGCGCGGGACTCCGGGCCGGCCCACATGACAGCCTTTTCCCTGATCTGACGGCGCTGGTAGGCGCTGAGGCCATTCGGGTAGAACTGCCCCGCAGCTTCGACAGGCGCGAGCAGCACCAGCAACAGAACCATGAATCGCCGCATCGCCAACCCTCCTTACATCTCCATTCCGCCGCGCTTACGCTGTTGATCGCGTCCCTGTTCATTCATCCGCGCTTCAGCAGCCTTAGCGCGCTCTTCAGCGAATTTTCGCAAGTCAGCAAGCGAGAGCCTGCTTTCCTGTTCAGGGCCGGCACCTGGGCCGCCACGCGCCTCGGCGATCTCTCCTTGTGTGGGTGCGCCAAAAATGCCCGGCGGGGTGGGTTGCTCCACAGACCCGTGGCCAAAGCTGAGCGCCTGCCGGAGTTCCGCCAGTCCCAGCCGCCCCATCGCTGCTGCATGGCCTTTCCCTATCACGGGCACCGCGTCATACGCATCCTTCGCTTTCTCCGCGATCAAATCCCTCAGCCTTTTCTTTTGCTCTGCCATGTTGCATTTCCTCAAAAATCCAGGTGAACGTGTAAGCAATCCTTACAAGTTGCTTCACCTTCCAATTTCCTGCACAGCTTGCGCCAGCGCTCTCCAACTATCCGGGAAGCGCGATTTCACCAAGGCCAGACCACCCAGGCGATCATTGCGGCCGCAGCGACCAGGAGTACCCACCACAGCAGCGGCATCTTCACTCGCGCAAGCTCCCACCACTTCACCCGGCGGCACAGGATCGGAGGCATATTGCGGAGAAAGGCGATCAGGTACTCACCGTGCAGCTGCAACACCTCAGAAGGGAAAAGCAAAGGCCGTCCAATTTCTTGCTGGTTGCGGGTGAAGGAATAATTCGTGCTTTTGTCCCTCCCACCGATCTGGTTTGGTGAGTAACTTGACCCGGTGTTTTCGTTTGCGCTTTCATTGATGATCGATTTTGGGCCTAGCATCTTGCTAACAAGATCAGCAGTTGGATATGAATTCAGTGCAAAGAAAATTGGCTCACAATTATCCAACACAACATTCGCTTTTCCTCGGAAATTTGCATGTAAATGATCGGTACTCTGAAAGAAAAGCAGCATATGCACCCCGTAGGAACGCAGCAGAGTAATGGCCTGTTCGATAGCGGGCATGTGACCCAACTGCGCCGCTTCATCAAGGAGAAAAAATATCTCAGTTTTCATCACTAATTCTCCTGCTCCGCCTCGCGTCCTATCAGCCGGATAAAACTGGCGATTACCAGGCGTGTCCAGCGGCTCCATGCCTCTTGCAAATGTGGCGCGACGATAATGTAAACGGTGACATTCCCATTGAGCAGTTCGCGGGCGTCAAAGCTGCTTTTGCTCGTGTTGCGAATAATTGCCGGACTGGATAAGAACTGGGTGTGGCGATGTAAAGTAGACATCACGGATGCACCCTCTTTCGACCAGCCACCACCTTCCTCCTTGCTTTGAAGTTGTTCGATGATCCCCGCGAGATCGGCGAATACGCCGCCTTTCGCACGCATGGCCGCGACCGCTGCCAGGCATAAATTCTCTTGCGAAAGCAATGCACGGAGCGAAGTCAGGTTACGCTCCTCAGCCTTCAGTTCGGTGCAAATGAATGCAAGCAAGGTTGCACATACGTTTACCGCTTGCTCACGCCAATGCGGGTCGCGCTCTCCTTCCGGCGCTTCCGGGCACATCGCCTCGGCGAGCGCGCGGCAATCATCCACACATTCCTCGCCATCGCCTATCAGGTCCAGCGGATTGCAGGTATCCTCACCAGGGCCGCACACTCTCGCCGGATCAAGCCGGATAACCTTATGATTCATCGCCCGCCTGATGTGGGCGCTGAGGCGGTATAATTCGCCTTTCGGATCATTCACCACCATCGAGCCGAAGCGCTTTGTCATGCACCAGACCATAGAAAAAGACACAGTTTTCCCGCCGCCGGCCGGGCTGAAGATGGCCAGATGAACGTATCGAAACATCCTGATAAGTCTGCCGGTGCGGGTTTTCCCAAGAATCAGCCCGTCGCCAGTCCGAAGCATTCCCGCCCGGCGCAGATCATCCATGTTGGCCCACCTCGCCGTGCCGTGGGCGGTCCCCGACGGCCGCCACTGCCGGGGCAGCATGGCGGCGCCGAGAATGGCCAGTATCACCAGCAGCACGATCAGATCGCCGGAGGCGTTCATTGGTTCGATTTCTCCTTGCGCTCGTCTCTCAGCCTTGCAGGCAGGTACTCCACACCATCTCCATCCTTGGCGAGCCGTTTGAGAGCCGCCAGCAAACGCTCCGCGAACGCTTGCAGGCCATCCAGCGAAGGGTTGCTGGCCACCATCTGCACGCCGTCCAGTTTCAGCTTGAGCGGCTTTGCCTTGGCCTTCTTGTTGTTGCCGAGGAGCGCGGCCACCTTTGCCTCCACGGTTTCAACCGCCCACGGCACCTCGACAGCCTTGCGGGCCAGCTCTACCTGTTGTGGCCCCTGCAATCGACTGAGTGCATAGGCCGCCCGAGGCGGAAGTCCCGCGATTACCAATTCCCGCACCTCTGCGCAGAGTCTTGTCGAAATCGCCAGCACCTTGGCGACGCGACCAGGGCTGACGTGGATAGCGTGCGCGAGTTGCGATTGACTCCAGCCGTTCAGCCGCATCAGCTCTTGGTAGACGGCAGCCAGTTCCAGCGGGGTGAAATCCCTGCGCTGGGCGTTTGCCTGAAGCTGTGCGACGGCCAATTCAGCCTCGGACAGCTCACGCTGGTAGAGCAGGATCGGAATGGAATCGAGGCCGGCGAGCAGCGCAGCTTGTCGCCGCGTCTCGCCATCCACTACGCGGGCGGCGTCGCCTTCCGTCATCGCGATCACCGGCTGCTGCACTCCGCGAGCCTTCACATCGGCGGTGAAGTTGGCGAAGTAGCCTTGGTATTCGGCCCCGGTGCGCGTGCGCTTGTCGTTCCGCACAGGAAGCAGCCAGGATGGATGCTTGTGGACGAGGATGTAATCGACCGGGCCTTTCGGCGTCGGGTCCATCGTGGCGTGGATGCTGCTGGCGGGATGCGCCTTTAGCTTGTCGATAGCGTTGACGGGAAGGGGATGCTCAGGTTGCAGAGCGGTTAAGCACGGATCAACCGAAGACGGTGTGCCATTGTGCGATTTCTGGTCCATCGGCGGAATCCTCCTTTTCACGGCAGGTGTCGAGAAAACAGTTGACTTACGCGAGTTCCTTTAGTTGTTGGCACCAGTGGACGGCACGTGGTAGAACTCGCTGCCACAGGCCAGGCAGATCGCGTGCAGTTCTGTCCCGGAGGCTACCCACGCCGAGGCGCAGGAGCCGTGACAGGTCCACTTGGCCAGTTTCTTCTTCTTGGTCTGCACCAACAGGCCGCCCTCGCTTTCGTCCCCAGCCACGACGACGCCGGGGGCGCGTGCCGGGGCAGGCGGCAGGCGGAACAAATCAAACGCGGCAGGGTCAGGACGCAGCGCGGCGATCCGGTCACGCAACGCTGGCGTAAGGCTGGTTTTCGCCCAGCCGCGGGCGCCCATCCGCTCGCAGGCCAGCCCCACGGACAGGGCACGGTCCCGGAAATGCCCGTTGTGGTACTGGTTGGAGGAGCAGTCGCGGATGCCAGCAGTGTAGTTGGCGAGGTGAACCAGCTCATGCAGCAGGGTTGCCGCGATGTCGTACACGTCGCGGCCGAGGTGCTCCGCTACAAAGTTGATCTCGTCGAGGATGGCGCCGTCGCGGGTCTCCCATCGGGACCAGGCGAACCAGCCGAGCGCGTTTCGCCAACCGCCCTGGATCGTGATGACGGGGAGGGGCAGGCGTTGTGGTATAAACCAGAACCGCATCTCGCCCGCCCAGCGCTCCAATTCGCCGATCGCCCGACGCAAACT
>Ga0209061_1001311_pt1 | contig 42968 bp, 40 predicted proteins | sample Coa_R1_10_FD_187157 | JGI IMG/M metagenome (GOLD analysis project Ga0209061, IMG submission 187157) | Surface soil microbial communities from Centralia Pennsylvania, which are recovering from an underground coalmine fire - Coalmine... | ecosystem: Environmental > Terrestrial > Soil >...
TGCACTGGGGATGGCGGGAGTTCCAGCGTGCCGGGATGATAACCAGGGACACGCCCGCGGGGCGCGCCTTCCGGGAGTTCGGCCGGGGGTCGGTCATGACGTTTCCCGCGGGCGCGGTCTTCGGCGAGGAATGGATCACGGTAGGCCAGGGCACGCTGATCGGCGCGCTGGTCACGATCTCGGCCGGCATCGTGCCCGGACAGGACCTCGGCCCGGACCCGGTGCTGCGCATCGGCGACCGCTGCGTGATCGGCCGGGGCAGTCATATCGTGGCGCACCAGAGCATCGAGATCGGCGACGACGTCTGGACCGGGCCATATGTGTACATCACCGACCAGAACCACGGCTACGCCGATCCGGACACGCCGATCGGCCGCCAGCTTCCGGTGAACCGGCCGGTCAGGATCGGCGCGGGATCGTGGCTGGGCGCGGGTGCGATCGTGCTGCCGGGCGCCCAGATCGGGCGCAACGCGGTGATCGCGGCCGGCTCGGTGGTACGCGGCCAGATCCCTGATCGCTGCGTGGTAGCGGGCGTGCCGGCGAGGATCGTCCGCGAGCACACGAAGGCCGGCTGGATGCCCCCGCTCAAGGAGGCCGGCATCGTCGGCTAGCTGGCCGTGTCGCGCCGGAACGCGGCGTGGCCGCTACCGGCCGGCCCGAGGGCCTCCAGCGCGTCCCGGAGCCGGCCGATGCCGCGGTCCAGCTCCTCCAGGGCGGCGGCCAGCGCGGCGTCGGTTTTCGCCGTCGGCAGGCTGGCCAGCCCCGCGGCGGCGGCCTCGACCGCTGCCAGCCGTTGAGATAGTTCGGCGAGCAGGCCGCGTGCCGCGCCGCCCGCCGTGCCCTCCGCCTGGCTGCGCAGCAGTTCGGCCTGCTCGCGAAGCTGCCGGTTCTTTATGTACAGGTCGACGAAGAATGCCACCTTCGCCCGCAGCGCCCACGGGTCGAACGGCTTGGCGATGTAGTCGACCGCGCCGGCCGCGTAGCCGCGGAACGCGTGATCCGGCTCTGCCCCGGCGGCGGTCAGGAAGATGATCGGGACATCGCCCATGCGGGCCTGGCGCTTGATGTGCGCCGCGGTCTCGAAGCCGTCCATGCCGGGCATCACCACGTCGAGCAGGATGACGGCGAATTCATCGGTTCGCACGGCCTGGAGCGCAGCCTCACCGGAACGGACGGGAACGAGTACCTGGCCGAGGGAGGAGAGGATGGCATCCAGCGCGACCAGGTTCTCGGCATGGTCATCGACAAGCAGGATCTTTGCCTTCGGCGGCACCTCAGCCGCTCCCCTCGAGCTCGTCCTCGCCATCGCCGGCGCGGTGGGAGGGACCGTAACTTAAGTCTGTCACGGTTAGCCCGCATGGCGATCACCGCCGGCGATGATCAGGACTGCCCGGCCGGCCTGGCGGGGGGCCGGCCCGGCCCGCGCATCTGGCTGGCATGCGCGGGCATCCGGCCGGCGTCGGCAAGCGCCCGGCGGAGGAGGAACTCGATCTGGGCATTGGTGCTGCGCATCTCGTCGGCCGCCCACTTGGCCAGGGCGTCGTGCACGGCCGGGTCGAGTCGGAGCAGGACGCTCTTGCGTTCGGACATCAGGCCGTCACTGGTACAGCGAGCCGGCGTTCACAACCTGCTGAGTCGCCTGCTCACTGCATAGCACCACCAGAAGGTTCGAGACCATGGCCGCCTTCCGCTCCTCGTCCAGGTCGACGACGCCCTCCTCGTCGAGGCGCTGCAGGGCGAGCCGGACCATGCCGACCGCGCCTTCGACGATCTTCTGCCGCGCGCCGACGACCGCGCTCGCCTGCTGCTGGCGCAGCATGGCCTGGGCGATCTCGGGGGCATAGGACAGCCGGGTCAGCCGTGTCTCGACGATCTGGACGCCCGCCGCCCGCACCCGGTTCGTGAGCTCGGCGGACAGCCGCTGGGTGATCTCGTCGGCGTTGTCGCGCAGCGAGAGGACGCCAGTGCCCCGGCCGTCGTAGGGATAGCTGGACGCGATGTGCCGGACGGCGGTTTCCGTCTGGATGGCGACGAAGTCCGTGTAGTCGTCGACCGAGTAGATGGCACGCGCGGTGTCCCGCACCTGCCAGACGACCACGGCGGCGATCTCAATGGGGTTGCCGTCGGCGTCGTTCACCTTGGCGAGCGCTGACTCCAGGTTGCGGATCCGGGTAGAGACCGCGATGCGGATGGTGAACGGGTTCACCCACCGCAATCCGGCCTCGCGGATCGTGCCCTGGTACCTGCCGAATAGCTGGACGACATGCGCCCGGCCAGGCACGACCTGGGTAAGACCGCGCCATACGCCGACGGTGGCGACGGCGAGGACGGCGCCGAGCCAGGCCAGCGCCACGGTCGTGCCGCTCTTGTGCAGGCTTGCCTGCCAGAACGCGGCGATCGTCGCGGCCAGCAGTATGAGGTCGAGCACCAGCATCGGCAGGCCGGGCAGGTACCTGGCGGCGCGCTCCGCCATGGCCTGGCCGGGGGAGAAGGTGCCGTGTCCCGCGATCTGGACCTGAGCTGTCATCTGGCCCACCTCCGGTGGAGCTTGCTTGATACCGCATATCTATCATAATGATATCAGTTTTAAGCGCAAGGGTGGCTGGTCCTGACCGCCGGTCCTGTGCCGGGCAAACGGATCGAGGCCGAGGCGGCACAGCTGGCTCCGCGCCCTACGCGGCACCCTACGAGGCGCGGAGCGCGCCAGGCTCCCCGGCGGAGATGGCAGGCGTCACACCCCTGGCGCGAAGGTTTCGCCGCGTATGGCGCGTTCGACGAGGACGACGGCCCGCGCGGTGGCGGCGAGCCGGCGTCCCTCGGTGCGGTAGGCGTCGAGAACGGCGTCGACGGCATGCGGCGGGAGTGCCCCGGCCAGTTCGGTGCGCGCGGTGCGGTACCCCTGGCGGGCGCCCTCCACGCAGGCCGCCGTGTGGTGGCGGGCCATCGCGGCGAGCGCCGCGGGGTGTCGGCGCAGCACGCCATGCAGCCGGTAGTCGGGCGGGACGACCTCAAGTAGCCAGGCGACGGCGGTCGCCTCGAAGTCGTCGCTGTCCGGCGGATGCACTCCGGCTGGCCATCCCGGCGGTAGATGCTCGGCCATGGCGGAAGCGTAGCATTAAGGCGAACTGAAGTTCGACTATCCGGCTAGCCCGCACCCTGGGTACGGCCGCAGGTCAGATGTTCTCAGCGGGAGAACGGGGGCGTCAGCGGCTTGCGGGTCCCGCTAGGACGGGATTTCGAACAGGCGCAGCGCGTGGGCCCTGGCGGCGGCCTCGGTCCGGGTGGCGGTGCCCAGCTTGGCGAGGATGTTCGATACGTGGACGCTGGCGGTCTTCGGCGAGATGAACAAGGCGGCGGCGATCTCCCGGTTCGACTGGCCGGCAGCGACCAGCCGGAGCACCTCGTACTCGCGGCTTGTCAGCCCGAGTTGGCCCGCGCCGCCCTGGGTCCCGCGGTCCTGGGCCCCGCGGCCGTTCCCGGCCTCGCCCGCCTGGCGGGCAAGAGCGGCGATCTGCTCCGCCAGCGGGCGCGCGCCGAGGCGTTCCGCGATCGGCGCGGCCCGGCGCAGCCAGCCCGCCGCCTCCGCACCGCCCGCGCCGCCCGGATGGCCCGCGCCGCCCAGAGCGGCCCGCGCGGCGCGGACCAGCGCGACCGCGGCCTGGTACGGCTGCCCGATGGCCTCCCAGGCGGCGGCAGCGGCGTCCGCCGCCCCGTCCGCCCCTTCTATGCCGGCCCCCGGGTCCAGTGCTTGGAACGACAGCTGCCATGCCCGCTGTACGGGTCCGAACGCCTCCAGCTTCTCCGCCAGGGTCCGCAGCCGGCCCAGCAGCGCTTCGGCGGCGTCCCCGGATGCCTCGCGGGCCGCCGCGGCGGCGCTCACCAGCAGCGGCCAGACGTACCGCGGGCTGCTCATGGACAGGTCGTGCTGGTCCAGCGCCCCGGCGGCCACGGCCACGGCGGCCGCCGGGGCGTCGCTGGCCAGGGACAGGTCGACCTCCAGCGTCGCCTGCGGGATGTGGTACTGGTCGTCGTAGCTGGTGCCGGACAGCACCGCCCGGCTCGCGGCCGCCCGCCTGGCCGCGGTAGCGACGTCGCCGCGGGCGAGCGCGATCGAGCCGCAGACGATCCACAGGCCGACCCGGGTGAGCGGCGGCGGAGCGAGGTCCAGGGCCCGCCCGGCAACGTCCGACGCCTCGTCCCAGCGGCCGAGGTACATCAGCGGCTCCGCCAGGTTGATCGCCAGGAACGTCCCGGCGGCGCGCGCCAGGCCGTGCCGCTCGGCGTCGGCTATGCCCTGCCGGGCGACCATGGCGGCATGCTCGTACTGGCCCGCGCCGCACAGCAGGTGTGATTCGTAGATCACCAGCTTGACGATGGGATGGTACGCCCCGGCCCGTTCGGCGATCGCCTTGGCCTCCGCGATCAGCCGGAGAGGCTCGCTGTCCGGCTCCGCCACCCCGCTCGTCCCGGCTCCGAGCATCGCCAGCATGGCGAGCGCCTGAGCTTCCGCGTCGAGGTCCCCTGCCTCCCGGGCGCGCCGCAGCGCCTCTTCCGCCCAGGCTCTGAACCGCGGGTCCTGCGCGTCGCCGCCGCAGTGCGCGGCGGCGAGCAGCACGTGTGTCCGCGCGGGTCCGGAGGCCGTCTCGGGCACCAGGCGCAGCGCCCGCTCCAGGTCCGTCATGCTGACGGTCAGGCCGAGTTCATGCCGGAACGCGTGCCGCTGGCGCAGCAGCAGGGCGACCCGGACCGGGGCGGCGTCTTCGTCGAGTTCGGCCAGCGCCGATTCCACGAAGGCGAGGCCGGGCTGCCCTTCCCCCGCGTCCCTGGCGGCGGCCGCCGCCTCTTCGAGCACCCGCACGTGGTCGGCGCCGATGCGCTCGGCGGCGTCCGGCACCTGGTCCCACAGTTCGAGGACGCGGGCGAGCAGCATGAGCCGCTCCGCGTGCGCCACGCTCCGGGACGCCTGCGCGGATGCCTGCCACGCGCTGGTCAGCGCCTCCGCCGTGTTGTGCGCTGAGTACCAGTGATGCGCCTTCTCGATCTCGGCCCGGCCGCCGGCGACGAGCGACGGATCGGCTTCGATCGCGAGCGCGAATTTGGTGTGCACGCCGCTGTGCTCCCCGGGCAGCAGGTCTTCGTGCACGACCTCGCGGATCAGCGCGTGCCGGAAGGCGTACCCGTCGGCCGTGGTCACGAGCGCGTTGCCGGCCACGGCGGGCCTGATGATGGCGGTCAGCTCGTCCTCGGTGTGCCCGGTGACCCTGGCGAGCAGCGCGTGGCCGATGCTGCCGCTTCCGGCGCTGGCGACCCGGAGCACTTCCTGGGTGTCTTCCGGCAGCCGCCGCACCGTCTGCTGCAGCAGGTCGGCCAGCGAGTCCGGTATCCCCACGCAGCAGCTGCCATCGCACGCCAGCAGTTCCTCGGTGAACAGGGGGTTGCCCTCGGCCCGCTCGTAGAGCGCGTCGGTCAGCGCGCGGTCGGGCGAACGGCCAAGGACCGCCGTCGCGAGTTCTTCCGCCTGGTCGCGGCTCAGCCGGGGCAGCTCGGTCCGCTCCACCCAGTCGATCCGGGCCAGTTCGGCCAGCAGCGGCCGCAGCGGATGGGTGCGGTGCAGTTCGTCGGAGCGGAACGTCACCACGATGAGCACGCCCCGCAGCGCGCGCTGGTAGCCGATCAGGAACGCCAGCAGGTCGCGGCTCGACCGGTCCGCCCAGTGCGCGTCCTCCACCACCAGGACCAGCGGCTGCTGCTCGGCGAGCCGTTCGAGCAGCGTGAGGAACTCCTCGAAGAGCCGGGCGCGAGCCTCGCCCGCGGCCAGCACGGTTGCCGCGGCGTCCCCGTCCCCGGCAGCCGGCGGCAGCGCGAGCTCGGGCAGCAGCCGGGCCAGCTCCCGCATGGCCCGGCTGCCGCCGGGCAGCATGCCGGCGATCTCCTCGGCGCCGATTTCCCGCACCAGGTCGCGCAGGATCGCCGTGAACGGCCCGAACGGCAGTCCGTCCGCTCCCAGTTCCAGGCACCCGCCGGTCAGTACCCTGGCTCCGGCTTTTCGCGCGCTCACGGCGAACTCGCTGATCAGACGGGTCTTGCCGACCCCCGCCTCACCGCCGATGAGCAGGGCGGCCGGACCGCCCTGCCGGACCGACTCGAACGCGGCCCCCAGGGCGGCTATCTCCGCTGCCCGCCCGACTAGGACGGGACTCGTCCCGCGCCTGCTCATTTGCAGGTTCAGCATGCCATAAGGGTCTGACATTCCAGCCCGGCCGCGCTGCCGCACGGCCTCCTTCCCGGCGGCCGTCTTCCCGGCGGCCGTCTTCCCGGCGGCCGTCTTCCCGGCCTTCGCCACGTCGGAACCCGCCAGCCGTCAGCGGGCCGCGCCCGTGCGCTCGCACGGCGTCCCGGTCTCGCGGAACGTGCCGTCCACGTAGTCCGGGATGGCCGGCGGGACGAAGGTGTCCCGTGCCTCGGCGTGCCTGTGGCGGCGCATCGCCTTGCGCAGTGCCCGCGCGACGTTGGCCTCCCTGGCTTTCTCCTGCCGCTCCGCGATCCGCTGCCTGACCATTTCGCGCGCCATGTCCGGATGCATCATTTCTCCTTGGCCTCCGGGGAGCCGCGTGCTTCCCCTACCCTGAGGTTCGCGCTAAGACCCCCCGCGCCGCATCGGACGATTGCCCTATCCTTGCCGCACCGGGTGCCTTAGATCCGCCGGCGGCGCATCAGGGAGTGGCTTAGCGCGCTTGCCCGTGGCCCAGCGGGCGCAGGCGCCGGGATGGGGATGCGGGCGCACAGGGACCGGAGTCGGCTGGCCGCCCTCGGCTTGGCCGCGAACCGCCGCCCGCGTCAGCGCGTGAGATAGACGGCCGCGAAGACGACGATGAGGATGACCAGCGCGGCCGTCAGGCCGATCGCGGCCATCCGGCCGCGGCTCGCGCCGGCCAGCGCTGCCTTCCCCGCCGCTCCCGGGTGTGCGTCCTCAAGCGCCCGCGCGCTGTCGTACTGCTCGCTGACGACGCGGATGCCGGCGGCCGTGAGCGGCTCGAATATCTCCGGCGGGAAGAGGCGCAGCGCTTGCGGATAATCTCGCGGAATGCCCGCCCCGGCCAGCCGGCCTTCGGAGTCGAGCAGCAGCATCCGCCAGGTGGAGCCGGTCCTGCGCCCGATCTCCCAGCGATGGGTGGCGAGGCACACCGTGGTGACCGCGCCGGTCCGCCCCGTCGCGGGCAGCGGGAAGGCGCGGGGCCGGCCGCCGCCGAAGACCTTGTCGCCGGCCAGGGTCAGCGTGCCGCTGCCGGTGTCAGCCGTCAGCCGCCAGTTCTCCAGGACCGATGATTCACGGGGCAGCAGCTTCCCGGCGGGGCGGACGGGCCGGATCTCGATGAGCCCGCCGGACGGGCCCCCGGACGGGCCGCCGGGGGAGGGGGCCTGTCCCGGAACGTCCGGGCTCACCGTGATCCGCCTTCACCGGGATACCGCTGCAACCATACCCCGGAGGCCAGCTCATCCAGGGCGGGCAGCCAGCGGGCTGCCTCCAGGAGGCTGGCGAACGAGATGGTCATGATGACGGCGGCGCCGTAGTCCTCGAAGACCCACAGGTAGGCGACGTGCTCGCCGACCGGTCGCTCCGGTCCCTCACCGGAGGCGTAGCGCATCCGCAGACGGCGGCACTCGCCCGCCCTGGTCCGCATGGGGGTGACGTCCGGCGGATAGTCACCGGGAAGCTCGGGAGCGAGCTGTTCCAGCAGGTCATCCCATGCCCTGGCGGCGTCGCGGCCGGCGAGGTCCACCGGGGAGAAGGCCGCCATCCCCTTGATCCCCTCCTCTGGCGATGGGATGAGGATAAACCCCAGCGTCGCGGAGTCGCCCGCCTGCTTGCGGGCGATGACCGCGGCCTGCCGCAGGAGCGCGACGAGCCGCTCCTCGCCGTCCGGGGTCCGGTACGCCGCCCACTGCGGGCGGGACAGCAGCTCGGCGGCCGCGCGCCCCGCCCAGTCCCCGTCGGCGCCGTTCCCGCCGGCGCCGCGCAGTTCAGCCTGAATCCAGAGCTGGCCGAAGTCAACCACCAGGGGCGGCAGCCGGAACCCGGTCATGACCGCACCGCAATCATGACTGCCACCTCAGCGACAGCGCGATCGCGTCGAAGAGCGTTACCAGCGCGTCGGCGAGCGGCTGCATTGGCGTCCCGAACGCCATGACCAGGAACCCGGTGGGCCGGCCGGGCACCGGCAGGAAGTAGTCGACCTTGGTGATGCCGTCTTCGGCGTACCGCCGTCGCACCGCCGGGCCGCCGCCGGCTTCGGTCAGCGAGACGTCGCCGCCGTCCCCGTCGTCCTTGCCCGATAGCCCGGCGGCCAGCATGTCGAGCGGGACCTCCTGGCCCTGGTCCAGGTAGCTGATCAGGCAGGATGCGGCGAGTGGTATCCCGTCGCGCTCGGCGAGGCTCAGCAGCACGTCGATGCCGCCGGCCGACCTGGCGTCCTGTAGCGTGCTCCGGATCATCCGGGCGAGCTTGTCCCGCGCCGCGGACCGCTGGGGTTCTGCCAGGTCGGCGGTCTTGTTAGCGGCCAGCGTCGCGGCCCGCGCGCTCTCCCGGCCGTCCAGCGGGATCCGCGCCCAGCCGGGCGGCAGCAGCACGGCGAAGTCGCGGGGATGTGAGCGCGGGCCTGGCGCACCTGGCCATGAGCCCGGACGCGGATCTGAAGCGACGCGGGTCATGGCACCGGCACGTGACTGATCATCTGGCGGAAGTCCCCGATCGTCTGGTTGATCGCCGCCGAGCCGTCATCCTGGAACCACTGGGCGACCTGGTAGGCGTTGCCGCCGATGAACGACGCCCACTGGGCGCCGCCCCCGAGCGCGATCGTGGTCCCCGCGAGCGCCTTCGGGACGATGATGCGGACCACCCCGGGGAGCTTGGCATCGAGCGCGGAGAGCTTCGCCCAGTCCCGGGCGGCGTCGCTGCTCATCGTCCACAGCGACGCCAGGTTCCCGGGCTTGGCCTCATTGACCAGGGTCTCGATCGCTTCCCTCGCCTCGTTCGCCTTGGCGATGGCGCCCGCCAGCTTGTCGCCCTGGCCGGCCCAGTCCATGACCGTCGCCACCAGGCTGGACCGGCTGCCCAGCGAGTACAGGATGCCGGGCAGGCCGTGCTCGGACATGAACGCGCGCCCGGCCCGGCCGGCGTTGACGGCCTTGGCCGCGTCCTCCGCCCCCTCCGCCAGCGGCTCAAGGAGCCTGGGCAGGATGCCCTTGACCTCGGGCAGGAACTTGCCGACCTGGCCGAGCCCGTCACCGAGGCTGAACGTCGCCAGCGAGACGATGTCGAGGATGAACGAGGTCCACGACTCCTTGCCCGTCTCGGCGGCGATCCCGTCGAAGGTGGCCTGGGCCACCGTCAGGCCGAGGATGACCCAGCCAAGGGCCGCCGAGATCGTGCTGACGAGCTCCGTGCCGATCAGCCCCGCGATGAACCCCGCCGTCAGCGGGCAGACCAGGATGAGCGCGACGATCGCCAGGATCATGACGATGATCCCGATGATCATGAAGGCCTTGCTGATCCAGCCGAAGTTCCGGTCCCACCAGGAGTCCTTCAGGCCGTCGTGGCTGAGCTCGCTGCGAATGGCACTGGCGGCCCCCCACGCGGCGGCGCGGTAGTGCCCGACGGCGGTCTGGAACTGGGCGGTGGCGTTCTTCAGGTCCGCGGCGGCCCCGGTGTAGGCGGCCGCGCGCTGGGCGGCCGCTGCCTTCTCCTCGGCCGTGGGCGGCGGGCTGCCCGGCGGCGGTGGCGGGCCCGGCGCGTTGCTCCGCATGGTCTGCGCCGCCTCCTTGGCCTTCCAGACGGCGGCGTAGGCGCTCTGCTGTGCGGCGTACATCGGCCCGGCGCACCGGGACAGCGCCCTGCCCGCGGTGGCGTACCGCTGCTGGGCCTTGGCGATCCGGGTCGCGAGGTCGGCGGCGTGCGACTGGAAGACCTTGGCGGCCTGGCCGGTCCAGCCCTGGATCGTGCCGGCGGCCAGCTTCCTAAGGTTGGCCGCCTGCGCCTGGATCTCGGCCGCCGTGTCGGTGTAGCGGCGGCCGAGGGCGGCGATCTCGTCGGTGTTCCCGGGGACCGGGTCGGAGGACGCCAGCGGCTCGAAGTCCGGAGGGCGCGGCGTCACGCTCACTTCACCCCCTGCTTCCGCAGTTCCTGGGCCAGCTTGTCATCGGTGTCGATGTATGCCTTGTGGCTCTCGGTCGCCATCTTGTACACCGCTTGCATCGACGACAGGAGTTCCTGGCGGTGGACCGTCCAGTCGTTCGCGAAGTCGTCGAGCGCGCTGACCAGCGTCGGCTCCGCTATCTGGGCCTGGCTGTCGCTGACGATCTTGGATGCGTTGCTGAATTCCTCAATTAGCATGCTGAGCGCTCCAGCCGTGCTCTCAAGCAGGCTCAGGTTGACAGCGAGGTCCGCCATATCGTCTCCGGGACGTCGGTCAGCTTCGGGCCAACATGTCGCAATCACCTTAGTGCAGCCGTCGGTGAGTTCGCCGGGGCTTGCCCGGTACGCCGCGCATTCCCTGCTTTCACCCCTCGCCGGCGGGCCGCCCTGATCTGGCGGTCCGAGAATTATTCCGAACGTAAGCGTTTCTTCGCCCCGGCCGCCCATTGCTCCGCCCGCGCCCGCGACGTTGCAGGAGGCACACCAGGCGACTATTACAACACTGTCGCGCAATACTGAACTGGCTTGACACCCCGGCGCGCCGCCGGTAGCTATACCCCTGCACGTTCGCTGTGTCCATGGCTCCGGGAAATGAGACGAGGCAACCAGATGTCCGACCTGAAGGTGGACTATCAGCTTCTGGACTCGGTCGAACGCAGCCTGAGCAGGCTCCTTTCGGAGTTCCAGAACATCAAGGCGCAGACCGGCTCCTACGACGGGGCCATGGGGTCCGGTGCCGTGGCGTCGGCCATGGACGGGTTTGCCGGGAACTGGAATGACCATCGGAAGGACCTGATCGGCTCCATGCAGTCACTCGGCGAGATGGTCAGCCAGACCAGGCAGCAGTTCCAGAACACCGACAGCAAGCTCTCGAGTTCGCTCACGGAAAAGTAGCGGCAGCGGCCGGACGGGAGGAAGAGCCGAGATGGGACGACCGGCGGGCTACCAGTGGCGGCCGCTCGGGCTTGACAGCGATCCGGTGCCGGGTGACCCGGCGCGGGTCAGGGCGGAGGCGCAGCATCTGGCCTCGGTGGCAGCCGAGATCACCAGCCAGGTGGCGACGCTGCGGAAGATCGGCAGCGACGGCACCGAGGTCGGCCAGCACGCGGACAAGATCCGGTCCTCGGCCAACGGCCTCGCCGACCAGCTCGGCAAGCTGGTGGGCCGCTACCAGAAGGTGTCTTCCATCCTGAACAGCTGGGCTCCCGACCTGGAACAGGCGCAGGCGATGTCGATCCAGGCGCTGAACCAGGCCGAGGGGCCGTACCAGAAACTCAACCAGGCGGTGGTCCTGCCGTCAGGTCCCAACCTGACCGCCCAGCAGAAGCAGGACATCCAGAACTACCACAACTCGATGAAACAGGCGCAGGCCGAGCTCGCCGCCGCGCAGGCACTGCTGACCAAGGCGACGACGCTGCGTGACACCTCCGGCAGCCGCCACGCTGACATGATCAACAGGGCGTGCGACGACGGCATGCGGGATCACCACAGCATCTGGGGCAGCATCACGGGCTTCTTCGGCCACGTGTTCCACTGGGTGGCCCAGCACTGGACGCAGATAGTCGCCGACGTATGCACCGTCCTGGAGGTCGTCGCGACGGTCCTGGCGATCGCCGCCTTCATCATCGCGCAGTTCATCCCGGGCATTGATTTCCTCGTCGACGGCATCGTGCTCGTCGGCGTCATCGCCGGCGGGGCGGCCCTGGGCGGCCGGATAGCGCTCGCCGCGACCGGGCACGGGTCCTGGATGGACGTGGCGGTGGACGCCTTCGCCCTCCTCACCTTCGGCATGGGACGGCTCGCGGGGGCGGCCGCGAAGGCGCTCGTGCCGGCCGCGGAGGCGGCGAGCAGGTCGGCGCTCACGGCCGAGCTGATCACGGATGTCGCCACGGACGGGCCGCGGGCGGCCGCGCTCGCCAGGTTCGCCGCCCTGGAGGGGACCGACAGCATCACGATGGCCCAGAAGCTCGGGCAGCTCGCACCGGACCTCGCGAAGGGCAGCGAGCTCGGGGGTTTCGCGAAGGTCATGATGAGCATCGGCGGGTTCGGCAAGGAGGAGGAGGCCTACGCCACGCTCATCAAGCTCGGCACCCGGTTCACCACTCCCATCTCCGATCTGAGCCAGTACACGACGATGGCGAAGGCGCTGGCCGGAGTGACCGGGATCAGCACCGCGGTATCCGGCGCCACGGGGATCGCCGCCACCGTCGCGAACGGGCTGGAGCTCGACTGGGGCGACTGGAAGGGCGTGCTGGACGTTCCCTCGTGGCACGAGTGGTACACGAACACCTTCGAAACGCCCACGGGCGCGCCCGCCGGTGGCTGACACGGCGGAGGCCGCACCGGCGGTCAGCGGCTACGCGCTGGTCTTGCCCGCCGGGTGGCGCCGCATACCGGTACAGCACGGCACCAGGCCGGCGATACGCGCTGTCGTGGACGAGGTGCTGCGCAAGGTGTCCGCGGGCGTCTCCCGGGACGGCCTGACGCCGTACCGCATCGAGCTGGAACGGCGGCTGTCGGAGATGGCGAAGCAGGCCCGGTCCGCGGGCGGTGTCGACCTTTACCTGCCCGTCGAGTACACGCACGGCGTGACGATCACCGCCTCCTTCGTCGTGTCGCGGGTGACGCTTCCCGACCCTCCGGCGGAGCTGCCGGACGCGGATCAGGCCGATGCCGCGCAATTCATTGCCTACCTGATGTCCGCCGACGGCGACGCGTCGCCGGCCGAGGTAGCCGGCGCGGGCGCGGCCAGGAAGGAAAGCGTGGCGGCGGCCGATCCGGCGCAGCAGATCCCGTACGGCTCGCGGCGGGTGGACTACATGCTCCCGGTCCCCGGGCAACCTCGCGGCATGCTGGTCGTCACGTTCTCCACGATCGGCGACGGTGACCCGGACGGGAAGTTCGCGAAGCTCCTCGTTGAGTTGTTTGACGCGATCATGACGACCTTCCGCTGGACCAGGGATAACGTCACGCGGAAATGAGGCGGAGGCCCCGAATGACCCAACCCGGGTATCCGATGAGCAAGCGTGGCTGGATGAGCGTGGACTACGCGCGGCACGTCTGGATTCCGTGCCCCCCGGTGTTTCCCGACGGCTTCGACCGCGGCTCGTGGGCGTCGCTGTACGCGGAGCAGTGGTGGGCCATGTCGGGCCGGGAGCACGGCGACCGCGAGGTGAGGTTGCTGGCCCGGACGCTGGCCGATATTCACGAGTACGCCTACGCGCACCTTGAGATGCACCGCGGGTTCATTCATCTTCCCGATCTCGGGCTGGTGCCGTTGCTCGTCAGCTTCGGGATATGGGAGGCGGCGGGCGACCGGACGGCGCAGCTGCGTATCCTGACGCACGCCGACGACCCGGAAGCCATTCAGCCGCCCATGATGGACGAGTTCGGGACGGAGCGGCTCGGCCCGGGGCTCAAGACGCTGTGCTATACGCGGAAAGATGAGATAATCACCGGGCACTTGAGCTACGCGTGGCGATCGGAGGAGCACGCCACGGCGGTGCGCATGTTCACCGGCTGTCCGGACCTGGGCAGGCTACAGCGCGCCATACCCGACATCGAGCAGCTAGCTCGCGGAGTGGCCATAATCCCGAGAGGCCGGGAATAGCGGCAGAATGGGTGGTTCGATTATGGCGGAACCAAACATAAAAGGCCTGGTCCGCGCCGGGGTCATCGCGCTGCCCGTGGGGATCGCGCTGTTCATCGGCGGCGTCGTCGCCATCGCTGCCAAGGCCGTCGCGCTCGGCGCGGTCCTCGTCGCGGCCGCGATCGTGAGCGTCGGCGCCGGCTGCGTGCTCATGCTCCAGGTCCGGAACCGCGCCCGCGCCCTTTCCCGTGACATGCGGGCCCGGCAGCAGGCCAGCCTGGACGCGACGTTCCGTGACTACCGGGATGGCGGCCCCCCGCTTCCGTAACGCCGGCTCCGGCGCTTCCGGAAGGGCGGCCCCCCGCTTCCGTTACGCCGGCTCCGGCGCGGGCGGAGCGCCGTTGTGCCGCGGCACGTTATTCCGCGGGCACGGCGACCGTGATCAGCTCTCCGTCGCCGGCGTTCAGCAGGCACCGCCCGGGGCGCGGGGGCTGCCCGATGATGCCGTGCGTCAGCCGGACGCCGACCAGGTCGCCTTCGGGGAGGGTCTGCGGGGCGGTCAGGCATCCCCGCCGGGCCCGCTTGGCCTCCACCTGCCATCCGGCGAAGCCGACGCAGACGCTGTCGGGGTCTCCCGCGAACACGAGCGCTCGCCCGGAGTCGGCGCCGAGCGAGATGATCTTGCTGAGTTCGCCGCTGGCGTCGCAGTTCTTCAGCAGCTCCGCGTCATCGATCAGCACGGCGCAGCGGCTCCCCGCCGCCGCGAGCGTGGCCGTGAACTCCCCCTCGTCGAGGTCGTCGGTATCGAAGACCCGGAGCACGCCGTCGCGGCCGCCGAGCGCGCGCAGCGGGGACGGCCGCGGCGTGGCGAGCACGACGGGAGTCCCGGCCGCGAGGAACGACCGCGCCATGGACGCCAGGATCGTGGACCGCCCGGACTTGGGCGGCCCGGCCACGATGAACGCCGGCACGCCGTACGCCAGGTCAGGCCCGCGGGCCGTGAGCTCGTCACCGCCCACGCCCACGAGCCCCCACAGCGGGCTCGTCCCGCCCGCCGGCCGCATCTCCCACGCGGCATCGAAGGTGATGCGGGACGGCAGCACGTCCACGCGGAACGGCCGCTGCGACGGCGCGACCGAAGCGTCGCGCACGGCGCACGATGAGGCGATGCCGCGTATCGCCGCCGCCTGGCCCTGACCGGAGGCGTCCGGCGCGAGCAGCGCCACCTGGACCTCGATGCCGGAACCGGTGCGGAACGCCCGTCCGGGCGGTATCTCGTCGGGCATGTCCCGCGGCCGCAGCCCGGCCAGCGCGTAGTCGTCCTTCTCCGCCAGCTTGAACACCAGCTTCTCCTCGCACAGCGCGGAGATCCGGCCCGCGAGCAGCGACCGGTCGCCGGTCATCACCAGGTGGATGCCGACGCTCGCCCCCTCGCCGAGGATCCGGCTGACCGCATCGATGAGGCTGCCGCCGTCCAGCTCGCCGAGCGTGGAGGTGAACCCTTCCCAGCGGTCGAGGAAGACCACGATGTGCGGCAGCCGGCTGGCGGGGGAGACGACGGCCCGCTGCTCGGTGATGTCCGCGAACCCGCCTTCCGCGAGCAGCTCCTGGCGGCGGCTCAGCTCGGTTCCCAGCCGCCTGAGCAGCCGGACCGCGCGCTCGGTCTGGGTGCGGGTGACGACGGCACCGCAGTGCGGCAGGTCGGCGAGCGGCAGCAGTGCGCCGTTGCCGCAGTCGATCCCGTACATGTGCACATCGGCGCAGCTGTGCGCCATCGCGAGCGCCCCGGCGATCGTGCGCAGCAGCTGCGACCGGCCGGTCCGCGGCGCCCCCGCCGCCATCAGGTGGCTGAAGGTTTCCAGGCTGAGGACGGCGGGCCGCTGGAGCTGGCGTTCTGGGAGGTCTTCTATCCCGAACGGGCTGGTGCTTTCACCCCCGTCCGTCCGCTGCTCACCGCCGGCGGCCGGCCTTACGTCGGCGAGCTGCACGGACTCCGGCAGCGCGGGCAGCCACGGGCTGTGCTGGGGCGGGATGCCCAGCCGCCGGACGGCCGCCTGGATCTGTTCCACCAGCACCTTCAGGTCGGTGATCTCCTCGTCCTCGCGGCGCCCGTCGGCCGGCCTCGCCGGTTCCGGCCGGCCGAGGTCCGCCCAGTCCACCGCCGCTAGCCATATATCCCGGGGGGACGGCCCCGCGGCCCCCCCGGCTGCCTTCGGCGGGAAGGCTCCCCTCCCATGACCTCCCTGGCCGGCTGCCCTCGGCGGCGTCATGCCGGCGGAGACCGCCTGTCCCCCCATGTCCCCCGCGGGCCGGCGGCCGCCGACCCGGCCCGCCTGGAACGGGATCAGCGAGGCGTGCCCGAGCCTGACGTAGGCGCGTCCAGGGGTGGACTTGGCGATATGCGCCGCATCCGGCGCGTCGATCACGTCGGCGCTCTCGGTGGGGTCGGTGACCCGGAGCGCTATCCGCAGGTTGGTGTTCGCGCGGATGTCGGCGGACACCACGCCGGAGGGGCGCTGGGTGGCGAGGATCAGGTGGATGCCCAGAGAGCGGCCCCGCTGGGCGATGTTGACCAGCCCGGTCACGAAGTCGGGCAGGTCCCGGACCATGGACGCGAACTCGTCGATGACGATGAGCAGCCGCGGCATGGGCTCGAGCCGGGCACGGCCGCCGGACCGCTGCTCCCGGTCGAGGAGGACCTGGTAGTCCTCGATGTCCTTGGCCCCGACCCTGGCGAGGATGTGCTCGCGCCGGGTCAGCTCGGCGGACAGCGAGATCAGCGCCCGCTCTACCTGGTGCGGGTCCAGGTCGGTGACCATGCCGACGGTGTGCGGCAGCCGCACGCAGTCCTTGAACGCGCTGCCGCCCTTGTAGTCCACCAGCACGAACGTCATCTCGTCCGGACGGTTGGCGACCGCGAGCGAGGCGACGATCGTCTGGAGCAGTTCCGACTTCCCCGAGCCGGTCGTGCCGGCGATCAGCCCGTGCGGGCCGTCCTTGCGGATGTCGATCCCGAATGGCCCGTCGTACGACTCGCCGATCATGGCCAGCGTGGACCGGCCGCCGGCGGCCCACCGGCCGGCGATCGCCTCCGCCGTGGGCGGCTCGAGGCCGAGCACGTCGAGCAGCCGGCTGGAGTCCGGCAGCCCCGCGGTGTCGTCGTCATCGCTGACGTCCCTGATGGGGGCCATCGCCCTGGCCAGCCTTTCGCACCAGCCGGGGCTGACGTGATCGGGGCGCACCTCGCGGATCGTGGCCGCCATCATCTGCTGGACGCGCAGTCCGCCCGGCTCGACGATCGTCACCGCGTGGCATTCGGCGGGCAGCAGCCGCTCGTCGGCATCCAGGCAGACCGCGTACACGCCCACCTGCGGCCCCTCGCGGAGCAGCTGGATGACCCCGGGCAGCGAGCGAAGCTTGCGCGAGCCGTCGAAGACGACCACGATGTCGGTCCGGAACCGGATCTGCCCGGTGCCCTGCTCGCGCAGCGCCTTGTGCCGCCCGGTGACGATCGCGAGCAGCTCGGCGATCCGCGTGGCCACCGACTCCGCGTCGTTGCCGACCAGCGCGACGCAGTTCTGCCCTGGCCCGGGCCGGCAGTGCGGGAGCCAGCGCGCCCACTCCCAGCTCTCCCGGCCCGAGGAGTCGGTGAGCACGTAGATCTGCAAGTCGTTGGGGCTGTGCATGGTGGCTGTCTGAGCCACGAGCCAGCGGCCGATAGCGCGCGGCGTGTCGCCCGGGCCGGCGACTCCCACCACGCCGCGCTCCGGCAGCGGTATCGTCACCGGCGCGTCAGGGACCGTCCAGAAAACCTGCCTGCGGTGCTCGTCCTGCTCGGGGTCGGTCAGCTCGACCGCTGACGGCAGGTCGGCGGTGCCGACGCGCAGCAGCAGGTAGTCCGGGTCGGTACGGCGGCGTTCCCACAGCCGCCGCCGGGGGCCCGAGGCGATGGAAAGCACGGTGGCCGGGTCGGGGCAGTCCGCGCGCCGCGCGACCCGCTCGGCGTCGAGCGCCTGCCGGGCGTCGCGCTCGACGCGTGCCTTGCGCTCCCGGTACTCGGCCATCCGCTGGGCATGCGACTTGCGGCCGTGCTTGCGCTCGCTCATGTGGTTGCCGATCAGCATGACCGGGCTCAGCGCCGACATCGCGAGCATGTAGATCTCATGCATGAACACGGCCATCGCGACACCCATGATCAGGGGAACGACGGCCATCAGCAGCGGGAGCGGCCGGTGCTCGCCCGCCGCCGGCGGCGCGGGGAGCTGGAACTTGGTGGTCCGCGTCGGCGGGAGCAGCCGCGGCGGGCGGTTGAAGTCGATCCCCGCGCCATCCTCGGACGGGTGCAGCGCCGCGTCTGGCGGCTCGTAAGGCGCCAGCCCGAGAAGCGTGGCGCCAACGGCGATCTGCTGGCCGGGCTGCCACAGCGCGGGCGCGGTGAGCGGCTCGCTGTCCACGGTGGCCTGCACCCCCGGGTAGGCCGCGACCTGGCAGCCGCCGCGCCGGTCGACCGCGATCCGCAGCGCGCAGGCGGGGACCAGCGGGTCGGCTATCCGGATGGCGGCCGCCTGCCCGCTGCCGATGTCGGCCTCACCGAGGCTGAGCCGGTGCACCGTGCCGGCGGCGGGGCCGCCCGCCACCCTGATCTCCACCAGCCCGGTCGGTTCGGGGTACACGCAGCCTTCCGGGCTGCCGAGGCTGATCACCGACCCGTCCCGCAGCGGTGAGGCGGCGAGCGTCAGGTGCGGCGGCACCTGCTGGTAGTCGACGTACAGCGGGATCGCCGGCGGCAGGAGCCGGGGCTCGGGCGCGGACAAGGCCAGCGAACCGTGCGCGCGGGGGCCTGGGAACCGCAGCACCCGCGCCCCCGGCCCGCCGTCGCCGTGGCCCTCCGCGCCGGGCACGCCGGCGGCATCGCGCGCGGCCGGCGCGAACCCGGCCCGCGCGAAGCGGTCAAGCTCGGCGGCGACCTCGTCGATCGGGGTCGCGGGGTCGGCGTCGAGGATCACGTCCGCCAGCCGCCGCGCCGCCGGCGACACTACGGTCAGTGCTAGCCGCATGCTCGTCCCTCCCTGCCCGGGGGCGGGTCACATCCTGCCCGGGCGCTCTCCGCCGTCGCCCTGCCGCATGGCGCCGATGAGCCGTTGCCCGCCCGCGGGCAACGGCTCATCGGCGCTGTCGCGTCGGGGGTCAGCCCTTGAGCGAGGCGGCGAGCTGGGTGTCCGTCTCGTGGAACGCCTTGGCGGCGGAGTCGAGGTACTGACCCATGCCGTTCAGGCCCTCGATCATCTTCGTGGCGCCGGTGTTGAACTGGGTGTAGGACGCCTCGAACTGCTTGCTCGAGGAATCGGTCACGTAGCCGCTCGCGACCAGGTTGTCGATCAGCTTCTTGAGCTTGGCCAGGTCACCCTGGATCTGCTGCTCGCCCGACCGCAGCTGGTTCGCCGCGGACTGCATGTCGGCGTAGGTCACGTTAACGTTTGCCACTACCGGCTTCCTTTCTCGGTTCGTTTGCCGGCGGCTGCCCCTGAGCGCGCCGCTGGCGCTGGCCTTCGTCGTGCCGCCGGCCGCCGGCCGTTGTCGCCGGCCGCCTGCGTCGCCATACCCAGTGCGCAGGATCGCAGCGGGCACGGTGCGCTCGCAACCGATTCCGCACAGGAAACCACCCGAATTAACGATTTGTGTTTCCCGCATTACATGCGGGTCGTATCCTGACTCGCTGTATGCGCCCAAGTGGATATGCCATTTGACCGGCTGAATGGCACATTCGCCCCCGGCCGGCGCCGCGCCCGGACGCGGTTCCTTTCCGGTATCGTCGCATCGGCCGGTCGCGATGCGGAGGTGACGACGATGACGCTGCCCTGGATCGTCGCCGGCGCCGTCGGCGGCGTGCTCGCGGGGCCCCGGATCCGGGCCAGCGTGTTCGCCCGCGGCACGGAACCGGGCCGGCCGCTGCGCCGGGCCTGCCCAGCCTGCGCCCGCGCGACCGGGCCGGGGCGGCATCGCTGGCGCTGGCTCTTCCCCGTGACCGGCCGCTGCCCCGCCTGCCGCGCCCGGATCGGCCCGCCCGCGCTGTCCGTGGAGCTCGCCGCCGGGGCGGCCCTCGCCGTCGCCGCGGCGCGCGCGGGGTCGGCATGGGAGCTGGCCGGGCTGGCCTGGCTGGCGCTCCTCGCGGTTCCGCTCACGTTCATCGACATCTCCGTCCGCAGGCTGCCCGACCCGCTCACCGCCGCCGCCTTCGCCGGCACCCTCGCGCTCCTGGCCGTCGCCGCGGTCGCCGACGGCCAGCCGGGCCACCTGGCCCGCGCCGCCATCGGCGCCGCCGTCCTTCCGGGTTTCTACTTGACCTTGTTCGTCATCAGCCCGTCTGGCATCGGCCTCGGGGACGCCAAGCTCGCCGCCGGCGTCGGCACCGCGCTCGGCTGGCTCGGCTGGCAGTCGCTGCTCGCCGGCACGTTCATCACGTTCGTCCTCGCCGCGGTCTACGGCGGAACGCTGCTGGTCCTGCGCCGGGCGACCCGGGCGAGCCAGCTGCCGCTCGGCCCGTTCATCGCCATCGGCGCCCTCGCGGCCATCGCGCTTTAACCGCGACGGAGCGCGGCCGGACCCGTTGTCGTATTTCGACATCAATCGAAATACGACAACGGGTCATGCCGATGCATTTTCGTGCACAAAGCTAACGCGGCAGATGTCCTATCGTGTCGATAAAGCTTTGCGGCAATACCGGCGCGATAGCAGCCTCTCGCGATATCTTCGGCTTCGCCGCTTTCGACCGTATAGGCGCCGCGTGTGTCCCGCAGGGCCCCCGACCGCACGTGGCCGATCTGGGGAGACGCTGATCTGATGGCTAGCGACCGAGGAACGCTGTCCCGATCTGGCGGGCCGAACGTGGACCAGCAGCCGCCGTGGGCGGAACCCACCCTCCCTGCCGGACGCCGCATGCCGAGCGCGCCGCGCGAACGCAAGCCGCTGCTCGCCGTGGTGGGGCTGATCCTGATCCTGGCCGGCGCCACCGGAGCGGGGCTGCTGGTTCTCCGCAGCGGCCAGAAAGTCCCGGCGATCGTGGTGTCGCAGCAGGTGGGAGCGGGGCAGCAGTTCACCGCGCAGGATTTCACCGAGGTCCAGGTGTCGGCCAACACCGGCCTGGCCTACGTGCCGTGGAGCCAGGCCGGCCAGGTGCTGAACTTCGTCGCGAAGACCACCATTCCGGCAGGGACCCTGCTCACCCCGGCCATGGTCACGACGAACGCGAACTCGCTGGCCGGGAAGGATCTCGTCGGCGTCCCGCTCAAGGCCGGGGCGATGCCCATCTCGCTCAACGTCGGGGACCATGTCGAGCTGTACGCGCTGTCCAGGTCGGCGGCATGCCAGACGGTCGCGAACTCGGTTGTCGAGCAGGACGTGCCGGTTCTCGCGGTGAGCAGCTCCGGGGCCGGGAGCGCGCTGATAACGGTGGGGGTGGACCCGGCCACGGCCGGCCAGCTGCTGTGCGCCGCCGCCGCCGGCTCGCTCGGCGCGGTGCTGCTGCCCGGCGGGGCGGGCTGACGGTGGTCACGGCGGCATGGCGCTGATCGTGGTAGCGGCGGACAAGGGCGCGCCGGGGGTCACCACCACCGCGCTCGCGCTCGCGGCGGTGTGGCCGCGGCCGGTGCTGCTCGCCGAGTGCGACCCGGCAGGCGGCGACCTCGCCTTCCGCTTCCCGGCGGCGGACGGCGAGCGCCTGGACCCACGGCGCGGGTTGCTCAGCCTCGCGGTGGCGGCCCGGCGCGGCCTGGAGCCCGGCCAGGTCTGGGAGCACACCCAGAAGCTGTACGGCGGCATCGACGTGCTCGTCGGCGTGACCAACGCCGACCAGGGGGCGGGCCTGAGCACGTTCTGGGGGCAGCTGGGGCGGGCGCTGGCCGCCGTCCCGCAGGCCGACGTCATCGCCGACTGCGGGCGCCTCGGCTCCGACGGGCCGGTGACGGACCTGCTCGCCGAGGCGTCGCAGGTGCTGTTGCTCACCCGCGCCGAGGTGGGCGAGGTCGTCCGGCTGCGGGACCGCGCGGTCGCGCTGGCCGCGGCCGTCGAGAAGCGGGGCCGTCGCGGGCTCACCGCTGACGTGGCGGTGATCGCCGACCCTAAGAACCTCAAGACGGCGCTGGCCGAGGTGGCGCATGTGATGAGCCAGGTCAGGGCCCCCGCGCGGACGATCGGCGGCATCGCCTCTGACGCCCGGGCCGCCGGGCTGCTGCGCGGCAACTGGGGCGGGAAGCTCGACAAGTCGCTGCTGATCCGCAGCGTGCGGGAGATCGCCGGACAGCTGGCCGCGGCCCTGCCGCCGCAGGCCGACGCCGCCGCGTACGGTCCCCGGCACGGTGCCGGCCACCGGCACGGCGCCGGTCCCCAGCCGGCGCACGAGCGGCCCGCGGGCCAGCACCACCGGCCCGGTTACGAGCAGCCCGCGGGCTATGGGCAGGCGGCCGGTTACGGGCAGCCCGCCGGGCACGGGCAGGTCGCCGGCTATGAGCAGGCCGCGGGCTATGAGCAGCCCGCCGGGCACGGGCAGGTCGCCGGCTATGAGCAGGCCGCGGGCTATGGGCAGGCCGCCGGCTATGAGCAGGCCGCTGGTTACGGGCAGGCGGCCGGCTATGAGCAGGCCGCCGGGCACGGGCCGGGCGCAGGGCACGAATACGCGGCAGGGTACGGATATGCCGGGCACGAGTACGCCGCCGGGTATCGTCCCTCGCCGTCTTTCCAGCCCGCCGCCGGGTTCCCGTCACAGTCCCGCCCCGACGGGGTGTCCCGCCCCGACGGGGTGTCCCGCCCGGATCCCGCCGCGCGGTCCGGGCGCGTGCCGCAGCACCGGGGGCGGTGAGCCGTGGTGGACCACAGCCTTGTCAAGCGGCTACGCGGCGAGGTCGGCGACCGGCTGACGCAGCAGCGGCGGCTGGACGCCGCTTCCGGGCTGCCGCCGATGAGCGGCGAGGACGAGCGGCAGTTCGCACGGGCCATAATCGCCCAGGTCCTTGAGGACTACGCGCGCGGCGAGATCCTCGCCGGGCGCGCCCCGCTCACCGCCCAGGCGGAGGAGGACCTCGCCGAGGCGATCCATGCCGCCCTGTTCGGGGTGGGCAGGCTACAGCCGCTGCTTGAGGACCAGCAGATCGAGAACATCGATATCAACGGCTGTGACCGGGTCTTCATCAGCTACGCCGACGGCCGGGAGGTGCTCGGTGAGCCGGTGGCAGACAGCGACCAGGAGCTGATCGAGCTGATCCAGGTCCTCGCCGCCTACTCAGGCCTGTCCAGCCGCCCGTTCGACACCGCCAACCCGCAGCTCGACCTGCGGCTGCCCGACGGATCCCGGCTGTCGGCGGTGATGGACGTGACGCTGCGGCCGGCCATCTCCATCAGGCGGGCCCGGATGGGCAAGGTATTCCTCGCCGACTTGGTCGGCAACGGGTCGATGTCGCCCGAGGTGGCGTCGTTCCTCGCGGCGGCGGTGCTGGCCCGCAAGAACATCATGATCGCCGGCGCCACCAACGCGGGGAAGACGACGCTGCTGCGCGCGCTGGCCAACCAGATCCCGCCCGAGGAGCGGCTGATCACCGTGGAGCGCGCGCTCGAACTCGGCCTTGACCACTACCCGGAGCTGCATCCGAACGTGGTCGCCTTCGAAGAGCGCCTGCCCAACAGCGAGGGGAACGGCGCGATAACGATGGCCGATCTGGTCCGCCGGTCCCTGCGGATGAACCCGAGCCGGGTCATCGTCGGCGAGGTGCTCGGCGACGAGATCGTCACCATGCTCAACGCGATGACCCAGGGCAACGACGGCTCGCTGTCCACCATCCACGCCAACTCCTCGCTCGAGGTATTCAACCGGATTTCCACCTACGCGATCCAGTCCCAGGAACGGCTGCCTGTCGAGGCGACGCACATGCTGATCGCCGGCGCGATCGACTTCGTGGTCTTCCAGGAGAAGCGGAACGAGTACTCGCGCGGTGGGCGGCTGCGCCGGTTCATCAGCTCGATCAGGGAGGTGACCGGAGTGGACGGCCGGGTGCTGTCCAGCGAGGTGTTCACCCCGGGCCCGGACGGCAGGGCGGTGCCGCACGCGCCGGTCAGCTGCATCGAGGAGCTCGTGCACTACGGCTACGACCCGTCCCGGCGGGGGTGGTGAGATGACGTCGGCCGCGTATCCCTTCCTCGCCATCGCGCTCGGCGCGCTGGCGGGCGGCGGCCTCTTCCTGCTGATCGTCGCGATCCGCGGGGTCGACCCCAAGCCCGCCCCGGCGCGGTCGAAGAGCCTCGGGCAGCGCCTCGGTGAGCTCTGGTCGGTCCGCGGGCTGGTCGCCCTGCTGATCGGCGCGCTCACCCTGCTGGTCACCCGGTGGCTGGTGGCCGGCCTGGGCGTGGCGGTGCTCGCCTACTCCTGGCGCGGCGTCGGCGGGGCGGCGGGCGAGCGCAGGACCATGGACCGGCTGGAGGCGCTTGCCACCTGGACCGAGTCGCTGCGCGACACGATCGCCGGCGCGGTCGGCCTTGAGCAGGGCATCCCCTCCTCGCTGCGGGTCGCCGGGCCGTCGCTGCGCCCGCCGCTGGAGCGGCTGGTGGACCGGCTGCACACCCGGATGCCGATGGGCGAGGCGCTGCGCCGGTTCGCCGACGACCTGAACGACCCGGCCGCCGACCTGATCATCGCCGCGCTGATCATCAACGCCAGCCTGCGCGGCCCGGGCCTGCGGGATCTGCTCGGGTCGCTGGCCGACGCGGTGCGTGAGGAACTCGACATGCGCAGGAAGGTCTTCGCCGAGCGCAAGTCCACCAGGCGCAGCGTGCAGATCGTCATAGCGGTCTCGGTAGGCCTCGCCGTCGCGCTGGCCATCTTCGACCACCATTTCCTCAGCCCGTACGACGGCCCCTTCGGCCAGCTGATGCTGGCCGTCATCGCGGCGATCTACGCCGCCGGCATCCTGTGGCTCCGCAAACTGGCCAGGTTCCAGCCCCCGGAGCGGCTGCTCGCCGCGGAGGCGCCGGCGGGCGGCGCCATGGCCATGGCAGCCGCCGGGACAGGAGGGACGCGATGACCGCGGCGGTAATCCTCGGCGCGGTCGCGGGCCTCGGCCTGTTCCTGCTCGGCCACGGGCTTACCCCGCAGCGGCCCAGCCTGGCCCGGCGGATCGCCGAGTTCGACCTGGAGCCGGCCGCCCGCGCCCCGCTTCGGATGCCGGGCGCGAAGGGGGAAAGCGAGCTGAGCCGCAGGCTCGGCGCGGCCCTGGTCCGGTTCTGCGCCGAGCAGGGCTGGCAGTTCCCCTCGCTGCGCGCGGACCTCCGGCTGACCGGCAAGTCGCTGGAGAACTTCCTGGCGACCAAGGCCGTCCTGCTGCTTTTCGGGTTGCTGTTCGCGCCGTTCCTCGCGGCCATCGCGCTGATCGCGCACATCAAGATCCCGTTCGTGGTACCGGTCTGGGCCGGCCTGCTGTTCGCCGGGATCTTCTTCTTCCTGCCCGACCTGGAGTTGCGCGGCAAGGTGACCAGCATGCGGCGTGACTTCCGGCACGCGATCGGCTCGTTCCTCGACCTCGTCGCGATGAACCTGGCCGGGGGCCGCGGCGTGCCCGAGGCGCTGATGGCGGCCAGTGAGATAGGCGCGGGCTGGGCGTTCTGGCGGATCAGGGAGGCGCTGGCGAACGCCCGGATCACCGGGCAGACGCCGTGGCAGGCACTCGGCGCGCTCGGCGAGGAGGTGCGGGTGGACGAACTGCGCGACCTGGCCAGCGCGCTCAGCCTGGTCGCCGACGACGGCGCCAAGGTCCGCGAGTCGCTGACCTCCCGCGCGGTCAGCCTGCGCCGCCGCGAGCTCACCGACTTGCAGGGCCAGGCGGGGGAGCGGTCGCAGTCGATGCTCGTCGCGCAGATGCTGCTCTGCCTGGCGTTCCTGATCTTCCTGATATACCCGGCCGCCCAGACGCTCATCGGCGCGTGAAACACGAGGAACACGAGAGGAACACGTCCATGCTCAATCCGCTCCATAGCCCGGCCGGGCTCTACGCCCGCGCCCTTCTCGGCGTCCACATCAGCCGTCTGCGCCTGCACCTGCGGGACGGCGAGCGCGGCGCGTCCGCCGTGGAGCTCGCCATCATCACGGGGGCGCTCGTCGCGGTGGCCGCGGTCATCATCGGGATCATCTACGCCGTGGTCGGCACGGCGAACAACAAGATCCAGACCACGATCCCGAACCCGCCCGCCGGCGGGAACGGCGGGTAGCCGGGAGACAGATAGCAGCAGATGATGCGCATCCGCCTCCGTTGTCCCCGGTCCGGCGGCCGCCTGGCGGCCGTCCGGAGGCTGCTGCGTGCCGACCGCGGCTCAAGCGCGGTCGAGCTGGCTATCCTGGCGCCCGCGCTGCTGCTCCTGACGATGATCATCATCCAGTTCGCGCTGTGGTTCCAGGCGAGGCAGGCGGCGCTCGCGGCCGCGCAGGAGGGCGCACGGGACGCCCGCGTGCTCTCGGTGAGCGAGAGCACGGACCCGGCGGCATGGCATCAGCAGGTGACCGACGACACCATGCACTACTACAACGGCCTCGGCACGAAGATACTGACGAACGTCACCGCGACGCCCTTCACGACCGGTGCCCAGGCGGGCAGCGTCGCGATGGCGGGCGTGACCGTCTCCGGCCACCTGGACAGCCTGCTTGAGATGTTCGGCGGGATCACCGTCACGGTCACCGTGCAGGGGCCGCAGGAGTGCTTCCACCCGGTCGCGGCGGGAGGCGGCTGCGGATGAGGTGGCGCACGGAGGGTCAGCCTCCGCCGGCGCAAGGCCGCCGAGGGCAGCCGGGGGGCCCGGAGGGTCAGCCTCCGCCGGCGCAAGGCCGCCGAGGGCAGCCGGGGGGCCCGGAGGGTCAGCCTCCGCCGGCACAAGGCCGCCGAAGGCAGCCGGGGGGTACGGGGGGTCGCCCCCCCGGGCGAAAGGAGCGCGGCTCGATGGCGGTCGAGTTCGCCATCGCGGTCCCCGGGTTCCTCGTGCTGCTCCTGCTCGTCGCGGCCGGCGGCGACTGGGTGAGCTCGTCCGGGCAGGTCGGCGCCGCGGCCAGCGACGCCGCGCGGGCCGCCTCGCTGGCCCGCGACTGGGCCAGCGCCGCCAGTGACGCGAGCGCCGCCGCCGACGACGACCTGAAAGGGGTATGCGTGGGCGGCGCCCCGCGGACGACCCCCGCGCCGATTGGCTCCACGGACTTCGCGAGGGCGGCCGACGTGCAGGTCACCGTCTCGTGCACGGTGAACCTGCAGGCGTTCAAGGTGATCGGGTTCCCCGTCACCACCACGTTCACCAGCACCGCGGTCGCCCCGCTCGACCCGTTCGTGCAGAGGTCCTGATGACTAGTGATCGAGGTTCAGTGTCGCTGTGGCTAATCATCTTCGCGCTCGCGGTAATCGTGCTGCTCGGCTTCGTGGTGGACGGCGGGCAGTACATGAACGCCCGTGAGCGCGCCGCGGACATCGCGCAGCAGGCCGCCCGCGCGGCGGTCGACGACCTGAGCACAGCGGCTCTGCGGCAGGGCGTGTTCACCATCCCCGCGGGGGCCTGCCAGCAGAACGGCCCCGCCGCCGCCTTGGTCAGCGAGTACGCCGGGAACGAGGCGACGATCCCGGCGGGCGGCTGCGTCATCGGCGGGCTGACCGCCGCCGGCGACTGCGAGGCGCAGGCCAACCCGCCGCCGGCCGGCGGCTACCTCGGACCGTGCGTGAAGGTGACGGTGGACATCACGGTCAGCCCGGCGATCCCCGTCGGCACGTTCGGCGCCTTCACCACCGGTGCCACCGAACAGGCCACGCTCGACTGCGGCAGCAACGTCCGGACCACGGGGGTCTGCTGATGGCGCCGCCGATCCCGGGCCTGCGCCCGCCCGTGAGCGCTCCCCGGCGCACCGCCGGGGACGTGCTGCTCGGCATCCTCGCGGTGCTCGCGCTCGCGGCGCTGACCGTGGGCGTCCCTGCCGCGCTGATCGCGGTCTTCGGCCTGCCGATCCCGCACAAGCTGCCGAGCCTCAGCGTCCTCACCCAGCAACTCGACGTGATGTCGGTGCTCCGGGTGGTCTCCGTCGTCGTCTGGCTGGCCTGGATCCAGCTCGTCTGGTGCGTGGTCGTGGAGATCCGGGCCGCCATCCGCAACGTCGGCGTGCCCGACCGGGTGCCGTTCGCGGGCCCCGCCCAGTCGCTGGCGCACCGGCTGGTCACCGCCGCGCTGCTGCTGTTCAGCGCGACGGCGGCGCTGTCCCCCGCGTTCGCGCACGCGGCGCCGCACGCCGGACCGCCGCGCCCGGCGTACAGCGTCTCGGCGCAGGCGCCCGGCCATCACGCGCAGGCACCGGACCAGGACGCGCCGCCGCTGGCCCCGCCGCAGCACGCCTCGCCGACCGCGGAGAAGATCTACGTGGTCCAGCCGCCGGCCGGCAGGCATCACGAGTCGCTGTGGGAGATCGCGCAGCACCACCTCGGCGACGGCCGCCGTTACCGGGAGATCTTCGAACTCAACAAGGACCGGGTGCAGCCGGACGGCAGCAGGCTCACGATCGCCTCGCTGATCAGGCCCGGCTGGGTGCTGCGGATGCCGAGCGACGCCTTCGGCCCGGGCATCGAAACGGCCGGCGCGCACGCCGCCGCCGGGCACGGCGCTGGGGGCGGGGGAGGCACCACGGCACGTTCGGAAGAACGATCCCTCACTGCCCTCACCGGGGCGGGCGGCGGCACGGCGGGAAGCGGCGCGGCCGCGGCCAGCCAGCAGGCGGCGGGCCAGCAGGCGGCGGGCCAGCAGGCGGCGCGATGGCCCTACGAGCTCGCGTCCGCCAGCCTGCTCGCGGCCGGAGTGCTCGCCGCGCTCGGGCGGCGGCGCCGGGAACTGCTGTGGCAGCGGGCGTTCGGGCGGCGGCTGGCGGCTCCGGAAGGCGACGCGGCGGTGGCCGAGGAGGCGCTGCGGCTCGGCGCCGACGACCCCGCGGTGCAGTTGCTCGACACCAGCCTGCGGCAGCTTTCCGCCGCGCTGGCCGCGCAGCGCAAACCCCTGCCGACCGTGTTCGCGGCGCACCTGGGCGAAGGGCACCTTGACCTCTGGGTGGCGCCGCCAGATCCCAGCCCGCCGCAGCCGTGGCTGGCGGTCGACGACGGTCAGGTGTGGCGGATGCAGGCCGCCTCGGCCTCCATCGAGGCGGCCGACGCCCCCGCGCCGTACCCCGGGCTGGTGTCGCTGGGGGTGAACGAGACCGGCCGGGTCATGGTGGACCTCGAGGTCGCGCACGGGCTGATCGCGGTGCGCGGGCCAGCGGACAAGGTACGGGCGGCGCTCGCCGCGCTCGCCGTCGAACTGGTCACCAGCCGCTGGTCGGACCGGATGCGGGTGACGCTGGTCGGCTTCGGCGAGGGGCTGGAGGTCATTTCCCCCGAACGGGTCGTGGTGGCTCGCAGCCTCGACGAGGCGCTGCCCGAACTGGAACGGCGCGGCGCGGAACTGGCCGACCAGCTATCCCGGTGGGGCATCGATTCGGTGCTCACCGGGCGGTCGGCCGGCCGGGACGCGGACACGTGGGCCCCCCACTACCTGATCATGGGAGTGCCGCCGACCCCCGCGCAGGCCGAACGGCTGCTGACCCTCGCCCGGACCAGGCACCGGACCGCCCTCGGCTTCGTGGTGGCCGGCGACGTGCCGGGCGCCTCCTGGACATGGGATCTCACGCCGGAGGGACGGCTGCGCACCGGCGTGCTCGGCTTCGATCTCGCGGCGCAGCTACTGCCGCCCGAGCAGTACGCGGCCGTGGTCGCGCTGTTCCGCGGCTCCGGCGGCGACGCGCCGGTGTCCCCGCCGGCGATCGGGGCGGCGCCGGCGGCGCACCTGCTGCCCGGAGCGCGGGTGGCGGTGGAGGTAGGCCTGCTCGGGCCGGTCACGGTCAGCGCGCCGGGGCCGGTCGACACCGAACGTGTCGCGCTCGCCACCGAACTGGTCGTGTACCTGGCGGTGCATCCGGCGGGCGTGCACCGCAGCGTGCTCACCGGGGCGCTGTGGCCGCGCGGGGTGGAAGCCGAGGTGCGGGACGCCACGCTGGCCCGGGTCCGCCAGTGGCTGGGCACGGATCCCTCCGGCCAGCCCAACCTGGTCACCGACGCGGACGGGCGGTTGCGGCTCGGTCCCGGTGTGCGGGTCGACTGGCAGGTGTTCCGCGCGCTCGTCGCGCAGGCGGGCGGCGCGGGCGCCGCGGCCGCGGCGGGGCACCTGGAGCGGGCGCTGGAACTGGTCCGCGGGCAGTTGCTCGACGGCCGCGAGCCCGGGCGGTACGCGTGGCTGGCCGCCGACGACTTCGGCTACGAGGTCACCGCGCTGGTGGCGGACACGGCGCACCGCCTGTCCGCGCTGCGCCTGGCATGGCAGGACGCCGACGGGGCCATGGCGGCGGCGCGCGCCGGGCTCCGGCTGGCGTTCGACGACGAACTGCTCTGGCGGGACCTGCTGCGCGCCGCGCACGCCACCGGGCGGGAACAGGTGCTCCGCTCGGTGGTCGACGAGATCTCCGCGCGGGTGGCGCTGGATGAGGTGATGCCACGGATGGCACCGGAGACGGAGGCGCTCATCGACGAGCTGCTCCCGTCCTGGCGGCAGTCCGCGGCGTAGGCACACAGGCACACAGGTGAGGACGGGACGATGAAGGCAATACCGGGGCTTGCCGCCAGCGCGGTCGCCCTGCTCGCGGTCGCCGCGTGCTCGTCGCAGTCCGTGGGCACGTTCCGGCCCGCGGGCGGCGGCGCCTCGGCCGCCGGGGCCGGCAGCCAGCCGTCGGACGCCGCTGCTTCGTCCGGCGACGGCTACGTCATGCCCCCGTTCGGCAAGAACGTGCACGTTGAGATGACGTCCTGGCTGCCCGCCAACGCGGCGCAGGCGCGGGCGGTGATCGTGGACAAGGACTACGAGCTGGCCTTTCTGTACGCGGAGTACCGGGGCGGCCAGGACCAGAGCTGGGTGAGCTATGTGAGCCCGGCGATGCAGCCGGCGGTCGAGCAGGCGCTGCGGGCAACGGATGTCACCACCGAGTCGTTCACCGGGACCATCCGGTACTTCGACATGAGGGTGATCCCGGACCCGCTGGTGCGCGGCGATCTGGACGTGTCGAGCTGTTTCGACAACGCGGGCTCGTCGAACACGAACCTCACGACGGGCGCGGTCCTCCCGGACACCGGCTCGCCGGACTCGCACTACGTCCGCATCACGGACGAGCTGCGCAAGGACTCCGCCGGACAGTGGCAGGTGGTCTCAAGCCTTCCGGCCGTCTACTACCCGATGGCGAAAGAGTGCAAGCCATGAAGCACCGCGTTATCTCCGTTCTGGGTGCCGCGACGGTCGCGCTGGGCGCGCCGCTGCTGGCCGCGGCGCCGGCGAGCGCGAGCAACGGCCCGCCGGTCGTCGGCTGCACCACCGGCTCCAGCTGCATGATCGAGCTGAACTACGACGTCACCTACAGCGGCAGCACGGGCGGAAGCAACGGGGTAGTCATCACCCCGCCGCCGTGCATCGGGCTCCCGGCGGGCGACGCGCACTCGGGGAGCCAGGCCATCATCAGCTTCCTCGGCAACACGGCCCCGCTTCCCTCGCCTGGCAGTTCCTCTCCCGCTGCCGGGGACAGCGGCGCCCCGGTGAGCAGCGCGTCGCCTTCTCCGCCGGCCAGCACGGCGCCCCCGCCTGCCCCGGCCCTGTCCGGGCAGGAGCAGGCGATCCTCAACCAGGCGGAACAGCTGGTCAACAGCAACCCGATGACGCCCGGCGAGTGGTACCAGATCACCGGCAATCCCTACGCCAGTTCGGCCGCCCAGCAAAGGTGCAACAACCTGCCGCCTTACATCTGGGTGCCGGGGGGCCACAGGCTGGTGGTGAAAGGCTTGAACATCCCGGCGAGGACGCTCGCGGAGCTCGCCTACAGCCAGCTCACGACCGCGCAGGTCGGCACGGTCACGCTCAACCCCAAAGGGATGAGCGACACCAACCTCCCGACGTTCGTCGATGCCGTGCTCAAGGAGCCGGCCGGGGGCGTGCTCGCCGTGACCGGCGGTGGGAACCCGAACGTGCCGGCCGGGCGGCCGTACGTGTGGGCCACCGCGGCGACCCCGGACGGCAAGAGCGCGACGGTCTGGGCGTGGGCGACCGGGTTCACCATCGATCCGGGCACCTCGAACGCGGAGACGTGGGACCAGCCGTCGTGCAGCATGGCGCACCCGGCCGGCCCGGACGGCCATGGGCTCGCGCTCGGGTCGCGGCTGACCGCGAGCGCGGGGAGTTACGGCGCCGGCCAGGCGATCGACTGCGGCGTGACCTACACCGCGCCGGGGACGTACGACCTCACGGTGAGCGTCGGCTGGGACGCGTGCTGGGCACCGGGCTACGCCACGGGCGACGGGCCGCCGGCCAGGTGCAACCCCGTCCCCGGCGCGGCGGGCCTGCAGGACAGCACCAGCCAGCCGGTCACGGTCGGCGTCCGCGAGATCCAGTCCGTCAACGGCTGAGATCCAAAGTCATTTTCCGGTCCGCGGGCACGCGCCGCCGCCGTGGCCGTTCCGCATCGCCAACGCGTGGATATACCGAACGTACGCGTGTTTCACCCCCGTCACGATAGACGCATCCCTAGTAGTGCAAGAAAAAAATCGAAAGAAGATCTCGGTGTCATTTATTGATGTACGTAAAATGTAGGTGCTACAATTTGACTAGCACTACGGACGCGGCTCACCCGGAAGGGGGTGGTCCAGGATGTGCATGGCGGGTGGCCAGGCTCCGGGCAGCGTCACGGAGGCGCTGCGAATGGCCGGCGCGTCCCTGGACTACCTCAATTCCCCGGCGGCGAGGGATCTCGACGGGGCGGCCTGCGGGGAGGTGCTGACCGCCCTCGGCGAGATCCAGGCGAAGTTCACCGCCGCGCACATGGCGTTCCTGCGCCGGTTCGACGCGCTGGACGCCCACGACGCCGACGGGTACGCCACCTCCTCCGCCTGGCTGGCCGCGATGAGCAAGATGAGCAAGAAGGACGCCAGGGCCGCGGTGCGGCAGATGCGCCAGCTCGGCAGCCACCGCGACCTGGCGGACGCTCTCGCCGCGGGCGAGATCTCGCAGTCGTGGGCGTCCGAGATCGCCGAATGGACGAAGAAGCTGCCGGAACAGATGCGCGGCGAGACGGACCGTATCCTGCTGGACGCCGCCGCGGGCGGCGCGTCCCTGGACGACCTGGCCGCGATCGCTGCCTGCGCCCTGGAGAAGTGGCTCTCCCAGCGCCCCGACCCCGACGACGACGGATTCGACGACCGGTACGTCCAGATCGCTACGACCTTCGGCGGCGCGTCCTGTGTCCGAGGAGACCTGACCCCTGAATGCGCCGCGGCCGTCCGGGCGGTCCTGGAGTCCCTGGGCAAGAAGCAGGGCCCCGAGGACACCCGGACCGAGGGCCAGCGGTTCCATGATGCGCTGCAACTCGGATGTGAGCTCCTGCTCCGCGCGAAGATGGTTCCCGGCCGGGCCGGGGCCGACACGCAGGTGATAGCGCACATCCCGCTGTCACAGCTCCGCCAGATGCCGGGCGCGTCCGAGCTCGAAGCCGCCTGGATCAAGGCCCGGATCGGCGAGGACGGCTACCTCACCGGCAAGGACGCCGAAGCCGCCGCCTGCGATGCGCTCACCGTCCCCGTCGTCACCGGCCACGCCGACATGTCGGTCATTGACCAGATCATCGAGCTTGCCCTGGCCGCTGCCGATACCGCGGGCGGCGTGAAGCCCAAGGCCCTGTCCCCGGACGCGTGGGCCGCCCTGCGCTACGCCATCGCCCGCCTTGCCATCGACTTCATTTCCGGTCCCAACGGCCTGGGCGCCGTCCTCCGCGCTAACCTCCTAAAAGCCCCGTACAACACGCCGAGTTTGCCGCTGGATATCGGCTACGCGGGGAACATTCCGGCGCACATCCGCCGGGCGGTAATGCTCCGGGACCAAAGGTGCGCCTGGCCCCGCTGCGGCAGGGCCGCCGCGTACTGCGATGTGCACCACATCCGGCACAAAGAGGACGGCGGCGAGACCTCGGTGAGCGGCTGCGTCCTGCTTTGTCAATTTCACCACGACGTATGCATCCACCGCTGGGGCTGGCAGATAGTCCTCCACCCGGATGGCACGACCACGGCATACGGCCCGGACGGACAGATCCTGCACAGCCACTCACCGCCCGCACTCCGGGCGGGATAACCCCCCGCACCTCGCGCCTGCGGCGGCCACGCGGCTGCGATCTCCGGTCCCGGCACTAGACTGGCAGAGGCCGCGAACTCGCGCGGCACAGTCCCGACGCCGAAGCAAGTGAGACTCACGCATGCCCGCACAGCAGCAGACCACGATGGCGAGCCCGGCCGGCCCGGCGCTCGCCACCCGCGACGACCTGCGGAACATCGCGATCGTCGCGCACGTCGACCACGGCAAGACCACGCTGGTGGACGCGATGCTGTGGCAGTCCGGCGCCTTCCGCGCGAACGCGCAGGTCAACGAGCGCGTGATGGACTCCAACGACCTGGAGCGGGAGAAGGGCATCACGATCCTGGCCAAGAACACGGCCGTGCGGCACGGCGGCCTCACGATCAACATCGTCGACACGCCGGGGCACGCGGACTTCGGCGGCGAGGTGGAGCGCGGCCTTTCCATGGTGGACGGCGTGGTGCTGCTCGTCGACGCCAGCGAGGGGCCGCTGCCGCAGACCAGGTTCGTGCTGCGCAAGACCCTCGAGGCGGGCCTGCCGGTCATCTGCGTGATCAACAAGGTGGACCGCTCCGACGCGCGGATCGCCGAGGTCGTCGACGCCTGCTACGAGCTGTTCATCGACCTGGACGCGAACGAGCAGCAGATCGAGTTCCCCATCGTGTACGCCTGCGCGCGCGCCGGGCGGGCGAGCCGCAGCCGGCCGGCCGACGGCGAGATGCCCGACAACGGCAACCTTGAGCCGCTGTTCGACGTGATCCGCGAGACGGTCCCCCCGCCGGCCTACGATCCCGCCGCGCCGCTCCAGGCACACGTCACCAACCTGGACGCCTCCTCTTACCTGGGCCGGATCGCGCTCTGCCGGGTCTACAACGGGACGATCAGCCGCGGCCAGCAGGTCGCCTGGTGCCGCCGCGACGGCTCGGTCGAGAAGGTGAAGGTCTCCGAGCTGTTCCGCACCGAGGTGCTGGACCGGGTGCCGACCGACACGGCGGGCCCCGGCGACATCGTCGCGATCGCCGGGATCCCGGACATCATGATCGGCGAGACCCTCGCCGATCCGGACGACCCGCGGCCGCTTCCGCTGATCACCGTCGACGAGCCCGCGATCTCGATGACCATCGGCACCAACACCTCCCCGCTGGCCGGCCGGCAGCAGGGCACCAAGGTGACCGCGCGGCTGGTCAGGGACCGGCTCGACCGCGAACTCGTCGGGAACGTGTCGCTCCAGGTGCTGCCCACCGGGCGCCCGGACGCCTGGGAGGTGCGCGGCCGCGGCGAACTCGCGCTCGCGGTCCTCGTGGAAACCATGCGGAGGGAGGGCTACGAGCTGACCGTCGGCCGCCCGGCGGCCGTGACGCGGGAGATCGACGGCAAGCTCCACGAGCCGGTCGAGCGGCTCTCGGTCGACGTCCCCGAGGAGTTCCTCGGCACCGTCACCTCGCTGGTATCGGTGCGCCGCGGCCGGATGGAGGCCATGACCAACCACGGCACCGGCTGGGTGCGGCTGACCTTCCTCATCCCGTCCCGGGGGCTGATCGGGTTCCGCACCCAGTTCCTCACCGAGACGCGCGGCACCGGCATCGCGCACCACGTCTTCGAGGGGTACGAGCCGTGGGCCGGCCCGATCCGGGGCCGGGCGACGGGCTCCCTGGTGGCCGACCGGGCCGGCACCGCCTCCGCGTACGCGATGTTCAACCTCCAGGAGCGCGGGTCGCTGTTCGTCTCGCCGGGCACCGAGGTCTACGAGGGCATGATCGTGGGCGAGAACTCGCGGGCCGATGACATGGACGTGAACATCACCAAGGAGCGCAAGGTCACCAACATGCGCCAGTCCACCGGGGAGGAACTCGAGCGGCTGGTCCCGCCCCGGCTGCTCAGCCTGGAGCAGGCCCTGGAGTTCTGCGCCGACGACGAGTGCGTCGAGGTGACTCCGACGGCGGTCCGCCTGCGCAAGGCCGTCCTCGACGCCAGGGAGCGCGCCCGTATCCGCGGCCGCGTCTCCCGCGGCGAGCAGCCCGGGTAATTCATCCCGAACGGACCGGGCTGACTCCGGTGAGCACGCACGGCCCGTTCCGCCTTATCTATCCGATGCCCAGGTAGATGGCATCTATCCGATGCCTAGGTAAATGGCGCTTCCCAAGCCTACGGCCAGGCAATACAGGGCGAACGGCGTCAGCGTGCGCCTGGGGTCGGAGATATACCTGACGAAGAACCGCAGCGCGAGGTAGGCGCCCACGCCGGACAGGATCGAGCCGGCCAGCACCTGGCCGCGGACCCCGTTGCCGAGCGGGCCGGTAAGGTCCGGTATCTTCAGCACGCCCGCGGCCAGGATCACCGGCGCGGAGAGCAGGAACGAGAAGCGGGCGGCGTCCCGCATGGACAGCCCGCGGAACATCCCGGACACCATCACGATGCCGTCCCGGCTGATCCCCGGCAGCAGGGCGAAGATCTGCATGACGCCGAGGCCGAACGCGCTCGCCCAGCCCAGCCGGGTTAGCCGCTGATCGGACCGCGCGGCCAGGCTGGCGTCGCGCTGCCTGAGCGCCCGCTGCGCGGCCGAACGCCCGGGCGTTCCCGCGGGGGCGCCGACGGCGGCCAGCTGGCGCTCCTCGGCCTGGCGTTCCCCGAGCTGGCGCTCTTCGAGGGCCTGCTGCTCATCCAGGCCGGCCCGCCGCCTGCGCACCCGCTCCCCGGCGAGCAGGACGACGCCGTTGAGCGCGAGGAACAGCGCGGTCGGCACCGGCTTGCTGAAGTAGACCCGGAACGCGTGCTCCAGCGCGATGCCCGCGATGCCGACCGGGATGGTCGCCAGGATGATCATCCAGGCGAGCTTCTGGTCGGCGGTCTGCGGCTCCCAGCGCCTGGTGCCGGGCGCGGGGCTGATCACATGCGCGAGCGAGGTGAGGAAGCCCGTGATGATCCGCAGCCAGTCCCGCCAGTAGTAGACGATCATCGCCAGCGCCGTGGCGACGTGCATCCCGACGATGAACGCCAGGTACGGGGACTCGGGCGCGGAGACGCTGAGGTCCCGCGCCCACCGGCCGCCCACCAGCGCGGGGATGAGCACGTTGTGCCCGAGGCTGGATACGGGGAAGAGCTCGGTGACGCCCTGAATCAGCCCGACGACCAGCGCCTCAGGATAGGTGATGTGCGGATACATCGCGCCCCCTCGCCACGGAACAAGCGCACGCTCAGGCCCCCCAGGTTCCACGCCATCGTACCCGCGGGCCGTGAACGGGCCATGAAATCGGACTGTCGGCGCGCCGGCATCACCTGCTGAGAAGGCTCCAGCTTAGAATCCCGGGCCGGCATTCCGATGTCCGCTTTATGCCCAGTTCTTCCCTGAAATCAAGATCCCGGGGCCGGGCACGAGAGATCGGCGTTAAATCATCGGTTTTGCCAGCGTTCGCGGCAAAGGCGTTGATAGGCTCCGGCGCGTGCCTGGGATACGGGGGCGCGCCGGCACCGCTGTCGGCGCGCTGATTATCATCGCGGGGCTGGCGATTGCGGCCACCGCGCCGGCGCCTGTCGCGGCCGCGGTCGCCACGGCCCAGCAGGGCACGGACGTGTCCTCGGTAAACGGCTCGTCGGTCAACTGGGCGCAAGTGGCCGGGGCGGACAGCTTCGTCGCGGTCAAGGCGACCGAGGGCGACTACTACACGGACCCGGATTACCTGCCCGACGCCGAGCAGGCGGCGGCCGCGGGCCTTTATGTGATGCCTTATGCGTTCGCCAACCCGTACCCCGGGAATGGCTCGGGAAAGGCTCAGGCCGACTACGCGTGGACCGAGATCAGCAAGGTGCCCGCCTCGGCTTATCCTTTTATGCTGCCGATCGCGGTGGACCTGGAGCCCGACCCGTACGTCAACTCGGAAAAGCACGCCAACCAGTGCTACGGGCTCAGCACGCCGGCCATGGTGGCGTGGATCCAGGGGTTCGTCGGCGAGGCAAGGGCGAAGACCGGTGAGGCGCCGGTCATCTACACCACGACCGCGTGGTGGGATGCCTGCACGGGGGACAGCAAGCTGTTCAGCGCGGACCCGCTGTGGATCGCGTCCTACGGCGTGCCCGTCCCGTCGATACCCCCGGCATGGAGCAACCTGACGTTCTGGCAGTACTCGCAGGATGGCACCGTAAGCGGGATCGGCGGCAAGGCGGACCTCGACTACCTCGGCCCCGTGCAGGCCAGCCAGGTGAACACGGCTGTCCGCACGGAGCAGATCCGGACGCTGACCTCGCTGGCCTCGGGGACCGCGCCGGCCGGCTACACGGGAAGCGGCCTGCCGCCGGGAGTGTCTGTTAACTCGTTCGGGCAGATCACCGGCAAACCGCGCGCAATCGGCCGGTACACGGTGACGGTCATCCCGCCGGCCGGCGCCGTCCCGGGCGCGGTGACGTTCATCTGGGACGTGCACGGGACGCTTGCGGTGCGCTCCCCCGGGAACCGCACGACGGCCGCCAGATCAGCCGTCGCGCTGCGGATCGCCGCCTCCGACCAGGACAGCGGGGTCCCGGTGTCGTTCGCCGCGTCCGGGCTGCCGCCCGGGCTGTCGATGAGCTCGTCCGGGCTGATCACCGGCCGGCCGGCTAAGCGGGGAACCTTCGACGTCGAGGTCACCGCGTCCGACGCGCTCCAGGCGACCGGGTCGGCGTCGTTCACCTGGAAGATCAGGTAGTCCGGCGGCGCCGGCCCGCTACGGCCGCCCCCTCCGCCGCAAGCGGCCAGCGTGTGGGAAGCTAGTGTCCGTCGAGGCCGAAGGGACGTGTGCTTGTGCCAATGCCGCCAGAGCCGCAGCCGATAGTGGTCCCGCTCACCGCCGCGGCGATCTTCCTCGTCCTGATCGTGGACCCGGGCGGGGAGGGCCCCGTGCGGGACCTGCTGGCCGACGTGCCGGGGTTGCAGCGGTCGGTCGGCTTCCGGACCCCGGGCGGCGAGCTGGCGGCCGTCGCGGCGGTCGGCTCAGACCTGTGGGACCGGCTGTTCGCCGGGCCCCGCCCGGCGGAGCTGCACCCGTTCCGCGAGCTGGCCGGCCCCCGGCACGTCGCGCCCGCCACCCCCGGCGACCTGCTGTTCCACATCAGGGCCAACCGGATGGACCTGTGTTTCGAGTTTGCCGCCAAGGTGATGGACCGGCTGAAAGACGTGGTCACGGTGGCCGACGAGGTGCACGGCTTCCGGTACTTCGACGAGCGCGACCTGATCGGGTTCGTGGACGGCACCGAGTCGCCGTCCGGGCGGGCCGGCGACAAGGCCGCGCTGGTCAGCGGCGACCAGGACCCGGACTTCGCCGGCGGCAGCTACGTGACCGTGCAGAAGTACGTGCACGACATGGCGGCATGGAACGCGCTGAGCGTCGAGGAACAAGAGCGCGTGATCGGCCGCACCAAGCTGGACGACATCGAGCTCCCCGACGACGTCAAGCCGGCCGACTCGCACGTGGCGCTGAACACGATCACCGGCCCGGACGGGGAGGAACGGCAGATCGTCCGGGCGAACATGCCGTTTGGGCGCGCCGGGACGGGGGAGTTCGGCACCTATTACATCGCCTACGCCGCCTCGCCTTCGGTCACCGAGGAGATGCTGGAGAACATGTTCCTCGGCCGGCCTCCCGGCAACACCGACCGGATCCTCGATTTCTCCACCGCGCTGACCGGCACCTTGTTCTTCGCCCCGTCCGCGGATTTCCTCGATGACCTGCCCGACGCGCCGGGCGCGGCCCAGCCGCGGGCCCGGGACGCCATGGCCCGGGCCGGCGGGGACGGCTCTCTCGGTATCGGCTCCTTGAAGGGACAGCGATGAACAACCTGCACCGCGAACTCGCCCCGATCTCGGCCGCCGCGTGGGCCAGCCTCGAAGAGGAGGCCAAGCGCACGTTCGAGCTGCACGTCGCCGGGCGGCGGGTAGTGGACGTGACCGGCCCGGACGGGGTGACGCTGGCGGGCGTCGGCACCGGCCACCTGACGCCGATCGACCCGCCGGCTGACGGGATCCTCGCGGGCCTGCGTGCCTGGCGGCCGGTCGTGGAGCTCACCGTGCCGTTCACCCTGGACCGGGCGCAGATCGACGCGGTGGAGCGGGGCGCGCTCGACCCGGACTGGCAGCCGGTGAAGGACGCGGCGAAGAAGATCGCCTTCGCCGAGGACCGCGCGGTCTTCGACGGGTACCAGGCGGCCCAGATCGCCGGCATCCGGCAGGCCTCGTCCAACGAGAGGCTGTCACTGCCGTCGGAGGCCAGGGACTACCCGGACGCGGTCAGCAAGGCGGTGAGCCGGCTGCGGCTGGCGGGCGTGGCCGGCCCGTACTCGCTGCTGCTGTCCGCGGACGCCTACACGGCGGTCAGCGAGACCACCGAGCACGGCTACCCGATCCGCGAGCACCTGGCGCGCGTGATCGACGGCGACATCGTCTGGGCGCCCGCGATCGACGGCGCGCTCCTGCTGTCCGTCCGCGGCGGCGACCACGAACTCCACCTGGGCCAGGACCTGTCGATCGGCTACCTGTCCCACGACGCGGACCGGGTCCGGCTCTACTTCACCGAGTCGTTCACCTTCTGCGTCTACACCGCCGAGGCGAGCGTGTCGATCACCGGCTGAACAGCCGCCGCCTTCCGTTCGGGGGACCGGCCAGCGCCCTCACCACCAGGGCCGCTCAAGCGCCCGGGCGGTGCCGCCGGTCTGGTCGAGCGCGTCGAGCGCGGCCATGTCGGCGTCCGCCAGGGTGAAGTCGAAGATCTGCGCGTTCTCCCCGATCCGCTCGCGATGGGCCGACTTGGGGATGACCGGGATGCCGTGCTGGACGCACCAGCGCAGCAGCACCTGGGCGGGGGTGCGCTCCACGGCCGCGGCGATCTCGGTCACGACCCTGTTGGACAGGTGGCGCCCGGTGCCGAGGGGACTGTACGCCTCAAGCGCGATGCCCATGCGCAGGCAGGAATCGAGCAGCGCGCCCGTCCGCGGTCACCGCTCCGCCTGTCAAGGCAGCGACCCGCCTGTCAAAGCAGCGACGCTTCCAAGGTGACCTCGGGCACGCCGGCGAGCGCCCTGCTCACCGGGCACGTCGCCTTCGCCGTCTCGGCGTGCTTGGCGAAGGCGGCCTTGTCGATGCCCGGCACCCGGCCAACCGTGACCAGGGCGATCTTCGTGATCGTGGGCGCGCCGTCGACGAGCCGCAGCGTCACCGTGGCGTCGGTGCGGACCGACTCCGGGGTGGTCCCCGCCTCCGCGAGGATGTTCGACAGCGCCATCGAGAAGCAGGCCGCGTGGGCGGCGGCTATCAGTTGCTCGGGATTGGAACCGGGACCGTCCTCGAACCGGGATGTGAAGGTGTACCCGCCGCTGATCGAGTCCCCAGCGGTGAAGGTACCGCTGCCCGACCGCAGGTCACCCTTCCATTCGGCGCTTCCCTTTGCCGGCATGATGTCCTCCGTGTCCGTTGGCGTGGCATGATCCGAACTGTTCCTGTGCCGAGACTATCGGTAGCTGGCCGGCGTGACATGGCCCCCCTAAGATCGGCGTCTACAGCGAGGGAGCGGAGGAAGCGGAAGGCGGGATGATGCGTGTCCTGGGGCCACCGATGAGACGTGCGCTGCGGCGGGCGCGGTCGTCATGGGTGGACGTCGGCTGGGCCGTGTTCGTCGGGGTGAACCTGCTCGGCATGCGCGCGATGGGAAGCTGGTCGACGATCCCCTTCCTCGTCATCTGGGTGAGCCTGACGATCGTCTACGGGTTCCGGATGTGGCGGCTCCAGCCCGCCATCCTGACGGTGGCGGCGGTGACGCTGGCGACCGGGGGGATCATCGGGGCGCAGGTCGCGGACGGTCAGCAGCAGGCTGATTACCTGATCGAAGTTCCGCTGGTCGCGCTCATGTTCCTGGCGATGGTCTGGCACGGGCGGCGGCGGGCGGCGGCGCTCGAGGAGCGGCTGGCCGCGCTGGAACAGGTGGAGCGGGTCTCCCGCGAGAACCTGCGGCTGCTCGAACAGCAGCGGACGTTCCTGCTGGATGCCTCGCACGAGCTGGGCACGCCGATTACGGTGGCGCTCGGTCACGCAGAGCTCATCGAGCAGGCGGCAGCCGGCCAGGAGGCCGGCCAGGAGATCGCCGACGACGCCCGCGTGGTGGTCGGCGAGCTGGTCAGGCTGCGCAAGCTGGCGGGCCGCCTGCTGCTGCTCGCCTCGGCGGGCAGCCCCGGCTTCCTGGACATGGCACCGGTGGCGGTCGACTCGGTGGTCATGGAGGCGCTGGATCGCTGGGGCTATACGCCGCGCCGCTGGCGCCTGGGGGAGGTGGCCGAGGCCACCGTCCAGGGTGACCGCGACCGGCTGGCGGCGGCGCTGGACGCGCTGCTGGAGAACGCCGTCGCCCACACCGAGGCAGACGACCTCATAGAGCTCAGCACCCGGATCGAAGACGGGAGCGCCGTGTTCACGGTGACGGACTCGGGCTGCGGCATCGCGGAGGACGACCTGGAGCGGATCTTCGGCCGGTTCTCCCGCGCGACTCCCTACCGGAGCCGGGAGACCGGCGGGTTCGGGCTCGGGCTGCCGATCGTGGCGGCGATCGCGGAAGCCCACCACGGATCGGTCCGGGTGCGCAGCGCCGTTGGCCGCGGCTCGACGTTCGAACTGGTGATACCCGGGGCTGCGGGGCCGGATCGTGCGCACCGCGTTGACTGTCCCGATCGTGCCCCGGGCCGGGCGGCGATGAGTTAGGGGGCCCGCGAGGCTGGATGACGTGTGCCGGGCGCCGCCCGGAGCCGCGGATCAGCCAGACCAAGAAGACCCGCGGCGTGCGGCGCACCGGCCGGGCCAGCATCGTCATCGACGACGTGCTCCCGCCGTGGCAACCGCGCATGCTCGAAGTGCGCGGGACCGCCGAGGTGATCCCCTCGGGCGGCAAGGCCTTCGGGGACAACTCCGACGACACCATCGTCCGGATCAAGCCCACG
>Ga0209061_1001312_pt1 | contig 42965 bp, 42 predicted proteins | sample Coa_R1_10_FD_187157 | JGI IMG/M metagenome (GOLD analysis project Ga0209061, IMG submission 187157) | Surface soil microbial communities from Centralia Pennsylvania, which are recovering from an underground coalmine fire - Coalmine... | ecosystem: Environmental > Terrestrial > Soil >...
ATGGAATCCAGGAGGAAAACGGGGAAATAGAGGGGGATAAAGACCGACTCAAATGATCGAAACTCACTTACCGAAAGCCGACGGAGATGGCGTTTACACAAAATACTTGACAAGCCCTGACCAACAACTTCTCGCATAATATGCGCAGCTTCATCTGCTGCCCTAAGAACGTAGCCGCAAAGTAAGCCGCGGCCGTCACCAGGATTACCAAGTTCTGGAGCCGCTGATACTTCATTACGCGAATATCCTCCAAGTTGTAGCTCTGTTTGACGAACCGAAAAGTTTCCTCAATTTTCCAGCGCGTCAGGTAGATTGGCACGATCCACCACAGCGATTGCGAGTCCCGCACTGCGATTTTCAGGTTGGTCAGCAACATCATCACTTCCTCGCCGAATCCGGCGATCGCCACCAACCAGAGCTTCTCACTGCGGCCCGGCAATTGAATCGGCTCGGCCCCGTAACGCAATTCGTACACCTTCTCGCGGCCGTCCTGGATTTTCACGATGCGGGTTTTGTACTGCAGCCGGCACCGCCCCGCCACCTCCCCCACTGTGCCGCACAGGTTCCGCCGATCGATGATCGACCGTTTGCCTGTGGAGCGGATGACGAAGCATTGGGCGCGGTCCAACAAGGGTTCCAGCAACTTCTTGCGGTCTCCGCCACGGTCGATCGCCCAGATCCCGCGTCCTTGGGTATGGCTCCGGATCAGATCGACAGCCGCCAATACCTCGTCGTTCTCGCTGCGGAAATCTTTGGCCTCCGCCGAGTACAGTTTCTGATACAGCGGCACGATCTCGCTCCCGTTGACCTCAGCCGCAGTGACATCGCAGAGCCAATATCCCTGATGCAACTCACCCGTGCTGCCGTCGTGCGCCTTCGCCAGGCAGTCTATCCATTCCGCGATTGATCGCCGCGCAGGAAGATTCTCGAATCGGACTGCGCCCTGCCCGTGACTGGTCTTCGCCCCGAACGCTCCGAACCGCTCAATCAGACCAAGCGTCAAGCTCAGACCTTCCGTATCCATACTCTTGGGATACAGCGGAAGAATTTTCAGGATGAACGGTTTTGTTAAGAATTTTGGAACCCGCCAGCCGCGATGATTGGCAACTCCGGGATTCTTGAGCCGAATCGGAAGCAGCTCCCCGGCGCCGCCTCCTCCTTCCACTTCCAGCCGGAATCGGCGAGAATACCCCGTGCAGCCAAAGAGCTGACAGGCAAGACAGATGCCCGCCAGCCTCCGGTCATCCTCGTAAACACACGTGCCTGAGCTCGGGTCGCACGCGTAAAAGCCGCAGCCGCGGAGAATCGCCTCGTACCACCAACGAAGACTCCCGATCAGTCCCGTCTCCCGCGTGCGACCACCCTGGCTGCTCGCGTCGCCGGTCCAAACCGGCGTAAGCGGTTCACATTGAATATCACTTGACGGAGTTTGGCGCGGCGGCTCCAAGAGTCAGCTCTCCTCGAATCCCGAGTTCTCGAATTTCAGCGTCCGGCAGTTTTCCGTCACGGTGCGCACCACGTTGTCCGGGGCGCCGGAAGGGATCTCGGCTTCGATGTCCAGCGTTACGGTCACTTTTGTTCCCAGCAACCCGCTCAGGTGTTGTACCACCGCGCTGGCGATCTGATCCACGTCGCGCGAGAGGCGCGTGGCGTCGATCCTCGCGGTGCCGTGGAATCGGCGCAGTACAGCTTTTTTCGGTTCAACGCCGGCACTGGAGCTTGTTTGCGATCCAGCACCATTGCCGGACGTAGCCGCCGTGGCGCTCGTGGTCGTAGTTGTTCCACTAGAACCAGCGGATGCTGCCGCAGCTTCCTTCTCCTGCTGCGCGGTTGCCGCCTCCGGCTTCACCACCACGCTGTGGGCGTCCAACTGGATTGTGACTCGCCGGCCCCCTTCGAGTCCTCGATAACGGTCGGCTGTCGCGTCGTAGTAGTCTGCGTAGGCGAAGGTGTCCAGGCTCCAGGTGGTCCGGCTAATGCCGTCCTGAATAGCATCCAGGATTACCTGCGCATTTTTCACACGCGGCAGGTAGAGGTACTTCGCGAAATCATCGACCAATTGCTTCACGCCGACGTGGTTTGCGCGCCACAGCGGGACCTGGTCAATCTCCAATCTCAGCCGGGTTCCCGCCATGCTCGTGATGAGCAGTTCGGAGTCCTTCAGTTTCTTCGACGCCCGCTCAGCCAGCCTGCCTTCTCCCTTCAGCCGGTCTTCCGTCCATTCGATGGGCGGGAACGCCTGGCCTTGCTCCGGCCGCTTCTGGCCGGGAGTCAACAGCCAGCAGTAGGTCTCCGGAATACGGGCGCGCACCGCCTGGTCGGCCGATTGGAGCTTCTGCTCAACCTGGCTGCGCTGGAACTTGCCCAAATCCAGATCCTCTTTTTGCTCGTCGATCGACTTCCACGCCATGTACAAGCGAGCAGCCTTGTCGAGATCCATGAGCCGCGTTTTATCGGCGGCCAGGAACACCAACATGTTTCCGCAGTTGCGCCCGGCGCCGCCGCGGTCGAGAATCTGCGAGGCCGCCTGCCGCGCCGGGCTGTCCGGAGATTTCGCGCTGTGCGGATAATCCGGACCGAGGATCACCAGCTTCGCCTCGGGCTCGTCCACCACTTCGCTGAAACTGGCTGGGCACGGATGGACCTTTGCGAAATCGCCCCGCGACCGGGCCTCGCTCTGGAGCCGTTGCCGGATGTGCTCCACTACATCTTCCGGGGGGTACCGCTCCGCGCGCTCATCCGCGAGCCGGTTCACGCTGGGTTGAGTGGAGTACCAGTAGCGGCTGCCATCGACGTACAAGTAGGTCGCCTGATCTGCCAGCTTCCGCAGCGCGTCGCCGAACGTACCGGAAACTTCGCCCGGCTGGACACAGCCCAGCTTGATCTGCCGGTCTTCGAGCCCTTTCTTCGCTGCGTCCTGTGTCGGCGCCGATCCCATATACAGCGTCCGCGCCACGCGCCGGCACGCCGAGTACCGGCCCAGCATGGGGTTCTCGCGATCAATCTGGAGCGGCAATGAGTGCGGTCCGTCGATATCCTTCTCAATGATCGGCGCCCAAGTGGGCGGTAAGTAGCGGGTCAACTCGCTTTGCACGGCGGGCGCATCCACCGGAACGCTGGACGGGAGGATCAACAATCCGCGATCCTCTCTCTCCCACAACGCGTGAATCACCGCCGCCATCAGACGCAGCACTCCGCGCGTGCGTTGAAATTTGTCGAGCGCGGACCAGTCGTTGTACAGCCGGTCGAACAGTTCCGGATGGATCGGGTAGGCCGCTTTCAGCCGCCGTTCATAATCACCCTTGCTGGCCTCTGGCGGGAACTCCTGGGCGTTTTTCCGGTACTCGTCACTAAAGGCGCGGACCACCGTATCCCGCGCGACAAAGAGATCCGGGTCCGTGATCGGCTGAAACAAGCGGCGCCGCACAATTTCGAATCCTTCTTCCGCGCTCGCCGGCCGCCAGGATGTCTCCACGCGTTCGATCACATTCTTCAGCCTTTCCAATGCGGCCTGCCCGCCCTCGCCGCCGATTTCGTTCTGCGATGCGGGAATACTGACCACCAGCAGCGTTTTGCTCGCCAGCTTTGCCGATTCGCTCAGCGTTTGCGCGAAGGTGAAGTGCGCGTCGAAATCGCCGGCCGGCAGGTCGCTCTTGTTGTAAAGCTGGCGCGCGTAGGCCACCCATTCATCGATCAGGATCAGGCACGGCTCATATTTCTTGAAGAGCTGCCGGAGACTATCACCAGGGCTGACGGCCTTTTCGTCCGCAGTCCGGACCATCTCGTAACCCTCTTTGCCGCCGAGTTGCCATGCCAACTCGCCCCACAGCGTTCGGACCACCGTTCCGTCCGACTTCTTGTGGAGATCCGCGGGTGAGATGCGGTTGCCGACAAGAACCGCACGCTTCACTCGGGGCGGCTGTGAGACGCCAGCCAACTGCGTCACCGGCTCCAACCCTGGAAACTGGCCGGCTGGTACGCCGGAAAACAGATGATAAAGGGCCAGCATCGAGTGTGTCTTGCCGCCGCCGAAGTTCGTCTGCAGTTCCACTACCGGATCGCCGCCATGTCCCGCCAGACGCACGAGTGCATTCGACAGCAGCTTTTGAAGACCTTCCGTAATGAACGTTCGCCGGAAGAATTCAACGGGATAGCGATACTCGTCCGGGCCTTCCTTCAAGAAGACCTGCCACAGATCGGCCGCGAACTCGGCCTGCTGATAGCGTCCAGAGGCGACGTCCGGATGCGGCGTTACAATTTCTCGCCACGGTTTTAGCCCGGCGACGGGCTGTCCTTTCACAGCCGCATCGGATTCCTTGCGCTTCTGGCTGCGGACCTGCTCCTCGAACTTCACGCGCAAGATCTCGGCCTTCATCTGCTCGATGCTCTCCACATCGGCGCTCACCGCCGACATCAGCCGCGACACGCTGTCGATGGCGCGGTAGGCGTCATCGGTCGAGAACGCCTTCTGGTGCGCCCAGCGGTTGCGCACGTCGCGCAGCTCGCTGACCAGGCTCCGCTCGGATGGACCGAGAATCTTCTTGAAGCAGTCGTTCCAGAGATCCCACAGGACCGACAGCAGCGCCTGGGTATCCCAGTTGAGCGATCCCGGCTTGCCCGTCTGCTGCCAGTCAGGAAAGCTCGGCCGCGCGACGTCGACCCATCTGTCCTTGTATGTCGATTTCAGTTCTCGCTCGACGAAAGGGCGCAATCCGGCGTTTAACTGCTCCAGCGCTTTGCCGACTCGTTCGTGATTGGTGATCGCCATCGTGGATTCCTATTGCTGTTGAAATAGTTCGGGGACCTGGGAAATGGCCGGCCATGCGACCACCAGGCTGTTGTAATAACCAGCCTCCTCAGCCCAGCCTTTTCGTTCGCACAGTGTGTACAGCCGGTACGCCAGTTCGCGAGCAGTTTCCGCCAACCCGCCGATCTTCGCCTTGAGCGCCGCGGTCTCCGCCTCGCCCCGGGTCTCCAGACAACGGATCAGGTGCTGCGTCACTTCCCAAACCGTCAATCGCCCATCGGCGGTCGGATACCAGTTCGCGGAGAGTTCGTTCCGCTTCAGTAAGCGAACCTTGCCGGCGCGCGAGTAGACGATTCCGGCCTCCACAAGGCTGGAAATGGCGACCGCCTTCGCCGTCGCCAACACTTCGGCTTGCCCATAGGGGCCCTCTGAAAACTGGTTCTGCTCAAACCATGCCAGGGCCCAGCGCGTGTCCGGGTCGAAGTCGCTTTCCTGTTCGGATAGGACCTCGTCCAGCGTCTGGTTGATCAGAGCCAGTGCCGTGCGCACGCGCATCGGCGTGCCATCGCTTTCGAGAACTCGCTTATAACGCGAGAACACCGCCATGCCAGGACCTATCGCGGCTTGGGCGAGATCCACCGGCGCGATGTTGCCCTTCTGGAGATCGCGCAGCGCGCGCGGGAGTTCGCGCTTCAGCGCAGCGAGAAAGTCCTTGCGTGTGGTGATCGGCGCGGACTCCGGACGCGGGCGGCAGGCGAGAACGATGGAGGAAGCGAGGGCGTTGGTACCGCTGGCCACCGGGCGGTTCACTAACTCGCTGCGCATGGGCCATGTCGCGGTGACTTGAAAATCGGACCGCAGGAGCCCTTCGAGCATGGTTTCCCAGCCGGTGGAAGCCACATGTCCGTTGCCGTCTTCGTCTTCTTCGGATTCGGATTGTTTGAAGGCGTAGTAGACGGTGAGGGGGAAGTCCGGGGGTTGGCATTGGCGGATGCGGGCGAAGGCCTTGCCGAAGCCCTCCTCGAAGAATTCCTGCGCGCGCTGTTTGCTGCCTTCGAAGCGGTAAGGTGTGGCTACGAGTTCCTGTTTCTTTGGGACGAGGAGAGTGCTAAAGAGGTCGGGGTAGATCTTGCCTAGGCTCCGCCGCAGCCAGACATAGAAGAAGTCCGAGAGATCGGCATAGCCGATGTTGTCATAGTAGGGAGGGTCCGTAGAATATGCCGAGTGTTCTGTAACATTCGTAGCGTCGAGTTGAACCACGCATGCTCGGCCCCTTGCCGGTGTTGCCACCAGAGCTTTACAGAGGTTATCCAGACTTACACCGTAGTCCCCTGCGGCACCTCCGAACACATTTGCCTCCGCAAAATCCCAAAGCATGGGAATCGCTTGGCGCGTGAAAAGGTGGCGTACCTGGGTTTTCGTGTTCTCCCACATGCAGAGGGAATTGCAGATGTCGCTCAGACGGCTTACGCCAAAACCCAGGTACGTCGCAATCGCGTCGGCGCGGTCGGGGCTGGCGCCGTCGGCGATGGCCTGCTGGCGCGCTTCGCCGACCAGATCGCTGAAGGTGGTCAGCGCCACCAACTGCCGGGGCGTAAAGAGGTCGCGAAAGCGACGGAGGCCGTAGGGAATGCACCACAAATTCCTGGGGTCGTCAGCGAGTTCTTGTTCCAGCCCCCTGGTCAGGGCCGTCTCCGCAGTGCTTTCATGCTCGGCCGTGGGCGCCACATAGATTCGGCCGGCCGTGCCTTCTGCCACAACAGCCATGAGCTGTTGATGCATGTGGCCTGCCGATCCCTCGGCCTTGATGTGCTGGTCGGAGGCCGCTTGCTGGCAAACCATGCACCTGAACTTTGCGCCTCTGCCGATCTTCGGTGGAGCTGGCGGCGCACCCTCGCCCGTCCGCACCGCAAACCGCACGGCCTTCGCCCGATGATCCACGATCGGCTCAACCCACGCCTTCTTTCCCGGCTTGCTCGACAGCACGAATGATCGCACGAGCGGCATCCGCGCCCCGCACGCCGGATTCGGGCACTTCACCGTCCGCGCCCAGAGCCAGGCGATCACGGTCGCCTCGCCGCCAGCGTGCTCTTTGGGTAGCTTCACCTTCGGATAGAGATGCCCGATGCGCTCCCAGGCACGATCCCGCATCCATTGGCCGTAATAACGCACATCGTCTGCCAGCCCGCGCGCGCCGGTCCACATTCCGGGCGCGCTCATCTTCTTCTTGGCCGCAGGATTCACCGGCGGCTGTCCGGCGAACTTCGGCGGGATCTCGATGAGCGCTTTTGTAATCAGGACCGCCACCGGGTTCAAGTCGCTCGCGTGCGCTTCCAGGCCGAGGCGCTGCGCTTCGAGCGGAATCGAACCGCCGCCGCAGAACGGATCGTAGATCGGCGGCGGGCTGCCTCCCGTGGATTTCAGGATTTCTTTGTGCGCCGCATCCAGCAAGGCGCGGTTATTGGAGTTTTCCCACTGGACCAGTTCTTCCAGCAATCGGAACAGCCGCTGGCGTTCGCGATCCTGGTCGGCTTCGGTAGGAAACTCCTCCGGGTGGCTCGAAGGATCATCGACCAGCGAGGCAAACAACACCGCGCGGCACGCCGCCAATGGCCGGCGCGCCCACCAGAGGTGCAGGGTGGACGGGTGCCCGTGCCGGATCGACTTCTCTCGCGCCGACTCCTTGTTGATCGCCTCCAGCGGCAGCGCGACTTCAATCAGCTTCTTGTTCATCCAATCTCACTCCTGCCCTTTTTGCACCCCGGCGCAAAGAATAGAAAATGATTCTGGCGCATATAAGTTATTGATAATAAAAGTAGTCCAGCTTCGTTTATGCGCCGTTCTGTGCCGGAGCAGGTCAATTTGGCGCATAAGTTTTGCCACCCGGGAACCAGCGGCCCGCTTTTCTGGTTCCGGTTACCTGGATCCGGCTCTCCGCCTTCAGCTCCTGGAGGAGCTTCTGGACCTGATTCCGTGACAGTGCCGGCAGCACCTGTTCCAGTTCGCGAAACGGGCTTCCTTTCTCCCGATTCTCCTCAATGTGTTTGCAAAGCAAGGCCTTGTTCGTCTCCCTGTCGAGGCCTTTGCGGCGCGTGTAGGAGCCTTGCTGGCCGAGGAAGGAGTAGAACTTGCGCGAGAGGATGAAGCGCACTCCGCGCCCGCGGCCGATCCGCTCGATGATGCCCTCATCCAGGAGATGCGGCACACGTTCCTTCAGGTCGTTCGCCAATGGTTCTTCCCGCTGGATGGCATCCAGAACGAGGATGTCCCTGGTGCCGAAGGTGGCCAAACGCTCCGCGCCGATCTTCTGAAGGAAGCCGAGGAAGGCAGGATTCTGAATCTCGCCACGAAGGGTCAACTGCACCTGGTAGTCGTCCGTCCCTGTGAAGTCCGGCTTCGGCTTGCCCTCTTTGATCGACTCCTCGAACATGCGGTTGGCGCCCTGGCCGGACCGCTCGACTAGGCCGCACTTCGCGCAGGCGTCGGCAATGCGCCGGTTCCGCGGCGACTGCCGCCAGAGCATGTTGGCGGCGGTGATGCCGGGCGGGAACCCACCGGGGCTGACGATCTCCAGCCGCCTGGGAAACTGCCGGACGAAGATGGATCCGGGCAGCCGGTAGTCCCGGTGCGCCAGCGCGTTGAGAACCCCTTCGCGGACCACAGCCTCGTTGAACGCCGGGATGTCACCGACGAAGAATCCTTCGCGGTATTGAAGCACCTCGTTACGAAGATTGATGGTGTTCCACAGTTCGTCCAGGTAACCCAGGAAGCTGCAACGGAATTCGATCCGCTGCTGGTAAGGAATCGACGCCTCACTGCTGCGGTACTCGAACACCAGTTCCGCCTGCGCCAGGCGTCTTCCCAGGGCGGGCTTGGTTCCGAGCAGCACTAGCGCGGCATGGGTCACCTTGTCGCCGACCAGGAGTTCTGCATCCTCCAAGAGTTGCCGGGAGGTGAAGCCGGCCAACGCGGCGTTGCCCGACTTGCGCATCCACATCTCGCGGAAGCGTTCGATGAGCGCGGGGTCCAAATCGTCAATCGTAGCTTCGGGATGCAGTTCCGCCGAGAAATCCGGCCCGGCCTCCTGGAAAATCCTGAGCAGCCGGTCCGGAGAAAGCGGCCGCAGTTCGTCGCCTGCTCGCGACCAGAATACGCCGTCGTACTGGATGGGAACGCCCACAGGTCTGGGTGGGACGTGGAACACCAACACCCGGCCGCCGGGATGCTGGATCTCCTCGAACGTGACCTGGATCGCAAGCCGGTTCACCAGGCTGGCTACGGTTCTGCCGGGCTCCTGGAACGCTGTAGACCCCACAACCCGTCGAGGACGCCGGTCGGTCACGCCGAAGATGATCTTGCCGCCGCCCTCATTGGCGAGCGCCGCGCAATATTTGGCGAGCGTTTGGAAGTGAAAGTTGTTCTTAGCCTCCTTGAACTCCAGGCGCTCCCCCTCGGGTTCGGAAAGCCAGATTTCGAGTTCCTCAACGGTGGCGCTCATGCGGGCGCCTCCCCGCGGGCGAGGAGCTCCGCCAGATTGTAGTTCACACTCTCAACGCCGAAGTCCGGATCTCGCTGGAAGGGTTTTCGAACGTAGCGGAGGTCCTTCCGGTCGCCATCGATCTCGGCCACGGCGAGGATGAAATCTTCCGGCTTGTTCAGGCAAGTCAGAATCTCGTTTCGCGTAACCGTGACCGTGGCGGCGCCGGCGGCCCGGCCTTTCACTTCGATAAATCGCAGGCGGCCGGAACCGGGGATGCGGGATTCGATGTCATAGCCACATTTGTCGGCGCTGACGTCCCGCGGTTCGAAGCCGAGCCGCCTTTCGTTTTCCATGATCATCTGTATGGCCGCGAGTTCGATCTTCCGGCGGTTCTCCGCGTCCTGCCCATCGGCAGAGAGCGGCAACGCCGGCTGCAATTTCAGCAGCAAGCCGGCTGGAACCACTAATGCGCCGCCAATTGCGACCGGCGGCAGCGGCGAGATCTGCCGCTCCTGTTCCAACTCCGCCATGCGCTTTTGCAGCCGAGCCTGAAGCTCGTCGGCGCGCTGGCGGGCCTTCCCCGAGTTGATCTTCGCGTTGACCTTGCCGGCCAGCTCCTGGTCCTTCAATTGGTTTGCGCGGTGGTCCCAGTAGTTGATCTCTTTTGTGAGCCGGTCCTTAACGGCCGCCATGGTACGGGTGACGAGCTCCTCTCGCCGCGAGCGGACTTCTTCGAGGTGCTTCGGCACCAACGATGCGATGGCATGCTCGACGGCTCGCGATTCCAGATCGCCCTTCAGCCACGCCTGTGCTTCGAGCGTCGCGGACAGAAGCGCAAGCTCTTCGGGCGTTGCCGGGCGATAGTCCAGATATGGGGCGTAGCCCGCGTTCCTGGTGGCGCCGGCCGAATCTGTTTCGACGAACTGAAGCTGGCGGGAAATCACACGCCGGTTCCCCGCTTTGTCCACCCGGCCATCCTGGATGGTGTGCTCCAGATAGAACAGGGCGCGTACGGACTCGCCGGCATCGGCAGGGTCCACCAGCACCGCGCCGCGCTTGAGCAAATCCCGGTTGCGTTCCAGGATCAGGTCGATGGTTGCTTCGAGCAGAGGCTGGCCCGGACAAACGAAGGTTGCCAGCGGCAGGCCGGGAACCGCGCGGAGGGATTTTTCGAACGTGATTCGCTCGTATTTGGCGAGCACAGGCTCGCCGGTTCCGATGAGCCGGTCGCGCTGCCGAATCAGGGCCGGAACGTGCAGAATCTCGTACCGGCGCGGCTCGCGTTCTCTTATGGACCCGCCCAGAGTGCGGAAGGCCTCCAGGAAGAACGACTCAATGAAGTGCGGTTGCAGCCGGCGCGCCTCGGCGCGTTCCATGTCCTCCCGAATTCTCTGCACCTGGGAGGCATCCATGCTGTCCCTGGCGAGCGCGCGTTCTTCGAGAAGCTCCTGGCAGCGTTGCCGATCGGTCAGGTTGTCAACGATCTGGTGGAGTCTGGCCCTCACCTCGGGCCGGTCGCCATAGCGGATCGCTTCGATCAGCAGATCGCGAAGGCGTTGCTCGCGGAAGAGCTGGCCGAGAATGTCGAACACGCCGCCGCCGAGCGCTTCCCGCTCCTGCTCGATCTTCTCCAAAAGCCGCTTGTAGACATCGCCTTCACGTGTCTCCTCCGCTAACAGATTCCACAGATGGCAGACCTCGGTCTGGCCGATGCGGTGAATGCGGCCGAAGCGCTGCTCCAGCCGGTTGGGGTTCCAGGGGAGATCGTAGTTCACCATCAGGTGAGCACGCTGGAGATTGATGCCCTCGCCGGCGGCATCGGTGGCGAGCAGGATGAGAACGTCCTTGTCTTGCGTGAAGGCTTCCCGCGCCTTAGTCCGTTCTTCGCGACCCATTCCACCGTGGATCGTGACCACCGATTCGGGCGTGCCGAGTAGGGCGCTCAGCTTCTCGCCCAGGTAGTTGAGGGTGTCACGGTGCTCGGTGAAGATCACCAGCTTACGGCGATGGCCGTGGGCGTCGAACATTTCTGCCTGGTTCTGCAACAGAGCCGATAGCTCTTCCCACTTCTTGTCCGTCCCGCTGCGGCGTACTTTCAGCGCAAGCGCTTCCAGATTCCGCAGAATTTCAATTTCCGCCTCCAATTCGGCGATCGTGCGGGCGGCGGTAGCCTGATCGACAACGGTCTCTTCGGTTTGTTCGATTTCGGAATCCGGTGCGTCGTCGAGTTCGTCGAGATCTTCTTCGGTAAGGGCAGGGATGGTCTGGAAGACTTCATCCTGAACGGCGGCGCCGCGCTTGAGGATCTGCTGTTCCCGCAACCGGCGTTCCAGACGTTCCCGGCGGCGGCGAAGGGATTGATAGATTGCCTCTGGAGATGAGGCCAGGCGGCGCTGAAGTATGGTCAGCGCGAATCCGACGGTGCCTTTGCGCCCATCGCTTTCAAGCGCATCGGCGCGATTGAACTCCTCGCGCACGTAATCCGTTACGCTCTTGTAGAGCGCGGCTTCCGCATCCGAAAGCTTGTAGCTCACGGTGTAGGCACGCCGTTCCGGAAACAGCGGCGTCCCGTCGAATTTCAAGAGCTGTTCTTTTACGAGACGCCGCATCAAATCGGATGCATCGACAGAATGAACACCATCGCGACACCGGCCCTCGAAGCGGTCGCTGTCGAGTAGCGCCAAGAATAGCTGGAAGTCTTCGGGTTTGCCATTGTGCGGCGTGGCGGTCATTAGAAGCAGGTGGCGGGTAAGGCTGCCCAGGAGTTGTCCCAGGCGGTAGCGCTTCGTGTATTTGACCTCGCCGCCGAAATACGTGGCCGACATCTTGTGGGCTTCGTCGCAAACCACCAGGTCCCAATCGGTGCTGCCGAGCTTGGCCTGCACATCTTCGTTGCGGCTCAACTTATCCAGGCGCGCGATCGCGAGGGAATTCTCAGCGAACCAGTTTCCGGTGCGCGCCGCCTCCAGTTTGTCGTTCGTGAGGATCTCAAAGGGGAGCTGGAAGCGCTGATACAACTCGTCCTGCCACTGCTCGACCAGATTGCCGGGGCAGACGATGAGGCAGCGGTGCAGGTCGCCGCGAATCAGCAGTTCCTTTATGAGAAGGCCGGCCATGATGGTCTTGCCGGCGCCGGGATCGTCGGCGAGAAGGAAGCGGAGGGGCTGCCGCGGCAGCATGTCGCCGTAAACAGCGATGATCTGGTGGGGGAGGGGATCGACTATCGACGTGTGAATCGCGAGAAGGGGATCAAACAGATATGCGAGGCGAATCCGTTGCGCCTCGGAAACCAAGCGAAAGAGCTTTCCGTCGCCGTCGAAGCTCCAGGGGCGGCCAGCTTCGACGATTTCAAGTGAGGGTTCGCGATCGCGGTAGAGGAGCACCACGCCGGGTTTCCCAGCAGGATCCTTATAAGTGAGTTCGATGGCTGCGGAGCCGTACCATTTGACGTCGACCACCGTGACCAGGCAGTCCGGCAGAATGCCCTTGACGGCGGCCCCGCGTTTGAGATCCTCCAATTTGGCCATAGCTCTGCCGCATCAAGCGCTTACGCTCTGAGATCGGTCCAGGTTCGACCGTCATTTGGAGCTGAATACCAATTCTATAACCGTGTGGATCAATACGGTTAAACACTTCTGGCCGGGAAAGTCGCAACCCTCGGCGGCGGCCGCCTGATGCAGCGCGTCGCGGACGCCGGAATCCCACATGGGCCGGGTCTTGTCGCGCTTCTGGTGGAACACCCAGGACTCCGGCTGGGCGCGATCCTCGGCGAGCTTCTGCCGGAAACGGTCGACCAGGTTGCCGATGCCCAGGACGCGGCGGCTATCCTCGCTTTTGGGCCGGCCAACGTCTTGCTGCCGGACGCGCTGCTCGATTTTGATCGTCGCCGCGTCCAGGTTGACGTGCTTCCACTTGAGGCCAAGCACCTCCGAGATGCGCGCACCCGTGGCGATGCAGGTCTCGATGATCAGCTTATTGGGTTCGTCTAGCCGCGCCAGCACGCGCGCGGTTTCCTCGAAGGTTAAGATCCGGCGCTCATACTGATGCCGCTTCTTGCCGAGCTTCGCCTTGCTCGCCGGGCTGCGCTTTCCTTCCTCCCACAGGCCGTGGCCTTCGGCGTAGTAGAAGACGCGGCTCATGATGGCGCGCGCGCCGTGCATGGTCCACCAGGAATCGAAGGTCGTGTGGAGCCAGTCCTCCACCGCTTTGGGCTTGATCTCATTCAGTCGCATCTTGCCCCACTTCGGCACGATGTAGTTCTTGAGGAAGAAGGTCTCCTTCACGCGCGTCGGTTTGGCGATCTGGTTTTCGCGGCCGAGATAGCCCGCCTCGTACATCTGGGCTACTTCACCGAAAAGCGCCGCACCGGTACTCACCGCCTGCTGGACCGCCTGTTCGACCGTGGGGGCGTTTAGCTTCAACAAGAACTCGTCGCGCTTGCACTCGGCCTCTTTGCGCGTGATCTTGTTGTCGCCGCGACTGGGTGCGATCCAGTGGCGTTTCCGAAAGGTGCGGACGCCGCTGTCGGCGGAGAACTCGTCCTCCCAATAGCGGATGAACCACCACCAACCAAGCTGGCGGCTCCTCAACGCCTCGTGCACCTTCGGGTGCTGCACTCTCGGTTTCACTCGCAAGCCTCCGGTCAGCAGCCGGAGGGTACCTTCGAGCTCCATAAGCTATCAAGTCCAATCTTCTTAACGGCCTACGCAACCAGAACCGCTGCCGCGTCGGAGGCCTTTTCCGCGATGTACAACGCCTCGCGCGCCCGTGTCATGCCCACGTAGAACGTCCGGATTACGGCATCGCGCGGCGGGCCGAAGCGCTGGTAGGCCGCGTCGCCCGCTTGGCTCAAGTCCGGAAACAGGAGCACCACATCCGCCTCGCCGCCCTTAACGGAGTGGATCGTGCCGACGATCAAGCGCGGCGGATCGCGATTGTTACCGGTTGGTCTGGCGGCGCCTTCCCCAGCCGCTTCTTCGCGCCTTGCTTCAAGATCCCCTTTGAGTACAGCCACTCCGCCCACAGAGCAAAATCGGCTCCGGTCCAAGCGCGCTGTGGTTCACCCAGATCGGGGTGTGCAGCAAGCAATGCGAGGATCCGGTTCGCGGTCGAGCCGCGCCGGCCGATCCGCAGCGGGTTCCAGAAACCGTTCGATTTCCGGTATGGGTTGTGGAAGGGAATGCCTTCCTTGCGCAGCACATGGATCAAAGGGGCGAGCATGTAAGAGCAGCTCGCCAGGAACATCACCGTTTGGCCGCGTTCGAGGTGTGCAATCGCAACCTTGAGAATGGCGTACTCCGTTGATCGCCAGGTTCCGCATGCAAGGCCGTACATGCCGTCGGCAGGACGTGGCACGTACAGCTTTTCCTGCCTGCGCGTGACCTGGCGAATGAGCTTGTCGGCGGCGAGGTGAACCGCGCGAGGAACTCGATAGCTCTGCTTCAGGATGATCTTGTGGCTTTCAGGAATCTCGGGATCGAGGACCGCGTCCGGCGAGGCGCCCGTGAACGTCATAATGGCCTGATCGTCATCGGCCGCCAGGATGAAGTAGTTGGCGCGCTCACCCCATCGGCGGATCAGAGTCAACTGCATTCGGTTCAGGTCCTGCGCCTCGTCGGCGAAGATCACCGACGGGCGTTTGAGCGCGAACGGGACATCCCGCAGTGAGACTTCAATCAGATCGCAGAAGTCCAGCAGGCCGTGTGCATCCTTATATTGCTTCCACCTGGCAGAAAACTCCCGCACGTTCGCCGGCCACCACTCCGGCGGGATCATCATCCCGCGGTAACGGTTCAACTGCTGAAGCCAGACATCGCCCTCCTTCTCCCGATCGTCATCGCCCTCGACGGCGTCTTCACCATCGAGCCAGCCGTGTTTCTTGACTGGCGTGATTTGAAGGTGCGCGTTCTCGCGGTTCCATTCCGCGACGTTAGCCTCGGCGATCTCGGGCGCCCCGAGCGCACGGTAGCAGTGCGAGTGCAACGTACCAATGCGATCTGGACTGATCGGCAGGTCTCGCCCGGCGAGTTCCGCCGCTGCCGTCCGGGAAAAGCTCGTGACCAAAACAGAGTCCGGACCGAAGCGCTCGACCGCACGACGGATCTGCCGGGTCAAGTTCGTGGTCTTGCCCGTCCCCGGCGGCCCAAAGATGCGGTACTCTGCCGTGATGGAATGGTCCTGGGCGCCGATGCCATCGAGCGCGCCGGTCACGGCCACCTGTGTCTCAGTCGGAACCGGCATTGCTGGACTCCTTGGGCGGGATCGCATAATCGGCTGGATTGAACTCATCCGTGGGAAGAAGCCACCGGCCCTGCTCCCGGTTCTTTGCGGTGCGCACCCGAATATTGGTGGCGCCGATCGCCGCCAACATCGATGCGACTGCCTTGACGGAGACGTTTTGAAGAAACGTCTTGTTGATGAAGAGCTGGAAGTCGGCGGAATTGACCGCGATCCGGTCGTCGATCAGCATGGGCCGGCGAACCGCATTTGATGGCTGTCCATCGATCGCTGGAATGAAGGCGACATCCGTCAAATACTGCTCCAGATACATGAGCGCAGCGCCTTCCAGTTGTGTTTCCGGACCGCCCTCCTCCTCGATGAGGGCGTCCAATATGCATTGAGCGAGCTGGTCCCACTGCTTGGGCTTGAGGCGTTTCGTCAGCTTGTTGGTCGCGGTGGCGATCGCCATCCGCACGCTGTTTTGGTCAAGCAGCTTGCCGACGTTGGCGAGCTCGATCTTCGCGTTCTCCAGAACGAGCTGATACGTGGGTTCCTTGCCGGTGACCTTCACGATGCGCAGAATGCGGACCCCGAGAACACCCGAGATGTAATCGCACATCGCTGCCTTTGCAGCCATTGGGTCCATGACCGGCGGCGGTTGTTCTGGTGGCTCGTTATCAGGCGGTTGCGGCGGCGCCGGCTGAGGGTTGGCTGGGAGCTCGGGCGGGGCTGCCGGCGCGGGTGCGGCGTCGGGAGTTGGAGGCGGCGGCAGGGCGCCATTCCCGTTGCTGTGCTCGGCCGCTTTCGCGAGCGTGCGCTCGAAATAGTCCGCGCGCGTGCGCTGCTTCTGCCCGTGCATTCGCCGATGCTGGATGATCAGATCGACGATCTGCTGCGCGCTCAAGCCTGCGTCCATCCCGAAATCCCGTGGCGACGACGACACTGGGCGGCATTTCAAGCGGCACCACCGAGAGTGCTTGCTCGATGCTCGCGGGCAGGGACTTCCTCGAGTGGGCCTTGGAGAGCACGTCGAAATCGGCCCAGGCGGCGGTCAGACCCGCGACCTGATCTGCCGGGCATCGCTGCGATGGGCCGTAATCCTGCCCGGCGAGGCCGACTCCGACGTACACATCACGCCCGGTGAGCGCCTCCACCGCCGCGGCTGCGGCGTCAACTTCGTTGAACCAGCGTGAGCGTTTGTCTGGCAGCGTCCAGACGAGCATGTACAGCTCTTCCGGCTTGCCGGCGAACAACTCGTTAAGGAACCACCGTGGGCTACGCTGTTCGGCCATCCTCACCCTCCGAAGCGAACAGCGACGCCGTGATCGCGCGATGCGATCGCGCCTTGCGAGGCTGCGCGGGCGTCGATTCCGGCTGGGGCACTGGCGGTGTGACGCGCGGCGCCTCGCGAAATGCCTCGACAGGTTTTGAGGCGAGCCACTTCTTCCAGCTCACGAAGGCCTCGCCGTTCCAGCATCCGAAGACGATGCCTTCCTCCATCGGCGCTTCCGGCGGGATGTCCTTGAGCGAGAGGGGCGCCTTGGCGGCGACCGTCGACGCCTCAGCCTTGCGCCGGCGGTATTCACGGAGGGCCTCGATGCTGTACGGCACTGCGCTCATCGATGTCCTCCTCCCCAGCCGACGATCCGCAGCGCGTCCTCGACCGAACGCGCCACGCCAGCCAGTGCTCCGGCGGCCGCCCACTGGCGTAGCCGCGCCTCTTGGAGCGGAGTGGGTGCGTCACCGCCTGGCCGTTTGACTTCGATTTCGAAATGGCGACCGTTCACGGCGCCGTACAAGTCCGGGTCTCCGGCAACGCCCCAGGCGCTGCCGTGCCGCTTGCGCACCACCACGCCGGGCGTCGACCGCAGGGCCCGGATGATCTCGCTCACCAACGACGACTCACGGGTTGTGCGCTTCATTCGTCCACCTCCAGGCCCAGTGCCCGTGCGATCGCCAGCGTGATCGCCCGCGGTTTGGATTCGTGGCGCGCTTCGCCGCCGCAGCCGCGAATCCGGACCTGCACCGAGAAGGCGCCATCGGCGCCAGCGCCCATGCTATAGTGCTCCGGTTGCGCCTTCTCCAGGAGGCGGAACGCATCTTCGAGGCGTTCCAGCGGCCGGAAGCGCCAGCGCGGAATCCAACTCCGGTTGCCGACCAGATACCGGTCCGGCGCGACGCTCCAGCCCATGACTCGCTCGGCCAGCGCGGCCGTCAACTGTTCATCGGACATGGTGGCTGCTCCTTGCCTTCCGGCGAGGCATCCATATCGAGGTTGATCCGCCGCTTCACGCTCTGGCCGTGCTGATAGCCGCGCTCCAATCCCTCGCCAGCCGCCCAGAACCAGCGGCCGATGCGCCGGAGCAGGCGCGCCAGGCCGATCCAGAACCCGATGCGCGCGCCGCCCCGGCGTGGCTGGGCCAGCATCACCAGCACCACCAGCATGAAGATGGTCGCCGCCAACAGGGTGCTCGTCGGGATGTTATTCATCGCGGACCTCGCTGGCGTCCAGATCCACCGCCATCCGCTGCACCAACGGCTTCAGCATTTCGTGGTACTCGCGGGCACGGTCAACTTCGCCGGGCGTAAGGCGGCGGACGAAGCTCAGCACCGCGCGGCTGTAAGCGATGCCCTGTGCGTTCTTCGTCCGCTCAAGGCCGATGCGGGTCACGACGGCGTAGTAGGGAACGCCCTGGGAGGTCAGCTTCAGCAAAAACTGCTTGGCAGCCTTCAAGCTGGTCGGCGGCAGCGTGACCACCTCGGGCAGGAGCTGGCTGCCACGGAGGATGAAGAGCTGCTTGATCTGCTTGCAGGCTTGGCCGCGGCCGCCCGGCGCGCTGCCGTACGCGGCCAGCGGGCACGTGATGCAAGCCCCACCCGGCTTGCCGGAGCCGGTCGCGCTGTCCGTCGAGTAGCAGTCCGGCGGTTGGTTGCCGCCCGTCTCGCTGATCGGCTGCGAGTAGTAGGCGCGCGTGTCGCGGGCCAACACGATGACGCCTTCGATGTGGGGCTCCATCGCCTCGCCCTCCAGCGTGGGCACCGTCCACTGGGCGCCGCCGCCGGCGGGGATCTTGATGCGCGGCAGATCGAACTCCGACAGGTTCCCGGAGCCGATGTTGGTGCTGAGCGCGGCGCTGATGTCGCCGAGATCCCTGTGGAACGCCAGGATCTCGGATTGCGGTTCGGATTTGACAAGTTGTTGGGACATGGTTATGCCTTTCTGCTGCGAAGGGAATGAACAAACGAAATTTTGAGCGTGCCGGAGAGCGGCGTTGGCAGCGCGGCGCGCACGTCTTCCTCGGTGAACAGGCGCTGCTCCTGTTCGCACCGCAGCCGCGCTTCTTCGGCGACCTCCCGCACGAAGGCTTTCAAGGACTGCGTGTTGTAGTTCTCGGAGATGTACTGCCCGAGTTCGGAGGCCTTCAGCGCAGCGATCACCTCGGCGCGGTCATTCAACGGGCCGGCGTAGATCTCCTGTGCGAGATAAATTTGGCGGCCATCGATGCGCATCGAGTTGACGCCGTCGTTGAGAAACTGCGGCACGAGCGCCTGTTCCAGGTCGTCGAGCCGGGCGGCCACGGCCTTCAGCTCCGAATCGAGGTCGCGCTTCCGCTTTTCGAGCGCGCGCGCAGAATCTTTTCGTCGACGGTCTGGCGTGCGACGAGGTGAATGTGCTCAACCGGGCGCGTTTGTCCGGGCCGGTGCACGCGGGAAAGTGCCTGGTCGTATTCGCCCAAGGAAAATGAAAGCGAGTAGTAGATCGAGTACCGGGCCCGGGTAAGATCCACGCCTACGCCGCCGCTCGAAATCTGCACTGCCAGAACCTGGGCCTTGCCGCTTTGCCACTGGGCGAGTTCGTCACGGCGGCCGGAGAGCTCCAGGCTCGTGTAGCCGAGCTCTTTTGAGGCGTCGTGAACCGCATCGAGGTCGCCGTGGAACCGGCAGAAGACCACCACAGGCTCGCCGGGGCCGATATCCTCGAGGGTGTCTTCGAGCAGCCGCTGCTTGGCCCAATCCACGCGCCGGTGCTGGCCGTCGTCGGTCTTCAGCCAGCCGCCGGCGATCTGTTGGAGCCGGAGCAGCGCGACCATGGCGTTGGCCACCGTGATCGTTCCGCCTTCCACCTGCGCGATGAAGCCTTCCTCGATGGACTGATAGATCGCCCGGCACTCGTTGGAGAGCGTGCAGCGGTAGGTGACGTGGGTCTGCGGCGGCAGGTCGAGCACATCTTTGCCGACGCGGAACGTGATGCGCCGCATGAGCGATTCCAGTTCGTCGAGGTTCTTGTAATTGGTGACCTGCTTGTTGTGGAAGCCGCCCATGACGGCGTACTTCTGCTTGAACGCGTTGAACGAGGGGCCGAAGACCGAGGCGTCCAGGAAGCGGAACTGGGCATAGACGTCGAGCGGGGAGTGCGGCATCGGAGTGCCCGTGAGCGCCAGGCGATGCCGCGCGCGGCCGCGCAGCCGCTTGAAGTAGAGCGAGCCCTTGCCGCCGGGCCGCTTCAGCTTGTGCGATTCGTCGGCGATGACCAGGTCCCAGGCCTGGCGTTCCGCCCAGGAACCGAACGGCTCGCGCCACACGCCGTCGTAGTTGATGACGGCGACGAACGGTACGCCTCTCGTCTCGGCCAGACGCAGCTTCTCTTCGGCCAGGCGCTGCTTTTCGGCGACGCTGCCAGCGTCCTCGTCGAGCGCGACGACAACCGTGGGGGCCGTGAGGTGACGTTCGAACTGGGCGACCCAGACCTGGACCACGCGCAGCGGCGCCGCGATCAGCACGCGCATGGCGCGGAGACCGAGGAGGATCATGCAGGCCACCAGGCTCTTGCCTGTGCCCATGCCCATGGCGAGCATCACGCCGTAGATGCCTTGAAGAAACCGCTCCATGGCGAACTCGTAGGCGGCGGTCTGGTGCCGCCACGGGCGCGTTTTCAGGCCGGCGGGAAGATCCGGCGCAGCGGTGGGGGTGTGCTTCGTTTGTGGGGTGATTTTGTTCGCAGTGAGCGCGTCGAAGTTTTCGGATGTCGCGAGCCGCGCGATGGTCCGCCGGACGATTGCGGCGTGCTGCGGCGTGGCGGGATAAGTCCACGCCTTCCGCGAAGCGTCCCACGACCCGCCCGGAATCCGCCGGCACAGCAGGAGCTGGCTGAAGGGTGTCCGAAGGATGATCTTGCCTGCTTCGACGTCCGCGAAGCTTTCGGTGGCTGGCTTGGTCCCGCTGTTTTCCATGGCTGCTTCCTGCTCTTGCGCTGGGTACAGCCCAATCTTCGGCGAGACCTATGTCAGTGAATCAATGTCAGCGATGTCAGTGAAAATGTCAGCGCTCAGGCGCGAGCTTTGACGCCGAACTGGATGAACCGCTCGATCCGGTTGGCCTTCTCGCCGCCGTCCGGCACTTGCGGTTTCGACAGCTTCCAGGCGTTTAAGTCCTGGCGCTGCACCATGGTCCACCAGCAGATGTCTTTCAACTTGCAACCATAGTCGGCAAGACACTTCTTCAGCACGCCCGGGCGCTCTCGCGGCGGCGTGGGAACGATCTGCTGTTCCCGCCTTGCGGCTATCTGGCGGTACAGATCCTCCACGGTTTCGATGGCGGCAACCAGACCGGAGTCCCCGAGCCGCACAAGTTCCTGGAGCGAATACAGCGCCTGGCCATTGGCCTGCCAACTCGGGTCGTTCGGCAGCGCGCCGGAAAATAGAACGACTGGCGCTGGGGAGTTTGCGAGCCGCGGAGTTGAACGGAGAATGTCGAGGCCGTCCGGCCAGCCGGCGCCCTGAATCAGGAAGAACTCGGCCACCCTCGAGCCCACACGCCGCTGCCCCATCAGCCAGACTCTGCCTGGCTTTAACTCCTGCACGGTGCCCGCAAGACCCAATGCCGGGGCCAGCCGGGCGGCGACTGTGGCGAAGTCCACCTCCCACTGCTGCTGGCGCTCGCGCGGGACCCTCACCACGCCTAAGCGCGGGCACGAAATCAGGCCATCCGCCCCATCGTTACCCGGATAGATCACTTCTTCGGTATGAGGCTCGCCGCACGCGTCGCACTGGACCGCTTCGGCATCCTCGCGCCGCCGCAGGATGCCCAGCGCGAAGATGCGCGCCCGCTCGTCCTTCGGCCACTGGCGTATCTCGTCGTAGCCGATCACGTGGTCGCGCAGCCCGGCGCGAAGCCAGATCTGATCGAGCGGGCTACGCACAGATCACCTTGGATCGCTCCAGCACGGCCCGGATTCTCCGGTGATCCGGTGTGTCCTTGAGGTTCGAGCTGTTCCGGGCGCTCATGGTGAAGGTCACGCTCTTGGGCCTGGGGTTGCCGCTCGTCATCACGGCCTGAAGCGTGACCGAATCGACCTTCAGACAGTCGAGCGGCAGCTCTTCGCGGTTCAGCCCACGCGCCACCAGGCCGTGCAGGTTCGCCTCCTTCCGCCTGCCATCGACGGTGAACGTCAAGTTGCCGCCCTCGCCATCCGGCACTGCCAGCCGCATCGAGCGCATCCGGATCGCCTTGATGCCATCCGCCGGCTCGATGCAAAACCGGAAGGCGGGGTCCTTGAGCTGCTCCAACCGGAAAGTGGGCATGGTCTCGGCATCGAGTTCGATTTCCTGCCGCAGGATGTGCCGGGCGAACATCTGCGCGAGTTCCTTCTGCATCTGGCAGCCGCCATCGGCGTACAGCTCGAGCCGGCCATCCTTCTCGTAATGAATGAAGACCACGTCGAAGGCCTGCTGCTGAAAGCTGCGCTTCAGCTCGTTGGAATCCTCGAAGCAGACTACTGCCTTGGGGTAGTCGGCCAGGTAGACCATGAAATACCGCGCCGCGCCGCGATCTTCGACCTCGATGTTGCAGAACTCACCACGCACCTGGTTCTTCACGTAGTATTCGGAAATCGCCTTTGTGAGCCCGTCCATGGCCGCAGGGCCGGTGTCGGCGGGGACGGCCGGTAGATCGCTGCGCCGGTGCCAGTAGCGCTTCAGGTTATCGGCCCAGGTGAACTGGCTGGCGATACGAAAGATCTCCGGCTTGGCCAGCAGGACGCGGAGAACCTTCTCGAGGTTCGTGCGGGCCTTGCCCATGACCGGGAGGAGATCCAACCCGCGGGATCGGCCCACGTCGAGAATCGTCAGAACGCCAGCGCGGGAAGCCAGCAGATCCGCGTTCTGGAAGTCGACGGTGACGGCCTGCCGCTCATGTCCGGGCAAGGCCACAATTGCGTTGTTGAGCAGTTCAATGTCAGAAGCCGCTGCCTCCCAGTCGAAATCGGAAAGGAGGTCGCGTTGCTGGAAGTATTCGCCGAGAAGTGGGGTGGGAACAAGACGAAGAAAGTTTTTTGATTGTATTCGAGCTTCATGCGCGCAGCTCACAAAAACCGGGAACTGCGCGCTCGGAAAACGCCTCACAACGGGCGCAGCCCGCGGGGACTACTGGCGGGGCGAAACGGCGCGCCCCAACGCGCCACTGGGCCCTGACAGGCGGACCAGTGCGCTTCTGTAAGAAATTATACTGAGAGTGCGAATATGAAGCGAAAGTGGACGGCGTAATCCTTTGATCAGTGGTTAGATCCGGTTCTTGACAGGTTGGATTGCGGGGACCGTCGAAGACCGGTGCTGTCAGGCGTTCTGGCTTCCGATTTACGCGCGGGTGAGGATGTCCCGGGGGTGAGCTTCCCCGATGGCTTGAACCACATTCGATTGCCCTGCGACGGCGTTCACCAGGCCGGCGTAGGCGGGATCGGTGGCGTAGACGTGGGCCACCGCCGTGATTAGCGCGTGGAGATTGTGATCCTGTTGGTACCGCTCCCAAGCTGTGTGATACGGCGCGGCGCAGGTGATCAGCCAGGCGTAGTCGCGGCAGGAGTCTTCGAGGGAATCGTAGTCGGCGAATTCCAGATTCTCGACTACGGACTTGCCGTTGATCACCTCGCGGGTCGTGACGGTGCAGCACTTCGTGTGGCGATCGGCCTTCTTTACGCCGAAGTAGTTCGCGTGGCCGACCGGTTTGGCGCCCCATGCCGATTCGATGGCCCACTGGGCGATCATCAGTTGGGCTGGGCAGCCGGTTTCAGCTTCCAGCTTGACGGCAATGCGCGCGACTTCTTGCAACCGCTGATCGATGTCTTTCACACTATCCCTTTTCTGTTTCAGTAAGCTGTTCGTGTGAACTCTAAAAGAAGACCGCCGCTGGTGACGGCCGCGGGCGTTATCGGGATCATCGCGGGGGCCTTGCCGGCCGCGGAGATCCTGAGTACTTTGCTCAGCGCGCGCTTTGCGGCGTGGTTTCTTCCTCTGGTTCGCACCATCCTTCCGGTGCGAGTTTCTCTCGCCTTGGGAATGCTCGCCGGGATCGCCATTGCAGACATCGCCTTCGGCATTGGCGTGCTGGCTCGGAAACGCATAGCGTTTTATGGAATGCTCCTGCGATCCGTAATCGGCCTGCCAATCGATTATTTGAACTTCATGGCGGGGAATCGCGCCGGCGCTCTTGTCGGCTTGGCGGTAAACCTTTTCATTCCGTGGGCCTTGGTCCGAGCCAGTTCGCGACTGTGGTTCAACACGGCCAGCGTCTAGCCACGGCGTCTAAGGATCATCAGTAGATGAAGGAGCGGTCGTCGGCCGTGGGCAGTGGGATGGGCCAACCGAACAGGCATAGGTGGTCGTAGGCCCAGATTTTGATCTCCGGAAGACCGAGTCGGTTCACGTTTACGAACTCGCGAAGCCATGGCCACGTGGCGTAGTACAGGCCCATCAGGTAGCGGCAGTGCGCCTGGTCCCAGGCGAGTTCTTTCCATGGATACGATGCGCAGCGGACGGCTTTGTCAACGTTGTGGTCGATGCTCGGGTACTGGTAGCCCTCGATCAGGAACGTATCGAAGCCGGAACCCGCGCGCGTCGTCCATTGCGGCGGCAGATTAATGTAGTGCAGCAGGCGGTAGTTGTCGGGATCGTTCACGTCCATCGGCCACAGCAGCTCGAACACAGCCGATGGGACCTGCGACAAGACGTAACTCTGGATAGCCGCGACGTAGTTGTAGAGCCGCGTTCGGAGGAAGTTCGCATCGGCGTAGCTGTTGATTGAGGGATCGTCGTTTGGCGTGCGGAACGTCGTCAGGGGGCGGCCGAGCGCCGTCTGCGCGGCGGCCTGCGTATCGGCATCGTAGAACGCCATGCCGGAGGCGTTCGCCTGGAACCACCACAGAATTTCGCCGAACTGGACTTTCGGCGTGAGGCCCGCCGTTTGCATCATCGCCGCCATCTCGGAGTAGGCTTGCTGCATGTAGGCCTGTGGCGCGGAGCCGAAGGCGATCTGCGAGCTGTTGAGCGTACCGAAGCCGGTGGCGGTTTCGACGGGCGATCCGTCCGGGAATCTCTGCACCCAGACCGAGGATGGAGGATTATCTGGAGGGTTGACGAGCTCCTGCGAGAATGAGCAGACCACGTTCAGGTTGGCCGCTTTGAGCGTCGCGAAGTAGTCCGCGTGCCAGTCTCGGACCGCGCGGTTGAGCACGGGTGTCTGCGTTGGATCGATGACCCAAGTTGTGCCATAGGTTCCGCCCTGAAGATCGCCCGTGACCGAGGCCTGCCCGGAGCCGGTGTTCGAGGCGGGTAGTTCCGTGTAGACGTGAAACTGCCAGTTCGGTCCGAACGAGTGCGACGTGATCGTCAGGGCGTTGCCCGATGCCGAGGCCCAGACGCCGTCGAAGATCGCGTTGATGAAGTTGGCGAAGTGCCGCGCGATCGTGTTGTTGTTGTCCTGCCCGCCGAAGACAGTCTTCCCAATCGCCGAGCCGCCGACGTGCAGCCAGATCACATCCTGATCGTTCCAGGCGCCGGTGAAGGTGACCGTGCATTGCGGGTACGACGGATTCTGCGCCACGGCCTGCTTCCACCAGAACACGCCATAGTAGTGGTCGATCTCGCCCATCAGCCCGAGCTTCTGGATGTTCCACACCAGCCGCTGCGGAGAGAGCTTGTACGTGTTGTCCGTATCGAAATCGGTCGCGACGCTGACCGCCGTGGTCGTCGATGCGGGGTCCGGCACGTCGCTCTTCACCGCGCATTCGAGGAAATCGAAATAGAAGTACCAGCCCTGGCTCGACGGGTTTTTGTTGCCGGTGAGGGTGATCACGACCTTGTGCTGGCCGGCGGCGACTCCGGAGAAGAGCAGCCGCCGGGTCTGTGACGTAGTCGCTGCTGGGTAGTAGCAGTCGAGCGTTACTGGCGTGCCGCCATCGAGCGTGGCGCTCACGATGCCGCAGTTGGTATCGAGCCGCGTGCCGACATAGATATCGTGCGTGGACTGGCAGTGGGTCTCGATGGTGACGCTCGCGCCGGCAGCCGCCGCGCGGATCGCGCGCCCCTGGCTCCAGAACGCAAATGCGCCGTTCACGGGATCGTTGCCCGGTGCGGCTTCCCAGTAGCCGGAGATTTTCACCCACGTGCTGTCCTCTTCGATGCGAACCGATCCAGGTCCGGCCACCTTCAACGCGCGTTTGCCCGCGGAATCGGTAACGGTCCAGTTGGTGACGACCAGCTTCCACTCGGTGGGCTGGTAGGCATCGCCAGCCGGCAGCGCCGGCGCGATGGTCCACCAGACTTTGTCCACGTTGCTCCAACCGAGCACGCTGAAATCGATGTGAACGTGCCAGGAGACATCATCCGAGGAACCGCCGGAAAGACTCCAGTTGCTGGCGGTGAAGTACAGACGGCTGCTCGAGTTGTTATCGGTCTGGTAGAAGGCGACCATGTTGCCGTCGGCGCCCGGCGCGGCGGTGATGATCAAGTCGCTGCCGGAAACGGTGGCGGCCAGAGCCGGCGTGCTGTTTGCGGGCCAGTTGACCGCATTGATCTGGTTCGCGATGGATTGGAGGATCGACGCCGCGGTGGTCTGCGTCAGGGTATCGGAAGCCGAGCCATCGGAGCTTGAAACCGCGAGTGGCCCGGAAATGCCGGGCTTGAGCGTGATGAAGATTTCGTTGCCGAAGGCGCCACCAGTGGTGGCCGAACAGTTGGGATCGGAGGCGTTGATTTGCCCGGCGATGTTTGCTGCGATATCGGCGCTGCCGAGCGAACCTTCAACGCATGAGTATGTGGACGAGCCGATCGTGACCGAGTGGTTGTAGGCGGGGTTGCCCTGCCACCACATGGCCTGATCAGTGGTGGGATGCGAGGCCGAAATCGCCGGGTTGACGAAGGACTGGTTCTGATACCAGAGCGTGACCTTATCGCCGGGCTGCGGATTATTCAGGTTGAGCGTGTAGGTGGCTGACGCGCCCGTGCGGCCGGTGGTGTTGCAAGTGACGGTGATGCCCAGTGTGCTGAGCCAGGGCACGCGCTGGCCGATGCCATTGACGGAGTAATCGAGCGTGTTCCAGTCGGTCCAGGCGTTCTTGGTCGACTCCCAGGACTGGATGCCCTGCCACGTAACGTCGAAATCGAGCACGAGGCCGGTGAGATCGCCATCGGGAAGATAGGAGAACCGCGAATGGCCGAACGGATCGTCCTTCTGGAGCAGGACCAGCACCGCGAAGTCGGCCATGTCGCGGAAGACGCCGGAGACCGTGAATCCGGTATCGGAGGCGCCCCACAGCGCGGCCGCCGCGCCGTAGTCGTCGAAGCCCTGGAGGTGCATGGTGCGGTGGGGCTGGAGTTTGAAGATCGCCTCAGCCATTTATCGGTGTTCGCCTTCGCATTGACCGTATATACAGATTCCGTATATACTTATTGATTGATAGACGAATTCGCAGGCTTCGACTGGGACGCGGCGAATGTGGGGCATATCCTGCGTCACGCTGTGACGCCATTCGAAGTCGAAGAAGTGGTGGGCCGGCTGCATGTCACGATTCTCGCGAGGCCGTTAATCGCACAGTTACCGCTTACGAGATGAACGCCACAGAGAGGAAAAAATATGCCGCGCAAATCGACTAAGGCCAGCAAATTCAAATCCGAGGCCGAGGAGGCCGACTGGTACGCCACGCCGGAAGGGCGCCGGCAAACGCAGCGCGAGTTCGCGCGAGCGCTGCGCGCGGGGACGCTGAGCCGGTCGCCTAGACAGAAAGTGGTTCGAACCGATCCAAGGCTTCTTGAGCAACTTATGGAACGAGCCAAAGAGAGCGCGACCCGCGCGATCTCGCTTCGTGTGCCGATCGCGGACCTCGAACGCGCAAAACAGATTGCGGAAAAAACCGGCGCAGGCTATCAGACCGTTCTCAAAGAGGCAATTCACAGGGGCCTGCGGAGAGCCGGCTGAGCGCTCGCGTTGCTACGAATAGACAAACACCGAGAGGTTCGCGCCAGGGAAAGTGGTCCCAACCCCGGTGATGCCGACCGATACCGCGGTATTCGCCGGGATCTGCGGCAGCGCGCTGATCTGCGAAGGCGTGGCGACCACGGCGGTTTGGCCGGCGGGAATCGTCAGGCTCAGCCACTCCGCGCCGCCTACGTAGATCGTGAAACTGATTCCAGAGCCGGTCGGAGCCGACTGCACGTATGCCTTCACGTCCCCGACCGTCACCGGGCGATTCAGATACAAAGGTTGCGCTGCGTTCGACTCAATGCCCAGCGTGCCCTGCATCTGGAACACGAGGCCGGCGACCTTCGAGAGTCCTTCCGCGCCGAAGACCCAGTCCTCGCGAATCGGTGCATCGCCGTCCGGGGACTCGTTGCCGTTCACGTCCACCGTGAACCCCGCGATCACGAGCGTCTCATCCACGAAGTTGCCGGTTGGCATGTTGATCGTGGTCACCGCCAGCGGGTTCGCGTTGGCGAGCGAAGTCGTGTCGTAGGAATAGGGCCATGTTGGTTCCTCGATGATCCACACGTCTCCTGGATTGATGACCATCGGCAGGTCCCACGTGATGGTGGTCGCTGTGTTCGCGATGATCTTCCGCGGTGGCGTGCCGCGCGAGACGCCTTGAATCACGCGGATCAGGTTGCCGACTTCGCCTCCTGGTGTCATGCCGTTGGGATAGACGTTATTCTGGCAGCCGGAATCCGTGATCGAGGTCGGATTGGACGCATTCGATGCGTCCGCCAGGAAGCGCAGGGCGAAACAATCTCCAGCCTGAACGATTCCGTTTGGATCGGGTGTGAGTCCGAGCGTGCCGGTGGTCTGGTCCCACGAGGTGACTTTTGCGCTGAAGAAGGGCGTGGCGGCTTCCGGCCTGCCGATGATAGAAAGAATGCGGCCCACCGGCGTCCAGTTCGGATTCGTGGCTGGCGGCGCACTCACCAACGCTCCCGAGACGATCACTCCCGTCGAAACGCTGTCCACCGATGCGCCAATGACGCCGCCGTGGATCTCGTGCTTGGCCTTGATCCTCACCTTGCTGACATACGGCGAAGGCAGAGCCCACGTCGAGCGCGCCAGCGGGCCGGCGAATGTGATCGAGCTTGGGGTGTACGTGTTGTTCGGGCCTGCCGTCAGCGCGCCCGTGGCCTGTGCGCAGATCAGATCGTCCTGGGTGGCTGCGAACAGGACGTAGGAAACAAGGCCTGAGACCGCCGGCCACGTGATGTTGTCCAGCGTGAACGTGTCTGTTCCCGATCCCGAGGTCCCGATGAGAACGATATTCGAGGGCGCGGACGGAAGGCCGTTCGAATCGATCGCACATATGGCAACACGCAGGGTGACGTTGGCCGGCAGCGACCCGCCGGCCGTGGCCTGCGCGATCGATCCGATTCCCGGCGCGCCAGCTCCGGTGGCGCTGAACTCATTCACCGGCAGCTTGCCGGTGATGACCAGATTCGCGAGCATGCTGCCGTCCGCCAACTGCGCGTAGGACTGGTTCGTGTCGAAGGTCCACTCGCCGGGAAACAGCGCGTCGTTGGCCGCCGCCTGCACCTGATACGGCGCCCACGCGGGCCCGAGCGGAATCGGATAGAACAGCGGCGGCAGCGGCGCCGGCTCGACGTCCATCGGCTTCGGCCCAACGTCCAGGTCGTACATCGAAGCGGTCACCGTCTGAGCTTCAAGCCTGACGGACCAGTCCTTCATCAGCGACCAGCGCTGAACGCGGAAGCAGCCAGTGATCACGTGGAACGCGAGGCCGCTGCCTTGCGGAGGCGCGGGAGACGTAGTGATGGTCGATCCGTCGGAAGCGATCGCCGTGATCGTTACCTGCGCGCCGCCAATGAGAATGTCTTTGTTGATGAGTTCGGTGTCGCCGCTTGCGCCGCCGGCATAAGTCCACGGATCGCCGCTTACCCAGGTGGCCGTGTTGCCGGAGACATTGCAGACGCCCCGCGCGCCTGGAATCTCCGGATGCGTGATCGAGACGACCTGGCCCACCTCGTTGCCGAGGCCCAACAACGTCGTTTGCCACGAAGCGGCGCGTGCATTCCGCCACTCCATCGGCGTGACCCCGCCGATCTCCTCGCGCGTGCGCGTGGCCGCAACCCGCAGCGCCTGACTCAGCGTTGAGAGTCCCACCGAGTGCATCTGGCTCGTCAGCGGCGACCCGGCGCGGCCGTAGTACGCAGCGTGGCTCTTGTCGCAATACTCCGCGGTGTTGGCCTGGTATGCGTAGTTCACGTCCGCGTAGGAAATCACCAGGTGCTCGAACGCAGCCTGAATCGGCGTGAGCTTCAGGCTCTGGAACAGCATGTTGCCCAGCGTGTAGGCGTCCACCGAACTCGCGTTGATCCGGCAGCCAAGCTTCAGCTTGCCGAATTCCCAGGTGTAGAAACCGAGGCAGCAGTTGAGCACCTCAGTGAGCCAGTCGCGGAACGGCTTCTGGCTGCTGACCGATCCCTGAAACTGGAACTGTGTCTCGACGCCGGTGCCGAGGATAGACGCCACCTGCGCCGCCGCGATCTCTGCCGCGCCGCTGCCATCGCCCACGACGAGCGACGACAGCACGAAGGAAGCGAGCTGGTTCGCCGAGGCTGGCCCGGAGCCCGTAGCGGGACTGCCGTAAAGCCCCAACGCGCGCAGCAACATATTCACCGCGATCCAGAACGGATTCACGAGGCCCTTCACCGCCGTGCGATTTCCGTTCTGGTCCCAGGTCCATCCCCACAGCCCGTAATCGATCGGCACGGTCATCTGGTGCTGCTCGGGCGTGCTCGGCTGGATCGCGCTCGGCTTTGAGATTCTCACTTCGCAGACCGCCGTTCCGGCCGCGTAGTTGTTCGGCTCCCAGACCTGCGGCGTGCCTTGGCCCAGCGAGAAGTAGTCGTAGGTGGGATTCGCCGGATCGTTGCCAATGGACTGGCGCAGGCCCATGCCCGGCTGATCCTGGGTGATGTTCAGATTGCCATCGACCTTGAAGCCCTGCCAGGTGAAGTCATCGACCATCGGCGCCACCACATAGCGATAGCCGTCCGCGTTCGTAACGACCGCCGAAGGCGTGAACCCGCCAATCGGGCCAGCGCCGATGATGCCCAATGAATCGGCAAAGGTGGATTCGTCGCGGTACGCCACCATTAGCGCAGTGACCATGAAGGCATATAGCGGATTGCCGCCGCTGTTGCACCAGATCTCCGGAAGCGCCAGGCCCCAGACGGTATCGGATATGATCGACGTGGCCGTGACCGTGTTGCGGCCAAAGCCAAGGAAGCCGGTGGAATCGTCCTTGATGACGACGCCCTGCGGGTCGGCCTGCTGGCCGCCGAAATACGGCGACATGCCATGCACCTGGCAGCCGTTGGCCGATTCCAGGTAATAGTCGCAGCTTGCCGGATCGCCGCCCGCCGCCGTGACTGCCGCCGCGCTCGCGCCCTTCGTTGCCCACGGGCAGTTGATGCCATCGTTGTAGGTCTTCCAGCACTGGCGGCTCACCTGCCGCTCGGGGTACTGGTTCATGATCTGGAAAAAGCCGTCGGAGCAGGTGACGGGGAAGTTGGCCGTGCCGTCGCTCGTGTAGTTCTGAATCACGCCCTTCCAGAGTTGCAGCACCAGGCCTGAGTTCACGTGATAGAGGCAAAGGTCGATCTCGGCATACTTCAGATCGGTGTCGTTGGCGAGCTGCGTCATCACGCGGTCGGCGTTGCCGAAGGTGAAGCGCACGTTGTCGGAGGAGCCTTTAATGTCCTGGGAGATCAGAACGTCGGAACCGGATTCGCCGATGCCGATCAGGCGCGGAAGATACAACTGCGCGCTGGCCTGCCAACCCATGGCGGCCTGCACCGCCCCGCCGGCATTATCAGACAGGGTCACGCGGCGGTCTGAGAGCCAGATATCCGGCACCGCCTGCTCGCGCACGCGGATATGAACAAGCGGAATGATCTGCTGCACTTCCGAGAGCAGCGCCGTGGACATCGCGCTCGAGGGGAACCGCACCGAGGGCGCGGCGTTGACCGGGTACGGCGTGGCCGGCGGACTAATCACTTCGATGAAGTTGAATCCGGCTTGAGCTGCGTTCGCGAGATATTGAATCGAGAGCGGCGCATACTCCCACGTCACCGTGGTCGAAGTAAAGGTCTGGTCCGGGTTGGGCACGTTGTAGAGGAACGATTGCCACGCGCCTTCGAGACCCTCCCAAAACGCGACCAGCGAATTCCGGTCCCGCAGGCTGAGATGCTGGCGGCGGAACGCGAACTTGCGGGGGCCAATCCCGGCGATGAATCGTTGCTCCTGCTTCGCGTCCAGGCTGCCGAAGCGATGCACCACGACGGGGCGGTCCTGCGTGAAGCCGTAGTTCTGGTCGGTGACGAGCGGGAACGTCGGGCCGGAGCTGACAAGCGCCGGCACCGTGATGCGGCCGATTGTGTCGGACATGGATTATGCGATTTCGACCAACAGCAACTGCGGAACGTCGGTGCGGGCGAGGCCAGTCGTTTGTGACCAGCTTCCCTGGAACCGAACGGTGTATCGGCCCTGCGTCGAATTGCCGGTGGGGTCGTAGGCGCCTTCGATCAGGTTGTAGAAGACGAACGGTGAAGCGCCGCCCTGTTGGGCATCCCAGAATGCTTTGAGCGCGATCGCCAGGGCTGAGGTTAATCGCTGCGACAGCGAGAACGTGCGGCGCGAAGTCTGCGCGAGTTGTGACCGCTGCGTCGTGCCGTCGTGGTATTGCGTTTGAAGCTGTACGTACTCGCGCGATTCGGAGAAGGCTGTGCAGAGTGCGTAGGGCATCACGCCGTTCGGTGTGGCTTGTTGAAGGTTGCCAGGCATTAGGAAACCATCAGGCCCGGCACCTGCATATTGGCCGACTGCTGCGTGCGGTAATAGCTCGAACCTTGCGCCGCCATGGCCTGATCGGTTACGAACTCAGGTGTGATCGGCTGGCCGTTGATGTTCAACGCCAGGTTGACGCCACCGCCGCCGCTCGTGACCGGGCCGCCGGGGTTCGGATAAACATTGCCAGCGCCCAAGCCGCCGAGAACCGGCAGGCTGCTCTGAAAGCTGTATGGAACCCCATTGACGTAGCTCGCCTGCTGGTACAGCCGACCGCCCTGCTCCACGAGGCTCCCGCCCACGGGGGTCGTGGCCGAGAGCGGAAACTTCTGGCCCGTGCCCTCGGCGTACAACTGCAGCATCTTGCGCACTTCGGGATCGCGCACGGCGATGCTCACGTGATTCGCGTACTTCTGCTGCGCGATCGTGACGATTTTGCGCGCCATCGCCGTATCGATGCTGATCGAGTAGATCTGCTTGACGAGGCGTTTGGCCTCGTTTTCCGGCGACTCCACGCCGAACAGCTTCTCGCCCAAACCAGCCAGGAAGCCCGCACCGGCCCCGATCGCCGCACCGAGCGGGCCACCGATCTGCTCTCCGATGAGCGCTCCGCCTGCGGTGCTCTGTGCGATCCCGCCCCACGTGCCGCGGCTTCCGCCAAACAGTCCGTTCATCGCCAGCATCATGCCAGCCGCGCCGGCGGCGGGCGACTTCGCGACGCCCTGAATGCCGCCCCAGAAGTCGCTGCCGGAAGCCTCCCACGCCTGCTGGTTCCACACCGTGCCCTTCAGGTTGGGCAGCGTCTTAGAAAGACTGGCCTTCGTGAACAGGCTGTAGATGCCCGAGGTTCCTCCCGGTGCGTTCGCGCCCATGATCACCTGCAACGGATGCTGGCTGAGGCCCGACAGGACACCGGTCGCGGCCATCGGATTCGCTGCGCCAGAAACGCCACCCGCAGGTGCGGCAACCGAGACCGCTGGCAGCGCAATGCCACCTGGGATTCCGCCTGGCGCCGCTATCGCTGGCGCGCTCATGCCCGTGACCGCCGCCACCACCGCAGTCAGCGAAGCGATCGCGACCGAGTTCTGCGCCGTCACGGCAGTGTTCATGTCGGTCGCGGCCTTCATGGGATCCTGCTTCCCGCCGCCAAAGATCCCTCCGAGGATGCCCGCGATCCCGCCTTGGCCGTCGGGACCGTATATAAGAGGATGGATTGCGCTCGCCACCAGCCCGCCGAGTCCCTCGGTGATCGGCTTCAGCATGGCCTCTTTCACGGTGCTACCGAGTTGCTTGCCGAAATCCTGCGGCTTGGTGAACAGCGTGTGGAACAGGCCTGAGACTTTGTTCTGGATCTCCTCCATCTCGCGCTTCTGAAGTTCGAGCACCTTCACGACGCGATCTTCATGCGCGTCATCGATCTGCCGCTGCAACTCGCCCTCGGCTTTCAGTCCTTCGATCTTCAGCCGGTTGAGTTCTGCCTCGCGCTGGCGTTGCTCCTCGGGCGTGCCGGCGGGCAGCTTCCGGGCGTCGATCGTCTCCTGGACAATCCGAGTAACGGCCTGATCGTGCTGCGCCCGCGCCGCCGCGATGCGCATTTGTTCGATTTCCGAATCATCCGCTCCAAGCAACTCGGCCATCTTGATATGCCGTTGCATCGCGTTCTGCTCGCGGCGTTGCTGCTCGGCGGCAACGGCGTCGCCGAGCCTGCGGGCGTTGTCGTAGTTGGCGCGGGCGGTCTTCGACTCCTCGTCCCGCTGCTGTTTGGCGAGGTCGATCAACTCGACCCGTTTCTTTCGTCTCTGCGTCCAAAGCCGCCAGCGCGAAGTTCTTCGTGGCTTCGATCTGCGCGCGCTGAATCTCCCCCTCGGTGGCATCCATTTCCCGCAGTTCGCGCACATGCTGGGCGGCGAGGTCGAACTGCTTCTGCGCGAGCGCCATCGCGGTGTCGTACTCGGCTTTGATATCCGCCTCGCCGAACGCCGCGCCGTTTGCCTTCCGATTCGCCTGGAAGATCGCGTAATTGGATCGAATGCCGGCCTCTGCCAGCGAAGTATTCGCGCCAAACACGGCGGCGGCGGTCATTTGCTGCTCTTCTTTTTCGAAGCGCGCGATCTCCGCATCGCGGATTTCACGGGCGAGCTTCGCGTTGACGGTGTTGAGTTCGCCCTCTTCCTTCAGATGCCGCAGTCGTTCCTCGTAGGCGGCGTTGATGCGGGCTAGGCCGTTCAACTCGCCTTCCTGCGCCCGAGCCACCTGTTGGCGCAGTTCCTCCGTGACGCTGGTTGATTTCGTAATCTCCTTGATCCGGTCCTCCTGAGCGGTGAGGCCGGTGTTCTGCTTTTCGAGGCTGTAGCTCTCGCCGAGCAGGTCAATCTCCCGCTTGAGCGCGCGCAGAGTCTCAAGACGCGTGCCTTGATCCGCCAGCATGTTCTCGAAATGAAGACCGGGCGGCAGCTTCCCGCGGCCCGTCATGGGGCCCATCATGGCGTCGCGGATGTCCTCATAGCTCACGCCCTCATAACCCTTGCCTTGCTGGTAGGCCTCGGCCATCTCGGATTGCCGAATCATCGTTACCACTTGCGCGCGATACTGTTCGAGCACCTTGGTGGGATCGCCGCCGCTGGAGGTGGCTTTGTAGAGATCGCCGATCAGGCCGCCATAACCGGATTTGCCCTGGATGAGCTTCACGATATCGTCAATGCCCGATTGGCCCAGGATACTGGCGAACATTCCTGGCGCGTTCTTGATGGCTACCTCCGCGAAAGAGCGGAGGACTTTGTCCATCTTTTCCGAGAGGTGGTCGGCCGCGACCGCCGCCTCGTCAATCGCGAGCTTCAGGTTGTTCTGCGGCCGATGCTCCAGTTTTGCAATGGAGTTTTCGAGTCGATCATTCGCAACGCGCAGCTCGTCGTTCGCTGTCTTGGTCGCGCCAGTGAGACGCGCGAACTCGGCCGCGATCCGCTCAGGCTCTTCCCGGATTTCGCGCAGCTTCTTCGCGACCTCGTATGCCGCGATGCCCAGAGCGGCCACGCCCGCGACCGTGCCGCCAATGGCCAGAGCGGTTCCCTGCAGCCGCATCAACTCGTTTGCTGCTTCCGCGATCGCGAATTTGGTGCGGCCCTCCATCAGGTCCTTAATCCCGAAGAAGGCATACCGGGCGTTGAAGCCTGATCCACTCGAGGAACCACCGCCGCCTGCGTTTTGTTCAACCGCGATCATCTTCTCGTAGGCCGCGCGAACGCGGTCAACCATCTGTTGCTCGTCGCCGAGTTTTTTTGATGAATCGGTCGCGCTCCGCAACCAGGCGCTCCACGCCGGTTTTTCCGTAGGCGGCGGCCTGCTTCTCGATGGACTGGGTGAGGCGCTCCATCGAACTGCGGGAGCGGTCGTTCACCCGGATCAGCATCTCGGACATCCGCTCGAGCGACTTCTGCATGTTCTCGCCCGCGCCGACCGTGCCCTTTTCCCAACCCTCGACAGCGGTGTTGGCCTGCTTGATGGCCGCGAGCACGCTGCGCGGATCGACTTCGAGGACGATGGATTCCTGGTCGGGCACTTATGCCGCCCTCCTCACGCGAATGGCGCGCGCCTGCCGAAGCACAGCCAGGACTGCAGAGTTCAGCGCCTGCCGGTCCTTGGGGGAGACGCCGAACTGCTTTTCGCGCAGATTGTTCACGTGCGCGATGCGGTCCGCGTTGGGATCGACGAAGCCGATCACGGCCTGGTTTTCGCTCGCGCTCTTCACCTTGAGCGACCGCATGGTGCGGCCAGTCCAGAACCAGTCGCGGATCGGTTGGAGCCCGCGCGCCTTCTTGTAATCCGGATACCCGCGCCGGCCATTGCGCCCGGGCTTCAACTCCTTCGCAGTCTCGTCGTTTACGTTCAGACCACTGCCGATCCGTTCCGCGATCGAATCGCGAAGGACATTGCCGATCGCCAGCATGTCCTCGGAGGTGAACGGGCCCAGCACGAACCGGGCGCGCTTGATTTTAGCCGTGAACGGCATTGCGCTGTTTCTCCAACTGCTCCCGCTGGTAACGGTCGCGTTCTTCTTTCAGAATCTGAAGGCCTCGTACCTCTTCCGCCGTGACATCGCTCCAGGGAATGCTGAAGTGCGCGGCGTCGAACTCCAGTTCCAAAACACGTTCGAACAACCGTCCGGCATTGGAATGCGTGCGGGCGTAGTCGAGATCGTCCAGCTTGCAGTGAGTGCAGCGGTTGACGGTAAACTGCCAGCCGCCGCACTGCGGGCAGGCACCTGGCGCGTTGGTGTCCTCCACCGTGCGCGCCCGCCCGCACTTGCCACAGGTGACGTCATTGGCATCCGGGCAACCGCGCGGACCATCGGCGCCGCCGCTGCACAACTCCTCGGAATGGAGCGAACGGTAAATCAGCAGCCGGAGAGGAATCGGGCGCGGCCACTCATCCGGCGCTACAAGTTTGGGTCGAGCGCCGGATCGAGATCGTCGATGGCCTGCACCAGCTCAACGACCACAGCGGATTTGTGGTGCGGCGGAACGTCGGCCGGCTTAAACGACGCAGCGTAACCTTCGATCTTGCTCACCACCGAATCGTAAAGTTCCACCGCCGGCTCGATCCGGTAGCGCAGTTCTTCCTGGCCGTGCGGGAGGTCGGTCGACGACACCACCGTGCGCCGGTAAATCGTGATGTCCCGCTGCGTGGGGATCTTGACCGTATGGACCGTGACGCCGAACGGCGTCTTCAACGTGATGCGGTCCTCGTCGCCGGCGCGCTCGCAGTCCGTCACGTCGCAGAAGGTCAGCTTCGAGATCGCGCTGCCCGCTTCGAATTCGTCGAACTCCGGTCCGTCTTTGTCGAGCCGGATCCGGTTGAAGAGATCGAGATCGGCCTTCGCGTTCGGCACGAACTCCGTCTGCGACTTCCGCCGGCCAATGGTGCGCCGGATGGACTTCTGCTGCGCCAGACGATCGAGCATCTCCTGGCTGGTGGGCAGCCGCAGGTGCGCGGTCTTGGGCGGATTGGGAACACGAATCGTGATGCCCTCGGCGGGAATGTCTCCGTACATCGTTTCTTCTCCTCGGATTTACTGGGCAATGCCCGATATGCCGCACAGCGTCGTTACCGAGAACACGGTGTTCTGCGTGGTGTTGTACTGCGGCGCGCCGGTGACGGTCACGGCCACAATGCCGTCCGCCTCGGCATTCTCGGCCACCTGGAACGCCATCTGCGGGAAGGTGAATGTCACCGAGTTGTTGGCGTCATGCTGGACACTGAGCGTCGCGGTACCGGTGGTCTGGTTGACCAGCGTGTTGTACTCGGGCGATCCCGCCAGCAGCCGCGCGGTGAACTGGAACGAGGGGACGCGCGCGCCGATCTCCATGCGGCCGCGCACCTGCAATCCGTTCTGCAAGCCGGAGCCGGGATAGAAGCCCGCGTTCAACAGCATGTTGTTCTTCCATCCGACCGACCCGGAGAGGATTCGCTTCGTTGCCACGTAGTCGACGCCGTTCACCGAGAGCGACATGCCCGCAGCCAGCATGTTGTTCTCGGCGGTGAGCGCTGGCACCGTGATGCCCGATGGCGTCGTCAGCAACCCCGAGCCAACCCAGTTGACCGTCATCTTCGACGACGCGCGCCCGGGCCCATAGCTGAACTGATAGGTAAAGTCCTCGATGGCGCAGCCGACGTACAAGTTGTCGATGCAGTTGCCGCCGCCCTCGGGTACCTGCTCGCAAATCGAGAAGTATGGCAGCTCGAGCGTAGTGCCCGGATTGATCGGCAGGATCGTGTAGGTGTACGGCGCGGCCGAGCCAGTCTGGGCGACGTTCCCGAGCGCATAGGCGCACGCCCACGTGACAAACTCCGCACTGGCGTACTTCTCCATGCGGTTCGCCACTTCGTAGTGCGAAGGGAACGTCTGGCTGATGAACTCGTTCCCTTTGCCGATTTCCGCCGCGTCGTTCTCAAAGACCGGCTTCGGTGTGGTCAGGCTGGTGTCGAGCTTTTTGAAGCGCAGGAATGTGGCCGCGGCGGCTGAAATGCTCGTCTGCTTGCCTTTGCCGAGGCCGAGAACTAACTGTTGTACTCTCGCGGGCATTGATTACTCCTTCACTTGGATGTAGCCGAGGCCCATCCACGGGATCATGGCGGCGGGGGTGGCGTCCACGTCCCTGGTGTCGCCGGTCCACGGATGGCGCAGCCGCACTTTGCCGGCTGGGGGCGGCGCCACTGGCGCGGCGGGTTGCGCCTCCATTTTCTCGATGGCCGCCGCCACGTCGGCCAGTTCCTGCTTGAGATCCGGCATCAGTTGTCTCCAATTTCGGGAATCACGAATGTGCCCACAAAACGGTCCTGCAAATCTTCGTCGAGCGCGTGGGCCACGCCCGGTGTGTCCATGATGTCGAGACCCGGATAGAGCTGCATGTAGCGGATGTTGACCTGGCTGCCGGTCGGCGGCTGGTTGCAGGCGATCCACCACAATTGCTCGTAATCGACTGGATCACTCAAACCGGCGGCATTGCCCATCCGGAAATACACATTGAACCGGTGCTTGCAGATGGTCTGGCCGTCGAAGTTGCCGCCCTGATCGCCATCCCAGGCGACCAGCATCGACGGCGCCGGCATCTTGTAGATGCGTTCGGCCAGGCGGTATTCGGCGCCGAGCCGGTAATGGTGCGCATAAATCCGGCACACCGGATTCTGGTTCGCATCCAGCACGGTCATCGCGGCAGCCAGCTCGGGAATGGCCTGAAGCGTGGCGACGATGGCGTCCACGATGGGACCGTTATTCAGCATTTACGCAAGCCGCCGACAAGACGGATAATGAAGTTGAGGCGCGCAAGATGTCTCTTGAACAGGCCATTCTGAAAGAGGTCCAGGCGCTCCCGCCGGAGAAACAGCGGGAAATCTACGACCATGCCAAGCGTCTCCGGGCTGAGTGCGCCAAGAAGCCGCCGTTCAAGAGTGTGCGAGGTCTGTGGGCTGGCCTGGGGATCTCTCTCTCCGCTGAGGAAATCGACGAGAACCAGCGCGAGATGTGGAAGAACTTCCCCAGGGAAGACATCTGATGCCCGGCAAAGATTCGCGCCTCGCAGGTCCAAACAATCTGGTAGCATCTACGTGGTCCGGAGCTTCAATACCGCGCCGCCCTCCCTATCTACCGCGACTTCCTGCACGTCGTAGATGATGCCGTTAAGCGTGACCGTGTCGCCCTGGCGCGGCGGTGGAGTGATAGCAGCGAAACGCACGAATAGCCGCACGACCGCCGTGCCCTGCACGCTGCCAGGGACGTAATCCTCTGCCATCGCCGGGTGCTGAATGATGCCGGTGATCTGTTGGGCGCCGGAGCCATCCCGCGGCGTGAAAGTGGCCGGCGTACCGAACGCGTCCAGACACGCGGTATCCATCGCATTGACGAGATCCGAGAACGCCATGGCCTAAAACGCCGCCGTTGGCCGATTCCAATAGGACACGATCAGCCCCTCGCCGGAAACCGCCGCGTCGATCCAGTAATGGGAAAGGTCGAGCGCATCCTCATCGACGCCCGACCACACTTCGTAGGAATCGTCGACGCCGCCGCTCGGATTGGGCCAGAACTCCTTGATCACGCCGGCCAGCGTGTTATGGTTCAGGCCGGCAGTTCCGAAGTACATCTTGCCCGTCAAGCCCGCGATCACCTGCAGGCGAATGCGGCAGCAGGGAGTGCGAGCGGTTGCCAGTTGAACTGGGGTTCCGGATGCCGGCACGTTCACCCGGCCCAAAGATGAGGGTGTCATCGCTTCGCCCTCACAACCAGGCCAGCACGTCGTAATGCTTCCCGCTCGTGCAGTCGACCACTACGTTGGTCGTGGTGTGCGTGCCGTAAGTGATCGTGCCGCCGTCCGTAGGCACGGCGATCACTCCGGCGGGCACGGCGCCCAGTCCGTGCGCGAGATTCTGGCTCGCGCCCGTGCCCACCTGCTGGCTGGCGAAGAACGTCTTGCCCTTTGACGGATAGAAGCCGTGCAGATTCGGCAGCGGCCCCGCGCTCTGAACCTCGGGCGTGTTAATTGCGGTCTTGTGAACTTCGATGGCCATTCTTCTTTTCCTTTCCCGATTTGGCGGGCGCGGCAGCCGTAGTGTGTGCAGGCGCGAGCTGCCGCCCGGATCGCGCCAGCGCCAGTTCCAGATCCCCTTGCGGACCGATGCGGCGCTGCTCGTACAACTGGCGGGCGCGCATCATCTGGAATTTGTTCGAGAAGTCAGGGGCGGGATACTCATCGCCCGTGTTTGGCGGCGTGAATCCGCCCGCGAGCGGGCGCAGGACGTAGAGCGGCGGCACGCCGGCGCGGATCAACTGCGCCCAGTTGGGTCTGCGGTAGAGCATGATTACACCGCCGAGATGACGTTGTTGAAGAAGAAGCCGCAGTCGGGAGAGACCACGCGCATGTCGAATGCGGCATCGATCTCGACGCGGTCGCTCGCCAGGTGCTCCATGCGGAAGGTTTTGATGCGCAAGCCCGCGCCGCCGGTCGAGCCGATCAGCCCGGTCCAGTTGAAGGTGTAGCCGGCGCTCGGCGTGAGCAGGCCGGCATTCCTGGGCCGGTAGAACAGGCCCGCGGACAGCCCGCCGATGAACGTGTTTGTCTCCGTCTCGCCCATCGTGGCGAGGTTGGCCGATCCGGCAACCGGAGCGCTCTCTGCCGCCGCGTTGTAGATCGCATCCATCACCAGCACTTCTTCGAGTTCGAGGATTTCGGCGATGATGCGCCGCGTGGCCATGGCCGGGTTCGGCGCCGTCTGGCCGTACTTGGTGCGGTCGATGAAGTCGGGGTGATCGACCAGCTTGTCGAATACCGGGCGCGAGAACACGGCGATGTTGGGGACGAATCCGCCCGAGTTCAGGCGCGCCAGGGTCTTGGCGTGGCGGATGTCCGTGATCGGAGTGCTGGTCACCGAATCCCAGTACACGACCTGGCAGTTGTTGGTGAACGAGGCGCTCGCCGTGGCGGCGCCAACCGCGAGGCCGGTCCAGACGCCGGGGGTGAAATAGCGCGATGCCCACTGGTTCTCGCGCCGGATCAGGGCCTTGTTGGTGAGAAAGATGGTCGCGTCGCGGTCGGGCGAAAGCGGCGAGTCGCTGTTGGCGCGAATCTGGTCGTCGACATCCTTGTGCAGCGCCCACACGTCGCACGAATAGGTCCCGGTCGAGTTCAGGTTGTAACCGGAACCGGCGGATTCGCTGGCGAGCGCGCGCTTCTGCATCTCGTCGCGGTTGAAGTCGGCGCGGTTGTAGGTCCAGTAGAGATCGCTCTTGTTCTCCACCGGAATGGCGGGGAACGCGCGGTCGGCGACGAACTCCACGCCGGCCGCTTCCTGGCTGTACGCCACGGAGATGTTCGTCAGCGGGCGGTTCACGTGAACATCGCCCAAAGTCGGTTGAGGCATTTACGTTGTGCTCCTTTCCGGGCCTTTCGCCCGCTTAGATCTTGTAAGGTCCCGTCAGCAGGACCGGAATGATCATGCCCGCGCCGGAGGCCGCCGCCAACGCGAACCCGTTGACGAAGTTTCCGGTCGTGGCCGTAATGCCCTGGCCGCTCGAGTTCGACATGATCTGGTCGCCCTCGTTCACGGCGGCGCCGGCCACGACCTTGCTGATCTGGCCCACCACCGCGACCTCGCTCTCGACACCCGCCGCGTTGGGCTTGTCCTGAATAACGCCGACCGAGGCGACGCCCGCGCCCGCGATGGCGAGGCCCGTCGCCGTCATGACGGCGAACAGGAACTGGGGATTCACTGTCCCGCCGGAAGTCAGATCGCCATTCGCCGGCAGCCCGACCGGTCTCAACATTTGTTCGTAAGCCATGGTTTCGTTTTCTCCTTTCGCTACCGCAGCCGGATTCCGGCCGCCTCCAGCGTGGCGATCAGGCCCCTGGCGTTATGCTGCGCGCGAAACGCCGCACACGCTTCGGGATGTTCTTCGAGCATCGCGGCGTAGGCCCGCTCCTTGGTGACCTTCGTCGCACTCCCCGAGACGTACATCCCGGCGGTGATCTGGCCCCTGTTCTGGCGCGCTAACGCCACGGCCTGCGCCTCCAACTCCTGGACGCCGCCGGAACCCGCATTCGGATTCACGTGGGAATGGATCCTGCGTTTCTCGCTTTCCGCCACGCGGGCCGAGGTCAGGGCTTCACTGACCTCGGCGACGCTGAAATATGCGCCCGCGCGGTTCTTCCGCGTGAGGAACTCCGCGGTGCGCTCGGGCTGGCCGGCCATGCGGCACAGCGCGGCGATGGCTTCAATATCCGCCTCGGGACGCACCTTGAGCGGCCCGCTGGGCGCGGCGCTCCGGCCAGTAAGCGGAGGCGCGCCTTCCGGCTGATCGGCTTCATCCTCGACCTTGGCGCCGCAGGCGTGGCAGAACCTTGCGCCCTCTTTGAGCTC
>Ga0209061_1001313_pt1 | contig 42912 bp, 36 predicted proteins | sample Coa_R1_10_FD_187157 | JGI IMG/M metagenome (GOLD analysis project Ga0209061, IMG submission 187157) | Surface soil microbial communities from Centralia Pennsylvania, which are recovering from an underground coalmine fire - Coalmine... | ecosystem: Environmental > Terrestrial > Soil >...
CCCAGCCGCGACAATTTGCTGAACTGGGCGCCCTTCTGGGGCGTTATCCTGCTGGGGGCTGTTTTGCGTTTCTGGGGTCTGGGCGACAAGCCGCTGCATCACGATGAGAGTCTTCACGCCTATTACTCGCTGATACTGCTGCACAATAATCTGCAACACTGGATGAGCTGCTTCAATCCGGCGGTCTACTGCTATCGCTATGATCCGATGCTGCACGGGCCGTTCCAGTTTCACGCGATTGCGCTTGTCTACCAGATCTGCCAATGGCTGGGTGTCTCTGATCATGGCGTAAATACCTTCACGGTACGTATTCCGGCGGCGGTGCTGGGGACAGTGATTATCGGCCTACCCTACTTCATACGCGATTACATCGGCAAGATAGGGGCCTGGATAGCCGCCTTTCTGCTTGCGGTTTCACCGAGCATGGTCTACTTTTCGCGCTTCGCCCGTGAAGATATCTATATGGCCTGCTTCACGCTGCTGATGGTCGTTGCCGTGGCACGCTATGTACGGGACCGCAAAATGCGCTGGATTGTGCTCGCTGCGGTGGCCTTCGCGCTCTCCTATGCGACCAGTGAGGCGACGTTTTTGACGATTGCCGTCTTTGGTAGTTTCCTGGCCGCGCTGGTGGTATGGGAGATTGGCTTAAGCTGGCCGCTGCGCTCGCTCGTGGACACGGATGCTTCCTACAAAAAATACTTGCCGCGCACATGGGCGCCGGTTTTGCTGGCGGCCCTTGTCATCATCGCGGCTCCACTGGCTAAAGTATTTTTTGGCGTTTTGCAGGCTCTATCCAGATACATTAATGATCCCCGGCATGTGCAGGCGGCCAACGCTTTTATGAGCAAGCTCAAGGGCGTGACCGTGCCCGTAGTGCTGTGGATCGGTATCCTGCTGTGCGTCTACGTCCTGGTCGTTCTGGTGCTCGAAATATTGGAGAAACTGCCTCAGACGAGGCAATCTGGCCTGGCAAAGCGTATCGATCCCGAACGACAGCCCTTGCTCGATACCATCCTCAATATGCCGTTGACCTGCTGGTTCTTCGCGCTGTTCTGTGGCTGGTTCATCTTCCTGGTCCTGTATACCGCGCTCTTTACCAATGTGAGCGGCGGCATCGGCGATGGGATCTGGCAGGGCCTGTATTACTGGTTGCAGCAGCAGCAGGTAGCGCGCGGCGATCAGCCCTGGTACTACTACTTCCTGCTGATCCCGCTCTATGAGCAGATCGGTGTGGTCTTTGGCCTGGTTGGCCTGGTGCGCTGCGTGCTCCGCCCCACGCGCTTGCGCCTCTTCGTGGCCTGGTGGTTTGTGGGCGATGTGGCGATCTATAGCTGGGCGGCGGAGAAGATGCCCTGGCTGATGATCTTTATGACGATGCCGATGCTGCTGCTGGCGGCAATCGGGCTTGAGCCTGGCGTTGTGGCGCTCGTCAATCTCATAAAGGGCTGGCAGGCAGCCCGCTCCCCTTCACAGTCAGAGGCGAGCATACAGGGAGGGGATGGCACAATGCTGCCCCCTCTGCCTCGTCCAAGAGTGAGCAGGGTCGCCGGTGGGATCGCGATCTTCAGTGCTGTGCTGGCGCTCTTGCTGCTGGCGCCGACGCTGCACAATATGTATGAGGTCTCGTATGTGCATGCCGCCGATGGCCCGCACGAGATGATGGTCTACGTGCAGACAACAACTGATGTCAATATCGTGATGGATAAGATCAATGCCGTCGATCAGAAGCTTGATGGCGGCCGGCATCAGATATCTATCGGCGTTATGGATGACGCGACCTGGCCTTTTGCCTGGTACCTGCGCGACTATCCCAACGTCTATTATCAGAATGGCTCAAATCACTGCAAGCTTCCCGATGAAAATTTCACGGTGATTATCGCCGGAGGGGACTGCCTCGCTGCGGCGGAGATGACGTACCAGCGCACCTATGCCTACCACCAGTATCACATGCGTACCTGGTGGGATGAAGGCTACAAGCCGCCTCCCTGCGTGCCGAGCAAGACCAACGACTGCGCCGGTCAGCCGACATGGGGCGGCGTCGGCCCCTGGCTCTGGCTGAGCTACGGTGACAATCCGCCACCCGGCGCGAAATTCGATCTCGGACGCGCTGTCAATAATGTCTGGCAGTGGTGGTGGCAGCGCAAGGCCATCGGCAGCACTACCGGCTCCTACGATATGATGCTGCTCATTCCGAAAAACGTGGGCGTCGCTCCGTAGGGGATTAATGAAGATCAACACTCAAGATCAGCAATGGGAAGGGATGATGGGACGGGGTAGGGGCGCGGCGCTGGCTGGGGTGGTTGGGTTGGGTGGTGGGGGCCAGAAGCAAGCCCGCTCCTGGTTGATCCACTTCATTAAACGAACCCTCTTTCGCGCAGGAAATCGACGAGGGTGCGGGCCAGCTCTTCAGGCGCACCCTCCACCAGCCGCGCCTTGCGGCCCGTCGTGCCGCCACTGATAATCTCGCCGATGCGCTGGTACGCACTGTGCCTGCTGTCGGGCGCGGCGATGCGGCGCGGGCGCGGGCGCGGCGTGTGTACTTCGAGCAGCGCTTCCTCCCGCGCTTCGTCCTGCCATGCCCTGTTCATGAGGCTCTGAACGTCGACGACGGGAATGCTGGCCCTGAGCGCGGAGAGGTGCGCGGGCAGCGATGGGTAACGCGGCTCGTTCAGGTCCGCTATGACGGTCAGCAGCAGCGGCAACCTGGCTTCCAGCACTTCGCGATAGCCCCGTTCAAGCCTGCGTGCAAGCTGCAACTTCAGCGGATCCCGCTCCTGTACGATCCTGAGCTGTGCTACGCCCGTGATCTGCGGCAGGTCAAGGTATTGCGCCAGCGCCGGTCCGACGATGCCCGATGCCCAATCGCTGGAGGCGTCGCCGCAGAGCACCAGGTCTGGCGTCACCTGCTGACCGGATTGAATGTATGCCGCCAGCGCCGCGGCTACGGTGAATGCTCCCCACGTATCGGCTGAAGAGTGCCAGAGGCGCACTGCCCTATCGGCGCCAATAGCCAGCGCGGCCCGCAGCGCTCCCTCGGCATCGCCGGGACCGAGCGTGATCGCCGTAATGCTGCCCCCCAGTTGCTCCTTGAGTCGTACAGCAGCCTCTATCGCACAGGCATCCGCGGGATTGAGGATCTGTACGAAACGCTCGCTATCTACCTGCTCGCTGATGGGATCGATATAGACCGAAGAACTGTCAGGTGCTTGTTTCACGCACACGTAAATATGCAACACGCTCTCCTTTCATGATGCGCGGAAACTCACACCCCAGCCGCCACGCGGATATTCCCACTCAATCGCTTTTCGTTCGCAGGCGACATAGCACGTCCCGCACTCAAGGCAGTGCTCGTAGGAGAAATGCATCTCGCCGCCGAGCAATTCAAAGAGGCCCGCCGGACAGACGTAGACGCAGGGCGTGGTGTCGCATTCCTTGCAGGTCTCACGATTGATGCGGATGTGCGGCTTCCTGTCAACCTTGAAGCGAACCAGCGCTAAACGTTCTTCTATCGGTTCCATATTATATATCCTGTATAGCCAGGTAGATTTCCATTAAAAAAAGAAAAAAGGGAAAAGCGGGAACACCCCGCGCCCCGCCAGGAGCTGCCGCCCCTGGACCCCACCTAGAATAACAATGCTCGCCCTGCCTGCCAGCCGTCGCGCAGCAATGTGCGTAACGGGACTTTCCCGCGCAGCGTATCGAGGACGGTACGCCCGATCTTGCGGCGCGGCCTGCCATCCGAATGAAATACATTTTCCGCCGCCTGGCACAGCAATTCAGGGTAGAGATTCTGCAAGCGTTCGTTGTTGACGAAGGCCGGCGCGTGGCGAAAGCGCCGCAGGTCCTGCAAGACAAAGCTGCTTTCCAGGCGTTTGCGGTAGCGCTCCATACTGCGCGCTGAGAAATCATGATTGGCGTGCGCCTGCTGCGCCGTTGCGGCTGCGGCCAGACCCGAAGCAATGGCGAAGTTCATACCCTCCAGAAAAAGCCCGGCGGCGAAGACGAAGCCCGCCGCGTCGCCCACGACCATGAAGCCGCCACGCGAGAGCCGCGGCAGCAGCGCATAGCCGCCCTCCGGGATCATGTGCGCCGAGTATTCCAGCGTCACGCTGTCGCGCAGCAGCGGAGCCACCGCCGGATGCCGCTTGAACTGGTCGAGCAGGTCGTAGGGCCGCGTCTTCTTTTCGGCGAGGGAGGCGATCTGGACGGCGACACCGATGGAGAGCGTGTCGCGGTTGGTATAGAGAAAGGCGCCGCCCTTGACCTCGCCCGACGCGTAGCCAACGTATTCGTTGGTCATGCCCTCATCACCGCTCAGATTGAAGCGCTCTTCGATAGTATGCGCGTCGAGGCGCAGCACCTCTTTGACGCCCAGCGACATCTCTTCGGCACGAAACTCGTGTTGCAGGCCCGCGCGTTTGGCGAGAAAAGAGTTGGCGCCGTCGGCGGCAATGACTACGGGAGCATAGAGGTCGCCATCCTCGCGGCGACAGCGCACGCCGACAACCTGCTCTCCCTGATAGAGCAGGTCATCAACAACGGTAGAGGTAATCAGCAGCGCCCCCGCCTCCTCCGCCTTCGCTGCCAGCCAGCGATCAAATTTAGGGCGCAAAATGGTGAAGCCGTTGTAGGGCGGCTGGTTGAAATGGCTGGTGCGAAAATCGATGGAGAGCGCCGATTCTGCCCCCAGGAAGGTGATGACGCGCCGCGTCAGAATGCGCTCGATAGGCGCCTCGTCCCAGTAATCGGGGAGCAGCCCGGCGAGCAGGCCGGGCGCGTAGAGGGCAGCGCCGGAGACGTTCTTGGCGCCTGGATATTCGCCTCGCTCGATCAGCGCGACCCGCAAACCAGCGCGGGCCAGCGCGAGCGCGGCGCTGCTGCCCGCCGGCCCTGCGCCGACAACGATGGCGTCAAATTGTGGCGTGTTCTCCATGACTGGTCCCATTGCGTGTTTGTTGATGGTGTGCCCTTAGCATTGAAACGATATCACATGCTTTGCGCGACAGCAAATTTTGTGACTGCTGCTTTATTTAGAGCGCATCGAATGCCGTGCAGCGCTCGGCCCAGTCGCGAAATGTTCCCTGCTTATCCCACCAGGGCGCGCCGTTCCTCTGGATGTATTCCCAGAGGATGGAGCGGTCAAGCAGCGTGTAGACGACAAAGCGCTCGACGAAGCCGGGGCGCGGCGGCCTCCTGTCAAGGTATGCCCGCACAAACTCGCGCGCCAGTTCCAGGCCATCGTCCCTTCCTGTTGGAAAATCAGTTGACTTCTCGGGATTTTGCTGATATCCTGCTTCCCGCTGGGAGGCGGCCGAAAGAGGAGGTCCCTGATCTTCTTTCTTTACTCCGTTTTGAGGAGACTGCAATATGTACATGCCAACGGTACGCGATAAATCCGTCTCCCCGTCGCCGAAATGCGCGCTCATCAGGTCGAAGACACCGCTGATACGCCAGCCTCCGGCATCGCGGACAGCAACAACATTGTCACGCTTGTAATCCTCCATGACAATGCATGGCTGAAACGGCTCATTGAGGGCATCGCGGCTGCGCGTAATGGCATTCTCAACCCAGGCGATATCATCGGCTGTCGTGTAGCCGTTGTAGCCGCGAGCGCGGGCGAGGTTATTGCGCAGACAGGCAATGACGCGCTCACTACAGGTGATTGGCGTAGGTGTGGACGCCCCGGCCCGCACGGGAAAGGGCCATGCCAGCTCGCGCGCAAGCTCAAAGGGCCGCACCGCATCGCTGGCGGCGTCGTAGCGTCCGGCAAAGGGCCAGGTCAGCTCTTGCATCAGCGCCAGGTTCTCGCCGAGCGCGCGGGCGATGCCGCGCCTGTCCTCAACATCGAGTTGCCTGTAGATCTCAGGATCGGCCAGTTGCAGGCCCGGCATACGTGGCATCAGGGCATAGCTCCAGCCAAAGATATCGCTTGCGGTGTCGACCAGGTAGGGCCAGGGAACGGGAACGCGGGTATGCTCGTGAAGCTGCCGCGCGTAGAATTGCTCGGTGGGAAATTGCCACGGGAAATGTGGAGCGCCGCGCAGCACGTACTCGCCCTTCGTGCTGGTCACGAACACGTTCTGTCCGAAGAGGCCAAAGGATATTGGTTCCGCACCTATAAACCTGCCGAGATCGAAGCGATCCAGTGCAGCCTGAAACTGCTCATCGGAAAGCGTGCCGAGCCGTTCGTTGTATCTTCTTGTAGCCATAAGTTCAGGTTGCTTTCATAGCATAGCTATCTTTTCAAATGCCTGATCGACAAACCATCTATGTCGTTCACGCATGACTTGCTCGTCTGTGGCCCATTCGGACCATTCGGCGGCTTTAGAGATTGGACGCAGGGCGGCACAGAGGTCCCAGTATGGGAGGTCAGTCACGTCGATGGGATTCATCGATAGATACTGCTGTGTGAAATGCTGCATGGCCTCGCTGCCGAACGCCCACAACAACTCCAGGCGACTGTTAGCCAGATCGGCGAGCGGATCGCCCTGCGCCGCGTCCTCCCAGTCGATGATTCCGGCGAGCCGCCCATCCTTCCACAAGATATTGCCGGGCCAGAAATCCCCGTGTAGCAATACTGTTCGGTTGCGTTGCGGCAGCGGCCAGACTGCTTCCAGCGTATCGCGAATACGCCCTTCGGCCAGGGACTCATCGACTATCGCCGGTCTCTGCCTCAGCTTCTCGGCGTAGATTTGCTTCTGACGTGGCAGAAAGGAGATATCCAGCTTCGAGCAATCGACACCATGAATCCTCGACAGGTGCGCTGCGAATTGAACGATATAATCGGATAGATCGGAGGGCGCGAACTCCGGCTCTCCCTTGATATATTCAATAACGATGCAGGGCGTGACGAAAATCTCGCCGGATTGATCGCAGTAATAAGGCTCCGGTGCGGCTACTCCCGCAGAGTGCAGGAATTGCAGCAGCTTGAATTCGTCGGCAGCTATCCTCGGATTGCGTTTATGATCCGCCGCGCCATGCTGGCGAACAATCATTTTTTGTGTCTGCCCATCAGGTCGCTCGATCTCAAGCGCCGTCACCAGCGCCGAGACGCCTCCCTGCAACTTCCACGAGCGCAGCAGCCTGCTCTGCGGGTCGATCTTGCGCACGAGCCGCGCGAATTTTTTGTCTTCTTGTGATTGCATTCCTATCCTGCCTGCGCTACCTCACCAATGGGATCGGCAAGGGAAAGGATGCCGGGCCAGGGTAGGGACGCAGCGCCGCCGCCCGGGGCAATGCCCTGTGACCTGTTTGCGGCGCAAGTCCGCCCCGCAACCCATCTGAACGGTTTGGGGATGGTAGGATAGGCGGACTTGCGCCGCGTCCCGGTGAGCGGGTTGGACATCCCCGGCGGCGCTGCGTCCCTACGCCATCCCAACGGTTCTTTCCATTGCCGAACCTGATTGTACCTGTTTATTATGCAACAAGCGCGGCCAGGCGGCGCACACCCTCCTCGATCTGCTCAGGTGTCAGGGCGCAGAAGGGGAGGCGCACGAAACGCTCGCCGCGATCCTGGCCCGCGCGCTCATCGAGCGGATCGGCGAAGAAGCCCCGGCCATCGGTCAGGATCAGGCCCGCGTCGCGTGCGCGGGCGAGCAGGTCGCCGGAACTGGCCTGCTGCGGCAGTGTCACGCTGACGAAGAAGCCGCCCTCCGGCTCCGCGAAAGGGATGCCCGGCAGGTGCGTCCGCAGCGCCGTGACGATGGCTTGCAGGCGTGGTGCATAGAGCTGCTTCAGCGCGGCGAGGTTGGAGGTGAAATAGCCGCGCCTGTGAAACTCGACGACGGCCGCCTGCGCGGGCAGCACGGGGGCGAGGATTGTGTCTTCGGCCAGCCCGGTCAGGCGCTGTACCAGGTCGAGCGGACCGATGAGATAGCCGACGCGCAGCGCCGGGCTGATGAGTTTGCTGTAGGAACTGAGCGTGATGACGCGGTTAGGGTTCAGGTCGCGCAGTAGAGGAAGCTCCTCGCCCGAGTAGCGCAGCGTGCGGTACGGGATATCCTCGACAAGCCAGAATCCGTGCCGCTCGGCCAGATCGACGAGGGCCTGTCGCTTCGCGGCGGAGGTTGTGACGCCCGCCGGGTTCTGGAAGTCGGGGACGATGTACATGAAGGCCGGCGTTTTGCGCGCCAGCGCTTTCTCCAGCGCTGCCAGGTTGACGCCATCGTGTTCCAGGGGAATGCCGGTGACGGTGGCGCCGCGCCGCCTGAAAGTTTTGATCGCCCTGTCGTAGCTCGGCTCCTCGACCAGCACCACGTCGCCCGGCGCAACGACCATTGCCGCCAGCAGGTCCTGCAAATGGAGTGAGCCGTTGCCTACCAGAATCTGATCGGCGGCCACGCCGTATTGTTCGCCCAGCATGCGGCGCAGCGGGAGATAGCCGCCGTTGTGCCCGTATTGCAGGATAGCCCTGCCTTCGGGGCCTTCCAGAACGGCCTGCATGCAATCGCTAATCAACTGGTTGGGCAGGGCCTCCATTGCTGGTACGCCCCTGGTAAAAAAGATCTGTTCGCTGCTTACCTGACTCGGACTCGGCATGATCGTTTATACTCCTTTTCTATCTACACTTGCTCGCACCTGCGGCGCTCGCCGGATGTCCTGTGCTGGTCTGTGAGACATGCGCGAAGCGCATGTCTCACAGACCAGCACAGGACATCCCTGGCGCGGCTCTGCCGCGCGCAGGCCAGGCGAATGAGAGCACCGGGGATCAGGCTCTCTTTACGAATGGGTAAGGACGATTTTTCCTTGCGGTTCGCCGGATGCCAGCAGGCGGTGTGCGTCCGCGGCCTGCTCAACCGGCATCGTGCGTGCGATGAGCGGCTTGACGGTCCCATCGGCGATCATCTTCAGCAGGCGTTCCTCATTGGCCGGGGAGGTGCGCACTCCCGTACCACCGCCCGTCACCTGTACACGTTTCAGGCGCCATACCTGCGTATCGACGTTCGTTTGCTGGCCGCCGAGATTGCCAATGAGAAAGATTCTCCCTTCGGGAGCGCAGGCATTGATACTGATTGGCAGCGTCGTGCTGACCAGCTCGATAACCAGGTTGACGCCGCCCTCGTTCTGGAGGACCTGCGCGACATCTTGCTGGCGATGGTTGATAACCAGGTTCGCGCCCAGATCGCGCAGTGTCGCGGCCCGCTCTTCAGAACTCGCCGTTGTCGCAACCCAGGCGCCCGCGTGCCTGGCAAATTGAATGGCGAATGAGCCTACACCACTCGAACCAGCCCAGATTAACACACGCTCACCGGCCTGTAAATGCCCGAGATCAAATAAGCTCGCCCAGGCAGTGGAGGCCGCCAGCCCGGCGCTCGCCGCCTGCTCGAATGTGACGCCATCGGGAATGCGAGCCAGGTCGGAGGCTGGCACGGCTATCATGCTCGCGTAGCCCCCACCGCCCTTCGCTGCCGGTGCGCGTGCGGTCATGACGCGCTCCCCCGCGCGAAATCCGTGGGCATCCTGCACGACAACGCCCACCGCCTCCAGTCCAGGCGTGAAGGGCAGATTGGCAACCGGCCTGCTGCCGTCGCGCTGAAAAAGATCGAGGCGATTGACCGTCGTCGCTTTTACCGCGACCAGCACATCCTCTGGACCGGGAACAGGATCGGGCACTTCCCGAAGCTCTAAAACCTCTGGCCCGCCATAACGAGCAAATTGTACCGCTTTCATACGATGCTTCTCCTTTTCTTTTTTATGATCTATTGTAGAATGGAAAATGCGCGAAGCGCATTTTCCATTCTACAATAGATCATTAGTTCTTCGCACGGCGGCGCCGCGCGAATGCCTTCCGCTCTCATGCACCGTTCGCGATATGCTGATCAAGCCATACATCGAAGTCGGCGACGCTGTTAAATGTCGCGAAAGGCTGTATAGTGGTGAGATGGTGGATTGTGGCTGTCTCGGACCAGCACGCGCCGAGTGGCAGCACGCCAGCCGCCGCCGCCTCTTCCATGTCGCTTGCGGCATCGCCAACGTAAGCGGCACAGCGCGGCTCCATCCGCCATGCATCGAGAATCTTGCGCATCGCGGCAGCTTTGATGATGGCCTTCGTGTCACCCACTTCCACAATATCGAAGTAGCGCGCGAGGCCAAGATACTCAAGCGAGAACAGCGCGCACTCCTCCCCTTTGCCGGTCACAACTGCCAGCGCAATGCCACGCTCATCGAGCTTGCGCAATATGTGTTCAATGCCATCAAAGGGAGCAGGGCATTCCGTGTGCAGTTTTTTATAGATCTCGAGATAGCTTTGAAAGGCGTCCTGCCAGCGATCAGGGATGGTGCGCTGAAAGATGCCGGCCTCGGTGGTGCCGAAATGCGACATCACTTCGCTCGCGGTGCAGGTGCGCCCGGTATATTGCTCGAAAACGTGTTGGTAAGCTCTAATACAGAGGGGAATAGTATTTGCCAGTGTGCCATCAAAATCGAATAATATGCCTTTAATGTTCATCCTGACTCCGTGATATCAATTCATGTTTAGTGATGTTCTTCCCTATGTAGGCGCGCGGCGATGATGAGGTTTAACAGTCAAGATCGGCCATGCCACCCACCCAACACGGCGGAATTCATTCCCGATCCTGGTTGTTAATGTCCATCATCGCGCACCTGGGCATTCCTGATGATCTCGGCGGCCAGGGGCAGAACCTGATTGGCGTCACCGAGCAGGCCCAGGTCGGCCAGGGCAAAGATCGGAGCGCTGCGATCAGGGTTAATGGCGATGATCGTCTGCGCCTCGCTCATGCCGCTGGTGTGCTGTGCCGCGCCCGAGATGCCGCAGGCGATGTAGAGCCGGGGGCGCACGGTTTTGCCCGTCGAGCCGATCTGGCGCGCGTGTTCGATCCAGCCGAGATCGGTAGCGACGCGCGTGGCCCCCACCGCCGCGCCCAGTTCGTGAGCGAACGTGGCAATTGTGGCGAAGCCTTCGCGCCCCACGCCGCGCCCGCCGGCGATGATGCGCTCGGCTGCTTCCAGCTCGACCTCCTCCGGCGAAGGTGCCTGCAATGCCACACGCCGTATGCGCTCCTGACCGCGGCCCTGCGCAATCTCTGGCGTCAGGCGTACCACCTCAGGGGATGCAGTTCCCTCCTTGCTCGGCTGCTTCCTGGCCGGTGCCCCTCGCACGCCGGGTATGAGCGTTGCCAGCGCCGTCCGCTCCCGCAGGGGAGTGTACGTCTGTGCGTAGGCGCGCCCTTCATAGAGTGAGCGCAGCGCTAAGAGAGCATCATCGTGCAGCGCGAGGCCCAGGCAACCGGAGACGAAGGGCAGTCGCAGTCGCGCGGCGAGGCGCGGCGCCCAATCGCGTCCATTGCGCGTGGCGCTGGTCACGACGAGGCGCGGCGCTCGCTGCCCGATGAGCCAGGCCAGCGCATCAACCCGGGCCGCCGTCGTGTAATGCGCCAGCGCCGGATGCTCCAGCAGGTAGAGCCGCTGCACCCCTGACGCCGCCAGCGCGTCCGTATCAGGCGGAGCGCTATCAGGAGCGGCCAGAAGAACGGCGCAGAGCCTGGCCGGCTCTGGCTGGCTCCGCGCAATGTCCGCTACTTCGTTCAGCAGTTCATCGCTCTGCTCGTGTACCGCCGTCGCGTCCTGTTCCAGCACGGCCCAGAGTTCATTCATACTGCATCTTCCTTACACATAGTCACAGTAATCATATCACAGCAAAAATCAGAGAGTATGCAGGAGATGATGTGGCTGCACGGCGCAGCCACATCATCTCCTGCATAGAAAAAACCTCTTGAAATTAGAACAAATGTTTTATATAATGTAGCTGTGCCAGAAAGAATAACATCGTAGCACCTTTCCTTGTTTTATGGAGCCGGAACGCAATGAAGCTCGTCACACAACTGACTTTGATCTCTGTCCTGGTGCAAGATCAAGATGAGGCGCTGCATTTCTACAGCGAAAAACTCGGCCTTGAGAAGCGTACAGATACGATTTTTGGCCCCGGGTTACGTTTACTTACCGTGGCGCTGCCTGGTCAGCAGAGGCCGGAAATTGCCCTGGCAAAGCCCGATGCTGCGCGGCATGGTGAGCAGGGCATCGGAGAGGTTAAGGAGCGCGCCGGGCGGCGGCCGCCATGGATATTCAGTACCGAGGATTGTCATAAGACGTATGAAATCCTGCGCGCACGCGGCGTCAAGTTTGTGAGTGAGCCGACGCAGCGCCTGTATGGTATTGAGGCGGTCTTTGAGGATCCCTACGGTAACGCCTTCGCCCTGGTGGAAGCATCGCCGGAGAGCTATTCGCTGCTGCTGGCCCGCAGCGCGGCCTGATGCGCACGCGTCTCCTGCTCGCACCTGCGGCGCTCGCCTTATGGTTCAGTGTGGTGTAAGACAGTCGCTTCGCGGCTGCCTTACACCACACTGACATCCCTGACGCGGCGCAGCCACGTGAATGCCCGGCGAGAGAAAAGGAGGATGCTGAGTATCAGACACGCTTCAATGACTGAGGCCGGGATGCCGTAACAGGGATGGAGATGGCCCGTAGTGGAAATATCAGGGCATCGGCCTGAAAGAACAGAAGTAAGGATGGCATACGTATGTTGCAAACAGAGGCGTGGCAATCAGAGGTTGAGAATTATCATGTAAGCACGCGAATGTCGCACCTGGCGGCGGTAGAGCGGGTTATCCGGACGATGCAGGAGCGTATTCAGGAGGCGCTTACCCTGGAAGACATGGCCGATATCGCCTGCCTGAGTCCCTACTATTTCTGCCGCGTGTTCCATCAGATCGTCGGCATCCCGCCCGGCGAATTTCTGGCTTCCCTGCGTTTGAATGCGGCGAAGCGGCTGCTGCTGACAACCTCGTTGAACGTGACCGATATCTGCTTCGAAGTCGGCTACATTGGCGTTGGCTCGTTTACAACGCGCTTCACGCAGCAGGTCGGCGTGCCTCCTCGTCTCCTGCGCCACCTCGTCAACAACGCTGGCATGCCTCCGCTGATCTTCCCGTCGGAATGTAGCAGCGATCAATTGTGTGTGACTTCCAGCATACACGGAGTGAGCGGGCGCATTCGCATCGCGGAACCCTTCGAGGGTATCATCTTTATCGGTCTCTTCGCCCGGCGTATCCCGCAGGGACGGCCTGTGCGCTGCACCAGGCTCACCGAACCGGGCGATTTTTATATAGACATGGTTCCCGACGGCTGCTATTACCTGCTATCGGCGGCCTTCCCGGCATCGCGGGATCCCAGGGTGTACCTGCTGCCCGATGAGACGCTGAAGGTGGGAGGATACGGTCCCCTGCTCGTGCGGAATGGGGTGGCGAGCGAGCCTGTAGAGATCGAGCTGCGCCCTCACTGCCTGACCGATCCGCCGATCCTTGCCGCGCTGCCGTTTCTCCCGGCCAGCGGCCAGCAGGCGTAGCCTGCTGATGCCCGGCGCTACTGCTCAGGATAAGAAGTTCACCAATGTACCACCAGTTCGCGCAGCGCCCGGATATCATCCTCGCCGGGCCAGAGGCTTTGCATGATCTCGTAGGCGAGCAGGGCTTCGTGGTAACGCTGCTCGCTGTGCAGCGCCCGCGCCCCGTTGATACCCTCCGTCCACAGCCGCAGCGAAAAGTCTTTGTCCTTCTTTGCCTGCTTGAGCGAGGTCAGTGCCATATTGTTAATGACCTCAACGCGTGAGCGCTCCGGCATGGGCTGCTTTGCCGTGAGCCGATCTATGTCAATAAGCTGCTCCAGGAGCGTCATCGCCTGCCCGTAATCCCCCTGCTCATGGAAGCCATCTCAGAAGCTCAAAAAACCAGCGCCCGCGCCGTTCGTTCGCCATCGAGAATAGCATGCTCGACGCGGCGTGGCGCCAGGCAGTCGCCGGCGCGGTAGAGCTGGCGCACCTTGCCCTGCAATTGATGGTAGAGCGCATCGTTGGCTGTCTGGGGCGTTGCCAGCACAGCGAGCGCGAGACCTTCGATCTGGCGCGGCTGGCCGGTATAATTGTTGATGATCGTCGCGCCGCCAGGGCTGAGGCCCGCCAGGAAGTGATCGGGCGTCAGGCGCATGTGGTGGGCGAGGGCGCGGCGATACCACAGCTCGATATCGAGCGTAACGCTCAGGTCGCCGCCGGCGTAGAATTGCGGCGTCACCACCTCAACGGCGCAGCCCTTTTCCGCCAGCAGTTCGGCCACACTCGTCGCCTGGTGGAAGCCGATCTGATCGTAGACGAGGACATTTTCGCCGGGATTGGCGCTCTTCTCGCCCTGGAGCACCTGCCAGACCGTCGCGATGTGGGGCAGGTCGGCGCCTGGCAGCGGCGGCAGCGCCGGGAGCGAGCCGGTAGCGATAATCACCGCGTCGGGCCGTTCGCGCTCGATCATCTCCGCCGTCACCTCGGTATCGACATACGTCTCAACGCCGGCCTCCAGTATCTCGCGTTGCAGGTTGCGCGAGGCGTCGCCGAACTCCACGCGCCCGGGCACACGCACGATCAGGTTGACCTGGCCGCCCAGTTCGCGTTGTCGCTCATAGAGTCTGACGCGAAAACCGCGCTGCGCCGCGACTCTGGCTGCCTGCATGCCCGCCGGGCCGCCGCCAACCACCATTACCAGCGGGCGCGGGCGGGTGTGAGGTTCGGGAATGATGGTTGGGAAGCGCTGCTCGTTGCCGGTTGCCGGTGTCTGGATGCAGCCCAGACTGAGGTTGAGACCCATGCGCCCGATGCAGTATTGGTTGCAGGAGATGCAGAGCCGGATAGTTTCGCTGCGCCCCTCGCGCGCCTTGCGTGCGAAGGCCGGATCGCAGATCTGGCCGCGCACAACATCGACCATATCGGCCAGCCCCTCGCGCAGAATACGCTCGGCCTGCACCGGATCTTTGATGCGCCCCGTGCAGAAGACGGGAAGGCTGACCTTCTCGCGGATGCCGGCTGAGACGAAAAGCTGGTAGCCGGGCGGGGTGTGCATCGAGCCTTCGACCATGTAGAGATTATGAAATTCGCCGATGCTGGTATTGATAAAATCGAGCTGGCCCGTCGCCTCAAGCCGCGTGGCGATCTCGCATACGTCGTCGAGCGTCAGGCCCGACGGGATCAGTTCGTCGCCGCACAGCCTGATGCCCAGCGTGAAATCGCGTCCGACCTCGGCGCGAACGGCCTGGATCACTTCAAAGGCGAAGCGCATGCGATTTTCAAGCGAGCCGCCGTAGGCATCGTCGCGCCGGTTGTAGTAGGGCGAGAAGAACTGGCGGATCAGGGAACTGTGTGAGGATTGCAGTTCCGCGCCGTCGAAGCCACCCTCGCGCACATGCCGCGCCACCAGGGCGTAGCCGCGCACAATCTCGGCTATCTCTTCCGGCTCGGCCTCCTTGCACATCTCTCGGTGAATGGGATCGACCAGCGGAGACGGGCCGATGACGGGGCGGCGCGAGTAGATGCTGCTGGCCTGCATGCCGTTATGGTTAATCTGGGCGAAGATACGCGTTCCGTGCTCGTGTACGCTGCGTGTCAGACGCCGGTAGGCAGGAATAACGTGGGGATCGAAGCCGTGAATGAGCTTCTGATAGGCCCAGTCGCTGGGATGTACCGACTGCTCCTCGGTGATGATGAGACCGCAGCCGCCTTTCGCGCGCTCGGTATAGTAGGCGATAAGGCGCGGCCCGGGCAGGTTATCCTCGGCCAGATTCGTCAGGTGGGCGGCGAAGACAATACGATTGGGAATGACCGTGCTCCCGACGCGCAGCGGCGTAAATAGAAATTGGTACTGGCCTGCCATACCTGCTCCTCGTTATCTATGAAATTTATCCGCCAGGATCGATGATGGAACGTTTTCGTGGGCCGCCACCAGGGCGGCCCCTACGGTGGTTCGCGGGAGCGTTCGGGCTACCGTAGGGTCCGCCCTGGTGGCGGCCCATGCACTTCCACACCCGCATGGTTCTGTTACCGATTCTGGTTGTCGAACCCTATTATACCCATGCGCCGGCCTGGCGTCCTTCACGAATGGCCTGCTCGATACGGCGCGGCGCCACGCAATCGCCGGCACGCAGCAGGCGCGGCACGCGTCCCTTGAGCGCCAGGTAGAGTTCCTGCGCGGGCCGCTCGTAGGTGCCCAGCACAACGCCGTCGGCCTCGATGGCGCGCTCATCATCGGCGAAGCGGTCAGCGACGATTACGCGTCCCGGCTCGATACGCGTCACGCTACTGTGCGTAATAAGCGCGACGCCGAGCGCCAGAACGCGCTGCATCCACTGCACGATGTCGTGCGTTGCAACGAGATCGCGCGCGGCATACCAGTCCTCGGTGATCACGGTCACGCGCTTGCCCTGCGCTGCCAGCAGTTCGACGACGGAGGCCACGCCGTGCCCGCCGGTTTCATCGATGACGACGGCGCGTTCGCCATTGACCGGCTCACCACCCAGCACGCGGCGCACATCGGTAACGTGCGGGAGATCGTAACCGGGGATGGGCAGCAGGCCGGGGCCGGTGCGCGCCCCGGTGGCGACGATGACGGCGGAGGGCTGCTCCGCCATGACCATCTCTGCTGTTACCTCGACGCCCGTGCGGATCTCCACGCCGAGTCGCTTGATCTCACGCTGGAGATAATCGGTAATGAGCCGCAACTCGCCGCGCGCTGGTCCGTGCGCCGCCAGCGTCACGGCTCCCCCTGGAGTCGCCGCGCGCTCATGGAGGATCACACGGCGCCCGCGCAGGGCCGCCGTGCGCGCAGCCTCCATGCCGGCGGGACCTGCGCCGATAATCCATACCTCCTGCCCGCGCTGTGCTGCCTGGCGCTCGTTATCGATGGGCGAGGAAGGACTGCTCAGAACGTCAGGGTTGACGTTGCAAGCGATGGTCGCGTTCATGATGCCGCGTACCTGGCAGCCCTGGTTGCAGGCGATGCAGGGGCGCACGCGCTCAGCATGGCCCTGTTGCGATAAGCGCGGCAGGTCGGGATCGGCGATCAGCGCGCGAATCATCTCCACGCCGTCGGCCTGCCCCTCCGCCAGAATGCGCTCGGCCTGCTCCACGCTCATGATGCGCCCGGCGGCAAAGACGGGTATATCAATCGCCGCTTTGATGGCCGCCGCCAGGTGCGCGGCGTAGCCTGGCGTGACCTGCATCGAGGCATGAAAGGGAAACATGTGCGTGCTGTAGATGCTGCCCATCGTGATTGTCATATAGTCAATGCGCCCCGTCGCAGCGAGCAGGCGAGCAATCTCAACGCTCAGCTCCGGCGTCAGGCCGCCCCAGGGAGCGAGTTCGTCGGCGCAGAAGCGCAGCCCCAAAATAGCCGACTTTCCTGTAGCCGAAGAGACGGCTTCGAGCGTTTCCTGGAGGAAGCGCAGCCGGTTTTCCAGGGAGCCACCGTAGTGATCACTGCGCTGGTTGGTGAGCGGGGAAAGAAACTGGCGCAGGAGCGAGCTGTCGGCGACCTGTAGCTCAACGCCATCGGCTCCGCCCTGCACCGCATAGCCTGCGACCTGCGCGAAACCAGCGATCACAGCATCGATGTCGGCCTGCTCCATCGCCTTTGGCACCTCGCGCGATGATACGTTGGGCACTGGCGAGGGCGCCCATAGTTCGCGCTGGTTATGATCGCTCACCGACTGCTGCCCGTTATGGTTCAATTGCACCAGCGCCAGCGCTCCGTGACTATGAATGCGCTCGACGACCTGAGCTATAGCGCGCGGCGTTTCGGGGAGGAAGCCGAGCACGGCGCTTTCATAGGGCTGGTCGGAAGGGTGTACGATATGCTCCTCCAGTACGATCAGGCCCGCGCCGCCTTCGGCGCGAGCCGCGTAATAGCCGGCGTGCTGCCCGCTCAACAGGTTGCGCCGGGCGAGGTTAGTAGCGTGGCTGCCGAAGATGATGCGGCTGCGCGCCTCGCGCGGGCCAATCTTGAGCGGCTGGAAGAGCCGGTCATACATAGCGAAATTTCTCCGTAACTATCAGGAATGGTAACATTTCAGTGCGTAGCCGCGCGATTATGAGATGGAACGTTCAAGATTGGCAATCCCCCCATGTCATCCTGAGCGGGAGCGAAGGATTTGCTGGTGGACTGCGGATCCTTCGCTGCGCTGTGCTCCGCTCAGGATGACATGCCTGTCGGCTCGTCCAGATCGTTCCCGATGTTGGTCGGTAATATTCATTATCGCGCTCATTCGGCCTATAGTGTGCTCCGGGGCGCGATGATGAAGAGAGACAACCAGGTTGGGCCATCGCGAGCAGTGTGGGGATGGCGTAGGGACGCAGCGCCGCCCTGGAGGTCCACCCCCCTCACCGGCCTGCGGCGCAAGTCCGCTCATCCCTGCCCCCCGAAGCGTTCCGATGGCTGCGCAGCGGACTTGCGCCGCAGGCAAGTCACCGAACGTTGCCCCCGGGGGCGGCGCTGCGTCCCTACTCTGGCCCGGCATCCTTTCCCTTGCCGATCTTGATTGGTAAGGTTCATCATCGCGCGGCTACGCACAAAAAGGATTGCCGCCCTTGAATGTGAATCCATTATAAAACACGGCCCGGCTGACCTGCACCGTCTAACGCGGCAAACCATTCAGGAAATCGAGCACGATGCGATTGAACTCCTCCGGCTTCTCCATATGCGGGTGATGGGCCGTACCGGGAATGACAACCTTTTTCGCGCCGGGGATGCCCTGCTCCAGTATGCGGGCGGCCTCAATAACCTCCGGCACATCCTCATCGCCGAATATAATCAGCGTTGGTACTTTGACCTCCGCAAGTCGGTTGATCGCCGGAGGTTCGAGCGGAATCATGTGCTGTTCGTGGGCCAGGAGGTCGCCATGCCGTTGTATATGCTGTGTCGTCATTTCTTTGATGCGCGCACGTGCCTGCGCATTCACCTGCTCGGGCGTTCTTCTGGGACCATCGGTCCAGAAGCGGACCGTTGCCTCGGCTGCGCCCGCAGCATCTTTCTGCTGCAATGCTCCATAATACTGATTTGCGAATGCTCGGATGTCATCCGTCATAGGTGGCATATGTCCACTCGGATCTGATACAGCCAGGATCAGCGCGTCTACTTTGTCGGGGTGCTCCAACGTGAAATCGAGCGCCAGTGTGCCGCCTCCTGATAGGCCAAGCAGGTAGGTCTTATCGATGCTCAGGTATTCTAGCAGGCTCAAGAGATCCTGGCGCGGCGAGAACGGCCCCTCTTCCTGTGCCGAGTCTCCCCAGCCGCGCAGGTCGTAGCGCAGCACTTTATATTGCCGCGCGAACACCTCGAACTGATCGTCCCAGGATCTGCGATCCAGCAGCAGGCCATGAATCAATGTGAGGGGATGCCCTGTCCCGGCAATTTCGTAATACAATTCCGTGCCGTTCATGTGAGCGATGCCGCTTTGATGCTCCTGCTGTGTCATGCAATATGCTCCTTTTTCTTTACGATACTTTGCTGATTATAGCATGGAAAGAGGGCATTATTGATCCTAAAAATCTGGTCCCTGAAAGAACGCCTGATTCTTAACGTCTTCGTCCTCTCTTGCCAGGTAGCCGCGCGACTGCGCCGCGCAAGGGATATATCTGGGTGTGTGGAAAAATGCGCATCGCGCATTTTTCCACACACCCAGATATATCAAGCGAGCGCCGCAGGCGCTCGCGAAGATGGTGCATAGGGCAGGACACTCTTAGTACTCCGGTCCTTTTATCAATTGCTGATGTGACCACATACCCTGTCTGGTCGTCCTGGACACATGAAAGTATATCGTATCCTGTATTATGTGGAGCGTACATGAAACAGCCTGTAACAGAAGATGATGTAGAGCAGGTTTCTGAGGTATCAGATCAATCGGAAGCACAGATGATCCGTTCCCTCCCCAGTTATCGCCCTACACCCTGGCTCTTTGCCAATCAGATCCTTGATCGCATTGATATAATGACCGGCGGACGTGCGGATTGGGTGCAGCGTTTTTGCACATATCTCGTTATCGGTGGCTTTGCCGCCCTGGTAAACCTGGCGGTCTTCTCCATTGTCCTCTACCGCATCCACCTGCCGATTGATGGCACGATGCACGGCATCATGATTCATAATATGATCGCTTCCGTGCTGGCCTGTGAAATTTCGATCATGGCGAACTTTATTCCCAATGACTATTTCACCTTCCGCCATCTTCCCGGACATAAACGATCCTGGCTTGCCCGCTGCACGCGCTATCATATGACCTCTATTGTTGGCAGCGTGCTCACCTTTCTGATCCAGTTCGGTTTCAGCTACGTCGGACATGTAATGTCGATACTTGCGCAGGCGACAGCATTGATAATCGTCCTGGTCTACAATTTCTCGTTCCATCACATTTTCACGTACCGCAGCGTCAAGCATGCGACAACGTAAGTAATCCTGGGCTTGAAGATGCAGGTGGGATGACAGGCTGCGCCTGTCATCCCATCTGCATCTTCAAGCCCAGCGAATCAGCCCCAACTCGTATTTCTCTTTCAGATCAGGATGAGCCGGCACAACGCGCACATTGTAGGCGATACTGCCGCTGTGCTCTGGCTGCAACGTGAGATCGTAACGGTAGGAGCCATCGAGTTCGCGTTTCGTGTAGCGCATTGGTAGCGCATGCTGCGCCGTGGCTGTCTCGTCCCTGACCTCTCCGTAGACCAGCTCGACACTGATATCCTCGGGGCGCAGGCCATCCATCCGCACCCAGGCGCGCACCTCCAGGCCCTCACCCAGACTGAGCTGCCCCTCGCGGCGCCCATCGACGTAGAGTTCCAGGCTGTTCCAGCCGCGCCTGATGTACTCCTTCCACTGCGCGAGCCTGCGCGCCGCCTCATAATTGTCCCGCGCGATATGCGATCCCTGCTCGATGAGCGGCACGTAGTAGCGTGTGGTGTACTCTTTCACCATGCGGCGCATGCTGAATGCCGGTGTGCAGGTACGGATCGCCTCCTTCATAATGCTGCACCAGCGATGAGGAATGCCTTCGGAGTCGCGCTCGAAGAACGTGGGGATGATCTCCTCTTCGAGCAGGCGATACAGCGAGAGGCTATCGGCTTCAGCCTGGGTGTTCTGATCGTAGTACTCGCGCGCTTCACCGATAGCCCAGCCATTTTTGCCGTTGTAGCCCTCGGCCCACCAGCCATCGAGGATGCTGCAACTGGGTTGACCGTTGAGCGCCGCCTTTTGCCCGCTGGTGCCGCTGGCTTCGTTGGGGCGGATGGGATTATTCAGCCAGAGGTCGGCGCCGGAGACGAGATAGCGCGCCATGTTGATATCATAGTTCTCCAGGAAAACGATCTTCCCGCGAAACTCGTCGCTGCGCGAAATGCGGTAGATCTGCTCAATCAGGGCCTTGCCCGGTTCGTCGGCGGGGTGCGCCTTGCCCGCGAAGATGATCTGCACCGGGCGCTGCGGATCGAGCAGGATGCGGCGCAGGCGTTCCATATCGCGAAAGATGAGCGTGGCGCGTTTGTAGGTGGCGAAGCGGCGCGCGAAGCCGATAAGCAGCGCGTCGGGATCGAGCATATGCTCGAATTCTTCGATCTGGAGCGCCCCTTCGCCGAGCCGTAGATGCTGCTGCTTGAGATGATGCCGCGCGTAGGCGATCAGTTTCTCCTTGCGCACCCTGTGCGTCTGCCACAACTCTTTGTCGGGAAGCCTGTCGATATGCTCATCCCAGAATGCCTGTTCGTCGACATGGCTCCCCCAGTCTTTATCCAGGTAGCGCCCGAAAAGCTCGTTCATCTCTGGAGCGATCCACGAAAACGTGTGGACGCCGTTAGTGATGTGGCCGATGGGCACCTCATCCACGTCGATGCCGGGCCAGAGGAATTGCCACATCTTGCGCGAAACGCTGCCGTGCAGGCGGCTGACGCCGTTGTGCTGTCCCGTCAGCGCGAGCGCGAGCACGGTCATACCATAGGTAGGCCCCCAGCCATGATCCTCGCGCGCCACCTCCAGAAACTGGTCGCGGTTCAGGCCGAGCTGGCCCCAGTAGGAGCCAAAGTATCTATCGATCAGGTCGTAGTTGAAAGTATCGTTACCGGCGGGCACGGGCGTATGCGTGGTAAAGAGTGCATTGGCCGCGATGACCTCGCGCGCCTCATTGAAGCTCAGCCCCTGCGCTACCAGTTCGCGACAGCGCTCAAGGTTCAGGAAAGCGGCGTGTCCCTCATTGAGATGCCAGGCTGCCGGCGTAATATTCAGCGCTCGCAATGCGCGCACGCCGCCGATACCCAGCACGATCTCCTGCGCGATACGAATCTCGCGGTCCCCGCCGTAGAGGCGCGCCAGCAGTTCGCGATCCCCGGGCGCGTTGGGAGCGATATCTGTATCCATCAGGTAGAGCGGGACGCGGCCCACCATCAGCTTCCAGACTTTAGCATAGACGCGCCTGCCCGGCAGGTCGACACTGATGACCACTTCGTTGCCGGCCGGGCTGACGGCTGGCACGGCGGGAACCTCCGAAAAATGCAGCTTCTCGTAGAGGTCCTCCTGCCGGCCCTCGCGCGTGATACGCTGCTGGAAGTAGCCCTGCGGATAGAGAAAGCCAACGCCGACGAGGGGCAGGCCGAGGTCGCTGGCCTCTTTGCAGTGGTCGCCGGCCAGAATACCCAGGCCGCCGGAGTAGATCGGGAGGGCTTCGTGCAGGCCAAACTCCGCCGAGAAGTAAGCGATGGTCTTATCGACCAGTTCCGGGTAGGTGCGTGTGAACCAGGTTTCATCCGCCCGTGGATGCATGTAATGGTCGAAATCGCTGATTACGCTATCGTACTGCTGGAGATATTCCGGGTCGGAGGCGGCTTTCTCCAGACTCCCCGGCTGCACCTCGCTGAGAAAGCGCACAGGATTGTGTCCCACTCGTTCCCAGAGATCCCGGTCAAGTGTGCGATAGAGGGCGCGAGCTTCGGGATGCCAGCTCCACCAGAGATTGTATGCCAGTTCATACAGCCGGTTGATACGAGCAGGCATGATAGGGAAGACTGTTATGCGACCATAGACTTTCACCGGGGCGGGTTTCCTTTCTTGATAATCGATGATACAGGTTCTTTCTTTTCAGTATAGCGTTTTTGGGAAAAGCGGGTCAATTGCCTTTCTCTCCGATCTACATTATACTGGTTAAGGTGCGTTCGCGCGGCTCCGCCGCACGTGGAATATATGTTGTATTGTGGAAAAATGCGCTTCGCGCATTTTTCCACAATACAACATATATAAGGCGGGCGCCACAGGCGCCTGTCAACGAGAAAAGAGAGCATGACAGGGAAGCAACCACCTTCGCGCATATATCGAATAAGCGGCGTACTGGGCGGCATCCTGCTGCTCATAGGATGCATCTGGCTGGCCTGGCTGCTGCTGCACCCATATGCAAACGGAGATCAGCCGTCGAACTTTACTCTACCCGGCTTTGCCCCCACGGCGGAGCCTGAGATGCAGATCCCTCCGCTGCTTGCCGAGGGCATCGTGCTCGGTCATGCCAGCCAGACGCCGGCTCTGAGCCAGCAGCAGGCGCTCTTTATCGCCAGTCAGCTTGAACCCGACGCCGCGGCGAAAGCAAAAAGCGTGAGCACCAGATACGCCCTGCTGACCTATAATAGCACAACGACGCCGGCAGCCCATGCACCGCTGAGGGATGTTCCCGTCTGGATCGTGTGGTATCAGAAGATCCCGCTGGAGGCTGCCAGTTCCTCCGTTGATCCTACCCCTTTTCCCCAGGCCACCCACGACCTCTACGTCTTTCTGGATGCCAGCAGCGGAAAAGAACTCATGGCGGTATGGGCCTAGCCCTCGTGCATCGCGATCCAGCCGTGACGCAGCGCATGGACCACAGCGGCGGTACGATCATTGACCGATAGCTTCTTGAGGATCGAAGTGATGTGATTTTTCACTGTCTGATCGCTGATCTTGAGCGTTTTGGCGATCTCTTTGTTGCTATTGCCGCGCGCAATGAAGCCCAGAATCTCTACCTCGCGGGTGGAGAGCGGTGAGTTCGAGTTCTGGGGCTGTCCCTGCTCATCCTGCACCGCCACTTTCTGGAAGGATTTGAGGACACGCGTAGCGAGCTGTGGTTTTGCCAGCACGTCATCGTTGATCAGGTACTCACCCTGGCTTACCTTGCGTATGGCCTCCGCCAGCGCTTCGGGCGTAATATCGCGCGTGTAATAGGCGGCGGCGCCGGCCCTGATCGATTGAAACAGGTGCTCCTCGTCCTTTGAAGGCGTGAGCATAATGATCGCCAGGTGGGGCGCGAGCGCTCGCGCCTGGCGGGCGACCTCCAGCGGCTCGGCGGAAGCCAGCCCTGCATCGAGGAGGGCGACATCCGGGCTGCATGTGCGCGCCATTTCGAGCACATCGGTAACATCGGCTGACTCGCCAACGATCACGCAATCTTCTGTACGTGCGAGGACGGCGCGAATGCCTTCGCGGAACAGAGGTTCTTTATCGATGATGATAATGCGTATCTTATCCATTGCGCTGCTTAGATGCGCTCTAGCCTGCGCAGCGTGCTATTAATGCCCACGCGCAGCGTCTCGATCACCCCGCGCCCGGTCACAGCGACGGCTTCAAAGCTCGGCACGCGGTAGGGATTGAGGTACTTTTCCAGTACCGACACAGGCAGGATATCCTGGAGGTCACGCTTATTCCATTGCATCACCAGGGGAAATTCGGCGATATCCTTGTTCATGCGCCGCAGTTGCTCTTGCAGTTCATTCCAGCACTCGATATTCTCTTGCAGCTTGCTGGCCTGCGAATCGGCGACAAAGATTACGGCGTCCGCTCCTTTGAGTACCGAGATGCGTGTTTGTTGATAGAGGATCTGGCCGGGCACGGTGTAGAGTTGAAAACGAATCTGGAACCCCTGAACCTTCCCCAGTTCGAGCGGGAGGAGATCGAAGTACAGAGTACGCTCGGTCTCTGTATCGATGGAGACCATATCTCCCACATCCTGCGGATTCACTGCCTGGTGTATGTAATGAAGATTAGTCGTCTTACCGCCGAGGCCAATCCCGTAGTAGACGATTTTACAGTTGATTTCTCGTTTTGCCATATTGATCAGGGACATATATGATCGCTCTCCTGCCCGCTCATACGCGCCACTGCCTGCACGCTTCGCTGTATCGGGTAACTAAAGCCGGAGATAAAAAATCTCTGCTTGCTACAGGCCGAAGTATAGCAGAGGAGACGCGACAAATCAAGCCATTCATCTTCGATCCTTCCACAAATTCATGCATATGGGCGAAAGGCATCGCCCCGCGTGCTTCCCATTTCTTACTAACAGAACGCGGTGGCATAGGAAATTCGGGTACGAGGCTGCGCCGCGCCAGGCGGGACCTGCGGTGTGGGGGCGTTTCCTGCGTTGCACTCCTCGCCACCTTCGGTGGCTCGTACAGAGAAGACCAGGGGTGGTGCCATTCGGCACCACCCCTGGTCTTCCTTTCTTCCCCATGCTCAGCGCCTGCGGCGCTGAGCTGTCAAAGGAGGCGGCCCTGCAAAAAGATGAGGAGTATCCTTGCAGCATATCACTTGTTGACGAAAGCCGAGGAAAGGGCTAGACTAAGGATCGAGCCGGACAGCAATTATTAAGCTTCTATAGAAGACCGTTTAACCATTTAATCTGGGCTACGCACGGTAGGGGTGTTCGGTTTAAATTGGTAGCGTTCATGATAGAGATAAGGCGAAACGAGACATGACGACGACAGCAAATATTGGAATAGACACCGACTTCGAGGTGGTGATTGGCCTCGAAGTGCATTCGCAATTGCTCACCAGGAGTAAAATGTTCTGCGGCTGTAGCACCGACTACGCGAACGACGCGCCCAATACCCACGTCTGCCCGATATGCATGGGTATGCCGGGGGTACTCCCGGTCATCAATGAGCAGGCTGTGACGTACACGATCATGACCGCACTCGCGCTCAATTGCGAGATCCCGGAGTACTCGAAGTTTGACCGCAAGAACTACCCCTATCCCGACTTGATGAAGGGCTATCAAATCTCGCAATACGATATCCCATTGAGCAGAAATGGCTATCTAACCATCAACATGCACGGGAAAGAGCGGCGTATCGGCATCACGCGCGTACACCTGGAAGAAGATACGGCGCGGCTCCTGCACTTCAATGGCTACAGCCTGATCGACGTGAACCGCTCCGGCACGCCGCTGATGGAGATTGTGAGCGAGCCGGATATGCGCAGCCCGGAGGAGGCGCGGCTCTACATGCAAAAGCTGCGCGAGATCCTGGTGTATCTGGGTGTAGCTTCTGGACGTATGGAAGAAGGGAGCCTGCGTTGCGATGCCAACATTTCGGTGCGTCCGCGCGGGCAGGAGAAGCTGGGCGTAAAGACCGAGATAAAAAACATGAATAGTTTCCGTGCGGTAGAGCGCGCGCTCGACTATGAGGCGCGGCGCCAGATCGCCATCATTCGCGAGGGAGGGACCATCCATCAGGAGACGCGCGGCTGGGTTGAGACGCGCGGCGTGACTGTGCCGCAGCGCACCAAAGAGTATGCGAACGACTACCGCTACTTCCCGGAGCCAGATCTGCCGCCGCTGATCATCAGCCGTGCTCGCGTCGAGGAGATCCGCGCGCGCCTGCCGGAGCTGCCCGATGAGCGGCGCGTCCGCTACGCCAGTGACTACGGAATTTCTGAGCAGGACGCCAACGTAATGACCGAGGACAAGGCGCTGGGCGATTACTTTGAACGCGTCGTGGCGGCATCGCCGCAAAGTGACCGCAAGGCGCGTGCCAGGGTTGCCGCCAACTGGGTGCTGAGCGAAGTCGTTCGCCTGCTCAACGCCAGCGCCGTAGCCATACAGGATTGCCCGCTCACTCCCGCTGCGCTGGCGAACCTGCTCGATCTGCTCGACAGGGAGCGCATCACGGGCAAGCAGGCGAAGGAGATCCTGGATGAAGCCTTCACTTCGGGTGAGATGCCTGAGGAGATCGTCACCAGGAAAGGCATCAGGCCGCCCATCAGCGACCAGGGGACGCTAGAACGCATCATAGAGGAGGTGATAGCCGCTAATCCCGGTCCTGTCGCCGAGTACCGTAAGGGTAAAGTCAATGCGGTACAATGGCTTGTTGGTCGAGTCATGAAGCAAACTCGCGGTCAAGCTAAAGCCGATATTGTACAAACGCTTTTGAGAAAAAAACTGGACGAGGGCCAACCATAGTCGCGAGGCGTCCGTCCCATGAAAGGAAGATGCAGACCATGCACGATGAAGTGAAGTCTGCCGCGTTTAACGCCTATCACATGGCGGTGCAGCAATTTGAAATCGCTGCCGAAAAGCTCAATCTCTCGGAAGATATGCGAGAGATTCTGCGTCAGCCCAAACGTGAGTTGACCGTCAATTTCCCGGTACGACTCGATAATGGACGTATCAAGACCTTTACCGGCTACCGTGTTCAGCACAACGTGAATCGCGGACCAGCCAAAGGCGGCATCCGCTACGGTCCAGAAGTGACGCTGGATGAGGTCAAGGCGCTGGCAATGTGGATGACGTGGAAATGCGCCGTCGTCGGCATTCCCTATGGCGGCGCGAAAGGCGGCGTCGTCTGTGATCCAAAGCAAATGTCGCCCGCCGAATTAGAGCGCATGACTCGTCGCTATGCGACTGAAATATCGATCATCATCGGTCCTCACAGCGATATCCCGGCCCCGGATGTCAACACCAACCCGCAGGTCATGGCATGGATTATGGATACCTATTCCATGCACGAAGGTTTCTCCATCCCGGCTGTCGTGACCGGCAAGCCGCTCTCCATCGGCGGCAGCGAGGGCCGCAACGATGCTACTGCGACGGGCGTGTTATTCGTCACCAGGCGGGCGGCGCGTCGCCTGTCTATGCCTTTGAAGGGCGCCCGCGTGAGCATTCAGGGCTTTGGCAACGCCGGGGCTATCGCCGCGCGCCTCTTCCATAATGAAGGCTGCAAGGTTGTGGCCGTGAGCGATACGCGCGGCGGCATTTATAATGAGGCTGGCCTTGATCCATCCTCGGTCCTGCGCCACAAGCAGGAAAACGGCTCGGTCGCCGGCTTCCCGCATGCGCAGCGCGTAAGCGTACAGGATGTGCTGGAGGTTCCCTGCGATATATTGATCCCCGCCGCGACGGAGGGCGTGATTACCAGAGAGAACGCCGAGCGCGTGCAGGCCCGTATCATCACCGAGGCCGCGAACGGCCCGACCACTCCCGAAGCGGATCGCATCCTCTTCAGGAAGGGGGCACTGGTCATTCCCGATATTCTGGCGAACGCGGGAGGAGTCACGGTGAGCTACTTTGAGTGGGTGCAGGATCTTCAGAGCTTCTTCTGGGGGGTGGAGGAGATTACGCGCAAGCTGGAGATGATAATGGATCGCGCTTTCGATGCCGTGGCGGAGAAGGCCGACCAGTATCACTGCGATATGCGCCTGGCGGCTAATATGCTGGCGATTTCGCGCGTGGCCGAGGCGACGCAGATTCGGGGTATATATCCCTGAACCACATGTTCATACAGGGAGGGCGCCGCCCTCCCTGTATGAACATGTGGTTTAGCTTAAAACCCACGCCGGCTGTCGCGCCGGCTGCGTTTGGGCTGCTTGACCTGGCGACCGGGCTTCGCCTTCTTGCGCCCGCGCCCCCAGCTCAAATCTTCGTCTTCTTCCTCCTCGTCGTACATATCCTCTTCCTCATCGATGGGGCTGAGATCCATATCGGGAATGTCCTCATCCTCCACGACATCCCCAACCGGCTCCTCCTCCGCGATGCCCTCATCGAACTCAGGTGCCACCTCGTCGATGGCGGGTTCCTCGATCTCTTCTTCCCCGGGTTCGCTGTACTCTTCCTCCTCATCAGCAGGAGCCTCGGACTCGGCTGCGGGATGAGCGATAGCTTCGGTCTGGCCGTCCGCTGATGCTGGCACGTCATCGATAGCCTCGTGCGCGGCGGCTCGCGCGGCCTTGCGCGAGATGACGGGTTCGGACGCCCCGGTCTCCTGTGGCTCCGCCTCTTCGCTGGTTCTGGGTGTGCCAATTACCCTGCGCCCGGCGGCTACATCGAGCCAGAACTGAGAGTAGTAGTGTGGCCGCTCCGATTCTTTGTCGCTATCTTTTCTTGTCATAATGTGCGGCTTCCGGTAAGCAGCGCTTCTCCGGTTCCTCTCCACGGCAGGGGAGAGGCGCCGCGCCTCCTTTCGTCGTAAACGCTCCAGGTTTCCCCTCTGCGGGCCTGTTCTCGGCTAGATATGATGCACGTTCTGAATTCTGAATACATGAGCCTGTTGCCGCGCTCGCCCGGCGCATGTCATTAGCCGTCCGGACTGACGCCGCTACCTTTTCTGTTCATGATAAAAAGAAAGCGCAAGGCTGTCAAGATACCCGGAGAGCGGGCTGAAGCGGCCTGAGGAGCTTTTCGAGGACCTGTCAAGACCTTATGTGCATGAATTTCTAGCCAGAGGTCTTTGCCGGTGTGGCAGCCCAACTTTATAATACTAATTGTTACACTATCCTCAATGCGCATTGCGGGTAAAAATCGTAAGCTTCGCCTGGTACTGGAGGAAAGCTTTGAAAAGAATTCTTGAGAGCATTGATAGTCCAGAAAAGCTGCGCGCGCTAACAGTGCCGCAGATGGAGCAGCTGGCCGAAGAGATCCGGCGTGAGATCATCGAAAAAGTCTCGGTGAGGGGCGGACACCTCGCTCCCAATCTAGGCGTCGTTGAGCTGACAATGGCTTTGCACTATGTCTTCGCCACCCCCGACGACCTGCTGGTATGGGATATTGGTCATCAGGCTTACGTGCACAAACTGCTCACGGGGCGTCAGGAGCGGTTCCATACGATTCGCCAGTTTGGCGGACTCTCTGGCTATCTGCGCCGCGACGAGAGTCCTTACGATGTCTTTGGCGCCAGTCATGCCAGCACGTCGATCTCTGCCGCGCTCGGCCTGGCGGTAGCGCGCGACTTGCAGGGCAAGGATTTCAAGGTGGTCGCTATCATTGGCGATGGCGCCCTCACCGGCGGTATGGCGCTGGAGGCGATTAATAATGCGGGCAGTCTGAAAAAAAATCTGATCATCGTCTTAAATGATAACGATAAATCCATCTCAGATAATGTAGGGGCCATCCATCACTATCTCAGCCAGGTGCGCCGCTTGCAGACAACGCCAAGCTACCAGCGACTGCGCGCGATGGCAAAAGGCTCGATAGAGAAACTGCCCCTGGTCGGCGATAAGGCGCGCGAAGCGGCCGGGCGAGCGGAGACGAGCTTCAAGCAGTTCGTGATGCATAGCAAAAGCGGGGCTATATTCGAAGAGCTGGGCATCAAGTTCTTCGGCCCCTTTGATGGACATAACCTGCCGCTGCTGCTGGACGTTTTTGAGAACGTGAAGCAGATCGAAGGCCCGGTGATGGTGCAGGTGGTGACAAAGAAGGGCAAGGGCTGGGATATCGCCGAGAATGACTCGACCAAGTGGCATGGGCCAGGCGCCTACGATTATACGACGGGAACGATCAAGAAGAATCCCGCCGATCCTCCAACATATACGGAAGTTTTCGCGGATACGCTGGTGGAACTGGCCGAGAAGGATACGTCTATCGTCGGTATCACAGCGGCGATGGCCGAGGGAACGGGCTTGAAGAAGATGCACCAGCGTTTCCCCGAACGCTACTTCGATGTGGGCATTGCCGAGCAGCACGCCGTGACCTTCGCCGGTGGCCTGGCCGTCGCCGGTATGCGCCCCGTCGCCGCGATCTACTCGACCTTCTTACAGCGAGCCTATGACCAGATTATTCATGATATCTGTGTGCAGAATCTGCACGTAGTCTTTGCCATGGATCGCGCCGGTATTGTGGGAGAAGACGGTCAAACACAGCATGGTGTATTCGATATCGCGTTTATGCGCAGTATTCCAAATATGAAGATCATGGCCCCGAAAGATGAGGAAGAACTGCGACACATGCTCTATACCGCCGTGTATATGGATGGACCTGTGGGACTGCGTTATCCGCGTGGCAAGGCGCTGGGAGTGCCGCTCTCCAGGGAGCTGCATAAGCTGGAGGTTGGCAAGGCCGAATTGCTCAGCCCGGCAACGCTTGAGGAGGCCGAACGTGCGGACTGCGTGATCCTCGCCTACGGCCTGATGGTTTCTCAGGCGGAACTGGCGGCGAAGGAACTGGCAGCGGAGGGGATCCACGCCGCCGTGGTGAATGCGCGCTGGGCCAAGCCGCTCGACGAGGAGATGATCCTGCGCCTGGCGAAAGCCACGCGCCGGCTCGTCACTATCGAGGACCATGTGCTGGCCGGCGGCTTTGGCAGCGCCGTGCTGGAACTGCTGGAGCAGCATAGCCTGAGCGACATCGCTGTGCGGCGCATCGGCGTCCCCGATAAGTTTGTTGAGCATGGCGCTCCGACGATCTTGAAGGAGCTATATGGCCTCTCCTCCGCGCATCTCAAAGAGGTGATTCACGATATGCTGGGAGCCGAGGCGTCTTCGCACGCCTAGAGGGTGTCCGGCGCGGGCGGCCTCGCTCCCTCCGGCCGGTCTTCGCGCGGCTGCGCCGCGCCAGAAATGCATATTATTTTGCGGAAAATGCGCTTCGCGCATTTTCCGCAAAATAATATGTTAAAAGGCGAGTGCCGCAGGTGCGAGCAGGTGAGGGTGCCGGAAAGCGAGCTCCCTCTTAAACAATGCGCCCATCGCGCATGGTAATAATGCGATGCGCCTTCTCTCCAACCTCGATAGCGTGCGTCACGATGATGAACGTCTGGCCGTGCTCGCGGTTCAGGTGGCAGAGCAGATCCATAATCTCCGCCGCCGTCTCACTATCGAGGTTGCCGGTTGGCTCATCGGCCCACACAATCAGCGGATCGTTGGTCAGCGCGCGCGCTATGGTGACGCGCTGGCGCTGGCCGCCGGAAAGCTCGGCGGGCCGGTGCCAGGCCCGGTTGGAGAGGCCGACAAGATCGAGCATCTCCAGGGCGCGCTTGCGCGCTTTACGCGCCGGGACCTTCGAGACGAGCATGGGCAGTTCGACGTTCTCCACAGCGGAGAGCACCGGAAGCAGGTTGAAATCCTGAAAAATGAAGCCCATGTAGCGGGCGCGATACTCCGTCCGCTCGCTGTCGCTCAGGTCGCGCAGATTGTCGCCGCGAATAAAAATGTCGCCTTCGTCGATGGTATCTAAACCGGAGAGGCAATTGAGCAGCGTTGTTTTACCACAGCCACTCTGCCCCATGATTGCCACCATCTCGCCCTGCTCTACCTCCAGATTGACGCCGCTCAGCGCCTCTACGCGCAATTGCCCGGTACGGTAGATCTTCTTCACATTATAGGCTCGAATAATCATCGAGGAAATTTCTAGCGTCCTCCCCAGTAGCCCGGCGCGGCCAGGTCTGCCAGCAGCGCCGGTTCGCTGATCGTAATATGCTTGCGTCCCAGTTCGATAGCCCCCGCCTCTCTGAGTTCGCGCAGAGCCGTGCTCACTGTTTCTCGATACACGCCCAGCCGCTCGGCCAGTTCTTCATGGCTCAGGCCATCAACCACCAGCCGCTCCCCTTTCCCTTCCGGCGAGCGTGCCAGTTGCAGCAGCAAGGTAGCAAGGCGCGCGGACGTGCTCTTGAATGTGGCATCGATAAGCTGAGCTTCGATTTGTGCGAGGCGCGCACCGACTACCTTGAGGAGCGCGAGGGCAACCGACGGCTTACGCGCCAGCACATGCTCGACATCATGCCTGTTCATGACACCGATCAACGATTCCTCCACTGCTTCGGCAAAGCCGCTATGCATGCCCTGCCCGATCAGGGGCATCTCGCCAAAGCAGGCGCCGGCCGCCAGCGTGGCCGTGATAAGCTTGCGCCCATCGGCGGAAAGGTGATAGAGCTGCACACGTCCCGTTTTGAGCAAAAAAAGCACGTTCCCCGTCTCGCCCGGGCGATAAAGGATGCGTCCAGGCGCGCAGGATATCACAGTAACGATACGCTCTAGTTCACCGATCTCAGCCGGATCGAGATGTCTGAAGATGTCGCTTTGCGCAAGAAACGATGCCTGCGCGGCCGCTTTCCCGCTGGAAGGCGTTCCCGGAGCCTGTGAGCGTTTTTCTCGCACTTTGAACGTTCCCGCTAGAATTGATCTGTCTATTAGCCCCTATTGTATCATTTTGGGGGCGCGGCTATCCTTCCGCACTGCTGAGATAAATCGCCTCCGCGCGATTGCGTGCATGCAATTTCTCAAAGATATTCTGAATATGTTTATGTACCGTTGATTCCGCAATACAGAGTTCTCTGGCGATCTCGCGGTTCTTGCGCCCTTTGCGCATCAGAGCAAGGATTTCGTGTTCCCGTCCGGTCAATGGGCGCGGCGCTCTGGGAGGGGATGCGCAGGGCTGTTCCGGGGCCTGAAAGGCATCTCTGCGCGGACGGCGCGGCACTCTGAATGAGATGGCGCCATTGAGAGTGTGCGAGGATGAGGAAAGCGCCTCATATGATTGCCAGAGCATACGTAGATGCGCCACCACCTGCGCGACCAGCGAGCCGGGAATACAGAGATCGCTGCGCGCCGCGCAGCGCAATGCATGAATGAGCGCCTCTGGTTCGACATCTTTGGTGATATATCCTATCGCGCCTTTCTGAATAGCCTCGAACACAAAGCGCTCTTCGTAGGATGAGCTGAATATCACTACGCGCGAGCGGGGAGAGCATGCCAGGACGCGCTCTGTGGCCTCGAAACCATCGTCGCCCGTCATATCGAGGTCCATCAGGATTACGTCGGGCTGCGTTTCCATTGCCCGCGTCTCCGCCTCGGCGGCATTACACGCTTCCGCCACGACGGTCAGATCCTCTTCCTGCTCGACGACCTCACGCACTGCTCGCCGCATCAATGTGCGACCATCTACAATAAGTATCGTGACCATATGCTGCCTTTCCCTTTCTACGTCTGTGCCCCCTGAAAATAATATGCAGTCGATTAGCCATAAATGTGTACAGATACACTCACTATATACTATACTATCGCTGCCAAGTCGCTATATTCGGGAACAGGTAAATTTCTGCTTTCTGACTGCGAAGAGCCGCAGGCTCTTCGCACCGGGTTGGAAGGAGGCCCGGCGCGAGCCACCGGAGGTGGCGAGAAGTGCAAAAAGATGACGCGTATCCATAGATTAAATTTTTCTTGCGTCCTGGGCCGCTCTGTGCTATACTTCTGTGGCGGTGGGATAGTCCCACCGCAGCGTATGATTGCTGGATTAACTCTATCATTCATTATAAGTACACACGCTCTCCGCCAGGCGCGCACCCTGCGGTCCATACAGTACTGTAGATCGTCTGAATATGGTAATGCCTGGGAACATTGATACTGGTAAAAGAGAGAGCGGAGGATCAAAGGGAGGATCTGTTTTTGGCAAACATCATCTCGATGAAGCAATTGTTAGAGGCTGGCGTTCACTTCGGGCACCAGACACGGCGCTGGAACCCCAAAATGCAGCCGTTCATCTTCATGGACCGCAATGGTATTCATATCATTGATCTCCAGCAGACGGTAGCGCGCCTCAATGAGGCGTACAAATTTGTCGAGCAACTGGTCGCAAGTGGTGGGACGCTGCTCTTTGTTGGCACCAAGAAGCAGGCGCAGGAGGCCGTTGCGGAAGAGGCCAAGCGTTGTGGCATGTTTTATGTAAATCAGCGCTGGCTCGGCGGCATGCTCACCAACTTCCAGACGATTCAATCACGCATTCGTTACCTGCGCGATCTGGAGATGCGGCGTGACCGGGGCGATTTCGAGCGGCTGCCCAAAAAAGAGGTGCAGCGCTTGCAGGATGATATGGTGCGCCTGGAACGTATCCTGGGCGGCATTAAAGATATGAAGCGTCTGCCCAACGCTCTCTTCATCATTGATACGCGCAAGGAGCGCACAGCGGTATTAGAGGCGCGGCGCCTGGAGATCCCGATCATCGCGCTTGCCGATACCAATTGTGACCCCGACGAGATGGATTATCCTATTCCTGCCAACGATGATGCGATCCGCGCGGTGCGGCTCCTCTGTTCCAAGATTGCTGATGCCGCCATCGAGGGGCGACACCAGTTGGAGGCCCTCCAGAAAGATGTGCAGGTCCCGGAGGGTGAGGAGGCCATCGAGCCGGTTGAGATCGCGGCGCCTCCTGCAAGCGAACCGGAGGCGCAAGCGGCGCTGCCAGCGGAAGACTCCGCCACCGCGCCGAACGATAGCGATGCAACCAATACAGGGGAGGCTCCAGCGCCTTCCGAGCCAGAACTGGTTGCCAAAGAAGCTCACTGAGCTGCTGGCAATATATCTGGCGGGAGGTAAGGGGCGAAACGCCTCCTGCCTCCCGCCTCTTCTTGCTTGCGCCGGCGGCGCTCGCCTGAACGATATTGTTGTGTGGAACAACGGCGAAGCCGTTGTTCCACACAACAATATCGTCCCCTGGCGCGGAGGAGCCGCGCAAATACGCGGGGAGAGCGGGCGAGGACGCTGAGCAACAAACACTTTCTCAGGGCGTTTGAATAGATCGAAAGGCGAAATAAATACTATGAACTTTGTGGCTACGGATGTCAAGAAGTTGCGCGATGAGACGGGCGCGACCTTTGCGGATTGTAAAATGGCGCTGACCGAGGCCAGTACCTGGGATGAGGCTATCAAGATCCTCGAAGCCAGGACTGATCGCAAGGCAGAGAAGATGATGAGCGCCGGGCGTGAGACCAAAGAGGGCGGCATCTTCGCCTATGTCCACCATAACAATAGCGTGGGCGTCTTGCTCGAACTCAATTGCAGCACCGATTTTGTGGCGCGCAGCGAGAGCTTCCGCCGCCTTGCCAGCGAACTGACGCTTCAGATCGCCGGCGCGGCCCCGAAATACATCAGCTATGAGGATGTGCCGGAAGATGTGCTCGCGGAGGCGCGCAAGAGTATTCTGGAGGATCCGTCAATGGCGCGCGTCCCCGAGGCGAAGCGCGAGGCTGCCATCGACGGCAAGCTCAAGAAAGTGCTCAGCGAGCAGGTCTTGCTGATGCAGCCCTGGGTGAAGGATGAAGCGCAGATCGTCGGCGATCTTGTGCGTAAGGTAATCGCTGAGACGGGCGAGAATATTGTCGTGCGCCGCTTCAGCCGCTTCAAGCTGGGCGAGGAGTAGTAGATAGAGCGCGGGAGGCTTCAATGGCAGTCGACTTAAAGTACCGGCGTATCCTGCTCAAGTTGAGCGGTGAGGCGGTTGGCCCTCGCAACTACGGTATCGATGCTGAGACCGTGCGCAACATCGCCCGCGAGATCCAGCGCGTGCATAATCTGGGCGTGGAGATCGCGGTGGTCATCGGCGGCGGCAACCTGTGGCGCGGTGCCGATGCCGCCGCGACGGGCATAGATCGCGCTACCGCCGATTATGTTGGCATGCTGGCGACGGTCATGAACTCACTGGTGATGCAGGATGCGATGGAGAAACTCGGCATGGTTACACGCGTGCAGACGGCCATTGAAATGCCCCCTGTCGCCGAACCTTTTATCAGGCGGCGCGCGGTGCGCCACCTGGAGAAAGGCCGTGTGGTAATCCTGGCCGCCGGCAGCGGGAATCCCTTCGTTACCACCGATACCGCCGCCGCTCTGCGCGCGATGGAACTCAATGCCGAGGTACTGCTCAAGGCCACCAAAGTAGACGGAATCTATGACGAGGATCCGCTGCATAATCCGTATGCCCGCAAGTTCGTTGAACTGGACTACATGCAGGCTTTGAATATGGGCCTCAAGGTTATGGATAGTACCGCCATCTCGCTCTGTAAGGATAATCATATGCCGATTATCGTCTTCAATATGCAGCAGTCCGGTGCATTGGAGGCTATTGTGCGCGGGGAGAAGTGCGGTACACTCGTCTCCGATAACGTCAAGGAACCTGTGTAACTGGGAGTGCAATCCTGTACCTGGTAGAGAAAAGGGGTATTGCTATGACCGAGGATTTATTTGAGGATGCGCAACGACGTATGCAGAGGGCAGTCGAGGCCCTGAAGCAGGATCTCGGCTCCATGCGTACCGGGCGGGCCAGCGCGGCTCTGCTCGAACGCATTACCGTCGATTATTATGGAACCCCGACGCCGATCAATCAGGTGGCGACCATCTCCGTCCCCGAAGCGCGTCTGCTGGTGATTCAGCCGTGGGATCGGAAGATGCTGACCGACATTGAGAAGGCGATACAGAGATCCGATCTGGGCATCAATCCAAATAATGATGGACAGGTTATCCGCCTGGCTATTCCTCCGATGAACGAGGAGCGGCGCCGCGATATGGTCAAGGTGCTGCATAAAAAGCTGGACGAACATAAAGTTGCTATTCGCAATGTGCGCCGCGATACCCAGGATAAATTGCGTGACCGCGAGAAAAAGAAAGAGGTCTCGGAGGACGAACTCAAACGCGCTACAGATCGCTTGCAGAAGCTCACGGACCGTTTTATCGAAGAGATGGATAAGGCCGGAAAGGTAAAAGAGCGGGAGATTCTGGAAGTTTGATGGTGAGGCGGCGCAGCCAGTGAAAGCGTGTACATCTACAGGGATCTGCCGGCAATAGCGTACTTTGCCGGTAGATCCCTGCGAGTTTTTGTAGTTAACCCCTATTAAAGCTAACGTAGCATAATTGTCAAGTCCCTGAAACATCGTAAAGCCCCGCACTCTCTGCTACACTTTTATTTATAGGGGATGTCTGATCCTCAGCGCCCCCGCTCTCCCTGGCAGGCTGTTCGCGCGGCGGAGCCGCGCAATGGATAGAGTTGATGTGATGAGAAATGCGCTTCGCGCATTTCTCATCACATCAACTCTATAAGGCGAGCGCCACGGGTGTGGGCCAGCAGCGGGGTTGGAGATTCAGATAGCTCCTTGTCCATAAGTGCGAAGGATGAGCATGCTATATAAAGATAGAGAAAAAGTGAGGTCCGATCTTGACCAAAGCCCAGAATCTCCTCGCTGAATCACAGCAAAATGAGAAATCTGCTTTGCAGGCACAGCCAGCGGAATCCGGGTCGTCTGGCTGTCCACTGCGCCATCTCGCTATTATCATGGATGGCAATGGCCGCTGGGCCACGCGGCGACACCTCCCGCGCCTGGCCGGCCACAGAGCAGGAGTCAACGCGCTGCGACGCGTCGTTGAATGCGCCGTCGATGAACAGATCGAAATGCTCAGTGTCTATGCCTTTTCTACCGAGAACTGGGGGCGACCACGCAAAGAGGTCAATGGTCTCCTGCGCCTCCTCTGGGAGACGATCCGTTCTGATGTGGACAGGCTGCACCGCGAAGGGGTGCGCCTGCGCCATCTGGGGCGTTTGCAGGACCTCTCTCCCGATATTCAAGAAGCTATACACTATATGCAAGATCTGACGCGCAATAATACACGCCTCTCCCTGAACGTCTGCTTCAATTATGGCGGTAGAGCGGAGCTGGTGGATGCTGTGCGCCAGATCATCGCCGATGGGAAGCGGCCCGAAGCCATCACCGAAGAGCTAATCAGCTCTTATCTCTACACGCGTGACTTGCCTGACCCGGATATGGTCATTCGCACGGCAGGAGAGATGCGTGTGAGCAACTTCTTGCTATGGCAATCGGCCTATAGCGAGTACTATGCTACGCCGACGCTCTGGCCCGATTTCGGATGCGAAGACCTGCGAGCGGCTCTCGAAAGCTATCGCCACCGTCAACGACGTTTTGGCCGCCTGACCAGCTAGCCCAATCGTCCCGCCTGGTTGCGCAGCATCATTCACCGTGATGCAGTATAATAGAATGTGCTCAGATATCCGTGCGGCACCACGGGCGCAAGCCAGCGCTGGTGCGATCAATCAGACGCATGCTAGAGATTGGTGAATCGTTTGCAAGGCGCAGGTCAGGAAAAAAAGCTGTCGGATGCTCCCGATGCCAATAGAAAGAACGAGCAAGCTCATGCAGTTGGCCTGCGCTGGCTAACCGCGCTGATAGCTATGCCTGTCGTGCTCCTCCTGGTCTGGTTCGGCGGCTGGGTAGCATTCGCCGGAGCGCTGTTCGTGGTGGCACTGGGGACTTTTGAACTGCATCAGATGATGCGCCACGCGGGGTATCGTCCGCTCACCTGGGTGAGCCTGGGCCTGAGCATACTCTTCCTGGTGGCCGCGATGCTGCCCTCCCAGAGAACGTTGTTGTTTGAGACGCTGCTGGGCGCGGCGCTGCTGGTGCCGTTTCCCCTGCTCTTCTTGCGCGAACGGCTCGATGGCGCTCTCGTCGATTGGTCACTGACGCTGATAATCGCGGCATATCTGGGCTGGCCGATGAGCGTCTTTCTGATGCTGCGTGGCTATCAGGCGGCGATCATTCGTCCCGCCGGCGGAGGCTGGCTCTGGCTCCCCGCCGGGGCCTGGTGGCTGCTGGTGGTGTTTCTGGGCGTCTGGGGCTTCGATGGCGCGGCCTTTTTTGTGGGGCGCCGCTTTGGACGACACAGGCTGGCCCCCAGGATCAGCCCGGCGAAAAGCTGGGAAGGCGTGATCGGCGGCCTGGCGCTCTCTGTTGTAGCGAGCCTTCTCTTCACCGTTGTGCCGCTGGGCGTGCCCTGGTATCTTGCTGTCGTGCTCGGACTACTCGTGGGTGCAGCGGCGGTGCTGGGCGATCTCGCGGAGTCGCTCATCAAACGCCAGACCAATGTCAAGGATAGCGGCCAGTTTATGCCGGGGCACGGCGGTATGCTTGACCGCGTTGATAGCTTGCTATTCGCCGTGATCGTGGTCGCGGCCTTCGCCTACCTGATAGGAAGATAAAGCCGGGAAGCGCCGTGCTATAATCTGGTATATAGAGATCAACATTAAAATGGTTATATACGAGCGCATATTCGCATCTTAATGAAGAGGGGTGTCTGACACCCGGCGTCCTCACTCTCTCGCCGGACGTTCGCGCGGCTCCGCCGCGCAAGGGAGGGATGATGAGGTGTGCGGCAGGCACTTCGCGCCTGCCGCACACCTCATCATCCCTCCGGCGACCGCCGCAGGCGCGAGCACGCGACGATGCCGGGCAGCGGGCGCCCTCTAAGGAAGATATGAACAGAGCCATCGACAGGTAAATACAATGACTACATTTCCCAGACGCATCGCTCTACTGGGCAGCACAGGATCAATAGGACGACAGACGCTCGATGTCGTGCGGCGCTTTCCTGATCGATTTCGTATAGTCGCGCTTGCGGCCAGGAGCAACGTTGACCTGCTGGAGCAGCAGGTGCGGGAGTTCCGGCCGGAGCTGGTGGCATGCTTCGCAGATAGCGCGGAGGTGGAGCAGAAGGTACGGGCCGCCTTGCCGGAAGCTATTCTCGGCGAGCAGGGGCTGCTGGAGGTAACGACTCATCCCGATGTGGATCTTGTCGTCGCGGCCACCTCCGGGCTGATGGGACTCAGGCCGACGCTGGCCGCCATTGGCGCGGGCAAGACCATTGCGCTGGCGAATAAAGAGACGCTGGTCATGGCCGGCCATATGGTGATGCAGGCTGCACAGCGCGGCAACGTGCCTGTACTGCCGATAGATAGCGAGCATAGCGCCATCTGGCAATGCCTGCGCGGCGAGCAGCATTCCGAGATCAGGCGCCTGATCCTGACTGCCTCCGGTGGCCCGTTCCGCTCGACTCCACTTGAGCAACTGGCCGGGGCCACCGTGGAGCAGGCGCTGGCCCATCCTACCTGGCGCATGGGGCCTAAGATCACCATAGATTGCGCCACCTTGATGAACAAGGGCCTGGAAGTGATCGAGTCCTACTGGCTTTTCGGCGTGCCTTACGAACGTATCGAGGTGGTGATCCACCCGGAGAGCGTTATCCATTCGATGGTAGAGTTCGTTGATGGCTCGATCAAGATGCAGGCCAGCCTGCCCAGCATGCATCTGCCGATCATGCACGCCCTCTCGTATCCGGCGCGGCTCGATGTCGCCGGTACCGGACTCATCCGTGAGCTGCACTGGCCGGAGGTAGCGCGCCTCAATTTCGCGGCACTCGATACCGGGCGCTTCCCCTGCTTTCGACTGGCTCTGGAGGCGGGAAGGCGCGGCGGAACCTATCCCTGCGCACTGGTTGGCGCCGATGAGGAAGCTGTAGATCTGTTCCTGCGCGGCAAAATTACGCTGCCCGGCATCGCGCAACTGATCGAGGCTGTGCTGGAGCGCCATGAATCGGTGGCGGATCCAGATCTGGAGACGACATTGGAGGCGTGCTCCTGGGCGCGCCGTACAGCGCGAAAACTTTCTGAGAAGGAATCGCTCTTGCGATAAGTGAGGGATAATGCGGGATGAATAACTGGTACTTGCTGGCCGCCATTCCAGTCTTTGGATTGCTGGTGCTGGTGCATGAGTTCGGACACTTTATTACGGCCAAGTGGGCAGGCATCCGCGTCGAGGAATTCGGCCTGGGGTTCCCTCCCAGGCTGGTTGGTTTCCGCCGGCGCGATCAGGGGGGATGGGAGGTGATCTGGTTTGGTGGCCCGCGCGATGAGAGCGCTGGCGGTGGGCAGACGCCCTTCAATACCAGTGGCGGCGTGAGTACATACGGAGCGCCCGTCTCTAATCATACGATCTATTCCCTCAACCTGCTCCCCATCGGCGGCTTTGTGCGCATGCCCGGCGAGAACGGCGATATGCATGATGAGTTTGGGCGTTACGATGCCGGCAGTTTCGCCGCCAAACCGGCAGGGAAGCGTATCATTGTGCTGTGCGCCGGCGTGGTCATGAACTTTATCCTTGCCATCGTGCTCTTCACCATTGCCTATGGCCTGGGCGAGCCGACCTATCCCGCGCAGGTTGGCGAGGTCGCTGCCGGCTCTCCGGCGGCTGCGGCGGGCCTGCGCCCCGGGGACAGGATCCTCTCCGTGAACGGTCAGCCGGTGAAGCTCTTCGACGATCTGGGCAATGCTGTGACCGGTGCTATCGAGGCCGATCACGGGCGACATGCCACCGTGCCGGTGACGCTGGTCGTACAACATGAAGGCGCTGCAAAGCCTGTAACGGTGGTGGTGCATGCGCGCGTCAATCCCCCGCCCGGCCAGGGTGCGATGGGCATTACCAGTACCAGCAAGGTCGTCTTTGTCACATCCCCCGTCTGGCAGGCGCCCTTCAAGGGAATGGTGCATACGGTTCAAGTCACCAGCCAGTTCATCAATCAGATCGTGTTAATAATTGTGGGCGCAGTCAAGCCGGACCTGGCGGGACCGGTGGGGATCGTCAAGATTACGGGCCAGGTGGCGCAGACGGTGCCGGACCTCGGCTGGTGGCCGATCCTGAGCCTGACGGCGATCCTGAGCCTGAACCTGGCGATCATCAACATTTTGCCCTTCCCGGCTCTGGATGGCGGGCGCATCTTCCTGATACTGATCGAGATCCTGCGCGGCGGCAAGCGTCTGAAGCCGGAACGCGAGGGTTTTATCAATTTTGTCGGTATGGCAATTTTGCTGACCTTGATGGTGATTATCACGATTAGCGATGTAATCCACTGGGGTAGCTAGCGGACCAGATGGGCATGCCTGTGTGCGCCTGCGGTGCAGCTTCTAAAGTGGAATCTGCGGGCAGAGCGCCTGTGACGCAGTTGCTAAAGTGGAGTCTGCGGTGCGGCTTCTAAAGTAGAGCCTGCGGTGCAGAGCGCCTGTGACGCGGCTTCTAAAGTGGAGCCTGCGGGCACAGCGCCTGGGGTGCAGCCTCTAAAGTGGAGTCTGCGGTGCGGCTTCTAAAGTGGAGGTCTGCGGGCAGAGCGCCTGTGACGCAGCTTCTAGAGTGGAGTCTGCGGGCACAGCGCCTGCGGCGCTGTGCCCGCAGACTCCACTTCCTGGCGAACCGCGCAGCGGTGAGCACTCGGCAATGCCTGCATATAGCGTTAGCCGAACAGAGGAAGCGATACACGGAGTAAGGTAGAATTATGCGAAGAAAGACACGACAAATACATGTTGGCAACGTGGCGATAGGCGGCGACGCCCCCATCGCCGTACAATCCATGACCACAACCTATACACGCGATGTAGAGAGCACGGTAGCGCAGATCTATCGTCTGGAGGAGGCTGGCTGCGAGATCGTGCGCGTCGCCGTGCCTGAGATGG
>Ga0209061_1001314_pt1 | contig 42887 bp, 31 predicted proteins | sample Coa_R1_10_FD_187157 | JGI IMG/M metagenome (GOLD analysis project Ga0209061, IMG submission 187157) | Surface soil microbial communities from Centralia Pennsylvania, which are recovering from an underground coalmine fire - Coalmine... | ecosystem: Environmental > Terrestrial > Soil >...
CCCCGCTGCGTCACCTCGCGCACTTCTCCGCTGACAAAGCCACCCGCCAACGCGACCTTACTGTGTGCCAGTTTGCCCATCCAGAGCCGCCGCACCTGTTCAAGCAGGAAACAGGGAACTTCATCACCAGAAGCAGAGGCTTCCATCAATCGCACAGACATACATCCCGCTAGCCGCCCCCGCTCGCCTTTCGTCGTCAGGTAGTAGCAGCCACGATAGCCACCACTATGCAGGCTTACGGCTTGCTATTAACCGCCTTCAACAGTTCTCTCACCCTCTCATCAGTAGGAAACTTAGAGCCGAGCTTCAAGGCCAGTTGTTGCACCCGCCAGATGTTATACCGCGAACCGACAGCGTGAGCTAGCTTCAACCCCTCTTCGGCATAGAAGCAGCAACTCATATCTCTACTAACAAAAAGCGCCTCGGCTTGTTGAATATAGAGGCGCGCTCTCATGCGTGCCAGACTCGGGTCTAACAACTGATCTGACTTCTCATAGCTCTCAAGGGCAACTTCTGGCTTACCGAGGAATGTATGGCACTGAGACCAACCATCATTAATTGCTCGCTCCGAAGTGCGTGTGGAATGAAGCAGTAACAGAGGGTCATCCTCCGGGTCAACACGCTTAAGCATGCTACGAGCCTCTGTGAGCGAGGTCAAGCAGCTTTGATCGCCGAGGATACCCTGAACTTCTGCATGACCGGTTGCCAGGTGCGCCCGCAAAGCTGGAGAACCACGCCTGGCAATCTCTCTCGCTGTCTCATACAACTGCGCAGCTTCCTTGAAACGTTCCTGCCAGATATACATTACTGCTCTGCGAGCCATCGTCAGCGCGTTCAATTCGGCGCACTCGGCTTCCTGTGCCAGCAGGGATGCTTGCTTAAAACATTGCTCAGCAGTCTTGAAGTCCAACTGGTCACGGGCGATCATGCCCTTTATCTGGTAGTTGTGACTTAACAACGTGAGGAGTACACCCTGGACTGCACCCTTGAGACCGGACAGTGAAGGAAGTCAACTTCTCCAAATGTCGTACACTGAAAACAAGACAAGACAAGGAGAAGAGACGATGCAAAGACGGATGCACAGCCGGGAGTTCAAACTGGAGGTGGTGCGCCAGATCGTGACTGGCCAGAAGCGACCGGCACAAGTGTGCCGAGAGTATGGCCTGGCGGAAAGTGTGCTCTTGCGCTGGCGCAAAGAATATCAGCAACGAGGAGAAAGCGCGTTTGTGGCGCAGCAGTCGGAACCGTCGAGTACCCAGGAGCAGCGCATTGCCGAATTAGAACGGTTCTGTGGTCAACTCGCGCTGGAGAACCAGGTGTTAAAAAAAGCCTTGCAGAGCAGGGGGTCCGGGAGCGGCATGTCATGATCCAGCAGGCCCATCAGCAGCATCCCGACCTCTCCATTGAGCGCTTGTGCGAGCTGTTCGAGGTCAGCCGCAGTTGGTATTACGAGCATGGCAGCCAACCAGAGAGCGATGCCGAGGAGATTGCTCTGCGCGATGAGATCGAGCGCATCATCCTCGAATTTTCCGGCTATGGCTATCGGCGCGTGACCCATGCCCTCCAGCGGCAGGGCTGGGAGGTCAATCATAAGCGCGTGCTACGCATCATGCGCGAGGAATCCTTGCTCTGCCACTTGAAGAAACGCTTTGTGGTGCTGACGACCAACTCGCGACATGGCTTTGCGGTCTATCCCAATCGGCTCGCTGATCTGGAACTGAGCGCACCGGATCAAGCCTGGGTAGCGGATTTGACCTACATTCGCCTACGCAGCGCCTTTGTCTATCTGGCCTGCATTCTCGATGCCTTCTCGCGCCGCTGTGTGGGCTGGCATCTCTCGCGAGACATGACCACGCAGCTCACGTTGGCCGCCTTGCGTCGGGCGATTGAGCAACGCCGTCCAGAGCCGGGCTTGATCCACCATTCGGATCGTGGCGTGCAGTATGGCAGCCACGAGTATGTGCAGCAGTTAGAGCAGATCGGGGCGCAGATCAGCATGTCCTCGGTGGGCAATCCCTATGAGAATGCCAAAGCGGAGAGTTTCTTCAAAACCCTCAAGATGGAGGAGGTGTACCTGAAAGAGTATGAGTCCTTTGCCGACGCAGAGGCCAATCTGGAGCAGTTCATTGAGCAGGTGTATAATGAGAAGCGGCTCCACTCGAGCCTGGGATATCGTCCACCTGCTGAATTTGAGGCCATCTACGCCTCGTTGGGCAGAAGTTGACTTTCCCTTCTGTCCGGCAAAAGGGGTTCACTCCATCTACTTGGCCTACGATGTCTTTCGCCTTCCTATTCTTCAGAAGCTTACTTGGTCTCTGACCTGTGCTCTACCACCAGCTATTATTGCTATGAGCATTGTAGGAGCATCAGGGTTTATTGGTTCTCAAAATAAAACAGACGTGCTGGAGGAAATGCTGTTATCCGGACTCTACTGGGGGCTATTCGGGGCTGGAACAGCTTACTATACACTTCGCTCTCAGCCCTATGAATCTCGCTTACAAGAGATATTCTCTGTTACCGATACCGTCAGAGGCCTCATTGCTGGAGTCATTCTAGGCGCAATACCGGGAATTGTTTACTGGAACGGGAAACTCGATCAAGTGATTACCAATGTCATCTTTGCAAGCTTGGTAACTGGGACACTCTGTAGTTGGTTAGGATATCTCAGACGTAGACGCTTAGGTCCCTTAATTTTTCTTCCTAGCGCCATTATGGGGGTATTAACAGGTTCTGGTCTAAATTCAATTGGAATAAAAATAGCCACTGGTCCAAATGCTTACCTCTACACATTTGCCTACGCACTTTTTCTTGGATTCGTAGCTCCATTATGGACAAGGCGAAGGCTTTCATCAGGGCAGCCCTCAGTACACGTTTCAAGTAAACAGGAAGACAAGAACCCATCTGCTCCACTAAGATCACCTTCTCCTCACCGGACAAAAAAAGGCACACACCTCAAACCACTTGCCCCTCACTCAAATCGACAGCATAAGGTACATCCATCAAAGTCACAATCATCCAGCCACTCAAGCGATTCACAGAAACAACGTCAACCCAAACAACAACTTTCTGTCCAGAAACAAACTGATCATCATGCAGAACAAGATGAACCTCTACAAGAAGCTCTACAGGTCGCTCAATCTCGTCCGCCTTTTTATTCAAGGACAGATGCAGCCAGAGGACTTGTTTATGGGGCAATGATCTCAAGTCTTGCTGGAGCTTATTTTGTGAACCAACACCCACACTTTGACTCAGGTCTCATTGCCATCACAGGTCTTTTTGGTGGACTTCTAGCAATGATCATTACCGGAATTGCCAAGTTTGTAACATGGTGGGCTGACCAGTTGGAGAACAGACAATTGGGTAAAATTGGTTTGACCTTGCTTGAGCTCGGAGTTGTACTCACACTGATACAACCTCTTGCTGATTTGCTTGATTTGGTTCACTAGCCTCACCGTAGGCTAAAAGCAACTTGGCTGAGAAAATTGTTGCTACATGTGCTTTCACGTATCTCATGGCATGCTCAATCCCTGCAATTCAACTAAGCAGGCTAGCCCTTGAGTTTGAGGAATCTGAAATGCTGTCCAAATAATCTCATCATTCCAATTTGCATGAGACCCGAATTTGGAGAGCAGCATAAGGGATGCTTTCATTCTTCCTATTATCCCCACAAACGGGACTTACAATACCTTAATGAAACGTATCGAGGGAAATCTAGAATTCAGTCAAGGGATTGTCCTCATAAGGGGGTATAGATAACAAAGCTGGAAACTCTCGATTATGAATTCTCGTTGGTAACTTAACAGTTCTGTCATCTCATTTTCAGTTTTCCTTCCCGCTCTCGTTCCTGCTCGCTTTCCGTTTGCTCTCGCTCCCGCTCCTGCCTGTGATCTGTATGAGCCTGCTATCCTTCAACTCAATGCGTGCAGCATGATGCACGGGCAAGTGTGCGTGAAGCAGAAACGAGGCGAGTGAGATGAATCCGATAACCCAGTTCATTGTTGACCTGATCACGAATTTCCTGCAAGGCATCAGCGGCCCGCTTCAGCCTCTGGTTGCCTTGATTGGAACGACACCGTTGCAGTTCACGACGGCTAATGAGATTGTCATTGGCACATGGAATACGATGACGGCGGTGGCCGATGCCTTCCTTGGGCTGATCGTTGTGGTGGGGGCCATTCAGATGATGTACGGACAGAGCACCGGCTCCTTATATATGCCGGTCAGTCAGTTCGTCCCCAAACTCATCTTAACGGCAATCCTCATCCACTTAAGTTTTCTGATGGGGCAGGACCTGCTCATCTTGAACAATCTCTTATGTGGATTGGTGCATGCCGATGTGGTCAACTTCATACGGCAGTTCAATAGCGGACAACCGCTCAATAACGGACAAGGGGTGCTGATCACCGGTATTTTTGCCATCGCCTTCAGCATCAGCCTGCTGCGCGTCATCTTCCAGGCCGTCAAACGCATTGTCTTTTTCAATGTTCTCTTCGTCCTGAGCGGCCCGGCCTTCCTGATGTCGTTTCACCCGCAGACCGCTCCCTGGTTCAGCTTCTGGGCGCGCACCTATCTCGTCACCATTTTCACGCAATTTTTTCAGTTCTTGACCTTTGGCCTGGGCTTCCAGTTTCTGCTGGTATCGAAACAAACGGGCCTGACCGGCTTCCTGCTCGCCATTGCCATGCTGAACTTGACGGCAGAAATTCCTGCCCTGCTCGCTCGTTTTGCCACCTCAGCCGGAGCAACTGCTCCAGGTGTTGGTCAGTTCGTTCGTACCGCCATCACGGTTGCGGCCCTTTTCGCCTAAGCCGTCTCGCTTTTCTCATCTGTAGGGAAAGCAACCAGAAAGGACAGTTTCATGGGAACCTTGAATAATCTGAACACCATTATCGGTATCTTGCAGCAAAATGCGGCTAAGATCGGCATTACCGTCGCGGGTCTGCTCATTGCTGTCTATGCTATCGCCATCATGCTTGATAACGATACCTCCCCAATGGCACGCACCGAGCGTTGGGCCAAGCTCAAAAAAGTGTTCGTCTGCGCCGCCATCATCGCCGGGACCGGAGCTTTCATTACATTGGCGACCAGTCTGGGCAAAATGTTGTAGGCAGACCATTATGCCCTTATCGGCATGAACACTTCTGGAAAGGAGTGCAACAGACGGCGTTCCTTATGCAGTTCATCTTGATCTACGTATCATATGGCTATAGAAAATGTCTCTGTAGCTACAGAGAGAACGATGCAAAAGCACGAAGACCACCCGTTGATCAAAGAGGTACCAGGCCACCTCTTCCAATTTGAAGAGAAGATTTTTGGCATGACACTCCAGCAACTGCTCAGTGACATTGGCGCTGGCGTGGGCATCATCTCGCTCACAGGGTCGCTCCCGCCGGTGACGCGCATCGTGGTCTGCGTGCTGCTTGCTCTTCCGGTGCTCGTGCTCGTGCATGGTAAAGTCCAGGATCAGACTTTCCTCCACTGGCTCTACCTCTATGGCCGTTCCTTGACCATCCCCAGATGCACGACCTGGCAATCGCTTGATGCATTGCCAGCGAAGAAAAAGGGTGAAGGGCCATCGGTTCAGGTGACCTGGATTCCCCTGGACTCACTTGAGTCGGGGATCATGGGGTATAGCGAGTCCAGAAGGAAAGGCCGTGCTGTGGGCCGCTACTGGGTGGTGTTTGAGGTAGAGGGACGCAATATCCGCTATCTGCCCGAACAGGACCAGGTGCGCATCTTTGGTCGCTTCGAGTCCTTTCTCACGGGCCTGGAGTTCCGTCTCCAGTTCATCTCCCACACGGAGCAGGTCCATCAGGACAGGTATGCACCTCTTCTTGCACAGAAGCAGGCGCTGGCGTCCTTGTCGGACTCGCCGCATCTGTCCGTGCTACAGCAGGCGAGCATTCAGTTTCAGCAGCAACACCTGCATCACTGTACGCTCACCCGCCACTTTGTCGTGATCTCGGTCTCATCAAGAGAAGAAGCGGCTCGCCAGCGCAACGAGGGGTCAAAACACGGCTTGCTCGCCATGCTCTGGAATCTGGTCTCCTTCAAAAAACCGGCGGAAGTGACGCGCCAACAGGTACTCGACCAGTTGCGCATTCGCATCTCGGTGGTGAAAAAGCTCTTTCAGCAACTCGATGTACGGGCCTGGCTGCTTGACGACTCCGAAATGCTCCGACTGTTTGCCTCATGCCTTGCGCCCGGTGCTGATCTTCCCTCCTTTGAGCCACAGCTTCTCGATGAGCCTGCCGATGCGCTCGTCGCCTCAGCCTGCCAGATGGTTGAGACACGAGATGCAAGCCCATCTGGCCAGAGAGAGCAGAACAGCAGGACACGCGAGCAAACAGCAGCTCGTATGCGTAGGAAAACTGGTCGTCCTCATAAGAAATGTATTCAAGGCCTTCACGGTACGTTCTGGTACGAGAGTACAAGTGAGCAGGCTCGCTTCGAGGCGGGAGTGCTCAACCTTGCCGATCTCATAGCGCCGACGAGCGTTGAAGTGCGGCCAGATATGGTCGTGGTTGAGGTGGCAGGCAAGAAGCGTTACCAACGGTACTTTACCATAACCGGCTACGGCCATCATCTGCTCTGTGGCTGGGTCGGTGATCTGAGCGAACTGGGATTGCCCATGCTCGTGGTGAGCCAGTTCGATCCCATCGATACGGCGTTTATGATTGGCAAGCTGGAAATGCATCTGGTCAAACTGGAAAGCCAGCGCATCTCCGACCAGAAGACGCTGCATATCACGAAAGCCAATCAGCATATTGAGGCGGAGCAGGTGCGCCGCGTGCTGTACGAACTGGCGGCCAGAAGGTTGAAAATCTTTGCCGTCAGCATGACCATTGGCATTCATGCTTCCAGTCCCGAGCACCTGGAGCAACGTTCGCGCTATCTGCTCTCCCATCTGCGCGGGATGCAACTGCGTGTGCGAGCCGCCACCCGACGCCATGATGTCGGCTGGCAGTCCTCGTTGCCGATTTGTCCTCCGACCGATCCAGAGCAGTCCATCACGCTGCCCAGTGATGTGGACTCCACGCTCTTGCATTTTGGAAGTGGCGTCATTGGCACGCCGACCGGACCCTTCTTAGGCTTCAGTGGCTCCGGGGCCAGTCGCAGGCCGGTCTACTTTAATCCCTGGTCGGCAGAGAAGAAAATCCCCAATCCGCATTGTGTGGTGGTCGGGGAAACCGGCATGGGCAAATCCTGGCTGGGCAAAACGCTGGTCACCGGACTGATGGGCATGAGGATTGCCGACGTGGTGGTGCTCGACCGAGATGATGATTACCTGCCCCTGTATGAGGCTTTGCCAGGAGAAAGCCAGCGCTACAACCTGGCCCGCAGCTGTCCCATCAACTTGCTTGACATTCCCTATGGGCCAGACGATGTGGACCCGGACGACCCGGCAGACCTGCTCGCGGAGTTTATTGACAATCATCTCATGACGGGTCTGGCTCTCTTGATCGCCGATGCCGAGACGAAGCTCACCAAAGGCGAAGAGGCCTATCTTACGCAAGTGGCACGTGCCACCTATGCTGCTGGAGACATCACTAGCGAGGCTATCCGGCTCGATCCAGATGTTTTGCTCAAGCCTGCACCGACGCTGACGGATCTCATCGCCACGATGAAGACGATGCCTGCTTCTAGCGAAAGCATGCGCCAATCGCTGCTGGAGCGGTTGGAGAAAGCGGCCTACCTCTTCACAGGCCAAACCAGCATCTCGATTAGCAGGCCGTTAACCATTTTCAGTATCCGCGAACTGGATGAGAAATGGTATCCCCTGATGACCTATGTGGTGCAGAACTTCCTGTATCGGCACCGGGCCTTGCGCCACGACGAGCGCTACCTGGCCTATGTTGTCGAAGAGGCTTCCTACATGCTGCGGCACCCGGCAGGCAGGCGCTACCTGGAACAGGGATCCAGAGGGTTCAGGAAACTCGGCATTGCCCAGATTACGCTCTCGCAACACCCACGAGATTTCCTCGAAGAGGGCCAGGTCATTTTGAGCAACGCCGGAACGGCCTTTTTCCTGGGCATGCAGCGCACTGCCGCCGAGAAACTGAACCTGTCACCGGAACTGGAACGCACGCTCATCGAAGCCGTACCGGGTCAGGCTGCCATGCGCTGCGGTAACGAGTACGCCAGCCTCACCATTGCCAGCAGTCCAAAGCACCGTGCCATCTTTACCACGGACCCGCAAGAACGCCGCGACCTTCGTGAACGCGTGCGACAACGCCAGAAAGCCCGCTTACAGGCATGACGATGAGGAGAAAGGAAGCACCATGATGTTCAATCCGCTCAAAGAACTCCAGAAGCCCTTTGTGCAACGCCTCCTAATCCTGATTATGCTGGCGCTACTCGCTTTGCTCCTGGTATGGGCCATCCTCTTCTGTGGGTCGTCGGCAAACAGTTCGAAAGGTCTTCTCAATCCAGGTGGCGCTAACTTCTACCACACTGACCCTATCTGTCTCTCAGTGGAGAGAGCGGTATTCTTGAGCGAGAGCAGGAAAGGATGAGCATGGAGTCATGACCCAGATGGATACCACTTCGACAGCTCCTACCATTCCTCTGCCAACCCCACCGGTTGCTCCTGTCACCCAGGGAGGAAGATATGTGGTCATGATTGTCCCCTCTGACGAGGGCGAACGGCAGGCGAAAGCGATGGAGAACTGGTTCCAGGCCTGCGCTTCCGATGAGCCGTTCTCGTTGGAGCTGGTGGGAACGAGCAGGGAGCAAGGCTTTGTGCTGCGCGCTAGTTCCGAGGCCCAACTGGTTATGCTCTGCAAGCAGTTCGAGGCCCAATATCCGCAGGCCGAAATCCATCGCCTTGCACTATCGGCTGATCCGCTGGCCCTGCGACCGAGGGAACACGCCGTCATCGGCGAATTTGCCCTTGCTTCTCCGACCTGGATGCCGCTCAAAACGTTCAGTGGCAAGACGCTGGCGGAAGCGGGGGCCGATCCTCTCGCTGGCATTTTGGCGGCCATGGAACCTGTTGGGCCGGGTGAGCGCATTATCAGCCAACTGGCGCTGGTCCGTGCGCCCGACAACTGGATTGCCAGCTCGGTACGTAAATCGGTTGAGCACCCCTTGCAGGCCGAGCGTGATGCAGCGGCAGCGTCTTTCAAAGGTGCAGGGACAAGCTCCGATATTGCCGAGGGGGTAAAGATCGTCGTCGTTCTCTTCGGCCTGCTTGGCGCAATAGTGGGCTACCGCTGGTACCGTGAACATGCCTGGCTGCCCCTGGCACTCGTTGCTCTGCTCGCCACGGCCGCTGGTCTTGGTGCTCTGTGGTGGTGGATCCGGAGAAAGCCAGATGACATCTACGATATGAAGCTGGTGGCAGAAAAGCTGGTACGTGCCGCCTTTTATACACAGTTACGTGTGATCGTAATTGGCCGAGAAGCCACCTCAACAGAGCAACAGTTGCGGGCGCATCTGAGAAGGATGGAGGTGGCGTACCGGCAATTCACGCTGGCAAGCGCCAACAGCTTGTATCTGAAACGCATCCAGCACTTGGACACTGAGAACCGGAATGCAGAGAAGCTGGTGAGTCCGGCTCAGGCATTCCCTTATGCCTATCCACTGCTGCGCCTGCTGCATGGCGCACCGGGCAAGGATATCTGGAATGGTCTGGAGTTGAGCGGAGCGTTTCACCTGCCACAAGAGATGACAGATCTGCCCCTGGTGCGCCGTCTCTCGGTCAAACACCTGCTCTTCTCTCCAGAGATTGCCTATCAGGTTGAACATGCGGAGGCTTCGTTGCCGCCGGTACTCATTGGTCACTCCACACAGCGCAGTCATCAGGTGCGTGTCTCGCTGCCGTTTCTCACACTGTTCAGTCATAAGTTCTTGATTGGTCGCTCTCGTTCGGGCAAATCGGTACTCATCCAGTTACTGGCGCAGGGAGCCATGCAACCCGTTCGCGACGGCTCGCTGCAACCCGGCCTGTTTTGCATTGACCCCCATCATGACCTGGTCGAAGACCTGCTCAGCCTTGTTCCGGCACAGCGGGCACAAGACGTACTCTTGCTCGACCTGACGGAGAGAGCGTTTCCCGTTGGTTTGAATCCGTTGGATGCGACCATGGGCTTTACCCGCGACCAGGCGGTCTCCAACCTGATGGCAAGCTTTGAACGGGTCTGGTCGGATTTCTGGGGACCGCGTATGGCCTACTTCCTCAAAAACGTGTGCCTGCTGCTCTATACGCTCAACGAGGGGCTGGTACGAGAAGGCAAGGCGGATCAGCAGTTTACGTTGCTCGACATCAATCCACTCTTGCAATATCAGGATTACGCGATCCAGGTGCTCACCAGGCTCGATATGTCGGAGGTGTGGCACCAGGAACTGCTGGCCTGGTGGCAAAACACCTACTTCACCTTGCCTAAAAATAGCTCGTTTCGGCAGGAGGTCATTCTCCCTATTCTGAGCAAGCTGGGGGTCTTCAATGATAACCAGCAATTGCGCCGCATCATAGGCCAGCCACTCACGACAGCTCCCGTTCACGAAGCGGTGACGATGGGGAAAATTGTGCTGTGCGCGCTGGCCTCCCGCAATATGGATGATGCCGCCGTCAATATCCTGGGCAGCACGCTCATCAATCTGCTGCATCGGGCCTTTGCCTCTCAACATGCCATCCCACTTGAGAGCCGACGGCGCGTGTTTGTGGCGGTGGACGAATTTCAAGCCTTTGCCGGAGGGGATTATGAGAAATTGCTTTCGGAGGATGGCAAGTATGGCTGTGCCATGTTGCTGGCCACACAGAACCTCAAAAGGCTCAACCAGATCAAAGAGGGGCTGTTAGAAATGGTGCTCTCCAACTGCGAGAACCTGTGCGCCTTTAACGTCTCGGCGGCTGATGCCAGAATCCTGGAAGAGGAATTCCAGCAGAAGGTTTCTCAAAAGCACATCATCAGCCAGCCTCGCCTGCATTGCTATGCGCGTCTGGCCATCCAGGGCTATCCCCTGCAGATCGCCTCGGTCACCCTTGTTCAACCGGCGAGCTGGCAACGTACATTTGCACAGATGCAGCAGGCAGAGAACATCCGGCGCACGAATCAACACCGCTATCTGCCTGCCGCTGAAGTGGATCGCCTGCACGCCGAACACCTCAAACATTTCCTTGATGTTATCCCCTATGCGCAAAAGATTCAACGGGAAGCCAGGGCAACGCAGGTGAACAAACAACTCAGGGAAGCAGCATTGCAGCGGGAAGCACAACTGCGAGCCGACGAGAACCAGGCAAGAGCTTCAACCAGCACATCCGCATCGGCATCTGAACCACCAAATTGTGTACAATCTGAGCCAGCAATGAGCGTAGCGCAGTCACCCTCCCTGCAATCATCTCAGACAAAGGGGACCGTTAGCCCGAAGCAAGCATCAGAGCTGACATCTGCTGAAACCGGCAAGCCAACAGGTCAGAAACGCAATCACCGCCGTAGTCGCCGTATGAACAAACTCAAAAAGCAACCGGTAGGAACGCCGCCACCAGAACCATCAGCATTGCAGGACACGGCAGAGGAAGCAGTGGAGAGCGCACGCCCTCTTCCCACAGCAATTGGCATGAGCAGAGGATTTCGAGAAGGTGAGCGGGAGCGAGCGTAATGAGCGAACCACGCATCAATCGACCAACAGTGGGAAAAGAGGAGATCGAGCCCTTGCTTGCTCAAGGAAAGGTCACGCAGATACACCTGCACCTGCTGCGCTGGATGATCTGGCTGCCGTTACTTTCCGTTGAGGAACTGGCGCGCCTGACGGAGCGTGATTATTCCACAGTCTCAGCACATTTGAAAAACATGGAAACGTTGGACCTCATTGCGCACATCGCGCTTAGTGAGTCTGGCTGGCCGCACAACCATCATCGCTATCATGTGACCGATAAAGGACTCTACGTCTTTGCAGCATGGTACACCCCGTCACTCTCTGTCCCGCGCCTGGTCGCCAGTTATTCGGTTGATCGCAGCGATCTCCTTGCTCGTCTTGCCCGGCCAGAGATCCACCTCGTGCTCAGTGATTTCGTCACGCGGCTGATCGCTGAAAGTAGACCCCGTGGATACACTCTTACGAGCTACCGGCAGCCGTGGCAAGAGACCTTTACGCAGCGAAATGAGCGCCGCACCTATGTCAGTGATGCCGCGCTTCTCATCCAGCAACCAACAGGCACGACGCATGCCTTCTACATCCGAGTTGATTTGCCTGAGCAGGCATTCCGAGAGAAACTGGAGCGAGACTTCCTGGCTCGTCTGCTTGATCTCCGCTTGGCACTGCTTTTGCAGGGCGAGGTCGTGCCTCAGCTACTCATACTCAGCCGGGCTTCTCGCTTCCCCTTCTGGAGCGAATTGCTCCAAAGCTGTACAGAGCAACAGCAGACCACTCTTCCTCAAGGAGGGATCGCTGATCAGGAGCGATTGCATGAGGGGGTCTTTACCAACCTGTGGTTGCCCTTGCAAGAACTCGCCGATACGGATGTCAACTACCTGCCATCAACAGGAAAAATGAAGTCTCTTGCTGAGTTCTTTCACACCCCTGCAACACCCCTTTTGGTCGAGCGGTTCTCGCAGTATCTCTCCTTCAGTGATGCGATCACCCACCAACCCTTTGGTCGACCAGTGAGGGCCAGGAAAGCTCTACCATGCTACATAGGAAGCTCACTCAGTGAAGAAGCCTCATCCATCACGGCCTCTCTCCTCTCTGAACGAGTGCGTACGACAAAGACAGATCGTCTCGAGATCACAGGACTCCTCTCCCTGGCATTTTCCTGGGAGCAGAAGGAGATGCTGTTCTGGCTGGCACGTCATCCTCTGCTCAGCCTGCCGGATTTGCTAGCCATCTTACACCATGGGGTCGATGCAAGAAGCATCCAACGGCATCTCATGACTTTGATCGAGCTTGAACTCGTCCAGACCTATCTCTGGCAAGCTGGAACCAACTGGCGAGAGCGCGAACGCTACCAGTTGACAGAAACGGCACTCCGTTTTCTTGCTGTCCGGGATGCTCTCTCACCGAGACAGTATCTGGCTCCCCTTTCTTGCGAAAAGGACAACCAGCACATCTCAGCAAGAACTTCCACTACCGCATGGGTACAGCGAGGAGTGTCCGGGCTTAAGGCCCAGATGGCACACACCAATGGTCTCTACCGCTCGATGACCGATCTCCTGGAAATGACCCGGCGCACGAAGGCCTATACCGTGCTTTCCTGGAAAAACGCCGCTGAGTCCATTCGCTGGTACCGCCATCCCCTCACCCAGAAACTGATGTTTGTGCGACCGGACGCTGAACTCGTTTACCTTCATGCAAGTGAGCAGACAGTACGAAATATGCTGGTCGAATATGATGGCGGCACCTGCTACCACCGGGAATACGAAGCGAAATTTGAGGCGTATGCTGACTATCAACGTGAAACCCGAACGATGCTTCCACCGATCCTGATGGTGATTCCGAGGGAGCGCATAGCCCAAGTTATTCGCGAGAGTATGCAGGAGGTTGGAGCAACAGACGTACATGTGGTGATTGCGCTGGAAAATGATCTCTTGCGTCACGGCATCTCTCTTGTATAAGAACTTCGGTCTGAGAAGTAGGAAAGAAAATCCCTCTCATTTCCTCTCGTTGTATCTCCATATTTTGCACTTCTCTGAAGAATAGGCTTTCAGGTAAGAAATTTAGTATGACATCTGGACATTAGTACATCATGATGCTATATTTAAAGAGAGAAGTGACAAAGATTGTGAGGAAAGAGCAGATGTGGGATATTCTGAGAAATATGCAAGTCCTTGTTGGACTGCTTGCATCCTCTTTGAGTCTCGGCGCAGCGATCCTGGCAATAGCCCCTCGCCGACGCAGATTAAGCCCTGGAGGATATTCAACATCGTCATTGATATCGCCAGACCGAAAGAGAGGGATTGCATCTTCACAAGAGGATTTGGACTTTTGGGAGAAAGCAGAGAGCGTCGGCAAAGGCATCTTTGAAGGAATTTGCAATGGCTTGTTAGCAGCGGCTATGACAATGTTCTTCTCAGGTCTGCTCCTCTGTGCCTTGTTTTTCGCACTGGCGCTGATGCATCTCGTTTATTTCACTCCCACTCTTGTCTGGATCATTTTTGGGGTAGCAGGCCTGGTCGCTGTCATCGTGGGATTGATGGTGGGTATCGTTTCGGGCGTTAACGAAACAAAAAGAGACGTAAAGCATAAAAGAGCTTACGTCAGACATTATCGGTGATAAAAGGCTGTGATAGAGGGTATTATCACATTCACAGGCTAAATGATTGCTGAAATAATCTTTTCAGAGAATTCTTCTTCAACTAATGGAACTTGAGCGTAATATAGAGGAGATCCCTCTAATTTAGCAAGCAAATGTCCACGCCCCAATAGACGCTCTGCCCCTTTCTCTCCCAAAGCGACTTCGGATGTTCCCTCTGAGTCAACACGGAGGATCAGTCTATTGCCGAGATTTGCTCGCAATTGCATTGGCATCACATTGGCATCTGGGCGCTGTGCAGCGAAGACGAGATAGATGCCAGCTGCCCTGGCTTTCACTCCTAAACGACTAACAACATTGCTGACTTCTTGCTTGTATTCGGGAATCAGCATCCATTCGGCAAACTCATCATGAATCAACCACAAAACAGGCAACCGTTCACCCTCTTTAACTTTTTGATTGTAAGCTCTCAAATTAGGTGCCCGTGCGATCTTGAACTTCGCATAACGAGCATCCATTTCTTCCACTAAAGCGCTTAGACGCTCCATCGCTATCTCTCTTTGATCAATGATTTCTCCTCCATCTAAATGTGGGAGAGAAATGAAGCTGAAGTAATCCACTCCTTGTTTGGGATCGATAAGAATAAGACGTGCTTGTTCAGGTGTATTGGTAGCAGCAATCGCTAGGATGATATCTTGCAAAAGTACTGATTTTCCACTGCCGGTAGAACCAGCAATAAGTGTGTGGGGAGCGTGCTGTGATCCTGGAGAAAGTAATAATAGTTCTCCATCTGCCTCTCTCACACCGATTAAAAGATCTTGATTCCCATTTGCTGAATCAGGAGTCCAAAGCTTCCAAAGGTCCTGTAACCTAACGATCTGGCGTTTAGGGCGCTCAATGGATAACGCAACAGCTCCCGGTTCTGGCTGTACTGAGATAATATTGAGACCGTATGTCGTAAGAAATTGAGAGCGGCGCTTGTTCACAAGTTCAACAGTAAGGTCATCGCTTCCAGCAAACTTGAGCAGTGCTGCGTTGGGTGTAAGAATACTCTTGAGTAACTTTGAGCGCATTTGAAATTGCTGGAGAGCAGCCTTCGTCCTACTTTCTATACCCCTTAGCCAGGCCTGCTCCTGCACTCCATTCTCTTCTGCTTTATCATCGTTTATAAGAAGAGCATCTATAGTGGGATATGCCCATCTCTTCCCTTTCTCTTGAGCTACTTCATTTTCAGTGGTTAAAGAGTTATCACTTGTTTGCTCGATTTGGAAGGTGGAAATCGAAGGATTGTTATTATCCTTACTGCTAAGAGAAGATTGGTAGGCGTAATCAGAAGTTGAGGACTGCTTATTGCAAGAAGAATCACTCTCTCTTCCCTTATCGGTTTCGCCGCCTATTAATGTAAAGTTACGATCTGTAGGACTCTGATATATGTGTTGATTCCATACGATTTCACCTGCGATTTCTTGGCGTATCATCATAGGATTCTGATCATGAAGGTAACTTAACACGAGTTGTCGAACATCTGAGCGAGAGAAAACTTCTTGGTATGAATTATCTAAACCTGCCACCTGAACAAAGTCTGAATAGACAGTTGCGTCACTCGGCCCAGAGATGAACACATGCGAATAGCCGCGAACAGCTACTTCACACGTTCCTTCGCGGATAGCACGACGCCAATCGGCAAGATTGATTCCTGCTGAAGCGGGAATTTGTATACCGTCTAAAATGAGATCTGAGAGCCGGGCCAACCATAGATCGCGATCTAAACGTTCCGGATCACCAAACAATGCATCTGTTATACGCTTAACTGTGTCGCGCAACTGCTTTTGTGACTCTTTGCGCTTCGACGCAAGACTTGTCACATCGATATACTTAGACTCTGCGACAATTATTGTCAATCGTAGTTGACCATTGGATGTTTGCTCTGGACTAAGCATCAAAATATCCGCTATTTGCTCTTCGCGCTGACCAAGCCACTCAGCATAATCATCAAGAAAATACCACCCATAATATCGTTGCGTGCCGAGTTCTTGTGAAATAAGGAAGCGACTCAGTACAATTCCCATCAATTCACTCGCATTGCGCCCATTTTTTGCTGCACGCAACACAATATCACCTGAGATGCCATTAGCGTCCTGGATAAAGCGATCGGCTAAAGATTGGTAAGTTGTCTCGTCAAGACCCAAGCTTAAGTCCTTGATACGGTTCAGAACCATCTGACGCAGTAGGTCAAGGGAAGCAGTCGACGATATGATCACATTCCGACCTTGAGTGGCCGATTGCTTATAGCGAATCACTTGTACATTTTGATTCAGTAATTGTCGTCGGTCGAGCAATTCATCATAATTCACTACCCAGGTAGCCAGATCATGCGTTTCTCTGAAAATGCTAGTCATACTTGGGTCTTTAAAATCAAGTTGCCGAGCAGGTAGGAGACGTCGTTCCTGATCGCCATCCCAATCACCTTTCAGAAATGTTGTCAACGCGGTTAGAAATGCCCACCCCTCTCTGCTCTGAACTGGGCAGCACAAGTAAACCACAGACTTCATGTCATCTTTGGCAGCAGGTCGCCTTCGTGACCAATGAGGCGGAATCAGACTCTCCAAAGCCACAGGTTTAGCTGTCTCTGAATACCATTCCAAACGTGCGTGACGAGCAATCACATCCTGAGAGAAGGCAATATCTGCAAAGCAGCCATCTTTCGGATTGGGAGGAGGAGCTTGATCTACCATTATTGCGATGCGCAAACGCGCCATAAAATCCTGAGTTGCTTCACTCGCGTTAAACGAATCCGGATCAGCATCTGAGGAGCTAATGATCTGTTCATAGAGTGTGCGTAGTTGCTGTCCGTCACGATGGCGCAATATTACCTGACAGCGAACATCGTCCTCATCTTCGTAGATCGTGCCGATTTTATTTACAACGGATTGCGGTAACCGTGCCGAGTCGCAGTTGTATAAGACTACCGATAAATTTGCTTGTTTATGCGGATACAGAGAAAGATAGCGTCGAACTAGATCTAAAACTTTATTTGCTGCCTGAGTCGGATTCTCGTTGGTATCATCAAGACCATCGTCCTGAGCAATTGGAGATTCATGTAATGTATAGTCTCCAACGACATCTGTTAGTGTCAACAGGCTGGGTTTATCGGCATGCCAACCCAGCACTATTTCAGGGTAGAACGGGTGCTTTAATTCCTGTTGGAGGTCTTTAAAAAACAGGTGAGGATCTCCAAATTGAACCTGTTCCAGTGTCAGAAGTAACTTGATGAGATTTGTTACAAGGCGAGCTTTTCTAGCCATTGTCACTAAACGAAAGGGGTGCCAGGGGGTAACTATAGCAGCCTCATGATCACCCTCCACCGCTACTGTCCCTATATTGAGAAGAGGCCGCAATAATAACTCGCGATTGCGATCACCTTTTGCCTCAGTACAGAGCAAATGAAGTAAAGTGCTGTACGCTTGAAGTTGAGCATCCAAGTCTGGGGACCCTAGACCCTCCTTGTAGAAACCCTTTATAGCGGATGCATAGCTCACTCGAAAAGCATCAAATGACGAGCGCAAATCCTGTGCAGTAGATGTTGTAATCAAGTGCTCTTGTTCTGCCTGCCCGATATTTTTCCGCCAAGTAAGTGCAATATCATTGGCCGCTTTATAAGCGGCCACAAAAGAGCCACTGTTTTGTCCATAAACGGGCATGAGGCTGTGTGCATTTGCGAGATCGACCATCTGTACCTGCCCCTTACTGCCTTGTGCTTTACGGCTAACACGGCTATAAACTAGTGGGTGATCTTGTAGGCGGGACCAGTCAGAAACAAATTCACTGATGACCTCATTGGGATCGAACTTCCATATAAGTTGAGTATAGTATACATCCGTCCCGCCCCTCACCAGATCTACTTCCATCAAAAGCACAAACTTGAGATGTAATGCATCACGAGCAGCTGAGTGATTAAGCTTTATCCCTCTGGACTTCCATTCTTTAACTACTTCTTCGAATTCAAAAAGCTGGCCTACTTCCCATCGGACGTTTGGCGGTCCAAGCAGTGATTGAAGCCCTCTGTATCGGGCGGCAAAATAAAGACCGGCATCAACATTGAGGTCTCGCAGGTCTTTTCGCAATGATCGTTCACACCGGATGGTAAGTATGCGTGACCTACTAACCTCTTGTTGATTAAAAAGAGCCTCCATACAAAGTGCCAGTCCCAAAATGAAGTCGTCAGTTTCTCGTGGAGATCCATAGACAAAACGATCCCAGCGCGATTTGAGTTTGGCGTCCTCCTTGAGTTCGTTGCGGTGAGCTTCGTAAAACTCTTTGTCTTCTTCGTCTGCTTCAGTAGTTCTACGAGCAATTAATCGATTGAGATAATCTTGGTCGGAAATCGTTAACAATGCAGGCTCACGCTCGTGATAGAACGCTATTGTCTCCTCGCCCAAGTTGTATCTTTCTCGCTTGAGTCCATCAAAGAGAGGTTTGACGTCTTCCCATTCACAAGATGCGAATGCCGCTGCTGACTCGTTCCACCCGCCTGGTGCTTCCATGAACGCTCGAACTATCGCGTGACATGGCTCAGGGATGCTCTCTTTTACACGTTCGAATTCTTTGTTAAGATCACTGGTTGTGAGACGTGACTGAGCCGGGGTCTGCTTACGCAAATAACATTCTCTCTTACTATATACATTTGAATAGAGGCGCTTCCATCGAGAGGCTTGTGTGCGGAATTTTTCATTTAAAGCATTGAAATAAGCTGAGTCCCTGGGTACATGTAATGCAGGTAGAGCAATGCCCAGAGCACGCATCAGCGTTTCTCCACCATTTACCATTACTTCTCGCGTTTGCAGCACGTATTCCGCTACGCGCTCTAAAGAAAAGGTGCGCAAGTCCTGCACGCCTTGCAGAGATTTTTCCCACCACTTTTTCTGTATTTCTGGAAGTGGCAACCCGATAGTCACTGCCTGTATCCAGAATTCGCTATGTTCCTGGAGTTCAGAGGCCCCTATCGGAACAAGCTCTTTGAGCGATTGCTTTTCATCATCTCCCGTATTTGCAAGTAACAGAGCCGTTTTCTGGCATTCGGCGTTCCGAAAATAGGTGGCGCGTCTGTCTGTTAGCACATAATCTGGCAGTCCCTGTCCCGCCAGAAAGCGAGCAGGCATTTTCACGTCGACTGCCGCCGAAAGGGACAGGTCACTTAAAATGGCTCTGACAGCTGCTGCCGTTTGCTCTGGAGTTAGATTATCGATAATGAAGCGCGCCGTTCCTTCTCTGTCGCTCGTGGAGAGTTGCTCTCTCAAGTAGAGCGCCACTACCGCCCCAATTAGCTCCGCAGCATTCATGAGTTCCTCCGTCTGTAAGGGTTCTCGACGTAAGCACAGCTGTCAGAGAGACGGCGCAACATACCAAGACTACTCAGCCGTCTCTCCAGGCGTTCAGCATTCGCTTGAAACGCCTTTTTATCGAAATCGTCATCGACGAGTACTTGCTCCGCCTCTCTCTCCCCGAATATCAAACCGTAGCGATGATACAGCCGCTCTAAAAATTCGCCTAGCTCCATGCGCGCCTCGACGTTCGCTGCAATGAGCGTCTTAAGAAGCGTATCATTGGGGGCATAGCGCAGTTTATTTGTTCCACGCTTCGAGACAAGACCAACCTCTCGCCCATAAGCTCTATGTATATGAGCCACGTGTTGGCGATGGCCCTTTAAAGCCTCGGTGCGCAGAGCCCTAATAAGTTCCTCGGGATCGTCTGCCCCCTCATAATCGTCTGGTTTATGTGGCCACCACACATGCTTCTTTAAAATCGCGCAGCATTGAGCATATGCCCCCGGTTCCCTCAATGCCTCTTGCCACTCTGAAGAGTGTTCGATAGCATCGATGTGTGCCTCGACTGCTTGAGCAGGAAGATCCACATTATCTTGATAATTGACGAAAGAAAGTTCACGTACAAGCGTCTTCTGAGGTGCTACCACTTCACAGATCATATATGGTTTACGCTTTTTCTGAAGCTTCTCTGCTGCAATAGTTATCTGATAAAGCATAACATGTAAAGCACCTAGAACAACCAGATGAGAGACAGAATCGAATCCAGATAAACCTAGATTGAAGATACTCAGCCAATCCTCACCCAATTTGTCAAATATAGGATGAGAGCGATACGGTAAGTAGCTTTGTCCACGTGGAAAAGTGTCCAGATCCTCGCTCTCAGGCTGAAGTAAACCCAACAATCTGTTCCAGGGATTATCACCCAGAAGGAGCTTTGTAATGGGTTCGATCAATTGAGGCCCGTTTGTTGAACGGCACAGCATAAGATAGAGTAGCTCGCCGGTACGCCCGAAATTAATATATTCTTGAGATGGCTGATTGTTTGCTCCAATGTTAACATCCACATAGAGCGCTTTGGGGCCAAACGGGAACACGAAGCGCGATGTCCATCTTCTATCTCTCTCACTCTCGACAGTCGATCCACGCAACATCTCTATGAGGGCAACAAAGTCCGTGAAAGAGGGGAACCGGCTTTTCAGATAAGAGAAATCCCTTTCATGCACACCCCGCGAATTCTCGTTCATCGCACTTATCCACATTTGCCATGACACATTTTGATCGACGTAGCGCTGCTCGCGAAGGCGAGAAAGCTCTGCATTATTGAAGAGAATATTGCGCAGGTACATCCTTTTGTAGGGACGAAATACGAGTGGGTAGTACTTACCATTCTCGTTTAGAAGTCTCCCTTGACGATTGCACGCTTCCGCCACTGAGAGAAACTCCAGGAAGAGCAGCCAGGGGGTCTGAGCATCCCATAGTCTGTGCCCCCAGATCTCCTCATCTATCCATGGTGAAATTTTGTGATATTGGTTAGGATGAAGATCCAACTCGACTTGTTCAGCCATTACTCTACTCCATCAATTCCACGACGTCTTCTATTGGACCACCTCTATCATCTAAACTCAAGATCCTGAACGTATTCTGTGAAAGAGGAGGTTCTTCACTCCTCCGTTCGGCCAGTGCTCTCAGAATACGGCTTTTGAAAGCGAGGATATCTTCGTAGCACTCTTTAGAGAAGCTGCTGGGTAACGCTCCGTCTGCCACACGTACAAGAAACTCATAGCGTATGAGGTAGAGCGGTAGAGAACACTGAATACTAGGGCTCAAAACGACGTTAAGGGTCGGAACATTATCCCGAAGGATGATCTCAACTCGCTCCCCTAAACGTGGAAGCACTGATATGCGCTCCTCTAGAAGTCTATTCACTCTCGCATTAGAAAAAGAGAGGCTACTAGCCAGAATAAGCTCTCGGTCACTATTGATAAGCATACCGACGAAGATTCTGTTGAGGCCCTTTACTAGACGCGCTCGAATGAGGTGTTCTACCTGCCTGTTAGCCAAAAGTGGATGTACAACGCGTGAGAGGTACTCACCTGCGTACTTGAAGACCGTCAAATCCCATAAGGAGAGTTCATCTTCTTGTTCTATAGGGATTTTGAAAAACAATCCTCTTCGTTGACTGATGAGTTCACTCAGGAAACCGCTGATATTATCCTCGTTGTCCGTTCCCTCGACGAAGTTACGTTGAGCAGCGAGGTAGCTCTCCTGGGCTCCGTAAAACCTATCATTAGCGAGTAACTGCTCGAAATAGGGGCGCAGATTGTCGTCGGCATTGCCAAAGATTAATATATTATCAATTCGGTTCGATGTCTCGTAGCCAATGCGGAATCGATCTAGATAGGCGAAAATCGTCAGCGCTTCGCGGCGTGTTTCTGGCAAGTTTCCACCAAAAATATTGCTATAAAGACTCGCCTTTGCAACAAGTCCCTTTTCGATGAGAACGGGCACATTAGCTGGAACCATCAACTGATCTTTTACATCGGGATGGCCTAATACCGCATTCGTCAAGAGCATCAGGATCTGGCGGATAGGGATGTGCAAGTCATTGTAGTCGCATAACTCGAAGAGCGACCGTAGGCGCTTCTGCACTAAAGGAGACCGTAGCAGTTCGTAGTTGTGTCGAATAGGACAGTTCGTGCCGAAAGCATGATGTGCATCCGCATTACTGGATAAGCATTCTGACCACACCTCATGGCTTAAAAACGCTTCCAGTGCAAGGTTGAGTAGCTCCGCAGAACTACCACGACTCAAGTTAAAAAACTCAAGCCTTACCCCCGGTTCGTGTTGCCGACCCTCTACCAGCAACTGCTCCAGGAGAAAACGCACTTTGATAACATACTCAGAATTGGGAAGCCTTCGCCATGTCTCAATAAGCTGGCCATCGTTTGCTGCAATGAGAAAGACATTTTTACTATCATCTTTATAAAGAGATTGGCAAAAAATATTAAGTAATTCAAGTTTTTCAGGTGGCCAGTCGACATGAGTCTGGGGAACCCAGGCGCTTAAGTCCCGTATCACGTGTAGTCTTACCTCGGCTCCATTCCCACGAGAGATTACCTTGCTGAGATATGGATCGTCAGTGGCCCAAGCGACTAGGTTTCCACCTAGTTCTGTCCAAATCTCCCGGCAGAGGTGCGTTTTGCCGTCCCCTGCTGTACCAGTCAGAATAACTGAGGTGGGAGAATCTGTATGAAAGCATGATAGTACATCGGTACGACGAGGATGGTCAAATAAAATAGGTGTCACTCCAGCTCGTTTAGCTGCACGCTGAATAGACTCGTCATACATACTATCGTTACGAGAAATGGGTCCATATTGACGTAAAAATCGTAACTTTTTTTCTATGCTGTCGTTCATTTGCAACGAAGCCTCAATTCTAATACTGTACTGTTATAGGATGGGGCGCATATACTAGCATGGATACAGGATCTTTAAAGAGAGACTATAGCCACAAAGATGCCTATTCATTCCTTCGCTGTATAACAGCGAAGGAATGTAATGTAAATACCATCGTCCTGATCGGACAAGAAAATTTATATAGAGCAGATAAGGCAGCCCTCTCTCTCTTCTTCCTCTTCCTCCTCCATTCCTCCAAGTATACTAAGTAGTGTCCTGTTATTTCTTGTCGCTCGTACACGCTCCCGCTGCTTCTCCCAGTTTTGTATGATCTGATTCATACGTTCAGGCCGTTCAAGCTCTTCTAATGACTCGTCTCCATTCCAGTAGAACGCCTCACCGTTAACAGTATTAGCATGTTCGTACTGTTTTGCTTGTTCGAAGAGATCAGGATGATTCTGCTTCAAACGTACCCACTCGACTTTTTGTTGGTAGAAGCAGAAGAAACATCCTGATCGCGTTCGTCCCCAATGTGTGTAAGTAGGCAAGCCCAAACCAGATTCCTCGAGAATGTGAATAACATCAGCTCTTGTAATACCATCCTCGCGAAATGGATAGACGGTTTTGATATTTGGCTTACTGCTAATGTAGCCTTCCCGGTCTTCGTCCGCTCTTAATCCGACATAGTTGATAACAGGGTCGTCTCCAATATAGGTCTCGAAAGGTCTGAGTTTGAGCATACGAGTACACCAACGACGATGTTTGGAAGGAATCATACCTCCATAGACAGCGAGCCACGTATCGAAAGTCTGCTTTGCGGTTGTTCTAGTAATCTTTTTCCCTAAGATTGCTTCAAGGCGATCAAGGTACTCATATGTTTCTGGTAACTCTTTGCCGGTATCGTGAAAAATATATTCCATCTCCGGCACTTTATCACGCATATAAACTGCGAGTGCTGCACTATCTTTTCCACCAGAAAGGCTTAGAATATGACGAACAGGAGCAATCATTCTCAATCCCTTTCCTTTTGTGTCAGTATCCTCAAAAATGCACGCGAAGCCGCGATTAAACCTATGCGTTTATTATACATCAATAAGTGCATAATTTCTTCTTGGATAGGCATAATTTCTTCTTCCTCCTCCGAAGAAATGTACAGGATATGATCAATCTCTTTCCCATCCGATTGGGTGACAGCTACGCGGATAGCAGTACTCCCATCTCCAAGTCGATTTTCTTCGAATAGAGTTGCTTCCACTCGGAGAAACCATGTGCAAAGTTGCTTCAGCTCGATTTCAAAGCGATGTTCGTCGAGATCCGTCCATGACGCCGGAATTTTTGAACAGACGAAACTTCCCAAGGCTTCCAGCCATTCACTTTGAGGTAGTGCTGGATCAATCAGACGGAGACAAAACGCCTTCAAGCGAGGCTCCGCGACCTTAATAGCAACAGCTTCAGCGCGCTGTGCTAAAATTTCGCGGAACTGCTGCTGTTGATCAGGAAGCTCAAAAGCCCTCATCAGTGTTTGCTTTAATCGTATACGGAGTTCTGGATAGGCTAATTTCAGCTCATCGAGCGCATCTTTGAGAACCTGGACAAAACGCACCGCCTCATCACTCCTTCCAATATTTGGCTCGAAGGGATCAAAACCACACGATTGGGGAAGGTCATGGAAAAGAAAAGGACCTGGTTCCCGAGCAACTAGTAGTACTTCTCGCACTGCTAAAGCTGTTGCTGATAGATTTTTCGTTTTGCGCGTGTACTCTGGTAGTCTCGCAGCAAAGACGAACAGAGGACGCACAATATCGAGAAGCTTGATTTGGTGGTCATCTTGTGGTGGTAGATCCAATATAATCCGCAAAGCATCGAACAATTCAGCACGTGGGCCACTCACTTGACACAACTGCACATCGAAGTTTGCCGGCGCTTTGATTAGTCGGCGAAAATCATGACCGGAAATTTCTCTTAGGAACGATCCGTTTTCGTAAAATGCTAGATCTTGCATGTGCATTACGTCAAATATGGCAAGAAAGATAGGCAATAAGCCCTCTCGAACGCCATAAGGTGGTTTACGAAGTTCGTTGAAGATAGTCGCAACAGAGACTCGATTGTTCTCTTGGCTTGCTAATATCTCCTGGATACGTAGAAAGGTTGGACGAACATTGCAACTATCTTCTTCTGGAAGGGGCAAGGCAAAAGTCCAACCCTCAGCTCGTTCTTGATGCAACCCCGTTTTCTTACAAAGAGAGAGGTAAATGGACATCTCGGGGGGCTTCGAAGCGGGATTTAGACCGAGCAATGGTTTTGATGAAGCAGCCAAAATCAACTCTATTAACTTTAAGCGTGCAGTAGAAGCTGCAGAACTAAGCGAATCCCTATTCACTAGTTCATTCAATATACGGGGGGCCTGACAGAAGAGGCTGTCGCAAATATCAGAAAGCCGGGTAAATAGAGAACGTCGATCGGGTATTGTTAAGGGTTTGGCCTGGCAAAACCACAGTGCTTCCAGATGTTCAATGGATTGTTGCACACCTAAGCTTGTATGAATGCGCCTTTCAAGCATCTGTTTGGCAGAGATCAGCTGCCGAGTCACTTCTTCAGCAGCATAGGTATCGTTAACCAATTCAGGAGTGTTCTCACTGATCCATTGCCATCGCTGCACCTCTTGCAGTAATCCAGCCAGGTCCCCTAATGGTTGCGAAATGGCAATAAGTATATCTGAGCTATCCCGCAGTGCTGGTGATTGTGCGAACTGCAAAGCAATTTGACGCTCTTCCTGTGTTTCACAAAGAGGGACGATGATACGACCTACAGCACCGCTTGTATTATTCATAGTAAGGATTGTCGGCAATTGAGCTACAGGTATATAGAGGACATCGAAGTACCGCAGAGTCCCAGTGACAATATAATGACGTCGTGCTACCAAGGGGCGTTTCTCCAGATAATCCTGAATAGCTACCGAAATATGGGGCTGCGAACCAATAGCCCGACAAGCATCTTCGTATACGCGCTCGAGATTCACGCTCGTGTAAGGCCATAGACAATATCCACCCGCTGCACCCCTATAATGGATAACGTGTTTTTTCACATGCAGATCTTGCAGTACATCTTCCACAGATCGTGGTGCATCTGATGATTCGGAAGCCATTGCTAGTGCAATGGCTTCCTTTGAAGCTAACAGATGCATGTCATCAAGCAGGTTGAGTATAGCGATAGTCTTGAGTACGTTTAACTCAAACTCATTTTCAGAGTGAAAATTGCTAACAATAGACTCAATGAGATGCCAGTGATTGCGGTGACCTTGTAAACCGATGCGGTAACCAAATATGGCACACACATAATCATACAAGTGGTGAAGGCAATAAAATTGTTTTTTGCTAAAGCCTTGTTTAGCAAATTCTTGTAATCCGTAAGGCTCCTGGGATAGAAGAAAGCTAAACAAAGACCTCTCATTTTGTCCAAAACGAGCAAAGACCTTTGCTAGGACTGGTAGTACAGTGGGGTGAAGAGGGAAGATTCTAGCAGCTTTGCTTTGCAAATATTCAAGTGGTGTTGCGATTCCATACCACCCTAGCTCATGTGCGGATGCCATCATCTGCAATGCCAGATGTACTACTTCTGCTGATAACAGTTCCTGCCTGACACCCAGCGCATTTATAACGAGGTTGACAGTGTGGTCGATTGCTTGGATAAAGAGAATTTCCTCGAAACGGCCTGATACTTTCTCCCATTCCCTCTGAGTCGCTTGGGAAAGCTGATCAGCATAAGCATGAAAGCTCTGATGAAGTAGGCCGACAACGAGGAGTGGGTGCTTCCCACTTCGTGCAGCAGTCTCGGCAAGCCGCTGCAGAAAATAAATATCTTGTTTTTCCGGATGTAAGGCGGCAAATTCTAAAAATTTGCCCAGTTCGTCTAGAACTATGAGTATTCCTGTGGCTTTATCTGTATTAATCAGACAATCTATAGCCTCCTCTAGAAGAGACAACGCCTTTGTGTCTCCAACATCGGCTACCGGTTCGATAGAGAGATACTCACGTATGTGCTTAAGGATATTTGGCTCTCTCCCGCGTTCATAAACATTAGACAAAGCTCTATATAATGATTGGATCAGCGCAGTGGAAATGCTCATACGTGTTCCAGTTACGAGTACTGGAAGTAGACGGGGAGGTGATATTCTAAGCTGGGCAAAATCAACAGCATTTTCCAAGCCTGAAGGTAGGCCAGGCAATTTTCCGGAAAATAGGTGCGCCAAAACAAGGGCGAAGGAAGACTTCCCGGATCCATAATCTCCTGTAATACGCCAAGCACGTTGACCAGAGCTCGGCATTAATCCTATAGCTATACGCTTCAGTATTGACTGGACTTGTTCCGTTAGAATATAGCTCTCAAGTACCGAAGGGTCATTAAAATCACGACTAAGATGAATTGAACGCAAAAAGCGAGACTGGGTCTCAAAGAGATCGGAAATCTTAATATCAAGCATGGAGGAACTCCGATCGTATGTGAGATTGGTAGACTATATCAAGGGAAATACTTGGAAGCAGGACAAGGCGATTTATACGTTCGAATGCCGCTGATTGCATGTACTGATATGTTCCCTGAGAATCTTCTTCCAGCGTTTCAAGCCTTTCACGAATTTCCCACTCAGGCATTTTGAATACCTGACCCGGACTTCCGGGGGCTAAGGCCACATCGCGAAAACTTAAAGTTTCTTCGTGTGGTCGGCGTGCAGTCCAAAAATTGGCGAGGCAATAAATAAAAAGTCCAGGCGTAATTTCTGGTTTTGGTTCGCGGCGAAATGCATAGACTGCTTCGCTCTTACCCGATCTATCCAGTCTTCGTTCACCAATCCTCTGAATGAGATTTAGTTCCACGAGCGGACAATCTAGTGAATCTTCCTGAATGGTGCTTTTAGAGCTACGTGCGGGTATGTAGGTGTGCAGGAAAGTGTCGAAGTGCTGCTCAAGCGTAATATCAGCCAAGGTACGATCTAGCCGATTCGCTTCTTGACGAAAAGCTCGCAAAGCCTCTGTTCTACTAATCTCGGGATAGTGCCAATGATTGAGCAAGTAATCCCAAGCAAATAAAGGCTCAGCGACATGCGTTGACAGCTTCCAGTGGATGAGCCATAAAGTTCTTATATCTTCGAGATACGGATCAAATCCATCTTGCCTTAGAAGCGCTTGGCCAAATTCGGTAAGGGAGAAACCATCTTCTTTGCTCCGAAGAGCTACACCCGTGACCTGAACCCAAAAACGGATGGCATGTACCATGTTCTTGCCAACCCCCAGTTCGACCATAGCATTTTCGTCATCTAGGAGGAGCTTTGCATCACGGTTGATAGCTTGAAATGCCTTCGGTAGCCAAGTATAGCGGCATGGGAATGTCTCATGACCTGAGAATCTGTAATACATCTTTTGCTTCCTGAAATAGATTAGGTAATAAGGTTGGGCGTCATGCTCCAAGCAGCAGATCGATAACTACCCAAATTGCATATAAACCCAACCGATTATACTAGTCTAGTACCTGACATGTCCAGTAGTAAACCAAATTGGCCCTTGAAAGGTACTAAACTCACGTGATAGTCATTGCACTTTACAAAGACTCCTTCGTTAAGCAAGAGCTAGATTGACGTCCCGGATGGGGTCGATTTTTCACATATCTCCTCACGGATTCTGTCGTGTATAGAGTACTATAGCCCCGCCCTCTGCGCCCTTTCTTTGCAACATCAAGGCGCTTCTTTCTACCAAGTTGACATACTTGCTGCAATGTCACATTGAGCAGGTCCGCAACTTCTCTGGCCGACATCGTTTCCTTTTGAGGCCAATTCTCGCTGCCCATATTTTCCCAAAGCTGAAGTTGACGGCGGAGGTATTCTAGCCGACTAGGTACTGGCTGATGGGCTAAGTCTAGAACAGCTTGAAGTGCCGCCAAACCTTGTCGCAGAAATTGCACATCTTCAGTGGTAAATTCAGGAGGTATTGTATCTCCTTTGCTCATCTCCATCGCCTTTAGGAAAGTACAAGTATATCAAATCAATTACTTGATTTTTATTATACGCAGGTTTAATATTTTCCGCAAGTGTCAAGCAGTTAGAATATTATCAATTACAATATAAAGGCCGGAAAGTACAGGATACATTGGAAAATAGGAAAGTTTTTGCTTACGGTAATTTAATCTATTTTATTTTTTAAATTAAACGAGCCTAACTGGACAAACAGAACTTTGAGCAACATACAGTAACTCAGCTTTAATATCATAGAGCCAAGTTGAATACAGTCTTGGAGACAGATTCTTATGTGCCCTAGAATGCATACTCCATGCAGTTGAGCATGCGTTTCTCCTAAGGCCATGGGCTAGTGTGCCATATTCTTCATCAGTCTAATAGAGATATTCCGTAGCTCGATTGGAGAAAGAGGGCCAAGAGCATCATTTCGACGATACAGAACCTTCCTCCTTTATCATGTGTGAGATCCATCGGAAAGCTGGAGACGATCAGCCAGAGCAGTGTAGCGTTGCCGATCCACCACCCGTTTGACAGCCAGGCCGATGGCCTTCGTCGGCCCCACCAGAATGGCTAACTGCTTTGCCCGCGTCAGGCCTGTATACAAAAGGTTACGACTGAGCAGGAGATAATTTTGCATGAAAATGGGAGCAACGACAACAGGATATTCGCTGCCCTGCGACTTGTGGATGGTCACAGCCCAGGCCAGAGCCAGTTCTGAGAGATCGGCGTAATCGTAGGTCACCGCTCGCCCGTCGGCAAACTGCACCGCCACCTTCTGCTCTTCCAGGTCGATGTCTGTGATCGTCCCCAGGTCGCCGTTGAAGACTTCGCGTTGATAATCATTGACCTGCTGGATCACGCGGTCTCCCACGCGCAGCATGCTGCCTCCACGAGCCAGTTCTATCTTACCGGGCTTAGGCGGATTGAGCACCTGCTGCAATTGCCGGTTGAGTTCTCGTGTACCCACAGCTCCCCGCGTGGCCGGGCAAAGCACCTGCACCTCTTTGAGCGGGTCGATGCCATGCTTCGGCAAGTACTCGCCCACCAGATGCCTGATGCCCTCTGCTCCTACCTCCGGTTCTGTTGCCTCCAGCCAGAGACAATCGGACTGCGCAAACTTCGTGGTCGGGGTCAGATGTGGAAATTGCCCGGCATTGATGCGATGGGCATTGGTCACGATATGGCTCTCTGCTGCCTGTCGAAAGACTTCCGTCAGCCTGACGATGGGAATCTGCTCCGAGGCGATGAGGTCACGCAAGACCATGCCTGGTCCCACGCTGGGCAGTTGATCGATATCGCCCACCAGTAGCACCTGCGCTTCAGGCGGGATAGCCTTAAAAAGGGAATGGGCCAGGAACAGGTCCAGCATGGAAGACTCATCCACGACGATGGCCTCGGCCTCCAGGGGATTCTGCTCGTTGTGGCGAAACTGCATGTTCTTGGGGTCAAAGGCCAGCAGGCGATGGATGGTTTTGGCCTCACATCCAGTCATCTCAGCCAGTCGCTGCGCCGCCCGTCCGGTAGGTGCTGCCAGCAGGAGAGATTTGCCCATAGCCTTCCACAGCGCGACAATGGTGCGCGTGGTAAAGGTTTTGCCACAGCCAGGGCCTCCGGTCAAGACCAGCAGGCGTGAGGAAGCGGCCTGCTCGACCGCCTGGCGCTGTTCTGCTGAGAGGGTAATGCCTTTTTTCCTGGTGTGCGCCTCAATCCAGCGCTGCACGCCAGGCAGATCCACCTCCACCGGATTGCGTACCAATGACGCAAAGCGAGCAGCCAGGGCAACTTCGGTGTGGTAAAAGGCAGGCGCATAGCAGATGCTTTGCTCTTGCAGGTCTGCATAGCCCGGCTGCACGATCAGCTGTTTTTGCTCAGCCATCTGTGCCATAAGTTCACCAATGCGGATAGGGTCTACTGGCGACTCCGGCAGAGCCAGTTGCTTGACCACCCGGTCCACCAGTTCCTGCTTGGGCAGAAAGCAATGTCCATCCTCTCCCGCTTGACTGAGTACGTAGAGAATACCCGCTTGATAGCGAAATTCTGAGTCGGCAGCGATACCCAGATGGCGCGCAATCGTATCTGCCGTGACGAAGCCTATCCCAAAAATATCGGCAGCCAGTTGGTAAGGATTGCGTGAAACCACTTCTATGGCCTGTTCGCCGTACTGCTTGTAGATTTTGACGGCGTAGGTGGTGGAAACACCGCCGTGGCCTTGCAGGAAGATCATGACCTCTTTGATCATCTTCTGAGCGGCCCAGGCCGTCTGTATCATGGCAACACGCTTCTGACCGATACCCGGCACTTCAATGAGGCGGTCGCTGTGGGCTTCAATGATCTCTAGCGTCTCCAGACCGAACTGGGCCACAATGCGTTTAGCCGTTACCGGGCCAATGCCTTTGATGAGGCCGCTTCCCAGGTACTTCTCCAGTCCGGTGAGGGTGGCCGGTTTCATTTCCTGGGCATGCACCACCTGGAATTGTTCACCGAATTTGGGATGCTCGCGCCAGTGACCAGATAGGCGCAGCGTTTGCCCGGCGTGAATATCGGGGAAGCGACCGACGATGGTCACGAGGTCGCGTGCCGAAGGCACCTTCAAACGGGCCACCGTGTAGCCGGAGTCCTCGGCATGGAAGGTGACGCGTTCCACGATCCCTTGTATATGTTCCAGGGGAGGCCCAGATGCTCTGTCAGTAGTTGATGGATCCGATGATGGCATAATGTTCTCGATTCACTTCTCGCGTTCTTCGCACAGTATAGCAGCTACCTGCTCGATTGCCAAGAGAGCTTGTTCCCAGTTCCCAATAGGGTGTATCCCTTCTTCTTTCTATTCTCATTCCTGCTCTCTTCCCGTTTATGGTCAGGTTCTGTCCCCATTCAATGCAGCTTCTCTTTCCTACGCTTGCATCAGGAGGTGAGGCCACAACTGCTCTTTCTGGGAAGCTGAGACCCCACTTCTGCAAAGGTTCATCCTTGCAGGTAGCCTGTATCTGCCGAGAGCTTGAAAAGGAGCTTCGCTATGCTTGAGAGTACATCCATGACCGGGCTGCGTATCAGCCTGGCCTCTCCAGAACAGATACGTAGCTGGAGCTATGGGGAGGTGACGCTTGCCGAGACGATCAACTACCTGACACACAAACCGGAACCGGGTGGGCTGTTCTGCGAACGCATCTTTGGCCCAATCAAGGATTGGAGTTGCGCTTGCGGCAAGTATACACGCGCACGGACACCCGGTTTCATCTGCGAACAATGCGGTGTTGAGGTCGCTGCAAGATCCGTTCGCCGCGAGCGGATGGGACACATCGAACTGGCCTCCCCTGTGGCTCATCCCTGGTACGCCAGAGGAACACCAAGTATCATCGCCTTGCTGCTGGATCTGTCCGTGCGCCAGCTTTCGGCGGTGCTTTCTTTTGCCCGTTATGTCGTGCTTACTATCGACGAGGGAGAGCGGAAACAGGTTCTGGCGAAGCGGGATTTGGAATCAGAGACAGAGCAAGACTTTCTCCTCACGCTGCAGAGCCTTGCCATTGGCGATCTGCTTGAGGAAAGGCAATACCGTCTCCTCTCTCAGAGGTATGGTCAGACCTTTCGTGCAGCGACAGGAGCCGAGGCGGTCCGCGAACGCCTGGCATCGCTGGATCTTGTGGCGCTGGCCTCAGACCTTCGACAGATCATTCAACAGGATAATCCTCGCAAGAAAAAAGCGATCAAACGACTGCACATTGTGGAAGCCTTTCGTGCCTCTGGACTTGACGCAACCTGGATGATCCTCTCAGTTATCCCCGTGCTTCCACCAGATTTGCGTCCCCTGGTACCGCTCGATGGCGGGCGGTTCGCCACCTCGGACCTCAATGCTTTGTACGAGAGGATCATCCATCGCAACCAGCGGTTGAAGCAGTTTCTGGCCTCTGGTGCGCCCGAAGCGATCCTCACCAACGAGAAACGTCTCCTGCAAGACGCCTGCGATGCCCTCTTTGACAATGGACGAATAAGCCGTCCCGTCGTGAGTCCCCACGGAAACGCTCTCAAGAGCCTGACCGACATCTTGAAAGGCAAGCATGGCCGCTTACGCCGCAACCTGCTCGGCAAGCGGGTTGATTACTCCGGTCGCAGTGTGATCACTGCTGGCCTGGATTTGCAACTCCACCAGTGTGGCCTGCCTACCAAAATCTGTCTGGAACTCTTCAAACCTTTTCTCATCGGCAAGCTGCTGGCACGCCACTATGCTCCAACTGCCAGAGCCGCCAAACGCATGCTTGAGCGCAAGAAACCTGACCCCATCATCTGGGATCTGCTCGAAGAGGTCATGCATGAGAAGGTCGTGTTGTTGAACCGAGCGCCAACCCTGCACCGGCTGAGCATCCAGGCCTTTGAAGCCGTGCGCGTGGAGGGCAACGCTATTCAGCTGCATCCCCTCGTCTGTTCGGCCTTTAACGCCGATTTCGACGGAGATCAGATGGCTGTTCACCTGCCCCTTTCCGATGCAGCACAGGCCGAGGCTCGTGCGCTGATGCTCTCGACCCGCAATCTGCGTAGTCCGGCCACCGGAGAACCCAGCATCTCCATCAGCCAGGATATGGTGCTCGGCTGTTTCTACCTTACACAGGATCGGCCCAGTCACAAGGCAGCTGGACGCATCTTCACTGATCGAGAGGAAGCACAACTGGCATACGAGCAGGGTCTCATTGACCTGCATACCAGCATTATCGTCCGTTTGCCGGATACACTTGTCTACGAGGCACCACCTCCAACGGTGCCAACATCTATCGAGCAATTGAAGAGCAAACGCATCGAGACCACGTTGGGACGCCTCATCTTTAACGATGTACTCCCACAAAGCCTGCGTTTCAGAAACTACGCTATGAAGAAGGAACACCTCAAACAGCTCATCGGCGAGTGTCTCACGACGTATGGAGCTGACGCTACAGCACAGATGGCCGATGCGTTGAAACGGCTCGGCTTTCATTACGCCACGAGAAGCGGCATCAGCTTTGCGATGAGCGATGTCGTGGAACCACCCTATCGCCAGAGCATCCTCAAAGAAGCTGACAGACGGATCGGGGAGATTGAGGCACAGTACCGGCAAGGTATGCTCACCGACGAAGAACGCTATCAGCAGGTGGTGATCATCTGGAATGAGGCCACAGAAGAGGTCAGCAGAGGTCTGGAGAATATCCTTGATCCCTACGGCAGCGTGTACACGATTGCCAAATCTGGAGCTACCAAAGCGAAGTTCCAGCAAATTCGGCAACTGTCGGGCATGCGCGGCTTGATGGCCAGTCCATCAGGGAAGATCATCGAGATTCCCATTCGCGGCAACTACAAGCGAGGCTTAACCGCCAGTGAGTATCTCATCGGCAGTCATGGCGCGAGAAAAGGAGCCATGGACCGCAGCCTGAATACCGCACGTTCCGGCTACTTAACGCGCAAGCTCGTTGAAGTGGGCCAGCAAGTTCTCATCACTGAGCAGGATTGCGGGACCGGGGAAGGCTTGCTGATCAGCAATGAAGAGAGCCGCCATCTTGGACTGGTCGATATGCGCAGCCGTCTGGTTAGCCGCATCGTGGCGGAGCCACTTCCATCTATAGGCCTAGAACGGGGAACTCTGCTGACAGAGGAAGTGGTCTCCCACCTCATCTGCCAGGTTTCTGCGGTGCGTGTACGTTCTCCCTTGTTCTGCCAGGCGCGACGAGGCATTTGTCGCATGTGCTATGGAGCTGATCTGGCGACAGGAAAGCTGGTAACTCTGGGAACAGCCGTCGGAATCATCGCCGCTCAATCGATCGGGGAGCCTGGAACACAGTTGACGATGCGCACCTTCCATTCAGGAGGCATTGCAGGCGCTCAAGGCGACATCACACAAGGATTGCCCCGCGTCGAAGAACTCTTTGAGGCCCGTGTTCCCAAAAACGCGGCGCAGCTCTCCGATCTGGAAGGTATCGTCGTAATCGAGCAGGACGAAAACGCTGGTATGCGCAGGGTGCGCATCGTCTCGACCAATGCCTACTGCGATGAGTATCCACTTCCTCAAAGCAGTACCGTGCTGGTTCACGATCAGGACACTGTACAGAAGAGCCAGGTGATTGCACTTGTGCCAGCGAGAAAGGGAAAGAGAGGAACGGAAGTGGTGGCTCGCTCTTCAGGAAAGGTCGCCATCACGGCTCATGGCCTGCTGACAATCCATGACGAGGAACACGAGGAACGTTTCTACGCGATACCGGCTGGCGCTGCTCTTCTTGTCGAGAACGGCCAGAAGCTTGAGGCAGGTACGCCATTATGGGCTGGGCCACTGAATCCCCAACAGATGTTGCACATACTGGGACGTGAGGCGACGCAACGCTATCTGATCAACGAAGTGCAGCGCGTCTACCGCACGACAGGAGTCTCCATTCATGACAAGCATCTGGAGGTTATTATCCGGCAAATGCTGCGCCACGTCCTTGTGGAGAGCGGAGGTAACACCGAACTGCTTCCAGGCGAGATTGTAGACCGTTTCGTGTACGCTGAGAGCAATGCTCGTGTGTTCGCTCAGGGTGGCGAACTGGCCTATGCGCATCCTATCCTGCTTGGTCTCACCAAAGCGGCTTTGCAAACCCAGAGTTGGCTGGCGGCAGCCTCCTTTCAAGAGACTAGTCGCGTGCTCACCAGATCGGCAATTCGTGGACAGCGAGACGATCTGACCGGGTTGAAAGAGTGCATCATCGTGGGCAAGCGCATTCCTACCAGTGTGGATATGGCAGAGAGAAGCAAAGGATGAACTTGATACAAAAAGCTCCTGAAATTCCTCTCCGTTGAGACAAGGAACAAGAGCGTAGTTTTCCTCATCGCCTTCTCGTTGAATATATATGGTACAATTGTTCAAGGTTAGAGTCTGATTATGGGTTAGTGACTTGCCTGAACCAACTGGCTTGCTCACGGTCTGGAATGTCTAAGACTTCTTCTTCCGCTAAGGGGAAGAAGAAAGACAAGCTCGCAGAAAAGGGGCAAGGCAAAGCACTGCCAGGCGGGTTGATAAGGAGAACCATCATCTCTCCTCCCATATATTATATGAAACGTTCTTATGCACGAACACTTTTATGACGCATGATACTCTTTTTAAGCTCTTTCATGAATATATGCTTCGATAGAAGGAGGGCGTAATGAGCCGCGAGAATGATTCCTCTTCTCATATCAGTTCTCTTCCTGTTCCGTCACCTTTCCCCTGGAAGCCTCCTCTTCTGCCGGTGCTGGTTGTCGCTGCAGGTATTCTGCTGGCATTGTTTCTCTGGACATTGCCGAACTGGGCAGCATTCTCATCCACGTTCCCGCAATGGCCTACTCTCTGGCAGGTAAGTGGTAATCGTCTGCCGATAATACTCCTCCTCATCAAAGTGGCTTCGCCGGTACTTCTCGCGCTTCTCATTGGCGCTTGTTTCTGGTTGTGGTACTCTATTAAATCCTATCTTCTCGAAGAGGAAGACACGCTCTCATCAGAAGAAATGGCTCAGTCAGAGCAGCAACTCATCCCAACTTCACCAAAACAGGAACAAGACCGGCAAGCCTCTCCTCCTGTTGAGCAATCAGCCCCCTGGCAATCCGAGCAGATCATGCTTACTCCTGCCATGCCTTTTTCTGCCACTCCTGTAGCTCAAGAGCAGCAGCCGGAAGAGGGAGACAAAGAGGCAAATGTGCAAAGCAGAGTGGCAAGAAAAAGGCTTTCCCCTCATGCCGCAGCCCTCCTGCAGCGTCGACGCCAACGTCTCTATGGACGTTCTGTTCGGATTGGCAGTCATGCTTCAGCGTCAGCAAACCCTTCCACAGCTACTGCGGCCATCTCAGTAACCACGACGACTTCTGAAGCCATGCCCCCTACCAGACCCTCTCCACTGGTCACCATCACCCTGCTCAAAGAGGTGACGGTGACGCTGCATGCCCCGGGAGATATCAGCCGCCAGGTACCGCTCAGCCTCAATGCCAAACGCGTGCAGTTGCTGGCCTATATCGCCTGGATGCGCGGCGAGACGCTCAAACGCGACCGCATGCTCGAACAGCTTTTCGGTCATGGACGCTCCGATGAAGAGGCTACACCCGAGAAATTAGGGGAAGCCTTTGATTCGCATAAAAAGCTCCTGCGGATGGATATTCGGCAGGCCATCGCCCGCCTGAATGCCGAGGTTGGTCACGAAGTGATCCCGCCGGATTTCGACCTGTTTGAGCACAAGCGCCAGTTGTGGTGGCTCTCTCCTCTCTGTTGCGTTCGAGATCTGGAGGCGGTCGAGGCCGAACACCAGATCATTGAAGAGGTCAGAAAGAATGGTCTACTGGTCAACCGTGTTCCTGAAGCGGTAAAAGCAGCATGTGACCGCTTGATGGCTGCCTATAGCGGAGATTTCCTGGAAGACATCATTCGCAACTACCCCGACGAGTTTGAACCCTGGGTCAGCTCCTGGGTGCGCAAACCGTACACCCTCTACAGAGATTACTATCTACAAGCCCTGTGGTACGCTGCCGAATATGAGTGGCGTCTGGGGCAACAGGTCGGAGATGAGCGCGCTGGCCAGGCAGATGAGGCGAGCCAGAACCGCAAATTCGAGCATTGGGGACGTGCAGCCCAACACTACCGCACGTATGCCATGTATGCCTGCAATCACCGCTTCGATACGAAAGTGACCTTTGGTACTGGTGGCCGCGAACACGGCGAACGGGTCATCATGAGTGAACGGGCGTTGCGTCGCGCCATTGTCCTCTACGGGGCCATTGGCAGTACCCATCTGGTCGACGAGGCCTACAGCGCCTACTACCGACATATGCGCCACATTTCAGGCAAAATGTGGGAACCTGGCAAGGAGACGCTAGCCGATGTGCAGGCGGCCAAAGAGCAGACCGGCACCTACCGCTTTATGGCGCAGTTCGCCGCCCACGACCTGCCCTCCCAGCAAACGGGAAGCCATGACCTGACTTGAGCCATTTGCATCCTCACCCGCTCACGGTAATTGCATGGCCAGGAAATAGGCCAAAAATAAAGCGGCGATGGGACCGATGCCGAAGACCAGCAGCAGGGCGACCAGGCATCCTAATCCTTCGGGCGCTCGCCTCACCTGCTGTCTGGTGTCCCATGCCGCGACCAGGTATACCAGATTGGCGATGAGACCGGGAACGTAACAACAGAAGTACAAGATCAGCGTGACGATTGCCGGGTTGACATAGCTGCGGGTAGCCGCTGCCCGCCAGCGTTCCATGTCAACCCATGCTTGCCAGTCCTGCTCATTCTGCGGAAATTGATTGTAGGGCCGCATGCTCTCTACTCCCTCGTGCATTGTGTCATACACTCTCTGCTGACAACAACGTGAGCTGCAACAACCTCAATGGGGAATGAGGTTCTGAATCATCTCCCGTCAAAGCCGTTCGCAGTTCGCAAATTCGTTCCAACGATAAGAGAAGTATAAAAGATGCTGAATGGAAGCAAGCAGGACGCTAAAACAAACAGGACTTTTGGATGTGCTATTGCATGTCATCACCTCACAAAACATGTTGTCATTTCTCAAATTATTTCAGAAGAAAGACAGATTCCATCGTCAATTTTGAAGAAGCATGAGGGCATTTCCTCACTCATAAGCCCTCCCATCATGATCGTCCTCGCTGCTCAGCACGCTGGCCGTCCTGACTTGATCCGCTCTCCTAAGCGGGTCTTAGCTCATACTTGGAAGGGCTTATGAGTGAGGAAACGCCCTCAGAGCATCATCAAACTATTTCCACCTATAGAGAACTTGATGATTCGCGCGCCGTCGGTCAATGACAAGCTCTACCTGCAATCGAAGCCCGGATAGCCAGCACTTAAGTGCCCTCCAAACCAGTTCTAAACTGTTGAACAACTTGCTAGATTTCCTTACACTTACTTAACAGTAAGGAGGAAAGAGGCATATATGATCGCTCTTGCTATCCTGGCTTTCTTCATCATCTTCACCGGTGAACTGCTTCTCTACACTCTTTTCATCCCTCATCCATCCCAAAAGCCTTTGAAATCACACTCGCTCGATAAGCATCTCGGCTCTCTCGCTTACGTGATCGCCTATATCCTCTCGCTGCTGAGGGCACCGCTCGGCTTGCTTCCCTATCTGGTCAAGCTGTTCATCTTCTTTGTGCTGAGAACGGATTATGAATCTTCGCGCAGCACCTACAAGCGTGAAGTGATCAATGTGTTTGGCGACATTGCCAATCTGTGCATGACCTTCCTCCTCGTCTTCGTTCTCGTCGGTGTGCCAGCCTTTCCGTCCCTGACCTTCCTCATCTATTTACCCATTATGGCTGAGCTGGTACGGCTCCTGACAGAAAGAGTGCCCATGTTGTTTAGTGCCGACTGGCAGCTTTTCCCCATCGCCGCCTCGTTCACTACGGCTTTGCGCATCAAGGATCGAGCAGCATGTGGAAGAGAGCAGTGCGGTCCTTCCCGCGCTACTTTCAGTACTTTTCCCTTGATGATGCCGAGAGGGCCGCCTTTGTGCTTTGCTCTCTTCAAGAGAGAGCTCGATCAGATAGTGACGTGAGAGATCGCCTCGCCTATATGCAGGCATTTCGCATCGTGCCTGTTCACCATGGGCTTCGTGGTGGCTACGTTCGCGAGGTTGCCAGCGGCGAGGTATTCCTTCACGCTGCCTGGACAAACGATCCCTGGCTGCTTGCAGGCATGGCCCTACGGCGAGCGCCGTGGATGTTTGACCCCCGCTACCTGCGGCGCCCATTCTATTACATGACGCAAGCCAATCGACTGGCGACGCTTTTCGTACTCCAGCACGCTCGCTATTGCCCACCGTTTGCCCTCTTCCAGTTTGGTCACGAAATTCGCGTCGCCCGGCTCCATTGCTTTTACAGTCTTCTGCGTCGGTCGGGTCTGGACATCGAAGAAAGAGTTCTGGCCGATGGTACCTTTCAGTTCGATCAACTCATTTACTGGCTGGACAGGAGCTTCCAGCACGATCATGGCTGGCCAGGCCACAGGTATTTGTATACCGATGACGAAGTGATCGCTGACGTGCAAAAGCAAGAACTCACCGGCGAAGCGCTCACCAGCCAGGAGATCGCACAACGATATACCTATCCTCCGAAGTATATCGAGGAAGTATTGTGGGATAAAATTGTGGCGGCAAGAGAGTCAGGCAGCAAAACGACGGGTGTCCATCCTTTGAAAAACATGGATCAGATGTAGGGAAGCGATGAATCGCGTCCGCTCCCGTCGCACCGTTGCGAGGCAGACACGATTCATCGCTTCCCTACTACGGCGAGGGAACTAGACTCGCCTGGTGTCAGTTTACCCTACTTTTTGAGTTAGGAAATGTTCTCGAAGCAGCTGTGAAGTACCCCATGCGTAAACGCCTGATTCTTACCCACATTTCACAAATGGATTTTGTGAAACGGCCTCTGAAGCCAAGCGGCATAGCAGAGTGTTTCACAACCTCTGCGATCTCGATCCCCACTACAAGCGGTCCAAAAAAGATGTGGGTAAGAATCAGGCGTAAACGCAGGGGCTTCTACGCAGTCCCCACTACGGAACGTACCCGTAGGGGCTTACATTGGCTCCTTCCGAGCCGAAGAATGTTTATGGCTGCATTGTGGTCTCGATCTAGCTCTGCTCCACACTCGCACCTATGCCAGCGTTCAGACAGGTCTTTTTTGACGATTTGCCCACACCCGCTACACACTTGACTGGTATAGTGAGGTGAAACAAACAGTACCGACCTACCAGCTTCTGCCGCTTTGTAAGTGCAGTACTGCTGGAACTGATACCAGCCAGCATCCAATATACTTTTGTTGAGTCCTGCTTTTGCTGCTGCTCCATTGGGGAGGTACTTCCCTGTTTCTTCATCCTGTTTGGGTTTAGGTCTGTGGGTCATGGCTGCAGGTTGCAGCTTTTCAAAGACGAGCGTCCCATAGGTATTGACGAGCCTTCGTGATGTTTTATGCAAGAAGTCTTTGCGTTGGTTTTTGATCTTGCGATGTGCTTTTGCAAGCTGTTTCTTGGTTCTGGCTCGTCTATGGCTGCCTTTTTTCTTCCGAGCTAGTTGCTGCTCTAGCTTCTTGAGCCGGTTCTCGGCATGTCGCAAGTGGCGGGGATTGTCGATGATTGTTCCATCGGACAATGCTGCAAAATGTGTTACTCCTAGATCAATACCGGCAACCTCATTATTGGCTGGTAGTGGTTCTATTTCTTCAACCTCACTGAAAACAATGAACCATTGATCTCCTTCCCGTTTGATGGTTGCGGTTTTCATCTTGCCTTTAATCGGCCTATGCAGCTTCACCTTGATCGAGCCAATTTTTGAGAGGCAGACACGATGATCGTGCGTGAGGCTAAAACCTGATTGCGGATAGGTGAAGCTGTCGAACCTGTTGGAGCTTTTGAAACGTGGGTAGCCTGGCGTTTCTCCTGCTTTTACTCGTCTGAAAAACGCTTTCATTGCTTTGTCAACACGTCTGAGGGTATCTTGCAATACTTGAGAATGAATGTCGTTGAGTTCTGGCCTAAGCTCCTTAATCTCCGGTAGTTGGTTAGCCTGCTGGTTGTAGGTGATTGCTACCTTGCTCATGCGGTAAGCTTCTGTACGCTCTTGCAGACTTGCGTTGTAAAGCTCGCGGCAAAGATCAAGTGTAGTAGCGAGTACCTGCGCTTGCTACTTGGTTGGATAGAGACGGTATTTGAACGCTTTGCGTACTGCTGTTTTGTGTTTGTCTGCTACCTGCTGGCTCATATCATCTTATTCTCTCATTCCCTTTGCAAAACGGAAAGAGAGCAGGAGTGAAGTTGGCCTCTCTGCCTCTGCCCCAAACAAGGAACGCGCCTTCTATCCCTCCAGCTAGAAGCCGAGGGTTTTACGGCGCGGTTTGATAAAATGGGGAAATCGGCCTCAATACCCTTGACTGTCTTTCAGGATTTGTCACGGTCTACTACGAGCAACCCATTTCGAGAGCCAACCGCTTGCAGAGTTCTCAGTAACGTATGCATTGCGATGGAATAACCACTCCTCAGCGTTTCCAGAGCAAGATACGGCTGCAAAGAGAGAGATGTCCACCAAAATTGTGCTCATGTTACGCACCAAGACGGTCACTTCGGAGGGATTTTTGGCCCGTCTATCTAGTACACTTGTTCTAGTCGGTAGTTTCGTCCCCGACTAGTCGAAACACGGAGAGGACAGGAGAGTTTCTTATAAGCGAGTCTTGAAAGGAGTCCGTCCCGCACAGAGACGGTTTGGCGCTCGTAGTTTGCTCTGGCATTTTACTCATTGTTCCTCCTGATCCTCCTCGACTCACGTTCCCACCAACAGGCAGACCTTGCAGCGACAGGCCGTTTCTCTGGGACGACAAAAGAGGGTCATGAACAGAAAGAAACGATGGTCTTCCTCCTCAGTCGAGCATCTTCAACTGAGCGAGCTGACCAATATACCGGGACACGTCGTGCAGTACTGTGATACCTACCGCTTGCTCTTCATCGATGGCAAGAGGCTTGACTGCACCCCCACTGAATATCCCCTGCTGCTGTGCCTGTTTGAGCAGTACGGACACCCGGTTTCCTTCGCGTGCCTGGTGCAACGGGGATTGCAGAGTCCGCTCGATCGCAGTTCCCGCCACTGCTTGACGCAGCATATCGGTCGCATGCGCCGCAAACTGCACCCTTTCGGCATGCTGATCCATGCCGTGACCAGCCTGGGCTACCTGTTAGCTGCAGAACCTGTTGACTCGACAGCCAACCAGCAAGAGGCTGTCCTCATTTTCGTGGGCAACGCCCCGGCTGAACGAGAGCCACGCGCTTGCTTAAGCAGGTAGAAGGCACGGAAAGCCTTGCTCGTGCTGACCTGAAAAGGGAAACGAGAGTTCTGCTCACAAGCGTCTTGCGGTTGCTCCAGCTTCCACCAAGAGAAAAACCAGCAGCTGGCACTGCTGGTCTCTCGGCAATTCTGTCAACGCGCTACCAGGCCATTATAGCTCCTGGAAAGCCTTTTGCTGT
>Ga0209061_1001315_pt1 | contig 42881 bp, 41 predicted proteins | sample Coa_R1_10_FD_187157 | JGI IMG/M metagenome (GOLD analysis project Ga0209061, IMG submission 187157) | Surface soil microbial communities from Centralia Pennsylvania, which are recovering from an underground coalmine fire - Coalmine... | ecosystem: Environmental > Terrestrial > Soil >...
GACCACCGGCCCCCCGGCCGGCCACACGGCCGGGCCCGTCTTAGCCGGCGCCATCTCCACAACAGCAGTCATAAGTCAGGAGCATCCAGGGCGCCACCCGGACCGTCACGCCGCCACGCCGATCACATAACAGGCTGTCGCTGTAGTACTAGCCCGGCACCAGGCGTGGTAGAACGGTATCTCACTGCTCATCGCTGGGATGCGTGGCCCGATGGGCCCGAGGCGCCGGGCGACCACAAGATCCGAGCAAGACCCGCGATCACTGCGGATTCGGTCGGACGCGGTGCACGAGTGCCAGCAAGCATAATTCCGCCTCCGCAGCTACACGTAATGAATCACTTGCTGGATAGCCTAGGTTACACGCAAGTCGACGAAGATTGGATCACCAGTCCGGTCCCGCCTGACCTGCGCCGTGTCACGGAGAGTGACGGGTCTGGCCTGACGGGTACCGAGTCCGGAAGAGCTCACGGCCGATCGATGAGTGTGCTCCGGGACATCATCACCGCGCGGCTTGACGCGGCGTGCGCGTCGAATCATTCCGGAACGCTAGCGGGAGGTAGCTGGAGGGGCGCGGGCGGATGTTTCGGGATCGTAACGTACAGTCTTTCTTCGCGGGAGAGGCACGCGTGGAAATTGAATGTTAATGACGGGGCCGTGACGTACCGGCAGTCACGGGATCTCGATTCGCTCAAGCTCGACTGGGTGCTCACGGGGGATGCGGACAGTTGGATGGCCGTTCTGGCGGGGCGCGAGAACTTGGCGTCGAGTATGCGATCCGGCCCCGGCTGCGATGGGTTGAGCGCGGGACGGCGGGCAATGGCGCGGTTGCCAGCCCGCAAGAGGTGGCACGCCGCGTTGACCTGAGGGTGGGAATGATCAAGGAACTGCTTCGCCTCGGAGGAGAGGTCGAGGAGATCAGCCTCGGCCAGGTGCTCTGAATCGAAAGGAGGCGCCGCAATCCCGGTCCGGGACAATCGAGTCGGAAGGGTGGCCTGTGAGGTGAGGAGAGCTAAAAGGGCGACGGTGCCGGTCACGGTGGCGGCTGCGACCGCCGCGCTGGCGGCAGGCGCGCAGCCGGCATATGCGACGACCCACGATAATGGTTGCACGGAGCAGATCTGCTTGTACTACAGTGCGGGCCTGAACAGCGCGCGCTGGCAGCGGAACTACTCGTTCGTGTACTCGAATTTCAGCTACAACTGCTACCTGATGTGGCACAAGCTGGCGAGCAAGTGCTACTACGCGTCGTTCTCGGGGGACGGCAATGGTGGCGGCACCGGAGTCCGCAACAACGCGCGCAGCGGCCAGGATCACGGATTCTCACCGGACTACGTGTATTATTACCCCGAGTTTCAGGGTGCGATGACTTGGCTCGTGCCTGGCCAGCCCGCGAAGTCGCTAGGAATCGTTGCCAACGAGAACGCCTCGTACAAGAGCGCGGGCTGTTCGTTCAAGCCGCCGGGATGCAGTTATTACATCTGCTAGGGCGAAGGACTCCGTGCCCGCGCCAGGCGCGGGCACGGAGTCGCGTGCTGAGCGGGATGAGGTGATGGAGATGGCGATGCGGCGCTCTGGGGGCGCCCTGATGCTCATGATGGTGCGGGCGGGCGCGGTGGTGGCCGCGGCGGGCCTGGTCGCGGGCTGCTCGGGCGGGACGGGCGGCCAGGGAGGGAGCGGGGTGGCCGGCGGCGGGACGCGGCGGACGGGCGAAGGCCCTGCGCGGCCCGGGGGCGGCTTGACCTTCCCGCTGGACGCCTACTTTCCGGCGCAGCAGGGGATAGACCAGTACATGCTCGGCCTCTACGAGCTCGCGGACCGGTGCATCGCGGCGCAGGGCATTCAGATGCCACCGCTCAACCGGTCGTTCCAGTACCCGGCCTACGGCAACGGGCAACCGCCTGGATCGGGGGAGGGTTACGACTTCGGCCTGACGAGCATGGCGGTCGCCCGGCGGCAGGGCTACTACTGGCCGACGGTGCATCCGTCCCCGAGCAGGATGTACGTCACCAAGCCGAGGCTGAGCGGCGCCGAGAAGGTGGTGGCCGAGGACTGCCTGTCGAAGGCGTACCGGGAGCTCGGCGTGTCCGGGGGAGGATCCTGGTACCACGCGCAGATGCTCCAGTTCGATGACTATGGAGCGTCAACGGCCGCGCCCGAGGTGCGGGCAGTGTTCGCCCGGTGGTCGGCCTGCATGGCCGCCGACGGCTACCATTACCAGACGCCGATACGCGCGCAGCTCGGGTTTCCCGGTGGCTCGCCGGAATCCGGTCTCGGGCAGTGGCAGAAACTGGAACGACCGTCCCAGGCGGAGATCCAGACGGCGGTGGCGGACGTGCGGTGCAAGGCGAGGACCCGCCTGGTGGCCGTGTGGTCGTCGGTGCTGCGCCAGATCCAGGCCGCGTCGGTGCGGAAGTACCTCGTGAGCCTGCGCGCGGGCATGGCGGCGTTCGGCCGCGCGCTGCGCCGCGAGGTGGCGCTGCTGGCGGCCGGATGAGCCGCCCGCGGCCAGGCGCCGGAGCCCCGGCGGGACCCGGGCGGTGAGCCAGGAACCGGGGCTGCCCGGCCGGGCCGGGGATGGCGGGCCCGGCGGGATCGCGGCCGTCCCGGTGAGGTCAGTGCTGGCGCGGCGCAGGCGCGCGGCGGCGGCCGTGGTCGGCGCGGCGGTCCTGCTGTCGGCCGGGGGGTTCGCCGCCGGGCTGCTGGTGAAGTCCCCGGCTCAGGTCGCCGCCGCGACCGGCCCGCCAGCCCCGACCGCGATCAGCGCGCCCGTCGTCCGGCGGGTGCTGTCCCAGGCCGTCGTGATGCGCGGGGTCTTCGCGCTCCGGAGGCAGTACCCGGTGGCGCCCGCGTCGGTGGCGGCCAGCCCGGGCAACCCTGGCGGCGGCGCGCTCGTGGTCACCGGCATGTACGTGCGCCGGGGGGACCGGGTGCGCTCAGGCGAGCTGCTGGCCGAGGTGTCGGACCGGCCGGTCTTCGTTTTCGAGGGGCCGCTGCCGCTGTGGCGCGACATCCTGCCGGGCGAGTCGGGCAAGGACGTGGCCGAGGTCCAGGCGGCCCTCGCCGCGCTCGGGTTCTCGCCGGGCGCCGACTCCCCCGGCTACTTCGGCAGCGGGACGCGGTCGGCGGTGGCCGCCTTCTACCGCGCGGCGGGCTACCAGCCGGCGGTGACCGCCACGTCACCGGGGCAGGGGGCCGGCTGCCCGGGATGCGGCGGCCGGCGCCCGGCGCTGGTGATGGTCCCGGACTCGGAGTTCTGGTTCGTGCCGCACCTGCCCGCGTACGTGTCCGCGGTGTCCAGCCGGGTGGGCCAGGTCGTCCGGGAGCCGCTGTTCGAGCTCACGCCGTCGGGCCTGGTCCTGACCGGGCAGCTGGATCCGTCCCAGGCGGGCCTGGTCAAGGCGGGCATGAGGGCCGCGATCTTGTCGGAGGTCACCGGGTATCAGGGCACCGGGACCGTGACCTCCGTCGGGCGGCTGGTGATCGCCGGGGGCACCAGCTACCTGCCCGTCGCCATCCGGCCGTCCGCCGGGCGCTGGCCTGGCTCGCTCGCCGGGCAGAACGTGAGGATCACGATCATCGCGGCCAGCACGACGGGCCCGGTGCTGGCCGTGCCGGTGGCGGCGGTCTCCTCCAACGCCGCCGGCCAGGTGAGCGTCACGGTGATCGGCAGGGGCGGCAGGCAGCGGCGCGTCGTGGTCAGGGCGGGGGTCTCCGCGGGAGGCTACGTGCAGGTGACGCCGCTGCGCGGCGCGCTGGCGGCCGGTGACCGGGTGGTCGTGGGGCTCAATGGCTGAGCCGCGCCAGCAGGCCCCGCGGGCGGCGCCCGGGCCGGTCATCGAACTGCTCGGGGTGTGCCGCACGTTCACCGGATCGCCGCCGGTCCGGGCACTTGCGGACGTGACCTTGCGCATCGGCCGGGGGGAGTACGTCGCCATCACCGGGCCGTCGGGCGCGGGCAAGTCGACGCTGCTGAACGTGCTCGGCCTGCTGGACCGGCCGACGGCGGGCGGCTACCTTCTCGACGGGCTCGACACCGTAGCGCTGCGCGAACCAGACCGCGCCGCGGTCCGCGCGTCCCGGATCGGGTTCGTGTTCCAGGAGTTTCACCTGCTGCCGTACCGGACGGCGCTGGAGAACGTGATGCTGGCCCAGATCTACAACGGCACTCCCAGGCGGAGCCGGGGCGCGGCCGCGCTCGCGGCGCTGGAGAGCGTGGGGCTCGGGCACCGGGCGGGCGCGCTGCCCGGGACGATGTCGGGTGGCGAGCGCCAGCGGGCGGCCATCGCCCGGGCCCTGGTCAGCGCGCCGAGCCTGCTCCTGCTGGACGAGCCCACCGGCAACCTCGACTCGGGCAACACCGCCTCCGTGCTGGACCTGCTGGACCGGCTGAACGCCGCGGGCCTGACGCTGGTGGTCATCACCCACGATCCGGTCGTGGCCGCCCGGGCACGGCGCCGGCTGGCGATCCTGGACGGGCGCCTCGACGAGCGCGCAGGAGCCGCGGGATGATCCCCCGGAACCCGGCCAGGGCCGCCGGGACGCGCCCGGCCGGATGCGTGTCGCGGCTCGGCTGGCGGGACCTGCTCGCCGAGGCGGTCGCCGGGCTGTTGCAGCGGCCCGGCCGGAGCCTGCTCACCGCGCTCGGGACCATCCTCGGGTCCGGGGCCTTCGTCGCCATCCTGGGGCTCACGGCCACGGCGTCCGGGCAGATCGGCAAGCAGTTCTCGGTGCTGGAGGCCACCACGGTCACCGTCAACGACGTCGGGCAGGCGCGGGCCGGGAACGACGCGGGCGGCTCCGGGTACCCGCCGGTCGATTTCCCGGCGGACGCCGGCGCCCGGGCGGAACGCCTCCGCGGCGTCATCGCGGCCGGGGTCTGGTGGACGGTTCCGTTGCGCAGCCCCGTCATCGGCACGACGCCGGACGTGACCGCGGCGTCGGACGCGAACGCCGGGGACCTGCCGGTCTACGCCGCGTCGGCCGGGATGCTCCGCGCGATGCAGCCCGTGATCAGCAGCGGGGAGCTCTACAACCAGTTCGACATGCGCCACGACGAGCAGGTGGCCGTCCTCGGCCCGGTGGCCGCCGAGCAGCTGGGGATCGGCCAGGTGGGCTTCCAGCCCGCCATCTTCATCAACGGCGTGCCGTTCACCGTCGTCGGCATCGTCTCGGCCGCACGGCTTGGCGGGGTCATGCTGACCGGGATCATGCTGCCGGCCAGCACCGCCCTGCGCCTGTACGGGCCGCCCAGCCCGCTCAGCCCGGCCCAGATGATCATCCGGACCCGGGTCGGGGCGGCCCAGCTCATCGCCCGGCAGGCGCCCCTGGCGCTGCGTCCCGACGATCCCGGCCTGCTGCAGGCGATCGCGCCGGCGAGCGTGGCCTTCCTGACCCGCGGGATCAACCGGTCCCTGTCCGACCTGTTCCTCGCCCTCGCGGCGGTGTCCCTGCTGATCGGCGGCGCCGGGATCGCGAACACCACGCTGGTGGCCGTGCTCGAGCGGACCGCGGAGATCGGCATGCGCCGCGCGCTCGGCGCCCGGCCCGTCCACATCGCCGTCCAGTTCGTCACGGAGTCGTCAGCACTGGGGCTGCTCGGCGGCCTGATCGGGACCAGCCTGGCCGTCGCCGCCGTCGTCGGCACCGCGATCGCCCGCCAGTGGACCGCGATCCTGGCCCCGGGCACGGTCCTGCTCGGCCCGGCGGCGGGCATCCTCACCGGCCTGGTCGCCGGCCTCTACCCCGCGCTCCGGGCGTCCTCCGTCCAGCCCCTTGAGGCCCTGCGGCGGTAGGGCGCCGCCCTGTGCGGCTAGCGGGGCCGGGCACCTGCCGTGGCGTCCTCAGGGCTCGCCGATCTCGATCTGGACGGCGGTGCGCCGGGCGAGGATCGGGTCGATCACCCGCTTGATCACGTCCCGGTGAGCCGGATGATCCCGGTATGCCAGGTACGCGCCCGCGTCCTCGAAGTCGGCGACGATCGCGAAGTCGCCATTCCCCTCCGCCAGCCCGGCGTCCGGCCCGTATGAGTAGGCGCGTATGCCGCGCATGAGCGGCGGGAGCCCCGCGAGTTCGGCGCTGACCCGCTGGCGCTGCTCAGGCGTCGCCTCGGGGCGCCAGGAGATCACCACCACGTGCCTGATCATGCGTTTCCCTTCCGGTCGCCTGGGCCGGTCCCTTCCGGTCGCCTGGGCCCGCCGGGTCCCGGCCCTGGGATGCCCGCCGCTGGCATGCCACCGATTGTGGCAGCACGTCGGCCGTGAGGCGGCGGGCCTGCCGCCACGACCCGCGGCAGGCCGGTGATCGCGCCGCGGTGCGGCGGCAGGCCCCTCAGGACCAGGCCAGCATCCGCAGCGGATCGGTGAGCATGTCGCCCACGTCCCGCAGCACCGCCGAGCCCAGGTCGCCGTCCACGATCCGGTGATCGAACGAGAGCGCGAGCGTGCAGACCTGGCGCACGGCCAGCTGCCCCTGGTGGACCCACGGGGCATCCTTCACCTGGCCGAACGCGAGGATCGCCGCCTCACCGGGGGTGAGGATCGGCGTTCCGGCGTCCACGCCGAACACGCCCACGTTCGTGATGGTGATCGTCCCGCCGCTGAGGTCCCGGGGAGTGGACCGGCCGGCCCGCGCGGCCTCGGTCAGCTCGCTGATCGAGCGGGCGAGCTCGGGCAGCGTCAGCAGGTGCGCGTCCTTGACGTTCGGCACGACCAGCCCGCGCTCGGTCGCCGCGGCGATGCCGAGGTTCACGTACCGCCGGACCACGATCTCCTGCGCGGCCTCGTCCCAGGATGAGTTGATCATCGGGTGGCGCCGCACCGCGATGAGCAGCGCCCGGGCGACGAGCAGCAGCGGGGAGACCCGCAGGCCAGCGAAGTCCGGCAGCGACCGAAGCCGTTCCGTGGTCGCCATCGACTCGGTCATGTCGATCTGCAGGAACTCGGTGACGTGCGGTGCGGTGAACGCGCTGGCCGTGACCGCCGCCGCGGTGTGCTTGCGCACCCCGCGGATCGGGATGCGCTCCTCCCGTGGCAGCGCCCCGGCACCGGAGGCGGCGCCCGGAGCCGGCGCCAGGCCGGGCGCTGCGGCGGGCCAGGCGGCCAGGGCCGCACCGGTGGCGCCCGTCGGCAAGGGCTCAGCGATTGGCGCACCCGGGCCGACGACGGCCGCGGCCCCTGCCGCCGCGGCCTGGACGTCCTCGCGGGTGATCGAGCCCGCCGGCCCGGTCCCGGCCAGCGCCGCGAGGTCAACCCCGAGCTCCTTGGCGAGCTTGCGCACCGGCGGCTTGGCGAGCACCGCGACGCGCTCGGGCGGCCCGGCGGCCCGCGCGGCGGAGGCCGGCGAGGCCGGGGCCGCCGGGGGCGGCGGAGGGACTGCGGCCGCCGGGGGCGTCGGCGGGACCGGGGCTGCGGGACGTGGCCCGGCGGCGCCGGCCCTCCTCGGCCGGCGCCTGGTCGCGCCGGGCTTGACCCCGTACCCGACGAGGACGGATTGCCGCTCCTGCTTGGGCGCCGGGCTGCCGTGCAGGCCGGGCTCGACCGCTCCCTCGTCGGGCGGCGCGGAGATCGCGGATGAGCCGTCCGCTTCGGCCGCCGCTCGCGTTCCGGCTCCGGCGGGCGCGCCGGCTTCTGCCCGCGCTCCGGCCGCCGCCCGCGCTCCGGCCGCCGCTCCCCCGGCTCCTGGCTCTCCATCCGCGGCGCCGACCCGGATCGCGATGATCGGCGTGCCGACGTCCGCCGTGGTTCCCTCGGGGACCAGCAGGTCGGTGACGATGCCCTCGAACGGGCTGGGCAGCTCCACCAGCGACTTGGCAGTCTCGATCTCCACGATGGCCTGGTTCACCGTCACCCTGTCGCCCGGCCGCACGAGCCACCGGACGATGTCGGCCTCGGTCAGGCCCTCGCCGACGTCGGGGAGCATGAACTGCTTGATCTCGGCCATGATCCCTCCCCTCAGTAGGCGAGCGAGCGGTCGACGGCGTCGAGCACGCGGTCAAGGTCGGGCAGGTAGTGCTCCTCCATCCGCGCGGGCGGGTACGGCGTGGAGAACCCGCCGACCCGCAGCACCGGCGCCTCCAGGTGGTAGAAGCACTCCTGGGAGACGCGGGCCGCGATCTCGGCGCCGAGCCCGGCGGTGACCGGGGCCTCGTGGACGACGACGCAGCGTCCGGTCCGCCGGACCGACTCGTAGATCGCCTCGGCGTCCAGCGGCGCGAGCGAGCGCAGGTCGATCACCTCGATCGAGGTGCCGTCCTCGCGCGCGGCGGCCGCTGCCTCCAGGCAGGTGCGGACCATCGGCCCGTAGCACAAGACGGTGACGTCGGTGCCGGGCAGCAGCGTCCGCGACCGGTCGAGCGGGAGCGCCGTGGCGAGCCCGCCGGGCAGGTCGACCTCGGTCCTGTCCCAGTAGCGGCGCTTGGGCTCGAAGAAGATCACCGGGTCGTCGCAGGCGATCGCCTGCTGGATCATCGCGTACCCGTCGGCCGGGTCACCGCAGGCGACCACGCGCAGCCCGCCGGTGTGCACGAACATCACCTCAGGGGACTCGCTGTGGTGCTCGACCGCGCCGATGCCGCCGCCGAACGGGATCCGCACCACCACCGGCAGCCGCACCTTGCCCAGGGACCGGTACCGCATCTTCGCGAGCTGGGAGACGATCTGGTCGAACGCGGGGAACACGAACCCGTCGAACTGGATCTCGCAGACCGGCCGGTAGCCGCGGAGCGCCAGCCCGATCGCCGTGCCCACGATGCCGGACTCCGCGAGCGGGGTGTCGATGACGCGGTCCTCGCCGAAGTCCTTCTGCAGCCCGTCGGTCACCCGGAACACGCCGCCGAGCTTGCCGACGTCCTCGCCCATGATGAGGACCTTGGGGTCGCTCTCCATGGCCTTGCGCAGGCCCTCGTTGAGCGCCTTGGAGAGCGTCAGCACGGTCATGGCCGTGCCTCCGGCCCGGCCGGCGCCGGCTCCTCGTCGGCGAACGAGCTCAGGTACGCCGCGAGCTGCGCCCGCTCCCGCTCCAGCGGCGCGTTCGGCTCGGCGTAGACGTGGTCGAAGATCGCCAGCGGGTCCGGGTCGGGCATCTCCAGGCAGGCCGTCCTGACCCGCGTCCCCACCTCGTCGGCCTCGGCGGTGACCGCGGCGAAGAAGTCGTCCCTGGCCAGGCCGGACCTGATCAGGTACTGCTTGACCCGCTCGATCGGATCCTTGAGCTTCCACGACTCCAGCTCGGCCGAGAGCCGGTACCTGGTCGGATCGTCGGTCGTGGTGTGCGCCCCCATCCGGTAGGTGTAGGCCTCGATCAGCGTCGGCCCCTGGCCCTCCCTCGCTGCCTGCATCGCCTTGCGGGTCACGGCCAGGCACGCGAACACGTCGTTGCCGTCCACCCGCAGCCCGGGGAACCCGAACCCGCGGGCGCGGTGGTAGAGCGGGATGCGGCTCTGGCGATCGAGCGGCTCGGAGATCGCCCACTGGTTGTTCTGGCAGAAGAAAACGATCGGGGCGTTCGTCACCGAGGCCCAGATGAACGCCTCGTTGACGTCACCCTGGCTGGTCGCCCCGTCGCCGAAGTAGACGATCACCGCCTCGCCGTCCTCGCCGAGCGCCCCGTCGCGCTGGATGCCCATCGCGTACCCGGTCGCGTGCAGCGTCTGCGCGCCGATCACGATCGTGTACAGGTGGAAGTTGTGCTCCCTCGGGTCCCAGCCGCCGTGGCTGACGCCGCGGAACAGCTCCAGCAGCCTGGCGGGGTCCAGCCCGCGGCACCAGGCGACCCCGTGCTCGCGGTAGGTCGGGAAGGCCATGTCCCGCGGGCCGAGCGCCCGGCCGGAGCCGACCTGGGCCGCCTCCTGGCCGAGCAGCGAGGCCCAGATGCCCAGCTCGCCCTGGCGCTGCAGGGCGATCGCCTCGAAGTCGATGCGGCGGACCAGCACCAGGTCCCGGTAGAGGGACTTGACCTCCTCGGTGGTCAGCTCGAGCGGGTAGTCGGGGTGGTAGGTCCGCTCGCCTTCCGGCGTCAGCAGCTGGATGAGGTCCGGCGCGGTGGCCGGCCCGGGTGGCTGGTCGTGCGATCGGGAGGCGGCTCGCCCGGCGACTTTGACGGCCACGTGCGTCTCCTTGGATGCCCAGGCCACCCTCGCGCGGCGCGGGAGGGCGGACCGTTGTCTTGTCGTCCCGCTGTGACAGTACCCGCCGCCGCGCAGGGGCGGTCAAGAGAGCCGGGGCGGCCACCGGCGCCGCCCGGGTACGCTGCGTGCCGTGGCCAGGATTGTCGTCGACGTCATGCTCAAGCCGGAGATTCATGACCCGCAGGGCGAGGCCATCGCCGGCGCCTGCCGCAGGCTCGGCTTCGGCGAGGTGATCTCGGTCCGCCAGGGCAAGCGGTTCGAGGTGGAGCTCGACGACGCGACCGAGGCCGCAGCCGGGCGCGTCGCGGAGCTCGCAGCCGAGCTGCTGGCCAACCCGGTGATCGAGGAGTTCACCGTGCACCCTGCGCGGTGAGCCCGGGACGGGCGGGCCCGCCGGCCTGTGCCCCGGGGCCGTCCGCGGCCGCCGCCTGCCCGGCCGGGCACCGGCCCGGAACCCGCCGCTCGCCTGCCGGAACGCCACTGTTCGCCCGGGGATCGCCCGACTCGATGATTACCACGGCCCGCCCCTGGAAACGCTGACAATCGGAGGGAGGCGATCGCGGTAGGCACCGGGATGCGGCAGGTCCTCGGCGCGCCGGGCAGGCCGGCGGGCCGGCGGCGTCCCGAGGGGACGAGGGAGCGGATGCGAGCTCGGGCGCTGCACTTGCGGGCGGACGAAGACATCCGCTTCTGCCTGATGTTCCCCCGGGAATCGGTCAGCATCCCCGTCGTCCGCCAGGTGCTCCGCGACACGCTTCGCCGCCTGGGCGTGGACGAGGACTGCCTCTCCGACCTGCTGATCGCGGTCACCGAGGCGTGCACGAACGTCCTGCGCCACGCGGGCCCGGGCCACCGGTACGAGGTCGTCGCCGAGATCGGCCGGGACCGGTGCGTGCTCCAGGTCGTGGACAACGGCCGCGGCTTCACGGTGCCGCGCTGGCAGCCCGGCCGCTCTCACCCGCTCCGCCCTCCCGTCCGGCCGAGGTCGCTCGCCGTGCCGTCGCTGCTGCGCCGCCGCCGGCCGGACGCCGGGGCGGCGGTGACCACGGCGGACGTCACCCAGCTCCCCGAGTCCGGGCGGGGCCTGGCGATCATGCGCGCGTGCGTGGACGACGTGCGGCTGCGCAGCGGCCCCGGCCGCGGCACGGCGGTGCGGCTGCGGAAGCGGATCGAGTGGCGCGCGGACGCGCCCCTGGTCAACCAGCCGGGCTGGGCGCTGAGGAAGGCGAGCTGACCGGATACCCTTCGGTCATGCCCGGCCAGCCAGGACGCCCGCGCCAGGCGCCAGTGACCACCCAGGGACGCAGGTGAGGATCGGCGTCGTCACGTTCCCGGGCTCGCTCGACGACGGCGACGCCCGCCGGGCCGTCGCCCGGGCGGGGGCGAAGGCGGTGCCCCTCTGGCACGGTGACCGCGACCTGCGCGGCGTCGATGCGGTGATCCTGCCCGGCGGGTTCTCCTACGGCGACTACCTGCGCTGCGGCGCGATCGCCCGGTTCGCCCCCGTCATGGCCGAGCTGATCCCGGCCGCGAGCGCGGGGCTGCCCGTCCTTGGCATCTGCAACGGCTTCCAGATCCTGTGCGAGGCGCACCTGCTGCCCGGGGCGCTCACCCGCAACGTCGGGCTCCGCTTCATCAACCGTGAGGTGAGGATCCGGATCGAGTCGGCGGCGACGCCGTGGACGTCCGGGTACGCGCCCGGCGAGGAGATCACGGTCGTGCTGAAGAGCGGCGTGGGGGCCTATGCCGCCAGCGCGGCGACGATTGCCGAGCTTGAGGCGGCAGGCCGGGTCGTGGCACGGTACGCGGGCGAGAACCCGAATGGGTCTGCCGGCGCGATCGCGGGCGTCGCCAGCGAGCGGGGGAACGTGGTCGGCCTGATGCCGCACCCGGAGCACGCGATCGATCCCCTGACCGGCCCGGGCGGCGACGGCCTCCGGTTCTTCATGCCGGCCCTGACCCGGCGGGCGGCGTGAGCGGCGGGCTGGCCGGCGGCGCGGCAGCGCCCGGCCCGGGCGGCGGGGTGGGCGGCAGACCCGCGGGCGGCGCGGCAGGGCCCGCGGGCGGCACGGCAGCGCCCGGGGCGGCCCGGCCGGCGGGCGCGGCGGCCCGGGCGGACACGGTGGCGGACGCGGCGGCGACGCCGGAACGCGCCCAGCCGTACGCGGAACTGGGCCTGACTGACGCCGAGTTCGCCGCCATCACCGCCCTGCTCGGACGCCGGCCGACCGACTCCGAGCTGGCGATCTACTCGGTGATGTGGAGCGAGCACTGCTCGTACAAGTCCTCGCGCATCCACCTGCGCCAGTTCTCGCGCAAGGCGCCGCCGGGCGGCGCGCTGCTCGCCGGGATCGGGCAGAACGCCGGCGTGGTCGACGTCGGCCAGGGGTACGCAGTGACGTTCAAGATCGAATCGCACAATCACCCGTCCTACGTCGAGCCGTTCCAGGGCGCGGCCACCGGGGTCGGCGGGATCGTCCGCGACATCCTCGCGATGGGCGCGCGGCCGGTCGCCGTGATGGACTCGCTGCGGTTCGGCCCCGCGGACGCGCCCGACACCCACCGGGTGCTGCCCGGGGTGGTCGGCGGGATCTCCTCCTACGGCAACTGCCTGGGCCTGCCGAACATCGGGGGGGAGCTCGCGTTCGACCCGGCCTACGCGCGGAACCCGCTGGTCAACGTGCTCTGCCTCGGCGTCATGCGCCACGGCGACCTCAAGCTGGCCCGGGCCAGTGGCCCGGGCAGCAAGGTTGTCCTGCTCGGCTCGCGGACCGGCCCGGACGGGATCGGCGGCGCGTCGGTGCTCGCGAGCGCCGCGTTCGGGGGCGGCGGCGCGGAGGGTGAACGGGCCAAGCGCCCGAATGTCCAGGTCGGCGACCCGTTCATGGAGAAGCTGCTGATCGAGTGCTGCCTGGAGCTGTACCAGGCCGGGCTGGTCGTGGCCGTCCAGGATCTCGGCGCGGCCGGGATCGCCTGCGCGACGAGCGAGCTGGCGGCGGCGGGCGGGACCGGGATGGCGATCACCCTTGAGGCGGTGCCCCTGCGGGACCAGGGCCTGAGCCCGCCGGAGATCCTGATGAGCGAGTCGCAGGAGCGGATGATGGTGATCGCCGAGCCGGCCGCGCTGGGCGACCTGCTGGCCACCTGCGCCAGGTGGGAGGTCCCGGCAGCCGTGATCGGCGAGGTCACCGCGAGCGGGCGGCTCCGGGTGACCTGGCACGGCGCGCTGGTCGTGGACATCCCGCCGGAGAGCGCGGCAGAAGGCCCGCTCTACGACCGGCCCGCGGCCCGCCCGGCCGGCCTGGACCGGCTGCGCGCCGATGGCCCGGAGAGGCTGCTCCCCGGCCCGGGCGGGGCAGCGGGCCGGGATGGCGCGGGCGGTACGGCGGCCCCGGGCGCCGGAGTGCCGGGCGAGCGCCTGCGCGCGGACCTGCTCGCGCTGGTCGGCTCGGCGGCCGGGGCGGACAAGGCGTGGGTGACCGAGCAGTACGACAGCTACGTCCTCGGCAACACCGTCCTCGGTGCCCCGCACGACGCGGGGGTACTGCGGATCGATGAGCGGACCCAGCTCGGCGTGGCGGTAGCCACCGACGGCAACGGCCGCCAGTGCCTGCTCGACCCCTACGCGGGCGCCCAGCTCGCGCTCGCCGAGGCGTACCGGAACGTGGCCGCGGTCGGCGCCCGGCCGCTCGCGGTGACCAATTGCCTCAACTTCGGGTCGCCGGAGGATCCGGAGGTGATGTGGCAGTTCACCGAGGCGGTGCGTGGCCTCGCCGACGCCTGCCTCGCCCTCGGCGTGCCGGTGACCGGAGGGAACGTGAGCTTCTACAACCAGACCGGCGCGAGCCCGATCGCACCCACGCCCGTCATCGGCGTGCTGGGGGTGCTGCGCGACGTGCGACGGCGGCTGCCGAGCGGGTTCGCCGCCGCAGGCGAGGCGGTCGTGCTGCTCGGGCGGACCCGGGCCGAGTTCGGCGGGTCGCTGTGGGCGCACGTGGTCCACGGCCACGTGGGCGGCGTCCCGCCCGCTGTGGACCTCGACGCGGAGCGGCGCCTGGCCGCGCTGCTCGCCGACGCGGCCGACGAGGGCCTGGCCAGCTCGGCGCACGACCTGTCTGACGGCGGCCTGGCGCTGGCGCTCGCCGAGTGCTGCCTGGCGGCACGCCCGGCCCGGGGCACGGCGGCAGGCGGGGACGGCGCCGGGGCGGGGCACTCCGGCGGCCCGGGCCTTGGGTGCGCGGTGAGCCTGCCCGGCGACCCGTTCACGATGCTGTTCAGCGAATCCGCCGCCCGGGCCGTGGTCACCGTGCCGGCGGGAGCGGAGGAAGCCCTGGCCGGGCTGGCCCGCCGCCATGGCGTGCCGGCGGTGCGGATCGGCACGACCGGCGGTTCCTCGCTCGAGGTCACCGGGGCGTTCTCGGTACCGCTCGGCGAGCTGGCCGCGGCGCACCGGGCGAGGCTGCCCGCCCTGTTCGGCTAGCAGGCTGGCCTCGGGCAGGCCCGGCCCGGCGCGATCGCGCGGCCCGGCCGGCGCCGTGGCCGGGCGTCACGGGCTCCACCAGAACGCGATCTCCTGTGATCGGGTCCTGGCGGGGCCGCAGCGCGCCAGCCGGGCCGGGCCGGGCCGTCGCGGCGCGGTCAGGCAATGGCCGTTCGCGGCGCTGGCGAACGCGGAGAACGCCTGCCCCCACGCGATCGCCGGGTGCACCGGGCGCCACCGCTGGCCGAGCACCGGCGCGCAGCGCCGTAGCCCGAGCCCGGAGCCGATGGCCGTCAGGCACTGGCCGGTCGGGGTGTAGACGAACACGTCAGTGCCGTCAGCCATCACGTCGGCGGTCCACTGCGGCACTCCCGAGTTCAGCTCCGATGGCGGGATGCCGGCGAACATCATGCCCCGGCCGCCCGGCACGAGCATGAGCGGATGGTCGTCGGGGTCATCCTGCCAGGCGTCGCTGTCGTCATAGGGACCGAAGTCGATCAGGCCGACAGGTTGCTGCCTGGCCACCTTCGCCGACAACGCGGCCCGGGGGTGCCGGGCGCCGGGCCCGTGGGGCGGCGCCGCGTGCCGCGCCGAGCGCGCGTATGCGAGCGCCAGCGCCCCGGCCGCGATCACGGCGACCGCGCCGATGCCGATCAGCCTCGGCGCGAGCGACCCCCGGGTGCGCCGTGGCCGCGTGCGCAGCGAGTCCGGCATAGCGTCCAAGTATCGCGCAACCAGCGAACCGGCAACAGGCCGTCAGGACAACTGCCGGCCCGGTCGGATACCGTCGGAACGATGCCCGCCCGACGCCCGGACCCGCGGCGCCTGCTCGCCGCCCTCGACGGCCAGCGGGCCGCCCTCGGCCTCCCGCCGTGGGACGGCCCGCACGATGCCGACGTGCTCGGCGATGCCTGCGTGGACAGCGTCCTCGCCGCGCTCGACGCCGGCCGGGACCCGCAGGGCGAGGCGCTGCGCGCCGCGGTCGCCCGCACGCTCGGCCTGCTCGCCGCCCGCGCCCCGGGCACGGCCGTCGAGGTGCGGGTGCCGCCGATCGCCGCCGTGCAGTGCGTGGCCGGCCCGCGGCACGCCCGCGGCACCCCGCCGAACGTGGTGGAGACCGACGCCCGTACCTGGCTGCTGCTCGCCACCGGGCGGACGGGCTGGACGGACGCGGTCGCCTCCGGCGCCGTCCTGGCCTCAGGCACCAGGGCGGACCTGTCGCCGTACCTGCCGCTCGCGCAGCCGGCCGCGGGCGGGCCTGGCCGGTCACCGGCGGCCACTCACTAGAATTGCCTGGTGATCAAGCCCGACGGGCAGCTGACGCTCGACCTGGACGCGGCGGACCACCCGCCGCGGGACGCCTGCGGGGTCTTCGGCGTCTGGACCCGTGACGAGGACGTCGCCAAGCTCACCTACTTCGGGCTCTACGCCCTCCAGCACCGCGGTCAGGAGTCCGCGGGGATCGCGGTGAGCGATGGCCACAGGATCGTGGTGTTCAAGGACATGGGGCTGGTTGCCCAGGTGTTCAGCGAGCCGGTGCTGAACACGCTGCGCGGGCACATCGCCGTCGGCCACTGCAGGTACTCCACCAGCGGATCCTCGGTCTGGGAGAACGCGCAGCCCACCTTCCGCGCCACTCCGTGGGCCAGCCTGGCCCTCGGCCACAACGGCAACCTGACCAACACGCTCGAGCTCGTCGCGCTGGCCGGGCCGCGGGCCCCGGGACAGCCGACGTCCGACACGGACGTGCTCACCTCGCTGTTCGTGGCGCCGGGGACCGCAGGCGCGGCGCCGGGCGCGGATGGGCAGGGACCGCCGGGCGAAGGGCCGGCGGCGCGCACGGCGCCGGGTGCCGCGCCGGGCGCGGATGCCGGGGGCAGCGCTCGCATCGAGGCGAACGCGCTCGCGGTGCTGCCGTTGGTGCGCGGCGCATTCTCCCTGGTCTTCATGGACGAGCGGACGCTGTACGCGGCCCGGGACCCGCACGGGTTCCGCCCCCTGGTCATCGGCCGGCTGGCCAGCGGCTGGGTGGTGGCCAGCGAAACCGCGGCGCTGGACATCGTGGGCGCGACCGTGGTCCGCGAGGTCGAGCCCGGCGAGCTGATCGCGATCGACGAGCGCGGCCTGCGCTCGCGGCGGTTCGCCCGCCCCGCGCCGCGCGGGTGCCTGTTCGAGTACGTCTACCTGGCCAGGCCGGACACGTCGATCAGCGGGCGGAGCGTGCAGGCGACGCGGGTGGAGGTGGGCCGGCGGCTGGCCGCCGAGCACCCGGCCGACGCCGATCTGGTCATACCGGTCCCGGAGTCGGGCACGCCGGCGGCGATCGGTTTCGCCCAGGGCAGCGGCATCCCCTACGCGCAGGGGTTCGTGAAGAACAGCTACGTGGGCCGGACGTTCATCCAGCCGAGCCAGACGATCAGGCAGCGCGGCGTCCGGCTCAAGCTGAACCCGCTGCGCGACGTGATCGCCGGCCAGCGGGTCGTCGTGGTGGACGACACGATCGTCCGCGGGAACACCCAGCGGGCCATCGTGGCCATGCTCCGCGAGGCCGGCGCCGCCGAGGTTCACGTGCGGATCTCCAGCCCGCCGGTCGCCTGGCCCTGCTTCTTCGGCATCGACTTCGCCACGCGCGCGGAGCTGATCGCCGGGAGCCTGAGCGTCGAGGAGATCAGGGAGTCGATCGGCGCGGACTCGCTCGGGTTCGTCTCGCTCGAAGGCCTGATCGCGGCGACCACGCTGCCCGGGGAGGAACTCTGCCACGCCTGCTTCGACGGGGACTACCCGGTTCCGGTCGCCGAATCCGAGCAGGGCAAGCACCTGCTGGAGGACGGCGACGGCCCGGCCAGGCATGGCGCGGCCAGCCGGGATCCGGCCGGGCCCGGCCCGGCCGGGCGGGACCAGGCGGCTGGACGCGGGCGGGCCAAGCCTGTCGCGGCGGGCGGGCTCGCGGACCCGACATGACCGGCGCGAGCTACGCGGAATCGGGCGTCGACCTCCAGGCGGGGGAGCGGGCGGTCGAGCTGATGCGCCCGGCGGTCGCGGCGGCGGCCCGCCCGGAGGTGATCGGCGGGATCGGCGGCTTCGCCGGCCTGTTCGACGCCTCCCGGCTCGCCCGCATGCGGCGGCCGGTGCTCGCCGCGTCGGCCGACGGCGTGGGCACCAAGGTGGTGCTCGCCCAGCGGCTGGGCGGCTGGGACACGATCGGCATCGACCTGGTCGGCATGGTCGTCGACGACCTGGTGGCCTGCGGCGCGGAGCCGCTGTTCCTGACCGACTACATCGTCTGCGGGAAGATCGTGCCCGAGCGGGTGGCGCGGATCGTCGCCGGGATCGCGCGCGGGTGCGCGCAGGCCGGCTGCGCGCTCATCGGCGGGGAGACCGCCGAGCATCCGGGCCACCTCGCCCCGGACCACTTCGACCTGTCCGCCTCCGCCACCGGCGTCGTCGAGGCGGACAGGGTGCTCGGCCCGGACCGGGTCCGGCCAGGGGACGCGGTGCTCGCGCTGGCCTCCTCCGGGCTGCACTCCAACGGGTACTCCCTGGTGCGGCGGATCGTGGACGGCGCCGGGCTGGACCTGGAGGCGGTGCCATCCGACCTCGGCCGGCCTCTCGGCGCGGAGCTGCTCACCCCGACCAGGATCTACGCCCGGGATTGCCTGGCGCTCGCGGCCGAGTGCGAGGTCCACGCCTTCGCCCACATCACAGGCGGCGGGCTGGCGGCGAACACGGCCCGGGTGCTGCCCGCCGGGTGCGATGCCAGGCTGGACCGCGCCACCTGGCAGCCGCCGCCGGTCTTCGCCTTGCTGGCCCGCCACGGCCACGTGGCGGCCGGCGAGATGGAGCGCGTGTTCAACCTGGGCGTCGGCATGGTCGCCGTGGTCGCGGCGCCGGACGCGGACCGGGCGCTTCGCCTGCTCACCGGGCGGGGCGTGCCGGCCTGGCAGATCGGGGAGGTCGTGGCCGGCGCCGGCCGCGCGGAGCTGCTCGGCGAGCACTCCGGAGCGCGCGGCGGCGGGTGACCCGCCGCCACAGCCGGCGCCCGGATGCCCGCGCCCGGGTCCTGCTACTCCTCGTCCTCGTCGCCGAACTCGTCCTCGTCATCGAGCTCGTCGACGGCGTCGTCGGCGTAGGAGTAGCGGTCGCGGTGGTCCGCATAGGCATCCCGCTCGCCGGTATCACGCTGATGCGTGCCAACGCCCAGCTCGGCCCGGAGCCGGTCAAGGTCAGTGCCGCCGCCGCCGTACTTCAGCTGGCGTGCCACCTTCACCTGCTTGGCCTTGGCTCGGCCGCGCCCCATTGGCTCGACCCCCTTGCACTACGGAACCCGCCGCGGGTCCCTGGTCACCGCGCCTGATGCCTACCGCTGGATCCACCGAGTCCGGCCCGGGTGAACCGGGTCCGGCCGCCGTCGGCCCGGTCGATACCGCACCAAACCAGCTTTCTCGCACGTCAGACTAGCCGCCTGGGCTCTCAGCCTCTGGAACCCAGCCAGGCCAGTGCCTTCGTACACAGACAACCGTACCTGTTTTGGGCGGGTCGTGCCTGCGTCGGCCAGCCCGCGGCCAGGTCAGGAGCGCAGCCAGATGCTCCGCAGCCGGCCCACCTCCGACATCCGCCGCTCGGCCAGCCGGTCGGCGGCGTCGGCGGCGGGCACCCCCTCGCGCTCGGCGGCGGCCAGGATCTGCCTCGTCGTGCCGAAGATCTGCTCCGCACGCGCCCGCGCCCGGTCGAAGCTGAACCCGTCCAGCTCGTCGGCGACCTGGATGACGCCGCCGGCGTTCACCACGTAGTCGGGCGCGTACAGGATCTCCCGCTCGGCCAGCAGCTTCGCCACCCCCGCGTGGGCGAGCTGGTTGTTCGCCCCGCCGCAGACCACGCGAACGCGGAGCGCAGCGACCGTCGCGTCGTCGAGGGAACCGCCGAGCGCGCACGGGGAGTAGACGTCCGCCGCGGCGCAGACCAGCTCCTCGCGGCTGCCCACCACGGTCACCTCTGGGTGGGCGGCGCGCACCCGGCCGAGCGCGGCATCGCTGACGTCATGGACGAGGACCGCCGCGCCGTCGGACACCAGGTGGTCGACGAGCCGGCTGCCGACCTTGCCGACGCCCTCGACCGCGACGACGCGCCCGGCCAGGCTCGGGCTGCCCCAGGCGTGCTCGGCGGCAGCGCGCATCCCCTGGAAGACGCCGAGCGCGGTGAGCACCGACGAGTCGCCGGCCCCGCCGTGGGCGACGGTGCGGCCGGTCACGTGGCGGCACTCCCTGGCGACGATGTCCATGTCCTCGCTGTAGGTGCCGACGTCACAGGCGGTGATGTAGCGGCCGCCGAGCGACTGGACGAACCGGCCGTAGGCGCGCAGCAGCGCCTCGGACTTCAGCTCGGCCGGATCGCCGATGATCACGGCCTTCCCCCCGCCCAGGTCCAGGCCCGCGAGCGCGTTCTTGTAGGCCATCGCCCGGGAGAGGTTCAGGACGTCGGCGAGCGCCTCCGCCTCGCTGCGGTATGGATAGAAGCGCGTGCCGCCCAGCGCCGGCCCGAGCGCGGTCGAGTAGATCGCGATGATCGCTCGCAATCCCGTGGGGGCGTCACGGCAGAAGACCACCTGCTCGTGATCGCCCAGGGTGATCTGGGCGCCCGCCGTAGCCGCCCGCGTGCCCTCCGCCCGCGTGCCCCCCGCAGGGGCTTCGCCGCCGGCCGCCGGGGCCAGCGTGCCCTCGACGGCGGTGCCGCCCTCGGCATGTCCAGTCACTGTCGCCACCTGAGCACTCCCGGCATCGGTCCCGTGTCTCCGTTGACCCGGGATTCACCCCCCAGGGTATTCCGGCGGGCGCCGGTCCGAGATGGCCCGCGCCCGGGTGCATGAAGTCGCCGGCGCGGGGCAAATACCCCGGCAGAGAGCATGCCGCTGAACTGAGGAGGATTATCCCGGCGCTGCCGATAGTTGTAGCAGTCACCGGGGAGCCGCCAGCGGCCGGGGGTTCCGGAGCCCGCCGCGACCGGCCAGGGCCGGTGGCGGGGGTGACGGACGCAGCCCTCCCACCAGGAGGTGATCGCCCAGCGACCAGCGTGGCATCGATGATCGTTCCCGCGCCGCGCGCGGGTTCGGGGGCTCCGCGGGCATCGGCGGCGCGAAGCGGTTACTACGGTCTGTAGTCAGCAGGAGGCGGACATGACTTTTCCGAATCCGCCCGTTGCGACGGAGCGTGTCTGTAGGATCACGCAACGTGACTCAGATCGACGGGGGCAACGGGGACATGGCAAGAATCTCTGCTCCTGGTGGTCGCTTTGTCACCGCTGGTGATGCCAATATGGTAAGAGCACACCATATAGGACATCCACGGCAGGCTCCTAATCGAGCACAGAACAGTACAGCGCAAGATCGCAGAATCGGTCCAGGAGGAGAGGCCGTCACAATGTCTGCACGTACCCCAGAGGCCGAGCCGCTGCTGACGCCGGCCGAGGTAGCCACGATGTTCCGGGTTGATCCCAAGACGGTCACCCGGTGGGCGAAGGCCGGGAAGCTGACGTCCATCAGGACGCTCGGCGGCCACCGCCGGTACCGCGAGACGGAGGTCCGGGCACTGCTCGCGGGCATCCCGCAGCAGCGCTCGGAGTAACGCCCGGCGACAGCCTGGCGTCCGGTTCACGGGGGTGGCGGGCGCTAGCCGAGGGGTGCCTCGCGCCGCTCGCCGCAGAATGGCTCAGCGCAGGACACAGGGGGGTCGGTCCCGGCCAACGCCGGGCCGTCACGCGCGGGGGATACCGGCGCCTTGGGAGGCGTCCCGGTGATCACGCCGGGGCCGACCCGGCCTGTCCGGTCGTCACGTACATGATCTCCGGCGAAGGCTGCCTTGCCGGCCAGGCCTCAGCCGGCCCAGCATCCGTCACTGCTGGCATAATCCCTTCGCCCAGCGACTTGCCCGCTCGCATGCCGCGATGGCAGCGCGTGCCAGGGGCACTCCGCCGCGCGGACTTCGCCCGGAGACTTGCCACTCGGGCACTCCGGGGCGGCGCGGACCCGCATGCCAGTTGCTCAGAGCATTTGCTCTGCGACTTTAGGTAATCACACCTGCTAGGCAGGGTGGCCAGACCATACTGGTCGCCATGCCAGGCCGCGGCATGGGGGCAGCGCGGTTCGTGACGAGGGAGGGTTCGCCGTGCGGGATCCGGAACTGGTGCGTGAGGCTGAGCGCGTGGCCGCCGACCTGGAGCGAGCCTGGTACCAGTGGAGGGAGCTGCATGGCCCGGCCGGCGAGCCCGTCCCGACCGTCTCCAGTTACGTCGGCTATTCGCTCGATGAGCCCTGGGGGGAGCCCAGGGTGGTGATCGGCCTGGCGGCGGCCGATGCCGAATGGCTCATCACGCTGCTCGACCGGCATGAGTGCCCGGCCCGTGCGGCGTCGGCAAGGGCCGAACGCGGTTCCCTGACTGACCCCTCGCGCTGCGAGGCCGAGCCGGGCGCGGTGGCCGCTGGCGGCTTGCCGCCTGCTGTGCCACCCCAAGGATCACCGCCCGCCGCCGAGCGGGCCGGTCCGGCGGGCGCGGCTGATGCCGCGGGCGCGGTGAGCGGTCCGGCGGGCCCGGCTGATGCCGCGGGCGCGGTGAGCGGTCCGGCAGGCCCGGCTGATGCCGCGGGCGCGGGGGACGGGCTTGGCGGCGCGGCGGGTGAAGCGGCTGCGGAGCCGCCGTCCGCCGGCCCGCAGGCAGCTCCCCGCGGTGCCGTCGCCACCGATCCCGAAGCCGAAGGCGAGGCCGCGCCGGCAGGCGAGGCCGCGCCGGGCGGCCGGGCTGCGCCGGGATCACTCGCACTGGCGGCATCGGCAGCGCGGATGGAGGCCGAGGCGAGGATCAGAGCGGCCCTGCGTGGCCGGTCGCGCAACGGTTCCCGTCGCCCGGAGTGCGCATCCGGCGCCTTCTACCCGCGGGCGCGGGCCCTTCCCCCGGGTGCCGGCCCGCAGGGCGGCGCACGGCAGGGTGATGAACCGGTCCTCAGGGACGGGCCCGCCGAGCGGGGCCGGGAGACGCGGGAGCCTGCACGCGAGGACGATTGGCCTGGCTGGAAGGAGATGACCGGGCTGGCGGACGCCGATCCCGAGGTCACCCAGACGTGGCTGGGCCCTGAGCTTGCGCCGGGACCGGTCAGCGAGGGGCGAGCGGACCTCGGCTCGGCGTCCCACTCCAGGCGCGGCCGGATCAGCCGGGGGTATCCGATCTCGCGGCTGTCACGCGCGAAGCGGACCGGCGCGGTCCCCGGAACCTAGCGACGGCGTCGGCGCGCTGTCCCGCGAGCCCCCGCGAGGTTCATGTCGGCGGGCCGTCAGCCGGCTGGTGCCACCGCTGGCTGGGCCGGCGGGGGAACCGAGGCGGTGCAGAACTTGCACCTGGTGGCCGCCAGGGGGATCTGGCTCAGGCATTCCGGGCAGGCGCGCTCGGTCGCTTCCTTCTTGCGGGTCGTGAGCGCGACCAGCTTGGCCACCGGGGCGACGATGAGGAAGTAGATCACCGCCGCCTCGAGCACGAACGCGATCAGCGCGTTGAGGAACAGGCCGTAGGCGATCCTCGCCGTGCCGATCGTCACCGTGAGGCCGCCAAAGCTGGGCTTGCCCGCGATCGCCGCCACCAGGGGCGTGATGACGTCGTTCACCAGCGACATGACGACGGCGTTGAACGCAACGCCGATCACCACGGCGACCGCGAGATCGATGAGGTTCCCGCGGAGCAGGAACGCCTTGAAGCCTTGCATGCACGTCCTCCAGATGGGCGCCTGAGCACAAGATGGAGGCGACGCTACCAATGTTCACGCCGCCAAGGCCCGCCGCGTGCCTCCAATCCGCGGCGACGCGACACCGCTGTCGCTCCATCCGCGGGGATGTGACATCGCCGCGCGTCGCCGGGTGGCGGGCGGGCGCTCGCAGCGCTGGCCGGTCAGGGCGCGGACGTTCCCGTGCGGCCGTAGGCGTCCTGGAGCCGCACCACGTCCTCCCGCCAGCCCGGCCCGGCGGTTGACGCCTCGGCGAAGACGATGTCGGTCACCGCGGTGACCCGGTGAACGACTCCGGCAGGCAGGTGGATGGTGTCGCCGGGCCGGAACGTCAGCTCGGTGAGCTCGCCATCAGCCGGCCCGAACTGGACAACCGCCTCACCCGAGAGCAGCGAGATCGTCTCCTCCTTCTCCCGGTGGTACTGGAGGCTCAGTGAGTGGCCGGCGTTCACGTGGATGACCTTGCCGACGTACTTGCCCTCGACCGCGGCGAAGACTCGCTCGTGGCCCCAGGGCTTGTCCTGCCTGGGAGCCCGGTAGACCTCGGCCCTCGGCTGCACCGCCGACGGCATTCCGGTCGCATGGTCAGATCTCACTGGGCCTCCGGTCTGTCGGTCACCTGAAGGGGGTGACGAGCCGGCTAGGGATATATCCGGGCAATTCTACGTTGGCCGCTGCCAGCCCGCCGACGTTCCGGGCGGCCCCGCGAGCCGCGCGGCCCCGCGCCTCCGCGCCGTCCCGGTCGTGGCCGGAATTCGATCCTGCCACCGGGGCCACCAGCCTGGCACCCGCATGCGCGGAGTCGGCCGGAAGGCGCGCCGGGCGGCGCGTGGCGCGCCGGACTGGCACCCGCGTGCGCGAAGCCGGGTGGCCGCCCGGAACGGCCGCCAGGCGATCACGTCCTGAGGTACGAGGCGCCGTTGAGGTCAAGGATCGCGCCGCTGGCCCACCGCGCCTCGTCGGAGGCGAGGAAGAACACGGCGGCGGCGACCTCGTCCGGCTCGGCGACCCTGCCGAACGGGCTCTGCGCCCGGATCTCGTCGCCGCGGGGCGGCTTGAGATGCTCGCTGGCCATGTCGGTTGCCACGAAGCCGGGCGCGACGGCGGCGACCGTGATCCCGTACGGGGCCAGGGCGACGGCGAGCGACTGGCCGAGGGCGTTGAGGCCCGCCTTGCTCGCCCCGTAGGCGGGCGAATCCGGCTCCCCGCGGAACGCGCCGCGCGAGGAGACGTTGACGATCCGGCCGCCCCGGCCGAGCATGTGCCGGACCGCGCACCAGGTCACGTTCGCCGCTCCGGTCAGGTTGACCGCGAGCGTGGCGCCCCACTCCTCCTGCCAGCGCTCATAGGAGACCTCGGTGATCGGGTGCGCCGTGTACACGCCCGCGTTGTTCACCAGGACGTCCAGCCCGCCGAGGGCGGCCGCGGCCTCGTCCACCATCGCGCGGACCTGTGCGGGGTCGGCCAGGTCCGCGCGGACGATGACGTGCCGCCCGCCCGGGAGCCCGGCCAGCAGGCTGGCCGCCAGGCCGGCCGAGTCGTGGTGGTGGATCGCCACCCGGTCACCGGCCGCCGCGAACCGCCTGGCCACCGCGCGGCCGATGCCCCGGGACGCGCCGGTGACCAGTACCGCTCGGCCGCTGCCTGCCTGGCTCACCCGGTGGGCCGGGGCGGGCAGAACGACGGGATCGAAGGCTTCGGCTTGTGGTAGGGCGGGATCACGGTCCGCGTGACGTACCTGCCGTTGCTCAGCCTCCTGCGGATCTTGCGCGGCTTGGGCTTGCCGGCCTCCCACTGGGCGAGCCTGGCGTACGCGGCCTGGCAGGTGTCGGAGCGGATGTTGCCGACGAACCGCTGTGCCTGAGCCAGGCTCCCGGACGAGGCGCGGGCGATTCCCTGGCGGTCGGCGAGCGGGACGAGCGACAGGGCGACCGGGGTGCGCTGGTAGAGGCTGGACAGCGACAGGCCGAAGAGCTTCTGGTTCAGGCCCCGGTAGATGGCGACGTCCCCGTGGTAGGCGCCCACGTAGTACTGGCCGCGGATGACCTGGTACGCGATGGCGATGCTGCCGCCGACGAGCAGCACGAACAGCGCGACGATCGCCGTCATGACGGGCCGCCGGCGCCGGGCGGGGCGGGTGCCGTGCCCGGCCCGGGGGCGGTACGCCCCGTCGGCCGGGGCCGGGCGGGCGGCCTCGCCGGCGCCCGCGGGGGGCGGCTCCGCCGCGATCCCGGGGGCGCCGGCCGCGGCGTCTGCGGCCGCGTGCGGCACCTGAACGGCCGCGGCCGTGGTCACGCCGCCCTCCCCGTCGATCCGGCCGAGGGGGCGGGTCGCATGGCTCTCGGCGTTGGCCGCGGCGCCGACCACGACCGGCGCGTAGGTCGGCGTGACCGGGCTGTCGCCGGTGTCGATGACGTCCGCGACGATGCAGGTGATGTTGTCGGGCCCGCCGTGGGCGTTGGCCAGGTCGATCAGGCGCACGACCGCGTCGGATGGCTCGGCCACCTCGGTGAGCGCCTGCAGGATGAGCTCGTCGCTGACCACGACCGGCAGGCCGTCCGAGCAGAGCAGGAACCTGTCGCCGGCCTCGGCGGTGAGCAGCGACAGGTCCGGGTCGGCGTCCGAGCGGCCGTCGAGGGCCCGCAGCAGCAGCGAGCGCTGCGGGTGGGTGGCAGCCTCCTCCGGGCGGATCCTGCCCTGGTCGACGAGGGCCTGCACGAACGTGTGGTCGCGGGTCACCTGATAGAGCTCACCGCGCCGCAGCAGGTAGGCGCGGGAGTCGCCGATGTGGCAGATCGCCGCGGTCGGGGCGGACCACAGCATGGCGGTCAGCGTGGTGCCCATGCTGCCCACCGCCGGGTCGGCGTCGACGATCCCGCGGAGCCTGTCCTTGGCGACGGTCACGGCCGCCGCGAGCGTCTCCACAAGTTCCGACTCAGGCACCGGCCGACGGTCGAGCCCGGCGACGCTGGAGATCACCGACGCGCTGGCAACCTCGCCGGCCTCGTACCCGCCCATGCCGTCCGCGACCGCCAGCAGGTACGGCCCCGCATACGCCGAGTCCTCGTTGCCCTCCCGGAGCAGGCCGACGTCGGAGCGGACCGCGTAGCGGAGTGCAAGGGTCATCTGCGCAGCTCCAGGACGATCGAGCCGGTCGGCCGGCGCCTCCGCTCACTCGCCGGGCGCGCGCCGCTCGGCCGGCGGGACAGGGGTGCCGTGCTGTGATTGAGCCTAGATCCTGAGTACCAGCAAGAGGCTAGAACACCAACGTCGCGAACCGGAAATACGTGCCCTGCGCGCCATCGGCGCCTCAGGATACCGGCCAGATGGCGTCAGCGGTCGCTCAGCGCGGTAGTGGCAAATCCGGCGGTTGCAGTTACCATGCGTGAGAGGCGCGGTGGGGGCGCTGGCGGCGGCCATGCGCAGATCGGAGCGTGACACGCCGATGAGGCCGGATCCGTCGGTGACCCTGAAGGACGTGGCCGCCGCCGCGGGGGTTCACCCGGCCACGGCTTCCCGCGCCCTCAACCCGCAGACCAGGCTGCTGGTCAGCCCGGGCACCGCCCGGCGGATCCTGGCAGTCGCAGATTCGCTCGGGTACCGCCCGAACGCGGTCGCGCGCAGCCTGCGGACCCGCAGGTCGCACACGGTCGGGGTGCTGATCCCCGACCTGAAGAACCCGCTCTTCCCGCCGATCGTGCGGGGCATCGAGGACCGGCTCGCGGAGGACGGGTACGTGGCGCTCATCGGCAACACCGATTCGGACGACGAGCGGGAGCGCCTGGTCTTCGACCTCATGCGGGCCAGGCACGTCGATGGGTTCGTGATGGCCACTGCGCACCTGCGGAGCAGGCTGCTCGCCGAGGCGGCAGCGGCCCGGATCCCGGTCGTGCTGGTGAACCGGCATGCCGAGGGCTACGGGTTTCCCGCTGTCTCGGTCGACAACGAGCGCGGCATCGCGCTGGCCGTCGCCCACCTGGCCGCGCTTGGCCACCGTCGCATCGCGCACATCGCCGGGCCCCAGGACGTCTCGACCGGGCTCAGCCGTTACCGCGGCTTCTGCACGGCGATGGCGGCCCACGGCATCCCCGTCGATCCGGCGCTGGTGGTCCGCGCCTTCGCCTACTCGATCGAGGAGGGCGACCGGTGCTGCCGCGAGCTGCTCACGGCGGGGCCGGGCTGCACGGCGGTCGTGGCCGGGAACGACATGCTCGCGGTGGGCTGCTACACGGCCCTGGAGGCGCTCGGCCGGGAGTGCCCCGCGGAGATCTCCGTAGTCGGCTTCAACGACATGCCGTTCATCGACAAGCTGAGGCCGCCGCTCACCTCGGTCAGCTTCCCCCACTACCAGGTGGGCACTGAGGCCGGCCGGCTGGTGCTCGGGCAGATCGGCGCCCGGAATGAGCGGCCGGAAGTCCTCTACCTGCCGCCTGAGCTGAAGGTCCGCGGCTCGACGGCACCACCGCCGCAATGATCACGGCCGCGCGGGCCGCCGCCGCGGGACGTCACCCAGCCGCCTGGCCATCCAGTCGGCGCTGTACGGACGGTGCCGGTACGGCACGTTCGCGCAGCCGTGGTTGCCGTCCTCGAGCAGCAGCAGCTCGGCGTCCGGGCCGGCCTCGTCCCGCAGCCTCACGGCGTCCTGCCAGGGGAAGAGGCGGTCCAGCTTGCCCGCCACGATCAGCAGCGGCGCGGTGATCCGCCCGGCCCGGCCCGCCAGCGTGAGCTCGGCGGCGAGCCTGCGCGCCCGGGCCTGCGTTCCCGCCTTCGACCGCACGGTGAACGCGGCCCGGCTCAGCTCGGGCAGCCTGTCCCAGCTATCCCCGAGGCAGTACGGCCCGGACAGGCAGATGCAGGCCCGGACCCGGCTGTCGCCGCTGGCCACGCGGGCGGCGTAGTAGCCTCCGAGGCTGACCCCCCAGATGCCGATCCGCCCGGCGTCGATGTCGGGGATGCGGGACAGCGCGTCGATGATCGCGGCGCCTGGCGCCTCCCAGTCGGGCCGGATCGCGAGCGCGTACTCGGCCTCGCCCTGCCCGGGCCCGTCGACCGACAGGGTCGCCAGCCCGCGGCTCAGGAAGAGGTCCTCCGTGGCGCGGAACTCCTCCTTGGCCGAGTCGAGGCCGGGGATGAGGATGACGGCCGGGTGCGGCCCGGGCCCGGACGGGCGGCGCAGCACGCCTGCCAGCACCGCGCCGCCGAACGGGATCTCGAGCCGTTCGCCGGGCGGGTCGAGGAGGGACAGCGCGTCGTTCAGGCAGCGGACCGCGCAGCGATGGGCCGCGCGCATCTCGTCGAGGTCGTCGACGAAGAGGAACTTCGCGAAGTGATAGTAGACAGCCGCCTGGGACAGGTGCGCCCCGGCCGATCGGCTGCGGCCGTCGGCCAGGGCTGCCCTGCCGAGCTCCTCGTGCACGGCAGCGGCCCGGCACCACTCCTGGCACCAGGTGCTCCAGCTCTCGATCCCGGCAGTGACCCGGGCGAAGTCGTTGTAGTCCACGCCATTCGCGACGAAGCGCGGCGCCCAGTGGCTGATCGCCGCTGCCACTCGACTGTCTGCCATGGCGCACAGCATTGCACACGTTTGCACCGCGATGCTCGGGGTTCTCGGAGCACGCGGGCGGTGGAGGCGGGCGCCGGCAGGCCATGCTCCTGCGGGCGGTACAGACGGGCGCTGGCGCAGGATGCGGCCGCTGTCCCGCCGCCGGGAGACCGCCGGGCCCGAACGAAGTGTAACGATTTGAACCGATCACCACCCCCTCGCTCGCCCCGAGGGCATACTTGCCCATTGACAAGAGGGTGACGGCTGGGCCACCCTCTGTCTGCAAACGATTGCCCCTGCTCATGGCCCCTGGCCAGGAGCAGCCCGGACGGCAGCGTCCGGGCGGGCCCGCCAGCGACGGTGCTGGCCAGGGGCGAGCGAACGGATCGCGCGCGGCCGGGGGCGCTGATGCCCCGCGGGCCGGCGCAACACTGGTCGATGCTGAGGTGGACAGACAGATGGCAGATCAGGTCAGCGGGCGCAGGCTCGGCTGGCTCGGGACCGGGCGGATGGGAGTAGCGCTTGTCCGGCGGCTGCTCGGCGCGGGCTGCGACGTGACGGTCTACAACCGGACCAGGGCGAAGGCGGAGCCGCTCGCGGCTGACGGGGCGACGGTCACCAGCACGGCGGCCGGCCTTGGCTCCGCGGACATCGTGTTCATGACCGTGGGCACGTCGCAGGACCTGATCGACGCGGTGACCGGCCCGGCCGGCCTGCTGTCAGGCGATCGCGCGCCCGCGGTCGTGGTCGACTGCTCGACCGTCTCGGTGGAAGCGTCCGAGCAGGTCAGGAAGGCCCTCGCGGACCGCGGCTGTGAGTTCCTGGCCGCCCCGGTGATGGGCAACCCGAAAGTCGCCGCCGTCGGCCGGCTGACCTTCGCGGTCTCGGGCGCCCGCTCCGCGTTCGACGAGGTGAGCCCGTACCTGGAGATCCTGGGCGCGGGAGCCACCTACGTGGGCGACGGCGAGCTGGCCAGGACCGTCAAGCTGTGCCACAACCTCTTCCTCGGCGTGGTCACCCAGTCGCTGGCGGAGGTCACGGTGCTGGCGCAGAAGGCCGGAGTCACCCGGCACGCCCTGCTCACCTGCCTCAACAAGAGCGTCATGGGCTCGACGTTCAGCAGGTACAAGACGCCGGCGTTCGTGAACCTCGACTTCCACCCGACCTTCACCGGGATCCTGCTGCGCAAGGACTTCGACCTTGGGCTGGCGGCGGCCCGGCAGCACGAGGTGCCGATGCCGGTCGCGGCGGCGGTCCACCAGCTCGTGCAGAGCCTGGTCGGCTATGGGCTTGGCGAGGACGACTTCGCGGCCTTGCTCATGCTTCAGGCCCGTTCAGCGGGATTGGAGCTGATAAGTGAGAATGCGGAGGTATCTGACGGGCTGGAGCCCGCCAGCAGCGATTGATCGGGTTCATCCAATCAACTCGGAAGGAGGACCGGGGATGACACTTCACCGCACCCGGTTCTTGTCTGTCGGCATCACCGCCGCCGTCCTGTCGGCGGCCCTGGCTGCCTGCTCAAGCAGCAGCTCCCCGACCGGCGGCAGCCACGCCAAGTCGCCGGTCGTGATCGGTGCATCGCTCTCGCTGACCGGCGACTTCTCGGCCGACGGCCAGGCGTTCGAGCGCGGCTACGAGCTGTGGGCCAAGGACCAGAACGCCGCCGGCGGGCTGCTTGGCCACAAGATCGTGCTGAAGTTCCTCAACGACGCCAGCTCGCCGACCCAGGCGGTCGCCAACTACCAGCAGCTGATCAACGTGGACCACGTGACCTTCACGATCGGCCCGTTCTCCTCGCTGCTCACCGGGCCATCGGCGCAGGTCGCCCACCGCTACGGCTACGCGCTGATCGAGGGCGCGGGCGGCGCGCCCTCGGTGTTCGCCACCAAGCTCAACAACGTGTTCGACGTCAGCCTGCCGGTCGCGGCATCGACGCTGCCGCTGATCAACTGGATCGCCTCGCTGCCGGCCAGCAAGCGGCCGAAGACCGCGGCGTTCCCGACGAGCAACGACCCGTTCACCCAGCCGCAGATCCAGTTCGCCATGGCGCGCCTGACCAAGCTCGGCGTCAAGGCCGTCTACTACAAGGTCTTCCCCGAGGAGCCCACGCAGATCAAGGGCATCGCCGACCAGGTGGCCGCCAAGAGGGCCGACATGGTCGTGCTCGGGTCCACGGCGGTGCCGACCGTGCAGGGCTTCACCCAGGCCTTCATCCAGGCGGGCTACAACCCGAAGATCTTCCTGGCCACCGCCGGGCCGGACCAGGGAGCCGCGTACCTGAAGGCGGTGGGCCACCTCAACAATGACGGCGTGATGGTGCCGAACGCCTGGTACGGCGGCAGCCCGAACCCGCAGAGCAAGAAGATGGTCGCCGAGTACATCGCGCAGTACGGCGGGACCGCCTCCGGCGTCAACGCGGACGTGGCCGAGGCGTACTCGGTCGGGCAGGTGCTGACCCAGGCCGTCAACGCGACCCGCAGCCTGTCCAACGCCAAGATCATCGCCTACCTGCACAGCGGGGTCACGCTGAGCAGCGTCCAGGGCCCGGTCAGGTTCGACTCGGTCGGCGAGAACCTGGCCGCGACCGCGTTCGTGTTCCAGTGGCAGAAGAACAACTTCCTCCAGGTCCTGCCGCCCGGCGCCGGGTCGGCCGCGGTCGAGTACCCGAAGGCGCCCTGGGGCAAGTGAGCGAGCGGGTGCACGGAGAGTCGCGCGGCGGACGCCGCGGGGAAGGCAATCGCTGATGAGCCAGCTACCACAGGCCATCACCGACGGGATCTTGGGCGGTGCTGTCTACGCGCTGATGGCGGCGGGACTGACGCTGATCTTCGGCGTGATGGACATCATCAACATCGCCCAGGGCATCCTGGTCGTCCTCGCGGCGTACCTGAGCTACGCGCTCTCCGTGCACCTGCACATCGATCCCCTGCTCGGGCTGCTCATCACCGTGCCGGCCATGTTCGCGGTCGGGGCGGCCATCGAGTGGGCGTTCATGCGGCGGCTGCGCGGCCGGGAGCGCACCGCCATGTCGCTGCTGGTCAGCTACGCGGTGGCGGTCGTCATCGAGGGAGCGCTCTACCAGGTGTTCGGCGCCAACGACGTGGCCATCCAGGCGCCGTACGTCAACTCCGGCGTGCACGTGCTCGGGTTCGACCTGCCGTACATCTACCTGATCGGCGCCGGGCTCGCGGTCGTCGCATTCGCGGCCATCTACCTGCTGTTGTACCGCACCACGTTCGGCCGCAGCGTCCGGGCGACCATGCAGGACAAGGTCGCGGCGCGGCTGATCGGCATCAACGTGAACCGGGTCGCGGCGATCACGTTCGGGATCGGCGTGGGCGTCACCGCGGCCGGGGGCATGGTCTTCGGCGCCACCAACGCGTTCAGCCCGAACAGCGGCTACGACCTGATCTCCCGGCTGCTGTCGATCGTCATCCTCGGCGGCCTCGGCAGCATCGGCGGCGCGGCCGCGGCGGCGCTGTTCATGGTGACCGCCGAGGAGGTCGTGAACATCTGGCAGCCGGTCTGGGCCACCGCCGTCTACTACGCGGTGCTGGTGATCGTGCTGCTGGTCAGGCCGGTGGGGATCTTCGGCAAGCCCGAGGCGAGGTCGTCATGATCGCCAGCGGACTCCGATTTGGCGGCGTGGCCGCGCTGCTGGCCCTGGGCATCGTGTTCCCGCTGGTGTTCACCAACCCGGCAGTCACCAGCGACGCCATCTACACGCTGATCTTCGTCGCGGCCGCCAGCGCCTGGAACACGTTCTCCGGCTACAGCGGCTACATCTCGCTGGGGCACGCGGTGTTCTTCGGCAGCGGCGCCTACCTCACCGGGATCGCCACCCTGGACTGGGGCCTCACCGGCTCGCAGGTCTTCCTGCTGCTGCCGCTCGCCGGCCTGGTCGGCGCGATCATCGCGGTGCCGTTCGGCCTGATCGCGCTGCGGGTGCGGCGGCACACGTTCGTGGTCATCACGATCGCGATCTTCTTCATCTTCCAGCTCATGGCCTACAACCTGCAGTCCCTCACCGGCGGGACGTCGGGCCTGCTCGCGCCCACGGTCAACTTCGCCGCGGCGACCTACAACAACCCCTTCTACTACGCCGCGCTCGTCATCGCGGTCGCGGCCGTCGCCGTCTCCTGGCTGATCCGCAGGTCCCGGTTCGGCCTGCAGCTGCGGGCCATCCGCGACGACGAGGACCGCGCCAGGGGCCTGGGCGTGCGGACGATGCGGGTCAAGCTCGGCGCGTTCGTCATCTCCGCGGTCCCGGTCGCGATGGTCGGCGGGCTGTCGTGGTACTTCACCGGCCTGATCGACCCGTCCTCGGGCTTCGACCCGCTGTTCGACGTGGCCGTGGCGCTGATGGCGTTCCTCGGCGGCCTGGGCACGGTCGCCGGGCCGGTGCTCGGCGCGCTGATCATCGAGCCCGCGCAGCAGTACTTCCAGGGCCAGGTCTCGGCCGGGTACCTGTTCCTGATGCTGTACGGGGCGCTGTTCCTCGTCGTCATCCTGGTGCTGCCGCGGGGCGTCATCCCGACCGCCGCCGAGCAGATCGGCAAGTGGCGCGACAAGCGGCGGGAGGGCGACGGCGGGCTCGCCGGGCACCGGCTCGCCGCCGCCGGGGCGGCCCCCGACCGGGCCAAGGAGCTGGCATGACGATGACCGAGGCGGCAACGGCACCCTCCGCGAGCCCCGCGCCGCTGCTGCGCACCGAGTCGGTGTCCAAGGCCTTCGGCGGCGTGCAGGCGCTCAGCGGCGCGAGCATCGAGGTCGGCCGCGGCACGATCGCCGGGCTGATCGGGCCCAACGGCTCGGGCAAGACGACGCTGTTCAACATCATCACCGGGTACGCACGCGCCGACTCCGGCCAGGTCTACCTGGATGGCAGGCGGATCACGAACCTGCCGCCCGAGCGCGTGTTCAGCCTGGGAATCGGCAGGACGTTCCAGCTGACCCGGATCTTCCCGACCATGACCGTGTTCGAGAACATGCTGATCGCCGGGCAGCACAAGGAGCGGTCGTGGAACCCGCTGGCCCGTGCGGGCGGTGCCGCGTCCCGGCGGCACGCCATGGAGCTGCTCGACTTCGTCGGGATCGCCAGGCACGCCGGCGCGCTCGCCCAGACGCTCTCCTACGGCCAGCGCAAGCTGCTCGAGCTCGCCTACGTGCTGGTCGCCGACCCGGAGATCGTGCTGCTCGACGAGCCGGCCGGCGGCGTCAACCCGTCACTGATCAACACGATCGCCGGCAAGATCCGCGAGCTGAACGCGGCCGGCAAGACGTTCCTGATCGTGGAGCACAACATGGACTTCGTGATGGGCCTGTGCGACCGGGTCATGGTCCTCGACTACGGCTCGGTGATCGCGGCGGGACCGCCCGCCCAGGTGCGGGCCGACCCCAGGGTGCTCGACGCGTACCTGGGCACCGGCGAGGACGACGACGCGCAGGACGGCGACCGGGGGGCCGGCCATGAGGGCGCCTGAGCCGGCCGCGGCCGGGGAGCCGGCGCTGGCGGTGGACGGCGTGGTGGCCGGCTACGGGGGCGGCGACGTGCTGCACGGCGTCACCTTCTCGGTGACCGAGGGCGGCCTGACCTGCATCGTCGGGCCCAACGGCTCGGGCAAGTCGACGCTGCTCGCCACCATCAGCGGCCTGCTCAAGCCCAGCCGCGGCAGCATCACGTTCCGCGGCGAGCCGATCGCCGGCAAGAGCCCGCGGCAGATCCTCGACCTCGGCATCGTGCTGGTGCCGCAGAACCACAGCCTGTTCCGCGAGATGACCGTGCGCGAGAACATCGAGCTCGGCGGCTACACGCTGCGGAGCTCGGCGCTGGTCGCCAAGCGCCGCGCTCACGTCGAGGAGATCTTCCCCCAGGTCGCGGGCTGGGCCAGGCAGAAGGCCGGCAGCCTGTCCGGCGGGCAGCAGCGGCTCGTGGAGTTCGCGAGGTGCCTGATGCTCGACCCGGGCCTGGTGATCCTCGACGAGCCGTCGATGGGCCTGTCGCCGAAGGTGCTCAAGAGCGTCTTCGACGCCGTCCGGCTGATGCGCGCCAGCGGCAAGACGATCCTGCTCGTGGAGCAGAACGCCAGGGCCGGGCTGCGCCTGTCCACGCACGGGGTGGTGATGGAGAACGGCCGCGTGCGGCTGCAGGGCACCGGGCGCGAGGTGCTTGAGCACCCCGAGATCGGGGCGCTGTACCTCGGCGGCGCCGTGACCCCGGTGAACGGCAACGGGAATGGCGACTGCGAGCCCGGCCCGGGTGCCGGGGCACGGGCGCCGGGGCAGGCGAGTTGATCATCGACTGCCACTGCCACGTGATCGTCGCCGAGATGACCACGACGGCGGTGCCGCCGCGCTGGCGGCCCTCGCTGAGCCGGGCCGGCGGCGAGCTCGCGGTGGGCTTCGGCGGCCGGGTGGTCCGGTCGTTCATCGGCGAGTTCACCGACGCGGACCTGATGCTGGCGGAGGCCGCCGCGCAGGGGGTCGATCACCTGGTCCTCTCGCCGTGGATCATGCTGGTCCCCGCCGAGGCGGAAGCCGGCGAGGCGCGCGATGTCTGCCGGGTGCAGAACGAGGCGCTCTCCCGCCTGGCCGCGGCCAGGCCCGCCCGGCTCACCGCGCTCGGGGCCGTGCCGATCGGGGATCCGCAGGCCGCAGCCGGCGTCCTGCGCGAGCTGATGGCGATGCCCGGCCTGGCCGGGGCGGAGATCCCGGCCAGCGTCGGCGGCCGCTACCTGGGCGGTGATGAGTTCGAGCCGTTCTGGTCCGCGGCGGAGGAGACCGGCGCGCTGGTCTTCGTCCACCCGACCACCACCGGCTTCGGCCTGGACGCGCTGCGCCCGTACTACCTGTGGAACTCAGTGGGCAACCCGATGGAGACGGCGGTGACCGCCGCCCACATGATCGCCGCGGGCGTGCTGGAGCGCCATCCCGCGCTGAACGTGCTGCTGGCGCACGGGGGCGGCGGCCTGCACGCGGTGCGCGGCAGGCTCCGCCGCGCGTTCCAGGTCCGGCCCGAGGCGCGGGCGCGCGCCCGGCAGGAGCCGGACGCCGGGCTTCGGCGGTTCCACTACGACGCGCTCACCCACGACGCGCAGCTGCTGGCCGGCCTGGTCGCGTTCGCCGGAGCGGACCGGGTCGTGCTCGGCTCGGACCGGCCGTTCGACATGGGCAGCGCCGACCCGGTCGGCGAGGTGAGGGCGGCCGGGCTGGGGGCCGGCGCCGAGGACCTGGTGCTGGGCGGCAACGCCCGGCGGCTCCTGCGGCTCTCGGAGGTCTCATGAGCGAGGCGTTCGACATCGTGGTGGCCGGCGCCGGCCACAACAGCCTGATCGCTGCCGCCTACCTGGCGCGGGCGGGGCTTTCCTGCCTGGTGCTCGAGGCGAACGAGCGGATCGGCGGGGACACCGCCTCGGACGAGCTGACCCTGCCGGGGTTCTGGCACGACTCCTGCTCGACGGCCCACAACTTGATCCAGTCCAGCCCGATCCTGCGCGAGGACGAGCTCGGCCTGCGCGAGCACGGCCTGGAGTACATCGCGCCCGACCCGGTGGTCCACCTGCCGTTCCCCGACGGCGAGTCGCTGACCATGTGGCGCGACGAGGAGCGGACCTGGGCCGAGTTCGCCAGGTTCTCCCGCGCCGACGCCGAAGCCTACCGGCGGATGATGGCCGACTACGGGCGGATCGCTCCGGACGTGGGCCGCGCGCGGTACACGCCGGTCGGGTCCGGCGAGTCGACCGGGCAGGCGCTGGCCAGGCAGCCCGACGGCGGCCGCTGGCTGCGGCGCAACGCGATGTCCGCCTGGGAGGTCATCGCGAGCGAGTTCGGCGAGCCGCATGTGCGGGCGTTCATGCTGTGGATGTCGTTCATGACGATGCAGCCGCCGGAGCGCCCCGGCACCGGCCTGCTGGCGTACTCGCTCGCCTACGGCAGGCAGCGGCACAGCTGGACGCTGCCCCGCGGTGGCTCGGGCGCGCTGCCGGCCGCCCTTGCCCGGGTGATCGAGGCGCATGGCGGGGTGATCGTCACGGGAGCGAAGGTGACGGGCCTGGTGATCGAGGGCGGCCGCTGCACCGGGGTGGAGACCGCCGGCGGGGACCGGTTCGCGGCCCGCCGCGCGGTGCTGTCCACGATTCACATCAAGCACCTGGTCGAGATGGCCCCGGCGGAGGCCTGGGGCGAGGATTTCCGGTATGGCGTCGCCACCTGGCAGCCCGGGATCTCGATGTTCGTCACCCATTACGCGACCACCCAGCCGCCCCGCTACCGCGGCCCGGACGGCGATGTGGTCAGCGTCGCCTCGGGCACCCCGCACTCCGCCGGGCGCATGCTGCGGCTGGCGACCGACTTCCGGGCCGGGGCGATCGCGCTGGACGATCCCGTTCTCCTGATCCTGTGCCCGACCGTCGCCGATCCCAGCCGCGCGCCGGAGGGCAGGCACACGCTCAAGGTCGTGGGCTTCCAGCCCTACGAGCTCGCCGACGGCGGACCGGAGCGCTGGGACGGCGTCAAGGAGCAGGTGAGCGCGGCCAACTTGGAGCAGCTGCGCCGGCACGCGCCGAACGTCACCGACGAGGTCATCCTCGCGTCGGCGATCAAGAGCCCGCTCGACCTGGAGCGGATGAACGCGCACAACTGGCACGGCTCCTGCCACGGCGGGGACGCCGGGCCCGCGCAGTCCGGCGAGCTGAGGCCGGTTCCCGGCTGGGCGAGCCACCGGATGCCGGTTCCCGGCCTGTACCAGACCGGGGCGACGACGTACCCGGGCGGCTCGGTCTCCGGCGCTCCCGGGCGGAACGCGGCGGCGGTGCTGCTCGCGGACCTGGGCATGTCGATCGGTCAAGCGGTGCGAGCGAACGGGTGAGGTGGGGCGATGGCGATCCATACCTACGGGGCGAACGCGGTCGACTGGGAGGAGCGGTTCGACCCGGCCCGGCTGCGGGCGGAGCGGCTGGCCCGGCTGCGGGCCGCGCTTGAGGGGTCCGAGCTGGGCGCCCTGCTCAGCTTCGACATGGCGAACACCCGCTACATGACCGCGACCCACATCGGCACCTGGGCGATGGACAAGCTGATCCGCTTCGCCCTGCTGCCGCGCGGCGGCGATCCGGTGGTCTGGGACTTCGGCTCGGCGGCCCGCCACCACCAGCTGTACAACCCCTGGCTCGACCACACCCCGGAAGGCAAGGCCGGGCGGCCGACCCCCGCGGGGGCGGCGGCGACCGGGGCCCGGGCGGGCATCTCCACGCTGCGCGGCGCGTTCCACCCCGGCGCCGGGATCGCCCAGGAGGTCGCGCGGCAGGTGGCGGCGGTCCTGCGCGAGCACGGGCTGGCCGGCGAGCCCCTGGGGATCGACGTGGCGGAGATGCCGGTGCTCGCCGCCCTGGCGGCAGAGGGCATCACCTGCGTCGACGGCCAGCAGGTCTTCCTTGAGGCCCGGCGCACCAAGACCCGGGACGAGATCACCCTGCTCACCCAGGCGTGCTCGATGGTGGACGCCGCCTACCACGAGCTCTACGAGTTCCTGCGCCCCGGCGTTCGCGAGAACGAGTGCGTCGGCCTGGTCGCCAAGGTCCTGTACGACCTCGGCAGCGAGTACGTGGAAGGCGTGAACGCGATCTCCGGCGAGCGCTGCTCGCCGCACCCGCACGTGTTCAGTGACCGGCTGCTGCGGCCGGGGGATCCGGCGTTCTTCGACATCCTGCACAGTTTCAACGGCTATCGCACCTGCTACTACCGGACCCTGGCGGTCGGCAGCGCGTCGCGGGCGCAGCGGGACGCCTACCAGCGGTGCCGCGAGTACATGGACGCCGCGATCGCCGTGGTCCGGCCCGGCGCGACGACCGCCGACGTGGTCTCGCTGTGGCCGCGCGCGACCGAGTTCGGGTTCGCCGACGAGACCGCGGCGTTCGCCCTGCAGTACGGCCACGGCGTGGGCCTGTCGATCTGGGAGAAGCCGATCTTCAGCCGGCTGGTCTCGCTCGACCACCCTGAGACCCTGGAGGAGGGCATGGTGTTCGCGCTGGAGACCTACTGGCCGGCCGCGGACGGCTGGTCGGCGGCCCGGATCGAGGAGGAGGTCGTGGTCACCGCGGACGGCTGCGAGGTCATCACGAAGTTCCCCGCCGAGGAGCTTCTCGTCGCGGGGCGGAAGTACTGGACGGTCGGCGGGGCGCTCGACACGCTGCGGGAGAGCCAGTCGCACCTGAACACCGCCGCGGGCCGCGGCGAGATCTTGCCGGGCGGCGCGCCCGCGCCGGCTGGCGCGCCCGGGCGCGGCCGAGGGGCGGACGGGGCGGCGCCGGACGGGGGAGCGGCGACGGGAGGGACGACGGCATGACGACCACCGGGCTGGCCGGGAGCGCGATCGGGGCGGGCGAGCTCCTCGGCCTCTACGAGCGGATGGCCGTGATCCGGCGGACCGAGAAGGCGGCGCACGACCTGTTCCTCGCCGGCCTGGTGAAGGGCACCACGCACCTCGCGGCCGGCCACGAGGCGGTGGCGGTCGGCGCGAGCGCGGCCCTGCGCCCGGACGACTACGTGTTCGCCACCTACCGCGGCCACCACCACGCCATCGCGCGGGGCGCGACTCCGGAGGAGTGCCTGGCCGAGCTGATGAGCCGGGCGACCGGCGTGTGCAAGGCCAAGGGCGGCTCGATGCACCTGACCAAGGCGTCGGCCGGCATGCTCGGCTCGTACGCGATCGTCGGCGCGCACCTGCCGCTGGCCGCCGGGGCGGCCTGGTCGGCGAAGCTGCGCGGCAGCGGCCAGGTCGCGGTGGCGTTCTTCGGCGACGGGGCGACCAACATCGGGGCGTTCCACGAGGCGCTGAACATAGCGGCGGTCTGGGCTCTCCCCGTGCTGTTCGTCTGCGAGAACAACCTGTACATGGAGTACACGCCGATCGGCTCGGTCACCGCGGTGGCCAATCCGGCCGCGGACCGGGCGCCGGCCTACGCGATCCCGGCGGAGCTGATCGACGGCAACGACGTGGTAGTGGTCACGGAGGCGGTCAGCCGGGCGGCCGAGCGGGCCCGGTCGGGCGGCGGCCCGACCGTGATCGAGGCCCGCACGTACCGGCACTTCGGCCACAGCCGCACCGACCCGGCCACCTACCGGCCCGCCGACGAGGTGGCGGAGTGGCTGCGCCGCGACCCGCTGGACATCGCCAGGGGCAGGCTCGCCGAGATGGGAGTGGCACCCGAGCAGGTCGCCGAGGCGGACGAGCGGGCGGCGCGGCTGGTGGCGGAGGCGGTCGCGGCGGCGAAGGCCGCCCCGGCGCCCGATCCGCGTGAGGCGTTCACCGACGTGTGGGCGGACGGAGGTTCGGCATGGCGGACATGAGCGGCGGCGCGGCCGGCGCGGGCGGGGCTCCGGGCGGCACCGCGGCGGGGTCGGCTGCCCACGCGGCGCCGGCGGCCGGCGCGGAGCAGGCGGCCCCGGCCGCCCCGGCCATCACCTACCGGGAGGCGGTGTCCGAGGCGCTGGCCCGGGAGCTGCGGCGCGACCCGGCAGTGGTCTGCCTCGGCGAGGACATCGGCCGGGCCGGTGGCGTCTTCAAGACGACCGCGGGGCTGTTCGACGAGTTCGGCCCGTCGCGCATCTGGGACACGCCGATCTCGGAGCAGGCGATCCTCGGCCTGGCGATGGGCGCGGCGATGACCGGGATGCGGCCGGTGGCGGAGATCATGTTCTCCGACTTCTTCGCGGTCTGCTGGGACTACCTGGCCAACGAGATCCCGAAGATGCGGTACATGACCGGCGGCCAGGTCACTGTCCCGCTGGTGGTCCGGACCGCGAACGGCGGCGGGCTCGGCTTCGGCGCCCAGCACTCCCAGGCGGTGGAGAACTGGGCGCTCGCGATCCCCGGCCTGAAGGTCGTCGCGCCGTCCACCCCGGCCGACGTGATCGGGCTCATGGCGTCCGCCGTCCGCAGCGACGACCCGGTGGTCTTCTTCGAGCACAAGGGCCTGTTCGCGAGCAAGGGGCCGGGCGCCCCGCCCGGGCACGTGGTGCCGCTCGGCCAGGCTTCCGTCGCCAGGGCCGGGACCGACGTCACGGTCGTCGGCCTGGCGGCGACCGTGCCGATGGCGCTGGCCGCGGCCGACCGGCTGGCCGCCGAGGGCGTCTCGGCGGAGGTCGTGGACCTGCGCTGCCTGATCCCGCTGGACATGGCGAGCGTGCTGGAGTCGGTGCGGAAGACCTCGCGGCTGCTGATCGTGGAGGAGAACCCGTACCAGGGCGGCTGGGGCGGCACGGTGGCCTCGATCGTCGCCGACGAGGGGTTCGAGCTGCTGGACGCGCCGATCCGCCGGGTCGCGGCGGCCTGCGTGCCGCTGCCGTTCGCCGACGCGCTCGAGGACGAGGTGATCCCGACGGTGGAGAAGGTGCTCACGGCGGCCCGCGCGCTCCTCGCCTACTGACGGGCCTCCTTCATGATCGACGGGGATTTGTTGTCGCATGGCGCGAGGAAATCCCCGCCGATCATGCGCCTGCCGCCCGTCGCGGTGCAGGACCTCGGCGGCTGGCTGGACAGGCTCAAGAACGAATGGCTCAGCGTGCTGCTGACCGAGCAGAGCGCGGTGTTCGCGCTGCGGCACGCCGACCGGGGCTACATCCTGGAGAAGCGACAGGTACGCGCCGAAGGACCGGCCAGCAGCGAAGGCACCGAGCTGCACGAGTTCCTCGGCGTGGGCCGGGAAGCAGGCCCCGAGGACCCGGCCAGCGGGCAGGCACGGTGATGACGCAGAACGACACCGACCTGACCGGGCGCACCGCCGTGGGTCACCGCAGGCTCCAGAGGTATCGGGGCCGCCTGCGCCCGGCGGCTGGGAGCCGCCGGCGCCAGCGTGGTGATCCTGACCTCGACCCCGCTGCTGCCGCCGAGGTGGCGGCCAAGACCGGCGGTCGCGCCGTCCAGGCCGACCTGGCCGCCGACTTCGACGCGCAAGTCCTGGAACCGCGCTGGGCTGCAGCACGCCGCTCCGGTTCACGAGTTCCCCCGCCGCCTTCCGGCAGCTGCTGGCCGTCATTCTCGAGGCGCCGTTCCGGCTGGCCCGCGCCGCCCTGCCGCACATGTACCGGCAGGGGTACGGCCGGATCGTCGACATCTCCTCGGTGCACGGCCTGCGGGCCTCGCCCTACAAGGCCGCCTACGTGTCCGCCAAGCACGGCCTGGAAGGGCTGTCCAAGGTGATCGCGCTCGAAGGCGGCCCGCACGGCGTGGCGTCCAACACCGTCTGCCCAGCCTACGTGCGCACCCCGTTGGTGGAAAACAGATCGCCGGCCAGGCCCGGGCGCACAACCTTCCGGAGGACCGCGTGGTCAGCGAGACCATGCTCACCGAACCCGCCATCAAGAGGCTGATCGAGCCGGGCGAGCTCGCCGAGCTTGTCGTGTTCCTCTGCTCGGAGGCGGCGTCGTTCGCCAACGGCGCCTCCTGGATCCTCGACGGCGGCTGGACCGCCCGGTGAGCGCGGGACCGCCCGGCGCCTCGCCCGGAATCGTGGCCTGCGCGCCGCCCGAGACGAAGGTGCGGGTGCCGGATCGGCTGCCGGTTGAGCGCAGGCTGCTCGGCGAGTCGCCCAAGGCCGTCCTTGCCGGCCACCATCGCGAGCCTGGCTGGTGCGCCCGCCGGGCCGGACGCATCGCGATGCGAACCACGATCTTGTCGTCGTAGGTGAGCCGCTGCCCCGTACGGCTGCGCAAGTCACGGCCCAAGAGCGCCGCTCCGATGAGCGGTGCGCTTGCTGCATCAGGGACACGGCAAAGTCGCTAATTGAGGCTGTGATCTGCGGTGACGTAGGGGCGGGTGATATGCCCGGCGTGTCCTGGGACGGCGGACGGGGCCCGGGCGGAACGATGGAAGTTCCGGCACTCGCCATCTTCTGCCGGGGGACACCGCCCGCCGATGCCATCTTCGCCTATCGCGGCTGCCCGCAGCCAGTACCTGCTTGATCTGCTTGCCCAGGTCCCG
>Ga0209061_1001316_pt1 | contig 42879 bp, 40 predicted proteins | sample Coa_R1_10_FD_187157 | JGI IMG/M metagenome (GOLD analysis project Ga0209061, IMG submission 187157) | Surface soil microbial communities from Centralia Pennsylvania, which are recovering from an underground coalmine fire - Coalmine... | ecosystem: Environmental > Terrestrial > Soil >...
CCAGGCTAGGCGCTCGGAGGGCGGACGTCAAATCCCCGCTCTGTACAGCCGTGTTCCCGGCGGTGCCCTATGCGATCTGCGGGGCCGCCGATGCCAGCTCCGCCCAGGTAGGCGGCGTCGCCGTCGTTCTATACCGTCCGGGTTCGCATGCGGTACCAGTTCGTCGATTGCCGCTGGGAGCTCGCAGACCCGGAGGCTGGCCGCCGGGAGTACCTCGTCGGTCACGTTCCTGGGGCGTCGTTCCTCGACGTCGACGCCGACCTCTCGGATCTCTCGGTGCCCGGCGCCGGCCGCCATCCGCTGCCGTCGGCCGAGCGCTTCGCCGTCGCGGCCGGCCGGGCTGGCATCGGCGCCGGCGTGTTCGTCGTCGCCTACGGCTCGCTCGGCGGCGCCGAGCGGCTCTGGTGGCTGCTGCGGCACTTCGGCCACGACGACTGCGCCGTCCTGCTCGGCGGGATCGCGTCCTGGGGAGGCGAGCTGCGAGCCGGCGAGGAGGACATCGAGCCGGCCGAGTTCGTGCCGCACGAGCGAAGCGGCGACACGATCGCCGCGGATGAGCTCGCCCGCCGGCTGGCCGACCGGTCGCTCGTGCTCGTCGACGCCCGGAGCGCCAGCCGCTGGCGTGGGGAGCCGAACGAGCTCGACGATCCGCCGGGCCGCATTCCGGGCGCGGCCAACGCCCCCTGGAACGAGCCGCTGCCCCCGTTGCCCGCAGGCGAGCTCGTCGCCTACTGCGGCTCGGGCGTCACCGCCTGCGTCACGCTGCACCGAGCCTGGCTCGCCGGCCGCGAGGGGCGCCTGTATCCGGGCTCCTGGAGCGAGTGGTCGCAGCGGGGCCTGCCGCTCGAGCGGGGCTCCGCCTAGCGTCCCGGCAGGGCGGCGCTCGCCGCCGAGAGCGCGAACCGCGTCAGCGACCTCGGCATCCGCTGGGCGTCGGCGATCGTCTCGCGCAGGGCGGCCGCGAAGGCCTCCACGTCCTCGTCGCCGACGACGAGCGGCGGCAGGATCCGGATCACGGCCATGTCGTGGCCGGCCACCTGGGTGAGGATGCGGTGGCGGGTGAACAGGGGGACGACCACGAGCTGGGCGAAGAGGCCGCGCTGGGCGCGCTCGATCATCCGATAGGCGACCCGCCGTCCCCCGGACGGCTCTCCGAACTCGATCGCCCAGGCGAGGCCGAGGCCGCGCACGTCGCGCACGACCTCGAACTCGTCCACCAGGGGCGTCGTCAGCTCGAGCAGTCGCTCGCCGAGCCGGGCGCTCCGCTCGACCAGGCGCTGCTCGCGCAGCTCGTGCAGGGTGGCCAGTCCGGCCGCCATCGCGAGCTCGTTGGGCGCGAAGGTCGAGCCGTGCGACATGGCGTGCGGCATCGAGTCGAAGACCGCCTCGTGCACCGAGCGGGCCATGAGCAGCGCCCCGACCGGCACGTAGCCGCCCGAGAGCGACTTGGCCACGGTCACCAGGTCCGGCTCCAGACCCCAGTGCTGGTAGGCGAACATCCGTCCCGTCCGGCCGAAGCCGGTCAGCACCTCGTCGACGCAGAACAGCGTGCCGTAGCGCCGGCAGAGAGCCTGCGCGCCTTGCAGGTAGCCCTCGGGCGGCAGGTGGATCCCCTTGCCCTGCACGGGCTCGACGAGGAAGAGCGCGACGTCCTCTCGTCGCAGCTCGGCCTCGAGCGCGTCGAGGTCGCCGAAGGGGACGCGGGCGAAGCCGGGCAGGAGCGGCTGGAAGCGGTCGGTGAACTCGCGGTTGCCGTTCGCCGAGAGCGAGCCCAGCGTCAGGCCGTGGAAGCCGTGCTCGACCGAGACGACGCGGCTGCGTCCGGTCGCGGCCCGGCCGAGCTTGAGCGCCGCCTCGACGGCGCCGGTGCCGGTGCTGGTGAACAGGCAGCGTCCGATGCGGCCGCCGCAGAGCCCGATCAGGGCTTCGGCCAGCAGGCCGGGCAGCAGGCTGACCCCGAGCGCGAGCATCCCCGGCGTCTCGAGCTCCAGGGCCTCGACGAGCGCCGCCCGGATCCGCGGGTTGTTGCGCCCGACGCCGTACATCCCGAAGCCGCCGAGCAGGTCGAGGTAGCGAGTCCCCGCGGCGTCGTACAGGTACGCGCCCTCGGCGCGCGCCCACGTGCGGTCGAAGCCGATCGTGCGCAGCACCCGGACGAACTGCGGGTTGATCGTCTGCGCCCACAACTCGAGGTCCTCGCCGCGTCGGGAGTCGAGCAACGCCTCGAGGCTGAAGGAGCTCACGCCGCTGAGGGTACCGCTCTCGGCGTTTTCCGTCTCGCCGCCCGGGTAGGTGGCCGGCATCGGGAAGAGTCTGCCAGGCAAGCAGGAGGAGGCGATGGGGATCGGCAAGCTGGTCTTGCGGGCGACGCTCGGCGGCTACTTCTTCGGGCACGGGACGCAGAAGCTCGCAGGCTGGTTCGGCGGCGCTGGTCCCGAGGGGACCGGCGAGTTCTTCGAGCAGGTCGGCCTGCGGCCGGGGCGAGAGACGGCGCTGCTCGCGGGAGCGGCCGAGGCCGGGGGCGGCTCGCTGCTCGCACTCGGCCTCTGGACGCCGGTCGCGGTCAGCCTGCTGACGGGGGTGATGACGAACGCGATCCGCCACGTCCACTGGAAGAACGGGCTCTGGAACGCCAACGGAGGGATCGAGTTGCCCGCACTGATCCTGGCGGCCCTCGCGTCGCTCGCCGACGACGGGCCGGGCCGCTACTCGCTCGACGAGGCGCTCGGCGTGCGCTCGCGCGGGCTCGGGTCGGTCGCCTGGTCGATGGGAAGCGGCGCTGCGGGCGCGATCCTGATCGGCACGACCGGCCAGCGGCTGATCCCCTACGTGGCGAGCCGGCTCGCGCGCGGCGAGCGACCGGCGCGGGACACGGCCGCGGACTCGCCTGCCGCCGCCGCTGCGAGCTGAGCAAGGTCACGAGCCGTCCTCGCCGCCAGCGAGCCTGGTTCCCCCGCCACCCGGCGGCGCCGGCGGCACAATGCTCCTCGGCCCCCGTAGCTCAGTGGATAGAGCAGCGGTTTCCTAAACCGCGTGCGCAAGTTCGATTCTTGCCGGGGGCACTTGCTCGGGCGGGCCCGGCAGGGTGGCGACTGGACCGCCGGCCGGGCGTGTCCTCACTCGTGCAACGCCCGCCGGTAGCCGGCCTCGAAGCCCGCCAGGTTCGTCTCGCCGAGGATCTTGGCCACGACCCGGTGACGGCGGTCGAGGAAGAGCGTCGCCGGCAGACCCTGCAGCCCGAAGCGGGTGGCGACCACGCCCTGCGGGTCGAAGATGCTGGGGTGCCGCCAGCCGAAGCGCCGGTAGAAGGCCCTGGCGCCGGCCACGGAGTCTTGCACGTCGACCCCCACGACCTGCGCCCGCGGATGCGTGCGCTCGAACGTCGCGAGCGCCTGCGCCTCCGCGTAGCAGCCGGTGCACCACGAGGCCCAGATGTTGAGCACGATCGGCCTGTCGGAGAAGGCCGAGAGGCTGACCCGGCGGCCGTCGATCGGGTCGGTGCCGCTGAGCTGGAGCGGCTGGGCGCCCGAGCCGCCCGCCGTGCGCGGGCCGGTCGCGCCGCTGGAAGCGCCGCCGCGCGTGAGCGCGACGGCGGCGGCCACTGCGACGGCGGCCACGAGCAGCGCTGCGGCGCCGGCGCGCGCGAGCGCCCGGCGGCGCGGCCGCGGCAGCGACTGCTTGGCGCGAGCTGCGCGCTCGCGCCGGGCGCGGCGGCCGCTCATCTGCCGCCCTCGCCCTGGGCGGCGCGCCTCGGCGACACCGTCCCCCGCCGGTCGTCCGCCAGCGGACGCGTGGCCGCTGGCGCAAGCTCGGAGGGCTCGGCCGGGCGCTGGACGAGCCGGCGCCAGAGCGCCCAGCCGATCAGCGCGATCAGGGCTGCGAGCACCGCGGACGCGACCGTCTGGCCAGTGCTGGAGCCGAGCCAGGTCGCGGCCTGGCTGGAGAGGGTCTCGCCGCGGTCGATGAGCGAGCGGCCGCTGCTCCGGGTGGCCGAGCCGGGCCAGAGGAAGAAGGCCCAGTAGTACGCGACGTAGGCGCCGGCCAGGGCGAGCAGGGCGCCGCTCGCGCGGTTCACGTAGGGGACGAGCCGGCGCAGCGCGCGCGCCAGACCCTGCTGGGAGAGGGCGGCGGCGACCGCGAGCGCGGTCAGGATCGTCCCCATGCCCGCGGCGTAGGCGAGAAGGCTGAGCGCGCTGCCGGCGAGGCTGCCGGTGACCGCGCTGCCGGTCGCGGCGAGGAAGATCGGCAGCGTGCACGAGAGCGAGGCGGTGCCGTAGCCGAGTCCGAACACGACGTCGCCGCGCAGGCTCCCGCTCGCGGGTCGGTAGCGGACCTGCGGCAGGCGGAGACGCAGGTGGCCGCCCGCCAGCACCGCGACGCCCGCGACGACGAGCGCGACGCCGATCGCGAGGCCCGCCCAGGGCAGCGCGTGGGTCAGCGCGTGGGCGCCGAGCCCGATCGCGCCCCCGACCGTGCCGAACACGAGCAGGAAGCCGGCGGTCGTCGCGCCGCCGACCAGCAGGGCGCGGCTGACCGCGTCGGCGCCCCGCCGCGTGCCGTCCTCGACGCCGACCCTCCGCGCGAGGTAGGCGGGAAGCAGCGCGAAGCCGCACGGGTTGACGGTGGCCACCGTGCCGGCGACGAAGGCGAAGCTGAGCGTGCTCCCGCTCACGTGCGCCCCGCCTCCCGCAGCAGCGCGTCCCGCACCCATCGCTCGTCCGGCTGGCCGCGCACGCCCTGCTCCGTCTCGAACAGGCGGCAGGAAAGCGCGTAGTCGTCGCGCGTCTCGCTCTGCGGATCGACGTCGATTCCGCCGACCCGAATCGTCGGCGAGCCGAGGAACCGCAGCGCTCGCGCCGCCTCCTCGTCGGCCACCCGCACGAACCGCAGGCGCGGCTCGACCCCGATCTCGCGGCTGACCCGCTCGACCAGCTCGGCCGCCGGCTCGTGGTTCGGACAGCCGTCGACGTAGAGGATCTCGACCAGCGGCCCGGCGGCCGCGACCGGCTCGGCTGGGCGGGCGTCCGAAGCGGGCGAGTCGTTCACGACTGGCTCCGGGTCGTCGGCACGAGCGTCCCTCGCCGGCCACGGCGGTGGCGGCGGATCCGCACCCCGAGGAGGAGCGCGACGGCCGCGAGCACGACCACGCCGACGCTGATCCCGCCCGCCCAGGCCGCGACGGCGACGCTGACGCCGGCCGCCGCGAGCAGCGGGACGCCGACGCAGCAGACGACCGGGAGCAGCACGAGCGCCCCGAGGCCGAGGTGCTTGCCGGTCTCGTTCACTGCGGGTCGATCCGGCAGCACGCGGCAACGTGCTCGGCGTTGTCGTCGAGCAGTCCGTACGCGAGGGCGAGGATCTCGAGCACCCGCGCGTCGGCGATCCGGTTGTAGACGGTTCGGTGCTCGCGACGGGCCGCCACGAAGCCGCACCAGCGGAGACAGGCGAGGTGGTTCGAGACCTTCGGCTGCGGCTGACCGAGCCGCTCGACGAGCTCGCCGACCGAGAGCTCCCCCTCGTCGCGCAGGAGCTCCAAGATGCGCAGCCGGGTCGGGTCGCCCAGGCCGCGGAAGTACTTCGCCACGAGGTCGCTGCGCGCCGGCGCCTCGGGGAGGCGGAAGGGGGCTTCCAGGCGGGGAGCAGAGGCCTCGCTTGCCATATCGGCGAGCGATGATATCAGAAGAGACTGCTGCTGAGCACCACGGTTGCCGCCAGCTCGCAGCGGGGCCCCGCTGGGGCCCCGCTGCTACAGCCGGAGGCTTGCCGGCCGGCCGCGGGACTCGGCCCGCGCCGCCCGGCTCCGTCCCGCTCGGCCGGGCTCCCCGGGCGAGCGCTAGGCGGGCCGCCGTCCGTCGATGCGCGTCAGCGCCGACGCCGGCGGGTGCTTGAACTCGACGAACAGGCCCGGCTTCGAGCCCTGCTGCCCGAAGCCGATCCCGAGCTTCTCGAGCTCGGCGACATGCTGGGCGGTCGTCTTGAGGGCGTAGCTCTCGAAGGCCCGGTTGTCGGGCAGCTTGCCCTGGGCGAAGCGGGCCAGGGCCCGGTGCTCGGCCTCGGTGCCCAGGATCTCGCCGGCGTAGCGGGCGAGGTCGTGCTTGCCGGCCTTCGAGAACACGGTGATCCCGACCAGGTAGGCGTTGACGAACACCGTCTCGGCCGCCTCGATCGTCGGGAACACGCCGGCCGGCGTCAGGGCAGCCGACGGGGCCCAGAACTTCGTCGTCAGCGGCTTGGCGCCCAGGCTCCGCAGGACCCGGTAGTGGTCGTACTCCGCGGCGTTCGCCGCCTTCAGCACCGGCAGGAACCGCTTCACCGGCTGCTTCTTGCCCAGCCCTTCGATCACCCCGGTCAGATAGGTGACGGCGAGGGCCTCGGCCGTCACGGCGGTGGTCACGACCGACTCGACCGTGTCCCCGCCCGACATCCCGAACGCCTCGCCCGCCAGCCCGCCGAAGGCGGTGGTCGCGAGAATGCCGAACGCGGCGCGCTTCAGCAGCGCGTCGCGCGTATGGCGCGGCGTGCCGACGTCGTCGAGGACGTTCTCGATCGTCTGGACGTCGTCCGCACTGAACGCCTGGCCTGTACGTCTGCTCATGAAGGCAACCCTCCTCTAGTCGGATGGACGGCGCCGGGGGCGCCGGACGCGGGCCGAGAGCCTCGGGCGCCGGCCGCGCGTCGGGAGCGATTCGTCGCCGGCCGGCGACCGGTTCGACCGCTCCTCGGCGCTACCGCCGGCCGAACCGCCGGCGGGTCTCGCGCGAATCGGCGCTGACGGACGCACCCGGGCGTCCGAGACGACGAGATGCGAGGTCCGGTGGGACGAGCAGAGGGCAGACACGGTCGGCGGTTGCTAGGGTCGCGAGGCCGCTCGCGGCAGCGGCCTACCGTGCCCGTCTCGCGCGATCTCGCCCACCTCTCCGACGAAGCCGTCGTCGCGCTGGCTGCGCGGGGCGAGGAGGCGGCGCTCGCGGAGCTGTACGACCGCTACGGGACCGCCTGCTACCGCCTGGCGCGCCGGATCGTCCGCGACCCCGCGCTCGCCGAGGACGTCGTGCAGGAAGCGTTCCTGGGCCTCTGGCGCGGCGCGGCGCGCTTCGTGCCCGAGCGCGCCCGCGCGTCGGCCTGGATCATGACGCTCGTCCACCGCCGGGCCGTGGACGTCGTGCGGCGCGAAGAGCGGCGCCGAACGGTGCCGCTCGGCGAGCAGTACGACGAGGGGCTCGGCGACTCGGCCGAGCGCGTCGTCTGGCTGCGGCTCGAGCGCGAGCGCGTGCAGCGGGCGCTCGCCGAGCTGCCCGACCAGCAGCGAGAGACCCTCGAGCTCGCCTACTACGGCGGCTTCACCCAGTCGGAGCTGGCCGAGCGGCTCGGCCGCCCGCTCGGCACCATCAAGAGCCAGATGTTCGCAGGCTTGCAGAACCTGCGCGGCCAGCTCGAGGCGCAGACGAAGGAGGGTTCGTGGCGGACGACCTGATCCACGAGCTCGCCGCCGGCTACGCCCTCGACGCCCTCGGCCCCGACGAGGAGCGCCGGTTCGAGGTCCACCTCGCGCACTGCGCACGCTGCCAGGCGGACGTCGCCGCCTTCCTCGAGACGGCGGCGGAGCTGGCCTTCGCCTCCCCGCCTGCGCCGCAGCCCGCCGGCCTGCGCGAGCGGATCCTCGACGCCGCCCAGCGCGAGGGCGCGAGGGTGGTCGTCGTCCGTCCCCGCTGGGCCTATCCCGCCCTGTTCGCAGCCGCCGCGGCCGCCTGCCTCGCGCTCGGCTTCGGCGTCTGGGCCGCGATCCTCCAGTCGCGTCCGGCGCCGGCCGGAGCGCTGCGCACCCTTCCGGTGCGGGGCGCTGCCGCCGGCTCGGTCGTGGTCGCGCCCGGCGGAGCCGCGGCCCTCGTCGTCTCGGGCCTCGCTCCCCCGCCGGCCGGCAAGACGTACGAGCTGTGGGTGATGCGAGGCACGAGCGCGCTGCCGGCCGGGCTGTTCGCTCCGCGCAGCCGGGCCACCGTCGTGGCGCGGCTCAGTCGGCGCGTTCCGCCCGGGACCCGCGTCGGCGTCACGCTCGAGCCGGCCGGCGGCTCGGCACGTCCGACCAGCCGGCCGCTCGTCGTCTCCGCGCGCCTGTAGCGCTGCGGCTAGCGCCGCCGAACCGATGAGCGGGCGGCGGCGAATCAGCTGCGCGAGGCCGCGCCCCCGGCTCGGCTCGCTCCAGCGTCCGGATCGAACGCGAGCAACCAAGGAGGAACCACATGACCGGCTGGACCAGCCCCACCCACCTCGTGCTCCTGCTGCTGATCGCGCTGCTGCTGTTCGGCGCCAAGCGGCTGCCGGAGATCGGCCGCTCGCTCGGCCACGGGATGCGCGAGTTCAAGGACTCGGTGACCGGCGAGGGGCCGACCCGCTCCGAGCCCGGGCAGATCTCCGAGCTGCCGGCCGCCAGTCGGCTCGACCACGAGCTGCCCGCGCAGGAGCGCGAGCGGGTCGCCTAGGCGGATGGGCAGGCTCCCGCGCCGGCTCGCCCACGGCGAGCAGCTCAGCCTCGCCGAGCACCTCGAGGAGCTGCGCTGGCGGATCGTGATCATGCTCGCCGCGCTCGCGCTCGGCAGCATCGTCGCCTTCGCCTTCCACGGGCACGTCCTCGACTGGCTCGACCGGCCGCTCCCGCCCGGGCACCGTCGCCTGGCCACCTTCGGCGTCGCCGAGCCGTTCACCGTCTCGCTCACCGTCTCGGTCTACGCCGGGTTCCTGCTCGCCCTGCCGGTGATCCTCTGGCAGCTCTGGTCGTTCTTCGCGCCGGCGCTGCACCCCTCCGTCGAGCGTCGCGCCCTCGGGCTCGCCGCCGCTGCCGCGGCGCTCGGCGCGATCGGGCTCGGCTTCGGCTACTGGGTCCTGCTTCCGCGCGCGATCCACTGGCTGACGACCTACGACCAGGCGCAGTTCCGGATCCTGATCCAGGCCAGTCCGTACTACCGGTTCGTGGCCACCGTGCTGCTCGGCATCGTCTGCGTCTTCGAGCTGCCGATCGTCGTCCTCGGCCTCGTCCACGTCGGGGCGCTGAGCGCCGGCCAGCTGCGGCGGAGCCGGCGGCTCGGCTACTTCCTGACAGCGGTCGTCGCCCTCGGCCTGCCGGGCCCCGATCCGGTGACCACCGTGCTCGAGCTGCTGCCGATGTGGCTGCTCTTCGAGGGCTCGATCTGGCTGGCCGTCCTGAGCGAGCGGCGACGAGCCCGGGCGACGGCGACCCTGGCGCCGGCCGGGCAGCGGCCGTGAGAGGCGAGGCGCGCGCCGCTCCTCAGCCGACGACGAGCAGCGGGCTCAGCCGGCGCGTGACGGGGCCGGGGTTCACCCGGCTGACGAGCCGTACGTCGAGCTGGTAGCGGCCGGGGCGAAGGCCGCGGGCCGGCAGCACGATCGTGCGTGGCGGCGCCCCGCCGGCCAGGGCGCCGCGCGCGGCGGCGAGGGGCCGGCCGCCGGCACGCTCGAGCGTGACCAGGTAGAGGCAGTCGCGGTCGCAGGCGAGCGCGAGCGTGAGCGGAGCGGGCGGCGAGAGCTGAGTCGGGAGCTCCAGCGCCGCCGGCTCGGCTGCCACGGCCGTTCCCGGACAGACGATGGCGCCGCGCGCCACCTGGCCGATCGTCTGGCGCACCGCCCTCGCGGCCGGCTTCGGACGGCCGCTCGCGTAGTAGAGGCCGGTCGCGGGCGCGCTGGAGCTGCCGTCGTCGACGAGCCGGGCGAGCAGCAGACCGACGACCTGGGGCGAGCACGACGCGGCGCCGACAGCCTGCGCGTAGGCGGACGCCTGCTCGCTCGGCGTGACCGCGCCCGCCGCGGGCGGCGCGGCGCCGCCGTAGGCGGCGAGCTGCGAGGGCGGAACCGTGGAGGCGACCGGCTGGGCGTCGAGCAAGAGGGGCGGCTCGGCGCCGAGCACCTTGGCGAAGGCGGCCTCGAGCCGGCCGACGTCGCCGGCCGTCCAGCCCTGGCCGGGCAGGGCGGCCGGCTGGAACTCGACGACGTCCGCTGCGCCGCCGTCGCGGGCGAGCTCGGACGCCAGGGCGAGCGTCGTTCGCTGCGGCTGGGCCGAGCCGTCCAGCGACGGCCCGACAGCGACGTCCGGCCGGAGGGCGCGCACCGCGGCCCGAACCGCGGCGAGGGCGTCGGCGTAGGCCGCGGCCGTCTCGAGGGTCGGCGCCGGTGCGAGCACGAGGTAGCGAAGCGAGGGGGCGGCGACGGCCAGCGAGGCGGCGTAGCTCGCGAGCTCGGCGCGGGCCGCCTCGTCGGCGGGCAGCTCGCTCGCGGCGAGCTCGAGCACGAGCTGCGGCTCGGCCGGCAGCGCATGCAGCGACGCCGCGACCGTCGGGTCGGCAGCGCTCTCGCCCGCTTGCCAGGGGACGGTCAGGCGGGCGAGGCCGAGCCCCAGCGCGCCGGCTTGCGCCGCCTGGCCGGTGGCGGCGATCCCGGCGCCGACCGAGAAGCCGGTCGCCGGCTGCGGCGCCGAGCCGGCCGCGAGCGGCCCTCGCCCGACCGGCCTCGCCGGCCGCTGGCCGCCGGCCAGCCGGACGAGGGGCAAGGCGGAGAACGACGCCTGGTTACCCGCCGGGCCGGTGGCCGTGACCGTGACGCCGTAGACGCCGGGACGCCTCGGCTGCGGCCAGCCGAGGGTGTGCCAGCCGCCGTCCAGCGTCACGCGGCGCGTGCCGCCGACGGCGCTCGAGACGGTGACCGTGGCGGGCTTCGAGAGCCAGAAGCGAAGCGCGCCGGCCGGGAAGGGAGCGAGCCTGAACGCCGGCGGCTGGCGCAGGTAGGCGGCGAAGCGGGCGGCAGCCTCGCCGAAGCGCTCGTCGTCCGGCGACAGCCTGCGCAGCAGCCGGATCACGTACTCCTGGTACGAGAGCGACGAGGGCGCTCCGGCGAGCGAGTAGTACGTCCAGTAGCCGGTGTCGAAGCGCGGCAGGGTCGCCGCGGCGGCCTGCTCCATCTGGGCGGCGAGCGCGGCGGCAGCGGCGTCCCCGGTCGCCGTGGCGTACGACCGGAGCGAGAGCACCGTCTGGAGCTGGGCGTTGAGGACCGGCACCGGGCGGAAGGAGTAGAGCCGGATCCAGGGGCCGGCCGCCACGCGGGTGGTCAGGCGCCCCGGAATCGCCCGGAAGGCGGCGGTCGCCTCGTGCAGGTAGAGCGCGGACGCGTCCGGGACGAGCGCCGCTGCCCGCGCGAACGCCTGGGCGGCGACGGCCTGGGCCATGCCCGACAGCCACGGCGGGCGGCCGCCCGCGTAGGGGAAGTAGTACTCCCAGCCGACGCCGCCGCCGCGCAGGGGGACGGCGCGCGCGACGAGGGCGTCCGCCAGCCGCTCCGCGCCGGCGGCGTCGTGGGCGGCGACGAGCGCGTTGAGCGCCGAGAAGGTGGCCAGGGGATGGAACTCGAAGCAGCGCCCTGGGAAGTAGCGGTAGACGATCCCGTCCGCGTCGGTGACGTCGCTGCCGGGGCCCGGCGCGCCGTGGCTGGCGAAGTAGTCGTCGTTGACGCGAAGCTGGCCGACCACGGCGAGCGAGCGCGGGGTCGTCAAGCGGCGGCCCAGGGCGCCCACCTCCGCGAGCGCGACCTCCACGTGCACGCGACGGGCGGCCGGCAGCACCCGTATGAGCCGGGCGGCGCGGGCGATCTCGGCCCGGGCCGCCGCGGCGGTCGCCCGGTCGAGCCGTCCCGCCTGGACGGCACGCTTGATCGCCGCCAGCGCGGCCTGCTGGCCCGGCACGGGCCCGGGCCCGGCGGCCGCGCCGCTCCCGGTCAGCGCGACTGCGGCGACGGCCGCGAACAGGACGAGACCCCTCGACCTCGGCACGACCCGGACCATTCTGCCCGACGGCGGCCCGGCGCTGCCGAGCCGCGCCGCGCTGCCGCAGACCCCTCTAGGGCGAGCCTGCCGCGCCGAGGTCGCGCTGCGCGGGGTGCGAGGGCCGGCCGAAGTAGAAGCCCTGCGCTCGCTGGCAGCCCAGCCGGCGCACGATCGTGTGCTGCTCGGGCGTCTCGACCCCTTCCGCCACGAGGTCGAGCTGCAGGGCGTGGCCGAGGTCGATGATTCCCTTGAGGAGGACGAGGTCGCCGTCCGCGCGGCCGGCGTTGGCGGTGAAGCTGCGGTCGATCTTGACGACGTCGATCGGGAACTGCCGCAGGTAGGAAAGGGAGGCGTAGCCCGTGCCGAAGTCGTCAAGGGCGATCACCACGCCGCGCTGCTTGAGGGCGGCGAGCGTGCCGGCGACGCGCTCGTCGGAGGCGAGCAGGGTGCTCTCGGTCAGCTCCAGCGTCAGCAGCTCGGGGCTGAGGCCCGAGGCCTCGAGCGCGCGCTCGACATGGGCGAGGAAGTCCGGATGGTGGAGCTGCCTGCCCGAGACGTTGACCGACATCTGGATCCGCCGGCCGTGCAGCCGGCAGAGGCGGACGGCCTCGGCGCACGCCTCCTTCAGCGCCCACTCGCCGAGGGCGACGATCAGGCCCGTCTCCTCGGCGAGCCCGATGAACTCGGCTGGCGGCAGCTCGCCCTCGCGCGGGTGCGCCCAGCGCACGAGCGCCTCGTAGCCCGTGATCAGGTGCCGCTCGAGGTCGACGACGGCCTGGTAGTCGAGGCGGAACTCTCCTCGCGCGAGGCCCTCGCGCAGCTCGCCGATTCGCTGCGAGCGCTCGACCGCCGCTCGGTCGAGGAGCGGATCGAAGAAGGCGTAGCCGACCTCGGGGTGGGCCTTCGCGCGGTACATCGCGATGTCCGCCTCGCGCAGCAGGGATTCGCCGTCGTCGCCGCAGGCGATGCCGATGCTGGCGCTCGTCGCGAGCTCGTGCCCGGCGCCGCAGCGAAGCGGCCGGGCGATCTCCTCGAGCAGCCGCTCGGCGACCGTCACGGCGTCGTCGGGCTCGACGGCCTCCGCCAGGACGACGGCGAACTCGTCGCCGCCCAGGCGGGCGGCGGTGTCGCCGGGCCGCACCGACCGCTCGATCCTGGCGGCGACCTCGCGCAGCACCTCGTCGCCGAGGTCGTGCCCCCAGCGGTCGTTGATCGCCTTGAACCCGTCGAGGTCGAGGTACAGGAGCGCGGTCTGGCGAGTCTCGTCGTGGCGCACCCTCGTCGCCTGGCGGAGCTGCTCGTGGAAGAGGGCGCGGTTCGCGAGGCCGGTGAGCGGGTCGTGCAGCGCGAGCTGCCGCAGCTGGCGCTCCGCCTCCCGCTCGCGCGTGATGTCGAGGAGGTAGCCCTGCAGGTAGAGGGGCTGGCCTCGCTCGTCCAGGACGACGGCCCCCTCGTCCCGCAGCCAGACGACCCGGCCGTCGCGGCTGAAGAGGCGGTACTCGATGCTGAGCGGCTGCAGGGTCTCGTGCGTCAGGGCGTGCGCGGCGAGCACCCGTTCGCGGTCCTCGGGATGGAGCAGGCGCGCGAAGAGGCCGGGATCGGTCTTCCACTCCTCGACGCTGTAGCCGAGGAGCGGCTCGATCTGGCGGCTGGTGAAGAGGTTCGAGCTGACCGCGTCGAGCGCGTCGACGTAGACGACGAGCGGTAGCCGCTCGAGCAGCGCGCGATAGCGCCGGACGGCCTCGTCCGGCGAGAGGTCGTCGTACTCGCGGGAGACGACCGGCGCCGCAGCCACGCCGATGGCATCGGCCGGCCGCGCCGGCTGCGGCTCCCCCGAACGGGGTATCGCCAGGTAACCGGCGGCCGGACGCGGTGGCAGGCGAGGCGGTGCCTGCGCAGCGGCGAGGGCCTGTGGCCCCGGGGACGCCACGCCGGAGGGAGGCGGCGGGCCTCGGGGAAGGGGGTACTCCAAGGCCCGCCGAGCTGAGGCTACGCCCCGGGTCGGCTGCTAGGTCGCCGGCCGCCCGCGGGCGTGAATCGGGGCTGTCCGGCAGCTCAGTAGGCGTGCCCGGTGAGCGCCTTCGCGAGCTCGAAGCAGACCGTGATCAGCACCGCCGTGAGGACGACGATCGTCCCCAGCGCGACGGGCAGCATCCGCCAGGGGTGCTCGTCGAACCCCGGGTGGACGCGCAGCGGCGGCAGGTGCGGATACCGGTCGTGCGGCCTGTGGACGTGCACCACGGCGACCACCTCCTCGTGCCGGGCGACACGGTACTCCGGCCCCCTGGGCTGGCGCAAGCCGCCGAGCCGTCCGCCGCACGGCGGCTCCGCTCAGGCGCCTGCGGGCGCCTTCGAGGGGTCGGGGACGATGCGGATGTACGGCTTCGGCTGCCGCCACTCGCCGAACAGCGCTCTCGCCTCCTCGTTCGGGACGGAGCCAGAGATGATCACGTCGTCGCCGGGCCGCCACTGCGCCGGCGTCGAGACCTTGTGGGCGGCGGTGAGCTGGAGCGAGTCGATCACCCGCAGCACCTCGTCGAAGTTCCGGCCGGTGCTCATCGGGTAGACGAGGATCAGCTTGATCGTCTTGTCCGGGCCGATGACGAACACGTTGCGCACGGTCTGGTTGTCGGCCGGCGTGCGGCCATGCGCGTCGCCGGCGGCGTCGGCGGGCAGCATCCCGTACAGCTTCGAGACGGTCAGGTCGGGGTCGCCGATGATCGGGTAGTTGGGCGCCGTCCCCTGCGTCTCGGCGATGTCGCGCGCCCACGCCTCGTGCTCTGCGACCGGGTCGACCGAGAGCCCGATGATCTTCACGTTGCGGCGGTCGAACTCCGGCTTGATCCTCGCCATGTACCCGAGCTCGGTCGTGCAGACGGGCGTGAAGTCCTTCGGGTGCGAGAAGAGCACCGCCCACGAGTTCCCGATCCACTCGTGGAAACGGATCCGTCCCTCCGTCGTCTCCGCCTCGAAATCCGGGGCCGTGTCGCCGATCGTGAGTCCCATGCTTCCTCCTTCGCTGTCCTCCGCCGACCCTAGCGACCGGCATGCGGGCCACGCAACGGGATCCGCGGCGCGCGTAAAAGCTCGGTAAGCCTGGACGCCGCGGCCTGCGCGACGTCCCCCGAGCGGGGCATCCTCCCGCCATGAGCCCACGCCAGCGAGCTCGCCTCTTCGGCGAGGTGAACGACCGGATCTACGAGCTGCTCGAGTCGGTGGAGCCCAGCCTGCCGGGCGAGTTCCTGTGCGAGTGCGGCCGCGAGTGCGGGCAGCGTGTCGCCCTCCTGCCGGTGGCCTTCGCGGCGCTGCGCCGCCGTGGCCGGCCGGTCCGCTCGCGGGCGTGCCGGCTGTTCGCCGTCCCCTCGCCGGCCGCCGGTCTCGCGTCGCCCTCGTAGGCGGCTCCGCCGGATGGTGCAGGCGAGCGGCGGGGTCGCCAGGCGCGGGCCTGAGCGAAGACGGCGGAGGGGGTCCGACCGTGTGTGCGCGGCTGGCGGCCGGTCGTCGGCAGGGCGGGCGCTTGCGGCAACACGCACGCGTATTCACATCGTTCTCACATGAAGAGGGCCGCCGGCATCCGTAGGCTCCCCCGCGTGACCCTTCCCTCTCCGTCCGCTTCCCCATGCAGCAGCTGACCAAGCTCCGGCTGCTCGGGCGCGGGACCCAGCAGGCTCGGGCCGACGAGCTCCGCTCGCTCTTCGTCGTCTCGCTTCCGCGGTCGCTCTCCAGCCTCCTCTACGTCGCAGCCGCGCGCGCGATCGGGCTCGCCGAGCCCGCCTGGACGAGCGACGGCGAGATCCTGAATCGCGAGCGCGTGCCGAAGCGCCTGCTGGAGCTGGCCCCGGCGGACGAGCGGTTCACGCTGCTCCACTCGGCGCCGGACGCGTTCGCGAGCATGACGAGCTACCTCGACCGGACGGCGGTGCGGCGGGGCTTCGCCTACAAGGATGTCGTGCAGCCGTTCGTCGTCGGCGGCTGGCGCGGGCTGAGCGAGTTCAGGGTGCTCAAGGTGCGCCGCGACGTGGCGGAGGTCGCCTACACGATGCTGAAGCGGGAGTGGCTGTACCCGGCGCGCGCGGCGAGCGTGTTCAACACCCATCCCTGGGCGCTCGTCGAAGGGCTGCTGCGAGCCGAGGCGGTGCTCGACGCCCTGCCCGGCGAGACGGTCGACTACGCCGACGCGGTCCTCGACCACGGTTCGCTGGAGGCGGCCTTGCGCCGGCTCTACCCGGGCACGCCGCTGGCGCCGATCCGCTACATCGACCGGCGGTTCGCCCGTACTCGCCGGCGCCTCGAGGCGGAGCGCCGGAACTCGCTCGTCTTCCGGCGCCTCGAGTGGATTGTCGACGCGGTGCGCGAGCGGCTGCGCTTCGACGAGTCGAGCGAGCAGGTGGCGGAAGCGCTTTCCTAACGGGGACGGCCGCCGGCCGGCGCCCGCGGCGGCCGGAGCACGAGCAGCGCCGCCGCGCCGACCACCAGCGTGGGAACGACGATCAGCCCGCGATAGAGGAGCACCGCGGCGACGACATGCGCGCGCGGCGCCCCGAAGCCGACGAGGCTGCCGATCATCCCGAGCTCGACGACGCCGATCCCGCCCGGCGTGAGGGGCAGGGAGCTGATCACGCGCCCGATCGCCCAGGCGAGGAAGGCCTCGCTCGGCGGCACCGTGGCGAGCGAGACCCCGACCGCGCGCAGCGACAGCTCGAACACGAGGTAGGCGCTGAGCTGGTTGACGAGGGTCGCGGCCGTGAGCGCAGGCCAGCGGCGGCGGAGCAGCACGAGCCGCTCCTGCCGGAGCCGCACGAGCGCCTCGCCGCTCCAGTCGGGCGGCCTGCGATGCGTCAGGCGGGCCAGCCGCGCCGCCCCGCGCGCCGCGGCGTCGCCGAGCCGTCGCGCCGCGGCCGGGCTGCCCAAGGCCGCCAGCGCCAGCACGGCCAACGCGGCCGCGGCCGCGCCGCTGGCGCCTGCGATCACGGCCGTCGAGGCGGAGAGCTGGCCGCTACCCAGGACGAGCGCCGCCCCGGCCAGCGGGTAGAGCAGGATCAACACCTGGCTCCAGAGCCCGGTCAGGGCGACGGCGAAGCCGGCCTGGCCGGCTCCCACCCGCAGCCTGCGGAGCAGGCCGAAGGAGATCGCCATCCCGAGCGGGGCGCCTCCGGGCAGCACCGTCGTCAGCGCCGTCGAGGCCTGGGTGAACCCGAGCGCCCCGAGGAAGGGCAGCCTGGGGAGGACGGCGCGCCAGGGCAGCGCGGTCGTCACCACGTCGAGCAGGGCTGCGGAGGCGAGCCCGGCCGCCCAGGGGCCGGAGACCCGCGCGAGCTGCGCGGCGACGCTTCCGTAGCTCGCGATCCGCGGGACGATCCCGGCGAAGACGGCGGCGACGACGGCGACGCTGAGCGCAGCCCTGAGGAGGACGCGCCTCCGCGACCGCATGGCGGCACAGCATAGGCGGGCGCGCGGCCGCCCGTCCCGGCGCCCGGGAGGATGGCCCTCGCGCCGCCCGCCGTCGGGTAGCCTCCGCTGCCGATGCGCGTGCTGATCACCGGCGGCGCCGGCTTCATCGGGTCGCACCTCGCCGACCGTCTGCTGGCGGAGGGCCACGAGGTGCGGGCGCTCGACAACCTCGACCCCCAGGTGCATCCGGCAGGCGAGCGGCCCGCGTACCTCGACGACCAGGTCGAGCTGCAGGTCGGCGACGTGCGCGACCACGACGCCGTCTCGCGCGCCCTCGAAGGCGTCGACGCGGTCTGCCATCTCGCCGCCGCGGTCGGCGTCGGCCAGTCGATGTACGAGATCGAGCGCTACACGTCGGTCAACGCGCTGGGGGCGGCGGTTGTGCTCGAGGAGGTCGTCCGGCGGCGCGATGCGATCCGCAAGCTGCTCGTCGCCTCCTCGATGTCGATCTACGGCGAAGGCCAGTACCGGAACCCGCGCAGCGGCGAGTCCGGCATCGCTCCCCCCTTGCGACCCGAGCGGCAGCTCGCGGCCAAGCAGTGGGAGGTGCTCGGCGAGGACGGCGGCCCGCTCGAGCCCGAGCCGACGGCCGAGACGAAGCCGCTACGTCCCACCTCGGTCTACGCGGTCGGCAAGCGCGACCACGAGGAGCTCTTCCTCGCCGTCGGGGCGGCCTACGGCATCCCGGCGGTCGCGCTCCGCTTCTTCAACGTCTACGGCGAGCGCCAGGCGCTCTCCAACCCCTACACCGGGGTGGCCGCGATCTTTTCCGCGCGCCTCTTGAACGACCGGCCGCCGCTCGTGTTCGAGGACGGTCGCCAGACGCGCGACTTCATCGACGTCCGCGACCTCGTCCGAGGCTGCGCGCTCGCGCTGCGCGCCGACGCCGCCGACGGCCGGGCGGTCAACCTGGGCACGGGCCGGGCCACCTCGATCCTCGAGGTCGCCCGCACGATCGCGACCGGCCTCGGCAAGGAGATCGAGCCGGAGGTCGTCGCGCAGTACCGCGCCGGCGACATCCGGCACTGCTTCGCCGACACGAGGCTCGCCGAGCAGCTGCTCGGCTTCCGCGCCGAGATCCCCTTCGAGGAGGGGATGCGCGACCTGCTCGCCTGGCTCGAGGGCCAGGAGGCGGTGGACGCGGTCGACGCGGCGCGCGAGGCGCTCCTCGCCCGCGGCCTCGCCCGCTAGCGCGCGTGCCCGTCCCCGACGTCTCGGTCTCGCTCGTGAACACGAACTCGCGTGCCCTCCTGCTCGCCTGCCTCGAGTCGCTGCGCGGCGTGGACGCGGAGATCGTCGTCCTGGACAACGCCTCGGAGGACGGCTCCGCCGCCGCGGTGCGTGCGCGCTTCCCCGAGGTGCGGCTGATCGAGCAGCGGCGACGAGCCGGCTTCGGCGCGAACCACAACACGGTCATCCGCGCCACGAGCGGCCGCTACGTCTTCGTCCTCAACGAGGACACGACGAGCGACGACTGGGGCTTGCCGCGCATGGTCGCGCACCTCGACGCGAACCCGCGGGTTGCGGCGCTCGCGCCGCGCCTCGTCTACCCGGACGGGCGGCCGCAGGCGTCCGCCTGGCGCTTCCCCTCGCCGGCCGCCGCTGCCCTCGGCCTGCTCACCCTCGGCCGGGCGGGCATCGTCCAGTCGGGGGGCGACGAGACCCGGGACGTCGACTGGGCGATGGCCGCCGCCCTGCTCCTGCGCCGGCAAGCGCTCGAGGAGGTTGGGCTGTTCGACGAGGGGTTCTTCATCTACTCCGAGGAGACGGACCTCTGCCGCCGCCTGCGGGCGGCCGGCTGGCGGACGCAGTACTTCCCGGCGGTGACCGTCGTGCACCACGAGTCCCAGTTCAGCGCCGGGATCCCGGAGCGGCGGATCAACGAGATGTGGCGGGGCCGGCACCGCTACTGGCGCAAGCACCACTCCGCGGCCGGAGCTCGGCTGGCGGCGCTCTGCACCGGCGGCCAGTACGCGGTGCGTGCCCTCCTGCGGGCCCGTGATCCCGACGCGGCGGCCCGGATGCGGCTGCACGCCCGCGACGCGATCCGGGTGCGCGGACCCGGGCTCCGCGAGCTCGCCGAGGACTGGAACCGCAGGCACGCCGCGGCCGCCTAGCGGAGCGGCCGCCGATCGGGCAGACTCCCTGGGCCGGTGGAAGTGATGGCGGGGGGAAGCGTGAGGACCGTCCAGGGCACCAGGTCGAGCAGGGCCGCCGCGTCCCACGGCTCGCGCGCGCGACGAGCGAGGAGCCTCCCGCCGTACGGCTGGCGGAGTCGGGTTCGCCCCCGGCCCGATCCGGGGTGCGGCGGCGGCGGCAGCGGCCGCCTCGGCCCGGCGCCGCTCGTGCTGCTCGTCGACGACGAGGCCTCGATCCGCACGATCTGCCGCGTCAACCTCGAGGGCGAAGGGCTGCGGGTGCTCGAGGCGGTGGACGGCGCCGACGCGCTCGAACGGGTGCGGCAGGCGCGGCCCGCCCTCGTCCTCCTCGACGTGATGATGCCCGGCGTCGACGGCTGGCTCGTGGCGGAGCGGCTGGCCGCTGACCCGGCCACGCGTGACGTACCAGTCGTCTTCCTGTCCGCCCGGGCGGCCGCCGAGGACCGGCTGCGGGCCCAGGCGCTCGGCGCGGTCGGCTACGTCGTCAAGCCGTTCGACCCGCTCCAGCTTGCGGGCACCGTCCGGCACGTGCTCGAGCGCATCGGCCGGGGCGAGCGGGAGCAGCTGACGCGCGAGCTCGTCGAGCCCCGATGACGGAGCGGGCCGCTGCGGCTGCGCCGGCGCAGGCCGCCGGGCGTCTCAGCCGGCCGGCAGCGAGGGCCCTGGCCGGGGCAGCCGCCGGCATCGCCGGGCCCGGCGCCGTCACCCTCCTGGCCTTCAGCCGGCCGCACGAGACGGTGCCGGCCCTGCTCTACGTGCTCGCGGTGCTCCTCGCGACGGCGCTCGGCGGGCGCAGTGGCGGCCTGCTCGCCGCCCTCGCCTCGATCGTCCCCTTCTACTACTTCTTCCTCTGGCCGTACCACGCCTGGGCGGCCAAGGCGGACGGGCTGCTCGCCCTCGCGGTCTTCCTGCTCGTCGCGACGCTCGGCGGCGAGGTCCTCGCCCGCCAGCGCGGCGCCCGAGCCCGGGCGGAGGGCGAGGCGGCGTCGAGCGGTCAGGCGCTCGACGTGGCCCTCCGGCTGCAGCGCGTCGCCGACGCGCTGATCTCGGCGCGCAGCCCCGAGGACGTCCTGCGCGCAGTGCTCGTGGAGGGCGTCCGCGCGGCAGAGGCGCGGGCCGGGCTGATCGCCAGCTTGAGCGAGGACGGCGAGTGGCTCGAGGTGATCTCCACCCACGGCTACGACGAGCGGCCGATCGAGCCCTTCCGCCGCTTCGCGCTCGCCGCCGACTACCCCCTCTCGGAGGCGGTGCGCAGCGGCGAAGGCGTCTTCCTGCGCTCGGCGGCCGAGCGCGACGCCCGCTACCCCGAGCTCGCCCGCCAGTCGCCGCCCGGCCGGGCTCTGGCCTGTCTGCCCCTCGTCGGGGAGCAGGGGCCGCTGGGCGGGCTCGTGTTCTCGTTCCCGGACGAGCAGGAGTTCCCGCCCGAGCGACGCGCCCTCAAGCTCGCGCTGGCCCGCCAGGCCGCGCTCGCCCTTGAGCGGGCGCAGCTGGCCGTGGCCGAGCAGGCCCTGCGCGACCGGCTCGAGTTCCTCGACGAGGCCACGACGCTGCTCACCTCGTCGCTCGACCTGGAGCGCACGCTCGAGCGCCTCTCCTCGCTCGCCGTCCGCCGGCTCGCCGACTGGTGCGCGATCGACGTGCTCGTGCCGGAGACGGGCGAGATCGAGCGGCTCGTCCTCGCCCACCATGACCCGCAGCGCCGCCGCTGGGCAGAGGCGGTGCGTGCCGGGACACGGCCGGCGCGGCTCGACGAGGAGGACGATCCGCTCGCCCGCGTGCTCAGAAGCGGCGAGCCGCTCTTTTGGCCGCAGGTCCCGGGCGAGCTGCTCGAGCGGGTCGCGACGCGCGATCCGGCGGCCGCCGCGGCCCTCGAGCACGTCTCCGTCCGCAGCGCCATGATCCTGCCGCTCGCGAGGGGCGAGCGCACCTTCGGGGCGCTGAGCCTGGTCTCCGAGCGGCGCGAGCTCGACGAGGGAGACTTCAGCCTCGGCCGCCAGCTCGCCGCGCGGGCGGCGATCGCGCTGGAGAACGCACGCCTGTACCGCGAGGCCGAGCAGCGGGCGGAGGCGGCGCTCGCCCTCGCCTACGTCGGCGACGGCGTCGTCCTGCTCGACCGAGACGGCAGGGTTCGCTTCTGGAACGCCGCCGCGGCCGCGATCACCGGGGTGGCGGCGGAGGACGCGGTGGGCCGGCCGGCAGTCGAGGTGCTGCCCGCCTGGCTCGAGCTGAGGCAGGCAGCCGAGCTCGCCGGCTCCGGCGGCCGCAGGCGCGCGCGGCCGTTCACCGTGCCGCTCGCCACGCCCGCGGGCGATCGCTGGCTCGCCGTGACCGGCGTCGCCTTCGCCGAGGGCGCGGTCTACGCGCTGCGCGACGTGACGGACGAGCAGGCGCTGGAACGGGCTCGCCGCGACTTCGTCACGACCGCCTCGCACGAGCTGCGCACGCCGCTCGCCGCCGTCTACGGCGCCGCCCGCACCCTGAGCCGCACCGACATCGAGATCCCGGACGAGCAGCGGCAGCAGTTCCTGGCGATGATCGTCAGCGAGACGGAGCGGCTGACGGCGATCGTCTCCCAGATCCTGCTGGCGGGGCAGATCGAGGAGGGACGGGTCGACCTGACGCTCTCGGCCACGGACGTGCGAGCGCTGGTCGAGAGCGTGTTCGCGTCGCTGCGCGTCCGCCTGCCGGAACGGCTCGAGCTGCGGCTGGAGGAGACGGGCGGGCGAGCGGTCGCGCTAGCCGACGAGGACAAGCTCCGCCAGGTGCTCGTCAACCTGCTCGACAACGCGGTCAAGTACTCGCCGGACGGCGGCGTCGTGACGGTCGAGCTGCGGCGGCGGCCGGGCCGGGTCGGGATCGAGGTGCGCGACCAGGGGCTCGGGATCCCGGCCGCCGAGCAGGAGCGGATCTTCGAGAAGTTCTACCGGCTCGATCCCCACCTGACCCGCGGCGTCGGCGGCAGCGGGCTCGGCCTGTACATCTCGCGCGAGCTCGTCTCCCGGATGGGCGGAACCCTCACCGTCCGCTCCCAGCCGGGAGAGGGCGCCGCCTTCGTCGTCGACCTGCCGGCGGCGTAGCCGGCCGGGCTCATACCGCGCTCTCATCTCGCGCGGCACACTTAGGCCGGAATGCTCGTTCTCGTGGTGGACGACGACCGCGCGGTTCGCGAGTCGCTCGAACGGGCGCTGCAGCTGCACGGCTACGAGGTGGCGCTGGCGGCCGACGGCGACGCCGCGCTCGCCGCCGTCGAGGCGCGAACGCCCGACGCGGTCGTGCTCGACGTGATGATGCCCGGACTCGACGGGCTCGACGTCACCCGCCGCCTGCGCCGGCAGGGAAACCGGGTCCCGATCCTCCTGCTGACGGCGCGCGACGCCGTCGGCGACCGGGTGGAAGGCCTCGACGCCGGCGCCGACGACTACCTGCCGAAGCCGTACGACCTCGAGGAGCTCCTCGCGCGGTTGCGCGCCCTCCTGCGCCGCTCGAAGCCCGAGCAGCCGGGCGCGCCGCTGCGCTTCGCCGACCTGATCCTCGACCTGGGCTCGATGGACGCGCGCCGGGGCGGGCGCCGCTTCGAGCTGACCACCACCGAGGCGCACCTGCTCGAGCTGTTCATGCGCAACCCACGCCAGGTGCTGCCGCGCCCGCTGATCTACGAGCGCGTCTGGGGCTACGACTTCAGCCACTCCTCGAACGCGCTCGACGTCTACGTCGGCTACCTGCGCCGCAAGACCGAGGCGGGCGGGGAGCCACGGCTGATCCACACCGTCCGCGGCACGGGCTACGTGCTGCGCGAGCAGTGACCCTCAAGGCGCGTCTGACCCTGGTGGCGGCCGGCGTGGTGGCCGTCGTCGTCGCGCTCGCCTCGACGGCGACGTACTTCCTGATGCGGCACGAGCTGTACTCGCAGGTCGACGCCCAGCTCACCGCACACGCTCGCGACCCGCACGCGGCGTTCTCCGACCTCAGCCCCTTCAGCAGCGACTTCGTCGCCGTCGTCAACTTCGACGGGACGGTCGCCTCCAACCCGCACAACATCCCGATCGACTCGAGGGTGGTGGCCGTCGCGGAGGGGGAGAGCCGCGGGTTCTTCCGCAACGTCGGCGTGCGCGAGCTCTCGACGGGCCAGCCCGTCACCCTGCGGGAACGGGTGCTGCCCAGCCTGTTCGGCGGCGCGGTCGTCGTCGCCCGCAACATCGACTACATCAACCACGACCTCGACCGCCTGCGGCTGATCCTGATCCTCGTCTCGCTGGGCGGGATCGCCATCGCAGCCGCGGCCGGCGCGCTCGTCTCGGGGGCCACGCTCGCACCCGTGCGCCGGCTGACGGCGGCAGCCGAGCGGATCGCGAGGACGGGCGAGCCGAGCGAGCGGGTGCCCGAGGGCGGCCGGGGCGAGCTGGCCCGGCTCGGCGCCTCCTTCAACACCATGCTCGCCTCGCTCGAGGAGTCGCTCGAGACGCAGCGGCGCTTCGTCGCCGACGCCTCGCACGAGCTGCGCACCCCGCTGACCAGCCTGCAGACGAACATCGACGTCCTGCGAGGCGACGTCGAGCTCGACCCCGAGCAGCGGCGGCGGCTGCTCGACGACCTGCACCGCGAGTCGCAGGAGATGCGCTCGCTGATCGCGGGCCTGCTCGAGCTGGCTCGCGGCGGGGCGCAGGTCGAGAAGCGCCCGTTCCAGCTCGACGAGCTCGTCGAGGAGGCGGTCGAGCGGGCCCGCGGCCGCTTCCCCGGAGTCGCCTGGCGGGCCGAGCCCCTCGAGCCGACGGTCGTCGACGGCTACCGGGAGCGGATGGAGCGGGCGGTCTGGAACCTGCTCGAGAACGCGGGCAAGTGGAGCGGCGAGGGCGGCGTGGTCGAGGTCGCGCTGACCGGCGGCGAGCTGCGGGTGCGCGACCACGGCCCAGGCTTCGCCGAGGAGGACCGCCCCTTCGTCTTCGAGCGCTTCTACCGCTCGGCGGCGGCTCGGGCGATGCCGGGCGCGGGGCTCGGGCTGGCGATCGTGCGCGAGGTGGCGGAGGCGCACGGCGGGACGGCGGTGGCCGAGAACGCGCCCGGCGGCGGAGCCCTCGTCCGCCTCAGCCTGAACGGGGCTGCTCGGCCGGGCACGGCCGAGGAGGCGGACGGAGACTGAGGCGCCCGGGCCGGCCAGCCGCGCCGCGAGCGACCGCGCCGCGAACGAACTCTTAACCGGCTCTTACCGTCCTTTCATCCGGGCGTGGTTGGATTGCGGCTGCATCGAACCCCTCCCGGCTCGGCCGCTACGGCGGGCCGCGGCCAGCCAGCTCGGTCCGGCGTCTTCCCGGATCCCCTGCGGTGAAGGCGCCGGACTGCGCGGCTGGCGCCGGATCAGGAGGCGGTTGCGGCGGGCGCCGGCGGTGGGCCGGCCGACTCGGCGGGCGCGCTGGCGCGGGGCAGGGAGAGCCAGACGTCACCGCCCCCGCCCGGACGGTTGCGCAGCCCGGCGCTGCCGCCGTGGGCGCGGGCGACGAGCTCGACGATCGAGAGGCCGAGGCCCGAGCCGCCCCGGCTGCGCGCCTCGTCCGCCCGGCTGAAGCGGTCGAAGGCGCGGCCCTGGAAATCCGGCGGGAAGCCGCCGCCCGCGTCCCTGACGTGCAGCTCGACGAACCCGTCTCGCTCCTCGGCCGCCAGCTCGACGGTGCCCTCGCCGTGGGTGAGGGCGTTGTCCACGAGGTTGACGAGCGCCTGGCCGACCCGCAGCGGGTCGGCGTAGAGGTGGAGCTCGCTGGGCTCGACGCGGAGCCGGCGGCCGGCGGCGTGGGCGCGGGTGGCGAAGCGGGTCGCCGCGTCCGCGAGCAGGTCGCGGGCCGCGACCGCCTCCGGCCGGATCGGCAACGGCCCCTGGTCGGCGCGGGCGATCAGGAGCAGGTCGTCGGCGAGCCGCGACAGCCGCTGCGTCTCCTCGGCGGCCGAGCGGAGCGCCCGCTCGAGCTCCTCGCGCGAGCGGGGACGGCGCAGCGCCAGGTCGAGCTCGGTGCGCAGGAGGGCGAGCGGGGTGCGCAGCTCGTGGCTGGCGTCGGCGACGAAGCGGCGCTCGTGCTCGAAGGCGGCCTGCAGGCGGGCGAGCATGTCGTTCAGGGTTACCGCGAGCCGCGACACCTCGTCGCCTCCGGGCGGCACGGGCAGCTCGGCGGGCTCGCCGGCCGTGATCGCGGCCGCGCGGCGGCGCAGGATCTCGACCGGCCGCAGGGCTCCCGCCGTGAGGGCGTAGCCGCCCAGCGAGGCGGCGACGAGCGCCAGCGGCAGGAAGAGGATGAGCTCGTGCCGGAGGTGGTCGAGCGACTCGTCGCGGGGGTCGAGCGAGCGGGCGACGACGGCGACGGCCGTCCCGCTCGGGTTGCGCAGGGCGAGGACGCGCCACGTCCCCCGGCGCTCGGGCAGCCGCCTGTAGAGCCAGATCCGGCCCGCCGCAAGCGCCTCGGCGACGACGCGCCGGCCGACGAGCGGCGGCAAGGTCCGCGGCTGGGAGCGGCGGACGCGCCCGCTGGGCGAGACGAGCTGGACGAGGGTCGTGCCCCCGCCGGTGTCGGCGTCGACGTGGCCGGCGCCGAGCTCCTCGTCCGCCTGCGCGGCGAGCGTCTGGTCGATCGAGGAGAGCAGCTCCCGGCCGACGCGCTGGTAGACGAACAAGCCGATGCCCGCGAGGACGACGGCCATCGCCAGCGCGAAGCCGAGGGTCAGGCGGACGCGGATCGGCAGCCGAAGACGGTGCACGCCCTCAGTCTGCGCGCAACCGGTAGCCGACGCCACGCACCGTCTCGATCGAGTCGCGCCCGAACGGACGGTCGATCTTCTCCCGCAGGTAGCGCACGTAGACGTCGACGACGTTCGAGCGGCTCTCGAAGGCGATGTCCCAGGCGCCGTCGAGAAGCTGGGTGCGGCTGAGCGTGATTCCCGGCCGGCGCATGAACAGCTCGAGCAGCGCGAACTCCTTGGCGGAGAGGTTGAGCTCCCGCTCGCCCCGCCAGGCTCGATGGGCGGCCGGGTCGAGGCGGAGGTCGCCGACCTCGAGCACGGCAGGCCGCTCGACCGGCGCGCGGCGGGTCAGGGCCCGCAGGCGCGCCAGGAGCTCCTCGAAGGCGAACGGCTTCGTCAGGTAGTCGTCGGCGCCGGCGTCGAGGCCGCCGACCCGGTCGTCGACGGCGTCGCGCGCGGTCAGCATGAGGACGGGCGTCCAGACGCCGTCGCGGCGCAGCCGCCGGCAGATCTCGAACCCGTCGGCGCCGGGCAGCATCACGTCGAGGACGATCGCGTCGTACTCGACGGCGCGCGACATCCAGAGGGCCTCCTCGCCGCGGTCGGTGACGTCGGCCGCGTACCCCTCCTCGCGCAGGCCGCGGCCGAGGAGCTCCCCGAGCTTCTTCTCGTCCTCGACGACCAGGATGCGCATCCGCTCGCCATTGTCGCTGCCCGCGTGAGAGCCGGATGAGCCTTCAGCACGATCTCATCCGCGTCCGCTGCCATCGCCTCGGTGCGCAGCGGCGGAGCGGACGGAAACGAGCGGCTGACGGCGGCGACCTCCGTCGTGCTCGTCGGGCTGCTGGCGGGGCTCGGGGTCACGATCCTGGCGATCGGGCCGCTCGTCTGGTGGCACGTCCTCCTCGGGATGCTCCTGGTCCCGCCGCTCCTGCTGAAGCTCGGGAGCACCGGCTGGCGGGTCGTCCGCTACTACACCGGCGCGCCGGACTACGTCCGCTGCGGGCCGCCGCCGCTGCCGCTGCGCCTGCTGGCTCCGCTCGTCGTCGCCTCGACGGTTGCGGTGGTCGGAACCGGCCTGGCGCTGCTCGCGACCGGTCCGTCGGGCGGGATCCTGACAGGGCTCCACAAGGCGGCATTCGTCGTCTGGTTCGTTGTCACGGCGCTGCACGTGCTGGCGCGCCTGCCGCGGATCCCCCGACTGGTGACGGCGGACTGGCGCAGGGGCACCGGCCCGGCGGCGCGGACACCGGGCCGGGTCGCGCGCCGGCTCCTCGTCGCCGGGTCGGTCGTCGTTGGCGTCGCGCTCGCCCTGGCCACCGTCCGCTACGCCCAGCCGTGGGTGCACTGGTTCGCGGCGGGCCGTGGCGGGGACGGCTGAGGGCTGGCGCGCGGGGCTGGGCTTCGAGCCGAGGGCGCCGAGCCGGGGGCGGGCGGCGGGGCTCAGGCGCGGCGCAGCACGACGAGCGAGCGCTCCTGCACCGGGACGAGCGCCCGCGGGCCGAGCGGCGAGGGCGGCTCCTCGCCCGTGGCCAGCTCGACCAGCCAGCGCTGGCCGAAGCGGCGGGCGGGGAGGGTGAAGACGACCGCCTCCGGCCCGGCGTTGACGAGCAGCAGGAACGAGTCGCCGGCGACCGGCTCGCCGCGGAGGGTCCGCTCGCGGAGCTCCTGGCCGTTGAGGAAGACGCCCAGGGTGCGCGTTTCCGGGCTCGTCCACTCCCGCCGCGTCATCCGTCGCCCGTCCGGCCGGAACCACCAGACGTCCGGCAGGCCGCTCTCGCCCGCCGCGCCCGTCAGGAACGACGCGCGCCGGAAGACGGGGTGCGCGCGCCGGAGGGCGATCGCCCGGCGGGCGAACTCGAGCAGGTCGCGGTCGGCGGTCTGCCAGTCGAACCAGGAGGTTTCGTTGTCCTGGCACCAGGCGTTGTTGTTGCCGCCCTGGGTGCGGCCGAGCTCGTCGCCTCCGAGCAGCATCGGCACGCCCTGGGAGAGGAGCAACGTGGCGAGGAAGTTGCGCTGCTGGCGCGCGCGCAGGGCCAGCACGGCCGGGTCGTCCGTCGGCCCCTCGACGCCGTGGTTCCACGAGCGGTTGTCGTCGGTGCCATCCCGGTTTCCCTCGCCGTTCGCCTCGTTGTGCTTGTGGTCGTAGGAGACGAGGTCGCGCAGCGTGAAGCCGTCGTGGGAGGTGACGAAGTTGATCGAGGCGAAGGGGTCGCGGCCGTTCCGCTGGTAGAGGTCGGCCGAGCCGGTGAACCGCTGGGCGAACTCGCCGACCGTCCCCCGGCCGCGCCAGAAGTCGCGGACGCAGTCCCGGTACTTGCCGTTCCACTCCGCCCAGAGCACCGGGAAGTTGCCGACCTGGTAGCCGCCGGGGCCGACGTCCCAGGGCTCGGCGATCAGCTTGACCTGGGAGAGGACCGGGTCCTGGTGGATCGTGTCGAAGAAGGTCGACAGACGATCGACCTCGTACAGCTCCCGCGCCAGCGCCGAGGCGAGGTCGAAGCGGAAGCCGTCGACGTGGCACTCGAGCACCCAGTAGCGCAGCGAGTCCATGATCAGGCGCAGCACGGAGGGGTGGACGGGGTTGAGCGAGTTGCCCGTGCCGGTGAAGTCGACGTAGAAGCGCGGGTTGTCGGGCGCCAGCCGGTAGTAGCTGCGGTTGTCGACGCCGCGGAAGCTGAGCATCGGCCCGAGGTGGTTGCCCTCCGCGGTGTGGTTGTAGACGACGTCGAGGATCACCTCGATGCCCGCCCGGTGCAGGGCCTTCACGAGACCCTTGAACTCGCGCACCTGCTGGCCCGCGCTGCCGGTCGCCGCGTAGAGGGCGTGCGGCGCGAAGTAGCCGATCGAGGAGTAGCCCCAGTAGTTCGTCAGGCCGCGCTCGTGCAGGAACGCCTCGTCCGCGACGTGGTGGATCGGCAGCAGCTCGACGGCCGTCACGCCGAGCTCGCGCAGATGGGCGAGGGCCGCCTCCGACGCCAGGCCGGCGTAGGTTCCCCGCAGGTCGTCTCGCACGTCGGGATGCAGCCTCGTGAAGCCCTTCACGTGCAGCTCGTAGATCACCGTCTCGTGCCACGGCGTCCGGGGCGGGGCGTCGTCCTCCCAGTCGAACGCCGGGTCGATGACCACGCACTTCGGGATCGCCTCGGCGTCGTCCTCGTCGTCCGGCTCGAGGTCGGCGTCCTCGGCGGGGCTCGGCACGTAGGGGAGCACGTTCGCTCGTTGCCAGCGGATCGGGCCCTCGATCGCCTTCGCATAGGGGTCGATGAGCAGCTTGTAGGCGTTGAACCGGTGCCCGGCCTCCGGCTCGTACGGGCCGTGGACGCGGTACCCGTACCGCTGGCCAGGGCCGACGCCGGGCAGGTAGCCGTGCCAGACGTGCGCGGTCGCGTCGCGCAGCTCGACCCGGGTCTCGTTGTCCGCGTCGTCGAAGAGGCAGAGCTCGACGCGCTCTGCGTGCTCGGAGAAGAGCGCGAAGTTCGTCCCCTCGCCGTCCCAGCTCGCGCCCAGCGGGAACGGCCGCCCCGGCCAGACCTCCATCAGCGAGAGCATTCCACGCGCCGCCGGCCGAGGTGGGCGCCGAGCGTCCTGCGGCAGCGTCGCCTGCACGCGGGCCCGCGGACGGCGAGCGGGGCGGCATGCCTTGCAACCCCACGCTTCCCGGCTCCGCCGCCCTCTACTCCGGCACGAGCCAGAGCGCGGCGAGCGGCGGCAGCGTCAGCGCGGCGGAGAACGGCTGGTCGTGCCAGGGAACGGCTTCCGCCTCCACCCCGCCCAGGTTGCCGACGCCGCTGCCGGCGTAGAAGGCCGAGTCGGTGTTCAGGAGTTCCCGCCAGCGACAGCAGGCGGGCATGCCGACGCGGTAGCCGTAGCGCGGGACCGGCGACAGGTTGAGGACGCAGACGAGCGGCGGCGCGTCAGCCTCGCCCAGGCGGACGAAGGCCAGTACGTTGTTCGCCGCGTCGTTCGCCTCCAGCCAGCGGAAGCCCGCCGGCTCGAAGTCGAGCTGCCAGAGCGCCGGCGTCCGCCGGTAGAGACGGTTCAGGTCGCGCACCAGCGTCCGGATCCCGTCGTGGTCCGGGTAGGCGAGCACGTTCCAGTGAAGCGAGCCGTCGGAGTTCCACTCCTCCCACTCGCCGAGCTCGCCGCCCATGAAGAGGAGCTTCTTGCCGGGGTGCGCCCACATGTACGCGTAGAGGGCGCGCAGATTCGCGAAACGCTGCCAGCGGTCGCCGGGCATCTTGTCGAGCAGCGAGCGCTTCCCGTGCACCACCTCGTCGTGCGAGAGGGGCAGGACGAAGTTCTCGCTGAAGGCGTACATCAGCGAGAACGTCAGGGTGTGGTGGTGGTAGCGCCGGTAGACCGGGTCCCGCTGGAAGTAGTCGAGCGTGTCGTGCATCCAGCCCATGTTCCACTTGAGGCCGAAGCCGAGCCCGCCCAGGTAGGTCGGCCGGGAGACGCCGGGCCAGGCCGTCGACTCCTCCGCCACCGAGACGATCCCCGGCGCGTGGGCGTACAGCGTCTCGTTCAGCTCGCGCAGGAAGGAGATCGCGTCGAGATCCTCGTTCCCCCCGAACGCGTTCGCCACCCACTCGCCGGGCCGGCGCGAGTAGTCGAGGTAGAGCATCGAGGCCACCGCGTCGACGCGGATCCCGTCGGCGTGCTGCTCGCGCAGCCAGTAGAGCGCGTTGGCGAGCAGGAAGTTCCGGACCTCGCGCCGGCCGAGGTTGAAGACGAGCGTCCCCCAGTCGGGGTGGGCGCCCCGGCGCGGGTCGGCGTGCTCGTAGAGGTGGGTGCCGTCGAAGAGGGCGAGCGCCCAGTCATCGCGGGGGAAGTGGGCCGGCACCCAGTCGCAGATCACGCCGATCCCCCGCTGGTGCAGCCGGTCGACGAGGTAGCGGAAGTCGTCGGGTGTCCCGAAGCGCGCGGTCGGCGCGTAGTACCCCGTGACCTGGTAGCCCCAGGAGCCGGCGAACGGGTGCTCCATCACCGGCAGCAGCTCGACATGGGTGAAGCCCAGGTCGCAGACGTAGTCGGTGAGCTCCTCCGCGAGCTCGCGGTACGTCAGGGGCCGGTTCCCCTCGAGCGGGTTACGCCGCCAGGACCCCAGGTGCACCTCGTAGATCGCGAGCGGCTCGCGCAGCGGGTCGGAGGCGGCCCGGCGCGCCAGCCACTCCTCGTCCTGCCAGACGTGCCCGGGCTGGTGCACGATCGAGGCGTTCGCCGGCGGCACCTCGGTCTGGAAGGCGACCGGGTCGGCCTTGAGGCGTAGGCGGCCGTCGCGCGTCCGGAGCTCGAACTTGTAGCGGGCGCCCGCCTCGACGCCGGGCACGAACAGCTCCCAGATCCCCGCCGCGCCGAGCGACCGCATCGGATGGAGCCGCCCGTCCCAGGAGTTGAAGTCGCCGACCACCGAGACCGAGCGGGCGTTCGGCGCCCAGACCGCGAAGGCGGTGCCAGTCACCCCGTCGATCTCCCGCACGTGCGCCCCGAGCCGCTCGTAGAGCCGTTCGTGCCGGCCTTCGCGCGCCAGGTGGAGGTCGAGCTCCCCCAGCGTCGGCAGGAAGGAGTACGGGTCGCGCAGGGTGAACGTGCGGCCGTCGGGGTACTCGACCTCGAGCTCGTACGCGAGCGGCAGCCGGGCCCTGGGCACGAGCGCCTCCCAGAGGCCCTCCGGATCGGCGAGCTCGGCCTCGACCGGGCTCCAGCCGCGGCGGGGGCCGGAGGCGCCGGCCGGCCGGACGCGCACCGCCCGAGCCTCGGGCCGGTAGGCCCGCACCACGACGCCTCCGTCGGCCTGATGCGCCCCCAGCAGCTCGTGCGGGTTGGCGCCCAGCTCGAGCACCCGCTACAGCGCCTCCGCCGCCTGCTCCATCAGCCGCTCGATGCCGGCCACCGGGATCCGCACCCAGTCGGGACGGTTGTCGAGCTCGTAGCGCAGCTCGTAGACCGCCTTCTCCAGCTCGAAGACCGCGAGCAGGCGGTCGATCGCGGCCTCTCCGGCGGGCAGGAGCGCCCGGTCGACCGTCTCGAGGTAGCGCTCCAGGAACCGCTGGCGTGCACGCTCCTCCCAGTCGGCCGGCAGGTCGGCCCCCGGCGTGAGCGCCACCGCGGTCGCGGCGTAGGCGAACGAGCGCAGCATCCCGGCCACGTCGCGCAGCGGCGAACGCTTCCGCCGCCGCTCGGCCAGCGTGCGGGCCGGCTCGCCCTCGAAGTCGAGGATCACCCAGTCGTTGCCGGCGACCAGCGTCTGGCCGAGGTGGTAGTCGCCGTGGATCCGGATCACTCGCCCGCTCGAGCCGGCATGGGCCAGGAGCCGGAGCTGCTCGCGCACCTCCTCGCCCCGGCCGGCGATCGGCGCGAGGCGTTCATCGTCCTCGGGCAGCGAGACGAAGACCTGCGCGATCTCCTCGTCCACGGTCGCCGTCAGCAGGCCGAGCATCTCGACGCTCGGCTCCTCGGGCGCGAAGGCCGGATCGCCGGGGTCGGAGCCGAGCACGGTGTGCATCTGCGCGGTCACCTCTCCCAGCCGCTTGAGCCGGTCGAGGAACCGTTCCGGCGCCGCGGCGATCTCCTCGAGCGCGACCTGCCAGCCGTTGACGGCGTCGGGGATGTACTCCTGCAGGATCCCGAGCGTCGCCGTCAGCGGGCCGCCGGAGTAGCCGTACCAGCCGCCGAGGGCCGGCATGTTGCGGAAGCCGTGCTCGCCGAGGAAGCGCAGCAGCTCCAGCTCGGGGTTGATGCCGGGCTCGAGCCGGCGGAAGATCTTCAGGATCAGCGCGTCGTCGAAGACGACGGAGCTGTTCGACTGCTCCGAGTCGACGGGACGCGCCGCGCCGAGCTCGCGGCCGAGCGCCGAGAAGTCGGCGGCCGGGCGGAACTCGACGATCCCCTGGCCGCCCTGCACGGTCAACCCGGCTCGCATCGCGCTCACGAGCTCCCGGGCCAGGTTCGGGTTCGCGGCGAGGCCGTCGGCGGCGTCTCCGCGGTCGGAGAGCAGGAGCTGGTAGAGGTCGTGGGCGCCGGTGTCGTAGCGCAGCTCGACGAGCGCCAGCGCAAGCCGCGGCTCCGCCTGGCGGATCGTCACCGTGTCGAGCGTCTGGGCGCGCACGACCGTTCGCGACTTCGCGCCGTACCAGCGCTGCCGCGTGACGTCGTCGATCAGTGCGCGCTCGTCCACCGTTACGCTTCCTGCCCCGCCGGCCTGAGCTGGAACCAGAAGAACCCTCGCGGCCCGAGCGTGAGCAGGTACGGCAGCTCCCCGATCGGCGGGAAGGCTGTGCGGCCCAGCATCTCCACGGGGACCATACCGGCGTACTCCGAGAGGTCGAGCTGCACGGCCTGGGCGGAGTGGGCGAGGTTGTGCACGCAGAGGACGACGTCCTCCTCCCAGCTGCGGACGTGCGCGAAGATCCGGGTGTTCTCGGCGCGCAACGGCCGGTACGAGCCGAGCCCGAACACCGGGTGCTCCTTGCGCAGGGCGATGAACCGCTGCAGCCAGCGCAGCAGCGAGTTCGGGGTGCGGAGCTGGGCCTCGACGTTCACGGCCTGGAAGCCGTAGACGGGGTCCATCAGCGGCTGCAGGTAGAGCTGCGCCCAGTCGGCGCGGGAGAAGCCGGCGTTGCGGTCGCCCGACCACTGCATCGGCGTCCGCACGCCGTCTCGGTCGCCGAGGTAGACGTTGTCGCCCATGCCGATCTCGTCCCCGTAGTAGAGGACGGGCGAGCCGGGCAGCGAGAAGAGGATCGCGTGCAGGAGCTCGGCCTCGTCTCGGCCCGCGTCGAGCAGGGGGGCGAGGCGGCGGCGGATGCCGAGGTTGAGCTTCATCCGCGGGTCCTTCGCGTACTCGGCGTACATGTAGTCGCGCTCCTCGTCGGTGACCATCTCCAGCGTCAGCTCGTCGTGGTTGCGCAGGAACAGGCCCCACTGGCAGTTGTCCGGGATCGGGGGCGTCCGGTCGAGGATCTCGTAGATCGGCGTCGCGTCCTCCCGCCGCAGGGCCATGAACATCCGCGGCATGACCGGGAAATGGAAGGCCATGTGGCACTCGTCGCCGTCGCCGAAGTACGCCACCACGTCCTCGGGCCACTGGTTCGCCTCGGCGAGCAGGACGCGGTCCGGGTAGCGGGCGTCGACCTCGGCCCGGACGCGCTTCAGGTACTGGTGCGTCTCGGGCAGGTTCTCGCCGTTCGTCCCGTCCCGCTCGAAGAGGTAGGGCACGGCGTCCAGGCGGAAGCCGTCGATGCCCAGGTCGAGCCAGAAGCGCAGGACCTCCAGCATCACCTCCTGCACCTCGGGGTTGTCGTAGTTCAGGTCGGGCTGGTGGTGGAAGAAGCGGTGCCAGTAGTACTGGCCGCGGAGCGGGTCGAGCGTCCAGTTCGACGGCTCGCTGTCGATGAAGATGATCCTCGCCTCCGGGTAGCGGTCGTCGGTGTCCGACCAGACGTACCAGTCCCCCTTGGGGCCGCTCGGATCGCTGCGCGACTCCTGGAACCAGGGATGGTCGGACGAGGTGTGGTTCATCACGAGGTCGGCGATCACGCGCATCCCCCGCTGGTGGGCCTGCTCCACGAACTCGCGGAAGTCGTCCACCGTGCCGTAGTCGGGGTGGATCGCGAAGAAGTTCGAGATGTCGTAGCCGCCGTCGCGAAGCGGCGACTCGTACATCGGGAGCAGCCACAGGCAGTCGACCCCCAGCCACTCCAGGTAGTCGAGCTTCTCGATCAGCCCGCGGAAGTCGCCGGAGCCGTCGTCGTTGCCGTCGAAGAAGCCACGGATGTGGATCTCGTAGAAGACCGCCCGCTTGAACCACAGCGGGTCGCGCTGGAACCACTGCTCAGACACCGCTCCTCCGGTTCTCGCCTCGCAGCTGACACCGACGTCCGTCCCCGCCGGACGCGCCCGCCGGCCGTCCGCCGCGGGACGGAGGAAGGGAAGGTAGCGCGAGGGGCCTCGCCCGCCGCATCAGTCTCCGATGCGCAGCACGTGGCTCTGGCCGGGCCCGAGGCGGACGTAGTTGCGACCGATCCGCCAGGTCCAGCGCTCGTCGGTCAGGAGGTCTCGCACCGGGTAGACGGGGGCGAGCCCGCTCGACACGGGCACGACGCAGACGCCCTCCTGCGGCGCCCGCGGGTCGAGGTTGACGACCGTGACCACGGCGCTGGAATCCCGCTGCTTGAGGAAGGCGAAGAGGTGCTCGTTCTCGGTCTCGAGGATCGTGAGCGGCGCGAGCCACTGCAGCGCCGGGTTGGCGCGCCGCGCCGCGTTCAGCTTCGCCACGAGGGGCAGGAGCGGCCCGTCGAGGCGCCGGCGCTTCAGCTCGTACTTCTCGGAGTCCAGGTACTCCTCGGAGCCGGGCCGCAGCGGCACGTTCTCGCAGTGCTCGAAACCGGAGTAGATGCCGTACGCGGGCGAGAGCGTCGCCGCCAGCACGAGCCGCGCCTCGAAGGCCGGCCGGCCGCCGCGCTGGAGGTACTCGTGCAGGATGTCCGGCGTGTTCGCGAAGCAGTTCGGCCGGTAGAAGTCCCGCCACTCGAGGAGCTGGCCGACGAACTCGAGGAGCTCCCAGCGGCTGTTCTTCCACGTGAAGTACGTGTAGCTCTGGGCGAAGCCGGCCTTGGCGAGGGTCGTCATCGGCGCCGGCCGGGTGAACGCTTCCGCGAGGAAGATCACCTCGGGATGCGCGCGCCGCACCTCGCGGATCAGCCACTCCCAGAACGGCACCGGCTTCGTGTGCGGGTTGTCGACGCGGAAGACCGTGACGCCGTAGCCGACCCAGTGCAGGACGACGTCGAGCAGCGCTTGCCAGAGGCCGCGCCAGTCCTCGCTGGCGAAGTCGACGTTGTAGATGTCCTGGTAGCGCTTGGGCGGGTTCTCGGCGTACTTCAGCGTCCCGTCCGGACGGCGGAAGAACCACTCGGGGTGCTCGCGCAGCCAGGGGTGGTCGGGCGAGCACTGGATGGCGAAGTCGAGCGCGATCTCGATCCCGTGCTCCTTCGCCTCGGCCACGAGGCGCCTGAACTCCTCCTCCGTCCCCAGCGACGGCTCGATCGCCTCGTGGCCCCCTTCGGCGGCGCCGATCGCCCAGGGGCTGCCGACGTCGCCGGGCGCCGCCCGCTCCGCGTTGTTGCGGCCCTTGCGGTTGGTGCGGCCGATCGGGTGGATCGGCGGCAGATAGAGGACGTCGAAGCCGAGCTCGGCGAACCGCGGCAGCAGCGCGCGGACCCCTTCGAAGCCGCCCCACGAGCGGGGGAAGAGCTCGTACCAGGCGCCGAAGCGGGCGAGCACGCGGTCGACGTCGACCGCGTAGGCGGGCGAGGACGTCGTCTCGGCCCGGTCGCCGGCCGGGGCGGCGAGAGCCTCCGCGAGCGTCAGCGCGTCTCGTCCCAGCAGGGCGGCTCCCTCCGAGAGCTCGCCGGAGAGGTCCTGCTGACCAGCCGCGAGCTTGCGCCGCAGCTCTTCCTGGAAGGAGGCGACCCGGTCGACCCAGGCGTCGATCCGGAAGCGCCACAGCCCGGGCGCGTCGACGTCGAAGCCGCCCGCCCAGAGGTCGTTGCCGAGCGGCTCGAGCGGCGCCTCGCGCCAGCGTCGCGAGCCGGGCCGGCGGACGCGGATCGCCGCGCCGAGCACCTCGTGGCCGTCGCGGAAGATCCGGGCGGAGACCTCGACGCGGTCGCCGACCGTGCGCTTCACCGCGTACCGGCCGCAGTCGACCTGCGGCGCGACCTCCTGGATCTGGATGCGGGACGGCGGGCCACCCGTCTGCGGGAGGGGCACGCCTCAAGTCTCGCCGATCGGCGAGGATCGACGCATGGAGCTGACCCGGGCCGCCGGCATCCTCCTGCACCCGACCTCGCTACCCTCGGGCCGGCTCGACCGCGAGGCCTACCGCTTCGTCGACTGGCTCGCCGCCGCCGGCCAGGCCTGGTGGCAGGTGCTGCCGCTCGGGCCGCCCGACGAGTTCGGCTCGCCCTACCGCTCGCCGTCGGCGTTCGCCGCCTCCCCCCGCCTGCTGGCCCGGCCGCAGGCACGGGTCGGCGCCGACGAGGTGGAGGAGTTCGTGGCTCGCCATCCCTACTGGGTCGGCGCCTGGGCGAGCTTCGCGGGTCGCGGGGCGCTCGCCGACCAGGTGCGGTTCGAGCGGGAGTGGGGTGCCCTGCGGGCCTACGCCGCCCGGCGGGGCGTGCGGCTGATCGGCGACCTGCCGTTCTACGTCTCCGACGCCGGGGCCGACCTCGCCGGCTGGCCCGAGCTCTTCGAGCGCGGTGAGGTCGCCGGAGCGCCGCCCGACGCGCTCAGCGCCGCCGGCCAGCGCTGGGGGAACCCGCTCTACGCCTGGCCGGTGCACCGCGCGACCGGCTACCGCTGGTGGCGCGAGCGGGTTCGCCGCACGCTGGAGCTCGTCGACCTCTGCCGGGTCGACCACTTTCGGGGCTTCGTCTCCTACTGGGCCGTGCCCGAGCGCAACCGGACGGCCACGAGCGGGCGCTGGCGGGCCGGCCCCGGCGCCGGGTTGTTCCGGGCGATCGAGCGCGACCTCGGCGAGCTGCCGCTGATCGCCGAGGACCTCGGACGGATCACGCCTGCAGTCCACCGCTTGCGGGACGAGCTCGGCCTGCCGGGCACCCTCGTCGCGCTCTGGGCCTTCGCGGGTCCGCGCGACAACCCGCACAGGCTCGAAAACCACCGCCAGCACGCGGTCGTCTACACGAGCACGCACGACACCGACACGGCTGCCGGCTGGTTCCGCAGCCTCTCGCCCCGGCGGCAGGCGGCGAGCGGGCTCCGCCCCGACGAGCCGCACTGGGCGCTGATCGAGCGCTGCTACGCCTCGCCGGCCCGGCTGGCGATCGTCCCCGCCCAGGACGTGCTCGGGCTCGGCAGCGAGGCGCGGATGAACCGGCCGGGGGTGGCCGACGGGAACTGGAGCTGGCGGCTCGAGCCGGGTCAGCTGACCGAGGAGCTGGCCGTCCGGCTGCGCGGGCTCGCCGAGCGCTACGGCCGCACGCCCTCCGACACCGCAGCCGCGGCAGCTACCCCGGCTACCCCGGGCACGGAGCCCAGCGCTAGCCGGCCGGGTGCGAGGCGTCGGTGAACTCGCGGAACTCGGCCGTCAGCAGGTAGGCGGTCTGCTCGCCGATGTCCACCGCCCGGTCGCCCACCCGCTCGAGCGTTCGCGCGGCGACCACCATGCGCAGGCCCCACTCCCGCAGCGCCGGGTCGGCCATCACGTCGACGAGGCGCTCGACGAAGCGCCGGTTGGCCCGGTCGATCAGCTCGTCGAGCTCGACGAGGCTCTCGGCGGCCGCCAGGTCGCGCTCGGCGAAGGAGTCGAGCGCCGTGCGCAGCATCGCCTCGGCCCGCTCGCCCATCTCGCTCAGGACGTCGACCAGCGCCGGGTCGGGCTCGACGCCGGCGACGAGCTGGGAGAGCTTCGCGACGGTGACGCAGCCGTCCCCGCTCCGCTCGAGCAAGAGGTTGACGTGCAGCATCGCCAGCAGGAGCCGCAGGTCGCGGGCGACCGGCGTCTGCAGGGCGAGCAGCGACTGGATCTCGTGCTCGATGGCGAGGAAGTAGCGGTCGATCTCGTCGTCGAAGGCGATCACCTCGTCCGCGAGGCCGACGTCGCGCTCCTCGAGGGCGCGGATCGCGCCGCGCAGCGCGCTCAGGACGCGCTCGCCCATCTCCTGGAGATGAGCCTCGAGGCGCTGCAGGGCGTGGTCGATCGCCATCGGAGGCCAGGGTACTCGCTCCTCCGCCAAGTGCAGCGGCCGTCACCACTTCGTCTCCAGGCCGAAACGACGGCGTATCCCACCCGCCCTCGCGACCGCCCTACGGTGGCGACAGGAACCCGAGGAGGAGGAGGAACATCCAGATGCCGAGACACGGCAAGCACGTTCGGATCGCCCTGGCGCTCGTCGCTGCCGCGCTCGTCGCGGGGTCGGCGGTGGTGGCGGCGGGTGCAGCGCGCAGCAAGCGGGCCGGCGGCACGCTGACCGGCGCCGGCTCGTCACTCATCGCGCCCGCCATCCAGGGCGTCTGGTCACAGGCCTACCAACGGCAGAAGGGCGTGACCGTCAACTACGCGGCCGTCGGCTCGGGGGCTGGAATCGCGCAGATCACCGCGCGCACGGTGGATTTCGGAGCGAGCGACGCTCCGATGACCCCCGCGCAGTTCGCCGCCTGCAAGGGCTGCGTGCAGATCCCGTGGGCGCTGACCGCCACGACGGTCGTGGTCAACATCCCCGGCGTGCACGAGGGGCAGCTTCGCCTGACCGGCAACGTGGTCGCGAACATCTACCTCGGCAAGATCACCAACTGGGACGATCCGGCGATCAAGGCGCTCAACCCGGGCCTCAAGCTGCCCGACCTGAAGATCACCGTCGCGCACCGCAGCGACGGATCGGGCGATACGTACGCGTTCACCAACTACCTGCACAAGGTGAGCTCCGTCTGGAGACATCAGGTCGGCTACGCGACCTCGGTGAAGTGGCCGGTCGGCGTGGGCGGCAAGGGGAACTCGGGGGTTGCGGCCATCATCGGCTCCACCCCGGGGTCGATCGGCTACGTCTCCGTCGCCTACGTGCTTCAGAACCACCTCACGCTGGCGAAGCTGAAGAACGCCTCGGGCAGGTACTCGCTGCCGACGATCACGTCGATCGAGTCGGCGGCGCAGCTCGTGCGGGTGCACAGGATCCCGTCCAACAACGCGATCTCGATCACGGACCCGCCGAAGACGAAGACCAACAAGTACGCGAACGCCTATCCGCTCGCCACCTTCACCTACGTCATCGTGCCGACCACGACGCCCAAGGCGGCGGCCCTGAAGGCGTTCATCGGGTGGGCCCTGCAGGCCCCCCAGCAGAAGTCGATCCAGCGGCTCGTCTTCGCCCCCATGCCGCAGGTCGTGATCGACGTGGCGAGAAAGACGCTGAACAAGATCCACTCGTAGGAGAGGGTCGCGCCAGGCAGAGCTGAATGAGCACCTTCGACGCGACCGGTATCAGCGCCCGCCGCCCCGTCACGGGGCGGCGGGTGCGTCCGGGCGACCTCCTCCTGCAGGTCGTCGCCGGTCTTGCTGCGCTCGCAGCGATCGGCCTCGTCGCGCTGATCGCCTACAAGGTCGTCGACGGCGCCCGGCTCTCGCTCTCCACCTTCGGGCTCCGCTTCCTCGTCCACTCCAACTGGGATCCGGTGCACGGACGCTTCGGTGCCGCCCAGTTCCTCGGCGACACCGTGGTGACCTCGTTCGGCGCCCTCGTGCTCGCGACGCCGCTTGCGCTCGGAATCGGGCTCTTCCTCAGCGAGCTCGCCCCGACCTGGGTCCGTGGGCCCGTGACCGCGCTGGTCGAGACGCTCGCTGCGATCCCCAGCGTGGTGATCGGACTCTGGGGGATCATCGTGCTCGGACCGCTGCTGCGCGACCACGTCGACCCCGCGCTGCACGCTGCGCTCGGCTTCGTGCCCCTGTTCGGCCCGGCCAGCGGCGGGTCGAACGTGTTCACGGCGATGGTCGTGCTCGCGATCATGATCCTCCCGATCATCTCGAGCATCTCGCGCGAGCTCTTCCTCGGCGTTCCGGTCGAGCTGAAGGAGGCTGCGCTGGGGCTCGGCGCGACGCGCTGGGAGATGGTGCGCGGCGTCGTGTTCCCGTACGCGCGCGGCGGCGTCGCCGCGGCGATGATCCTCGGTCTCGGGCGGGCTGTCGGCGAGGCGATCGCGACGGCGCAGGTGATTGGCGCGTTCGACAACGGATTCAGCTGGAACCTGTTCAATCCGGGCGAGACGCTCGCGTCGAAGATCGCCCTCGATTTCCTCGGCGCGACGACGAAGCTCGAGATCTCGTCGCTCTTCTATCTCGCCCTGATCCTGCTCGTCTTCTCGCTCGTGGTGAACCTGGTCGCCCAGTGGATCGTGCGCCGGGTCAGCCGGCGGCAGGGACTGCGGTGAGCGCGCCGGCTGCAGCCTCGCCCCTGACGCGGCCGCGGGACCGGCTCCGTCGCCGTCGCGCCGTCAATCGCTGCATGGAGCTGCTGGCCTGGCTGGCCGCCGCCGTCGCGGTCGGGATCCTCGGCGTGGTCGTCTGGTCGGTCGCGAAGCGCGGCGCGAGCGAGCTCAACCTCGACCTGCTCACGAAGACGCCGGTGCAGTTCGCGATCGGCAACGTGAAGCAGGGCCTCGCGAACGCGTTCGTCGGCTCGATCGTGCTCGTCGGCCTGGCGACGGCCATGGCCCTCCCGTTCGGGATCCTGATCGCGGTCTACCTGGTGGAGTTCGCTCGGGCCTCGGTGAAGAACGGGGCGAGCCTCGTCCTCGACGTCCTGAACGGGATTCCCTCGATCGTGATCGCCATCTTCGTCTTCGGCCTGCTCGTGGTCGGACACGGCCAGAGCGGGCTCGCAGGCTCGTTCGCGCTCGCGACGCTGATGCTGCCGCTCGTCGCCCGCGCCACGATGGAGGTGCTCGCGCTCGTGCCGGACTCCCTGCGGGAGGCGAGCCTCGCGCTTGGCGTCCCCCGCTGGCGGACGACGCTCGGCGTCGTGCTGCCGCAGACGATCGGCGGCATCATGACCGGCACGGTGCTCGCGGTCGCCCGGATTGCCGGCGAGACCGCACCGCTCCTCTTCACCTCGTCGGTCGCCGGCACCTCCGTGCTCTGGAACCCGACCCAGCCGCTCCAGTCGGTACCGCTCTCGATCTTCCAGCTGTCGGAATCGCCCGTCCCTGCGGACCACGCCCGGGCCTGGGCGGCCGCCCTGGTGTTGCTGCTGTTCATCCTCTGCGTGAGCCTCGCCGCCCGCTGGCTCGCGACGCGCAGCCGGCGGAAGCTCGGGCGCGCCGGCAGATGAGGGAACGAGCGAAAGGAGCCGCCATGCCCGTGTCGAGTACGATCGAACCCGCCGTGCGGGTCGAGACCAAGCGCCAGCCGCTGCCGCCGCGCGAGCACCTCGAGGCCGTCTTCGAGATTCGCGACCTGACGGCGGTCTACGGCTCGAAGCCGGCGCTCAAGGGCGTGACGATGGAGGTCTACAAGCACCTCGTCACGGCCGTGATCGGCCCCTCCGGTTGCGGCAAGAGCACGTTCATCCGCTGCCTGAACCGGATGAACGACCTCGTTCCCCATTTCCGCCAGAGCGGCACGATCCGCTACCACGGGCAGGACATCAGCGGACGGGAGGTCGACCCGGTCGCGGTGCGCCGCACCATCGGGATGGTCTTCCAGCGGCCGAACCCGTTCCCCAAGTCGATCTACGAGAACGTCGCCTGGGGACTGCGGGTGCTCGGGATGAAGGACAACCTGAGCGAACGGGTCGAGCGGGCGCTGACCCGGGCCGCCCTGTGGGACGAGGTCAAGGACCGCCTCAAGGCGAGCGCCCTCTCGCTCTCCGGCGGCCAGCAGCAGCGCCTCTGCATCGCCCGGGCGCTCGCGGTCGAGCCGGACGTCGTGTTGATGGACGAGCCGGCCTCGGCGCTCGACCCGATCGCCACGCAGGCGATCGAGCAGCTCCTGCACGAGCTCAAGCGCGAGTACTCGTTCGTGATCGTGACCCACAACATGCAGCAGGCGGCCCGCGTGGCGGACATGACCGCCTTCTTCTCAATCTCGCAGGGCGCCGAGGGCGGCCGCTGGGGCGAGCTGGTCGAGTACGACACGACCGAGAAGATCTTCACCGCCCCCGCCGACCCCCGCACCGAGGATTACGTCACCGGCCGTTTCGGCTAAGC